>Ga0316576_10000917_pt1 | contig 15043 bp, 15 predicted proteins | sample S0NA_FD_203075 | JGI IMG/M metagenome (GOLD analysis project Ga0316576, IMG submission 203075) | Rhizosphere microbial communities from salt marsh grasses in Alabama, United States - S0-2_050615r3r5 | ecosystem: Host-associated > Plants > Roots > Rhizosphere | place: USA: Alabama | collected... | reverse complement strand
AGGAGAAGCCCGTTCCCCCGATCCACGAGGACGCGTCGGACGACCCCGACGCGACGGCGCTCGGGCAGGCCGTCGACGGCGCCGTGCTCGCCGCCGACCGGTTCGCGGGGGACGTCACGCTGACGGTCCCGCACGGCCGGATCACCGAGGTCTGCCGGTACCTCAAGGACGACCGTGGCTACCGGTTCCTGGTCGATCTGACGGCGGTGGACTGGCCGGACCGAGAGGCGGGTCGTTTCGACGTCGTCTACTGGCTGCACCGCCACGCCGACTCGAAGCGCCTGCGGGTCGTGACCGCGGTGCCGGAGGACGAGCCGGTCGACTCGGTCGAGCCGGTGTGGAAGACCGCCAACTGGATGGAGCGCGAGGTCTACGACATGTTCGGGATCGTGTTCGCGGGCCATCCCGGTCTGGAGCGCATCCTCACCTGGGAGGGGTTCAACGGCCACCCGCTGCGCAAGGACTTCCCGGTCGAGGGTGTCGACACCGGCGCCGCGATCTACCCCGAGGTCTACCCCCCGGGTGGCGGACCGGAGGCGCCGCAGGACGAGGGCGCCGATGCGGGCGACGGAGGTGCGGCATGACCGAGCCGCTCAAGTCGCTGTTCGACGTCGAGGAGATGGAGCTCAGCTTCGGGCCGCAGCACCCGGCGACCCACGGTGTGCTGCGGGTCCAGCTGAAGCTCGACGGTGAGCGGATCATCGAGGCCAAGCCGATCATCGGTTACCTCCACCGCGGCACCGAGAAGCTGTTCGAGACCATGGCGTTCCCGCAGTGCATCCCGCACACGGACCGCATGGACTACGTGGCCGCGGCGACCAACAACCAGGGCTTCTGCGTCGCGATGGAGAAGCTGCTCGGCATCACGATCCCGCCGCGCGCCGCGTACCTGCGGATGATCCTGGCGGAGCTGCAGCGGCTGGCATCACACCTCGTGTGGCTCGCCACGCACGCCATCGACATCGGCGCCATCACGCCGTTCTTCTACACGTTCCGCGAGCGCGACGCGATCCTCGACCTGTTCGAGGAGTACTGCGGCGCCCGCCTGACCCTCAACACCATGAAGATCGGCGGGGTTCCGTTCGAGGTGCCGGACGGCTGGCTCGACCGGTGCTCCGAGCTGGTCGACGGCTTCAACGCGCACATCGACGAGTACGAGACCCTGCTGACGGGCAACCGGATCTGGAAGCGGCGGACCGTCGGTGTCGGAGTGGTGTCCCCTGAGGACGCCATCGACTACGGTTTCACGGGGCCCCCGCTGCGCGGTTCGGGCGTGGAGTGGGACATCCGCAAGGTGTTCCCGTACGACCGGTACGACGAGATCGACTTCAAGGTCCCCACCGGTGCGAACGGCGACACGTACGACCGCTACCTCGTGCGCATCGAGGAGATGCGCCAGTCGGTGCGCATCATCCGGCAGTGTCTCGATCGCATGCCCGACGGGCCGATCATGGCCAAGGCGCCGAAGATCCTGCGGTCCACCGAGGGCATGGTGTACGGGTCGGTCGAGGCCCCGAAGGGCGAGCTCGGCTACTTCCTCGTCACCACCGAGAAGGGCACCGAGCCGTACCGCTGCCACGTGCGGCCGCCGTCGTTCGTCAACCTGCAGCTGCTGCCCAAGATGGTCGAGGGCTCGCTGGTCGCGGACCTGGTGGCCGTCATCGGCACCCTCGACATCGTGCTCGGGGAGATCGACCGATGACGGGCTGGTCGCCGGTCGCCGTTCGTTGGCCGCTGGTGTCGAGATCGGCGTGGATCCGTCGATCGGAGGTGTGCGGATGACCGATCCTCTGATGGCTTACCTGGTGATCCCGCTGGTCAAGATCGTGGTGATCGTGGCCGTGCTGATGCTGGTGGTGGCCTACCTGACGTTCGCCGAACGCAAGGTGCTGGCGTACATGCAGGTCCGCATCGGACCCAACCGCGTCGGCCCTCGCGGCTGGCTCCAGCCGATCGCCGACGGTCTCAAGCTGTTCGTCAAAGAGGACCTGATCCCGTCGGGCGCGCAGCGGTTCGTGTTCGTGCTCGCGCCGTGTCTGATCTTCGTGCCGGCGTTCCTGGTGTGGGCGGTGATCCCGTTCGCCCCGGCGACCGATCTGTTCGGGCTGCTGCCGCAGCCGGTGGAACCGTTCCTCGCCGACATCAACATCGCCGTCCTGTTCGTGCTCGGCGTGTCGTCGGTCGGCGTGTTCGGCCTGATCCTCGGCGGCTGGGCCTCGAACAACAAGTTCTCTCTGATGGGCGGGCTGCGGTCGGCCGCGCAGATGGTGTCGTACGAGGTGCCGCTGGGGTTCGCGATCGTCGCGGTGCTGCTGATGGCCGGGTCGCTGTCGCTGGTGGACATCGTCGAGGCGCAGCGCGACATGGGTGTGTGGTTCGTGTTTCCCGGGATCCTCGCCTTCGGGCTGTACTTCGTGTGCGGCGTCGCCGAGACCAACCGCAACCCGTTCGACCTGCCCGAGGCGGAGTCCGAGCTGGTGGCGGGGTTCCACACCGAGTACTCCGGCATGAAGTTCGCGCTGTTCTTCCTCGCCGAGTACGCCAACATGCTGGTGGTCTCGTCGCTGGCGGTGATCTTCTTCTTCGGCGGCTGGCTGCCGCCGTTCCCGAACCTGCTGGCGTCGGTGTGGGCCGCGCCGGTGCTCGCATGGATCCCGCCGTTCGTCTGGTACGCCGTCAAGGTCGGGTTCTTCATCGTGCTCTACATCTGGTTCCGCGGCACGTTTCCGCGCTACCGGTTCGACCAGCTCATGGAGGTGGGCTGGAAGTGGTTGCTGCCCCTGTCGCTGGCCAACATCATGCTGGTCGGCCTCGGGGTCATGCTGCTGAAGGGATGACGCCATGGCGCTGAAGGAGTTCTTCGCGCGACTGATCCCCACGGACCTGTTCCAGGGTCTGCGGGTCACCGGGTCGTATCTGTTCCGCCGCAAGGAAACCGTGCAGTACCCGGAGAAGCGGCTTGAACCCACCGACCGGTTCCGCGGCATGTTCGGCTACGACGGCGAGCGCTGCATCGACTGCGGCCTGTGCGCCAAGGCGTGCCCCATCGACATCATCTACCTCGTCGACCACACCGAGAAGGACGAGGTGACGGGCAAGAAGAAGAAGGTCATCGACCGCTACGACATCGACGTCAAGCGCTGCATGTTCTGCGGCCTGTGCGAGGAGGCGTGCCCCACCGAGCCGGCGGCGGTGTGGCTGACCACGAAGACCTACGAGACCGCCGTGTACGAGCGCAACGACGGCCTGTACTTCACGAAGGACCGCCTGCGTGACTGGGAGGGCGTCCTGGCGTTCCCGGGCGTGCCGAAGCCCGGCGAGGGTCAGGTGCCCGGGGCCGCGCTGTCGCCGCCGATGCAGGCGGAGGCCGACGCGGGTGAGGAGTCGTGATGGACGCGGTTGTCGCCAACTTCCAAGAGATCCTCTTCTACGTGCTCGCGGCCGCTGCGGTCGCCGGCGGTGTCGGGGTCGTGGCATTCCGCAACCCGGTGCACTCTGCGCTCTCGCTGCTGTGGACCTTCCTGGTGGTGGCGGCGCTGTTTCTCGTCCGTCACGCCGAGTTCGTCGCGGCGGTGCAGGTGATGGTGTACGCCGGCGGGATCATGGTCCTGTTCCTGTTCGTGATCATGCTGGTCAACGTCCGACGGCTGCGGCCCGAGTCGGTGTTCCTGTCCAACGTGGCGCCGGTGGCGATTCTCGGTGGCGTGATCGTGGGCCTCCTCGTGGCGGCGGGCGTGCTGCTCGGCGTGCTCGCGCCGTCGGCGGCGGACATCTCCGCCCTGCAGACCGTGAACGGCGTGGTCGAGGGCAACACCGAGGCCCTCGCGATGACGCTCTTCACCCGCTACCTGGTGCCGTTCGAGGTGGTGTCGGTGGTACTGCTGGTGGCGATGATCGGCGCCATCATCTTCGGCCGGCAGACGCCGACCCTCGAGCCTGTGGACGACCGGGAGGGCGCATGATCACCGCCACCCACTACGTGGTGCTGTCCCTGATCCTCCTCACCCTCGGCGTGGTGGGCGTGATGGTGCGCCGCAACTTCATCACGGTGCTGATGTCGCTCGAGCTGGTGTTCAACGCCGCCAACCTCAACCTGATCGCCTTCTCCTACCACCTCGGCGACCTCGCCGGGCAGGTGCTGACCGTGTTCGTCATCGCTGTGGCGGCGGCCGAGGCGGCCATCGGCCTCGGGCTGATCATCGCCCTCGTGCGGCTCAAGGACACGGTCACCCTCGACGAGGCCAGCGAGATGAGGAGCTGAGCCGATGCGCGCGTACGACCTGATCTGGCTGGTTCCGCTGTTCCCGCTCGTCGGTGCGATGCTCAACGGGCTCGTCGTCCACCGCCTCGGCCTCGGCAAGAGGGTCGCGGACGGCGTGGCGTTGATCGGCGCCGGGCTGGCGTGGCTGTGGGGCTGGACCGCCATCGTGCAGTGGTACCTCCACGAGGACGTGACGGCGCCGTACCGCGTCCAGGTCTTCGAATGGATCTCGGGCGGCGTACTGACCATCTTCGACGGCCGCGAGGTGCCGCTCGACATCGCCGCGGCGTTCCAGCTCGACGCGCTGTCGGCGGTGATGGTCGCGTTCGTGACCTTCGTCGGCTTCCTCATCCACCTGTACTCGGTCGGCTACATGCACCACGAGCCGGATCGGGCGTACAGCCGCTACTTCGCCTACCTCAACCTGTTCATGTTCTCGATGCTGACGCTCGTGCTCGGCGCCAACCTGCCGGTGCTGTTCGTCGGGTGGGAAGGCGTGGGCCTGTGCTCGTACCTGCTGATCGGGTTCTACTACGAGAAGGACTGGTGCGCCTCAGCCGGCAAGAAGGCGTTCATCGTCAACCGCATCGGCGACTTCGGCTTCCTGCTCGCGATCTTCTTCTGCTTCGCCTACTTCGGCACGCTCGAGTACGGCGAGCTGGCGACCGTCCTCGGTGACGCGCACGTGACGCCGGCGCTGACCACCGCGGCGACCGTCATCGGCCTGCTGCTGTTCGTGGGCGCGATCGGCAAGTCGGCGCAGATCCCGCTGTACGTGTGGCTGCCCGACGCCATGGCCGGCCCGACGCCGGTGTCCGCGCTCATCCACGCCGCCACCATGGTGACCGCCGGCGTGTACATGGTCGCGCGCTGCAACTGGTTCTACCAGCTCAGCGCCACGGCGATGCTGTGGGTGGCCATCATCGGCGGCGTGACGGCGGTTTTCTCGGCGACCATCGGGCTGGCCCAGAACGACATCAAGAAGGTCCTCGCCTACTCGACGGTGTCCCAGCTCGGCTACATGTTCCTCGCCGCCGGCGTCGGCGCCTACGTGGCGGCGATCTTCCACGTCGTCACACACGCGTTCTTCAAGGCGTGCCTGTTCCTCGGCTCGGGCTCGGTGATCCACGCCTGCAGCGGCGAGCAGGACATGCGGAAGATGGGCGGGCTGAAGAAGCACATGCCCACCACCTACTGGACCTTCCTGGTCGCGACCGTCGCCATCGCGGGCATCCCGCCGCTCGCCGGCTTCGTGTCCAAGGACGCGATCCTCGCGAAGGCGTTCGAGGCGGGGTACACGGATCTCAACGGCCACGGCACGATCTACTTCGCACTGTGGGCGCTCGGGCTGGGCGGCGCCGCGCTGACCGCGTTCTACATGTTCCGCCTCGTGTACATGACGTTCGAGGGATCGTTCCGCGGCGGCGAGGACGCGGAGCACCACCTGCACGAGTCGCCGTGGACGATGACGTTGCCGCTGCAGGTGCTGGCGGTGCTGTCGATCGTCGGCGGTCTGGTGATCGGTTTCCCCGGCATCCTGTTCCACAAGCCCGAGCTCAACTTCATCGACCGGTTCCTCGGACCGCTGGTGCTCGACCCGTCGCACGGCCACGGCGAGCACGCCGGCCACGCCGTGAGCCTCGGGCTCGAGTGGGCGCTGGTGGTGCTGTCGGTAGCGGTGGCTGTGGGCGGCATCCTCGTGGCTCGCCGGTTCTACAAGACCGACCCCGAGTGGTCGATCCCGAAGCGGCTCGCCGAGCGGTTCAGCTTCGCCTACCGCATGCTGGTCAACAAGTACTGGGTCGACGAGCTGTACGACGCGACCGTCATCGCGGGCACCGTCGGCCTCGCGCGGCTGCTGTGGGACGTCGACGCGCGCGTCGTGGACGGCGCCGTCAACGGCACCCGCCACGTCACAGTGGCTTCGAGCTTCCTGTCGGGGGTGTTCGACCTGCGGATCGTCGACGGCGCGGTCAACCTGGTGGCGAAGATCTACGACGTCGGCAGCCGGGTCTTCCGCCGACTCCAGGTGGGCTACGCCCAGGGCTACGCCATGGTGATGGTCTTCGGTGCGGCGATCCTGCTCGCCGTCTTTCTCATCTCGTTCTAGGAGACAGGTGTGATCATGGAGCAGTACGGCTTCGACCACTCGATTCTTCTCAACCTGGTGGTGTACCTGCCGCTGGTCGGCGCGCTGGCGATCATCTTCTTGTTCCGCCAGCAGCACACCAAGGCCATCAAGTACTTCGCCACGGCGGTCGCGGGACTCGACTTCCTGCTGTCGTTGCCGCTGTGGTTCCTGTACCGGCCGGACGGTCCGGAGTTCCAGTTCGCCACCAGGGCGGACTGGATCCCGTCGGTGGGCGTGCAGTACATCTTCGGGGTCGACGGCTTCTCGATCCTGCTGATCCTGCTCACCACCCTGCTCGGCTTCATCTCGGTGTACTCGTCGTTCACCGCCATCACCGAGCGCGAGAAGGAGTACTACGTTTTCCTGTTGCTGCTGCAGGTCGGAATGCTCGGCGTGTTCTGCTCCCTCGACTTCATCCTGTTCTACGTGTTCTGGGAGGTCATGCTGGTCCCGATGTACTTCCTCATCGGGGTGTGGGGCGGTCCCCGCAAGCTGTACGCCGCGATCAAGTTCTTCCTCTACACCTTGGTGGGCTCGGTGCTGATGCTGGTGGGCATCCTGGCGCTGTACTTCTACAACTCCGGCGGGCTCGCCGCCATCGGTCTCGAGGGGCTCGGCAACGTGGCCACCTTCGAGGTGCCGGTGCTGTACGGCATCGCGTCGCAGATCCCCGGCGGTTTGCAGTTCTGGGTGTTCCTGGCGTTCTTCGTCGGCTTCGCCATCAAGGTGCCGATGTTCCCGTTCCACACCTGGCTGCCGGACGCCCACGTGGAGGCGCCGACCGCGGGATCCGTGATTCTGGCCGGCGTGCTGCTGAAGATGGGCACCTACGGTTTCGTCCGGTTCTCGCTGCCGCTGCTACCGGATGCCACCGTCAAGGCGGTCGGGTGGGTCGGGTGGCTCGCGATCGTCGCCATCATCTACGGCGCCCTCGTGGCGATGGCGCAGAAGGACATGAAGAAGCTGGTGGCGTACTCGTCGGTGAGTCACATGGGGTTCGTCATGCTCGGCATGTTCGCGCTCAACCACACCGGCCTGCGCGGCTCGATCCTGCAGATGCTCAACCACGGCGTGTCAACCGGCGCGCTCTTCCTTCTCGTGGGCATCGTGTACGAGCGTCGCCACAACCGGCTGATCGCCGAGTACGGAGGGATCGCCAAGGTGATGCCGCTGTACGCGATGTTCTTCATGATCATCACCATGTCGTCGATCGGCCTGCCGACCCTCAACGGCTTCATCGGCGAGTTCACGATCCTGATCGGCGCGTTCCACCACGAGTGGTGGTGGGCACTGTTCGCCGCCACCGGCATCGTGCTCGGCGCCGGCTACATGCTGTGGATGTACCAGCGCGTGTTCTTCGGCGAGCTGTCGAACGAGAAGAACAAGAACCTGAAGGACCTCAACCTGCGCGAGCAGTGGACGCTGATCCCGTTGATCGTGCTCGCGTTCTGGATCGGCCTGTACCCGAAACCGTTCTTCGACATGATGGCGCCGACCGTCGATCGCGTGATGGCGCGCGTCGAGGTCGCGATGCCCGAGCGGGCGGAGGCACCGGAGCATCTCGCCGCCGGAGCCGAGACCGACCACGGGGAGACCGACGAGCACGCCGACGAGCACGGGGAGTAGGCCATGGCGCTCGCGGACTTCCTCCCGTTCCTGCCCGAGATCGTGCTCGCCGTCGCCGGTTTGGCGTGGCTGCTGGTCGGCATCCCGCTGGGACGGCGCGGGGAGGTCACGCTGGCGTGGCTCGGGGTCGGCAGCCTGGCGGTGACCGGCGTCGTCACGTGGTGGGTCGCGCGTCCGGTCACGGGACCGCGGATGATCCTCGGCGACATGCTGGTCGTGGACGGCATGGCGTTGTTCTTCAAGCTGCTGGTGCTGGTGTCGTCGGCGATCGCGATCCTGCTCGCCGTGGGGTACGTCCGACGGTCGGCATACGGCATGGGCGAGTTCGTCGCGCTGGTGATGTACGCGACGCTCGGCATGTTCATCATGGCGTCGGGCGTCAATCTGATCAGCCTGTACGTCGGACTCGAGCTGATGGCGCTGTCGGTGTACGTCCTCGTGGGGTACTTCAAGCTCGAGGTGAAGTCGAACGAGGCCGCGGTCAAGTACTTCGTGCTCGGGGCGCTGTCGTCCGGCGTGTTGCTGTACGGGATCTCCCTGGTCTACGGCACGCTCGGAACGCTGGACCTCGGCGAGATCCGGGCTGCCCTCGAGACCTCGGCTTCCGACAACCTGATGATGGTGCTCGGAATCGTCCTGGTCGCCTTCGGCATGCTGTTCAAGGTCGCGGCGGTCCCGTTCCACGTGTGGACGCCGGACGCCTACGAGGGTGCGCCGACGCCGGTGACCGCGTTCATGTCGGTGGGTCCGAAGGCCGCGGCGTTCGCGATGTTCCTGCGCCTGTTCCTCGGCGCGTTCGCACCCGAGGTGGACGAGTGGCGCGCCGTGCTGTGGGTGGCCGCGGCCGCGACCATGATCTACGGCAACGTGGCGGCGCTGACCCAGGACAACGTCAAGCGGATGCTCGCGTACTCGTCCATCGCCCACGCGGGCTACGCGCTCATGGGCCTCGTGGCCGCCACCGAAATGGGTTCGTGGTCCGTGCTGATGTACATGCTGGTCTACACCTTCATGAACCTGGGCGCGTTCGGGTTGGTGATCCTGCTCGAGTCGCGAGGCTACGCCGGAGAGACCGTCACCGACTGGGCGGGGCTCGCGCGCCGTCACCCGGGTGCGGCGGCCGCGATGCTGCTGTTCATGCTCGGTCTGGCCGGTATTCCGCCCACCGCCGGGTTCATGGGCAAGCTGTACCTGTTCGCCGCGGCGGTGCAGGCGGGGTACGTCGGGCTGGCCGTGATCGCCGTCGTCATGTCGGCGGTGAGCCTGTACTACTACTTCCGGATCGTCGTGCAGATGTACCTGCGCGACGCCGACGGCGAGCCGTCCGCTCCGATGCTGCGCGACCGTCTCGCCGAGTCGATGATCGTGGTGTGTGCGATCGCCACGCTGTGGATCGGCGTGTGGCCGGCTCCGATCGTGGACTGGGCGCGTGCCGGCGCCGCCGCGCTCGGCGTGATGTGATCCGAGGAGGGGTCCTCTGGCCCTGAAGAAGAAACACCTGCGTCAGGCCCGCACGTGGCTGGATGTCTCGATCATCGGCATCCAGTTCCCGGTGGCGATCGCGCTCGGGTTCTTCTTCGGCAGGTGGCTCGACGGCATGTTCGGCACCGCCCCGTGGTGCACGGTCGTGTTCTCGCTGTGCGGCATCGCGGCGGGCTTCGTCAACCTGTTCCGGATCACCGCGCAGGCGGCCCGCGCCGAGGAGGAGGAGGCGCGTCGCGAGGCCGCGGAACGCGAGCTCGAGGGGGGCGAGGATGACGCTGCTCGCGATCGTGACGAACACTGAGCCGTCTGCGTTTTCGATGCGACGGGTCGTGCGCGTCGCCGCGATGCTGGTGGCGATCGTGGCCGTCGTCGAGTTGCTGGTGCTGCGGTCGCCGGCCGGCGCTGTGAGCTTGACCGTGGCGGGGGCGGTGGCTATCATCAACGTCCGTTGGCTCGAGGTGGTGCTGCAGCGGGTGGTCCAGCCCGATCAGCCCCATTTCGACCGCGCGTCCGTGTTCCGGATCTTCGGTCGGATGGCCCTGCTCGGCGCGCTGTTCGCAGCGTTGGTCTGGGTTCCGGGTGTTGATCCGGTGGCCGTGGCGGTCGGGTTCTCGGCCCCGGTGGCGGCGCTGGTCGTCGAAGGACTCCGCTGGGGTCGTCGCGGAGGAGGGTAGATGGAGCACGCGCACTCGATCCTCTACGGGCCGGTGAACCACCTGCTGAACGCGCTGTTCGGGGCGGCCCCCGAGCGTTACCAGCAGCTGTTCGGAACCGAGCACGGCCACTGGCTACCCGACCACGTGATCATGGCGATCCTGGCCGTCGTGGTGATCGCACTGTTCCTGATCCCCATCAGCCGCTCGTTGTCGGTGAACCGCCCCGGCAAGGGCCAGCAGATGCTCGAGCTGTTGCTCAGCGGACTGCAGGATCTCGCCGAGGAGGTCATCGGTCACGGTTGGGGCGCCCGTTTCACTCCGTTCATCCTCGGGCTCGCGGTCTTCATCTTCACGTGCAACATCTTCGGAATCTTCTACTTCCTGCAGCCGCCCACGCAGGTCACGTCGACCACCTTCGCGTTGTCGATCACGGCGTTCCTGTTCTACAACTGGGTCGGCCTCCGCAAGAACGGTCCCTTCGGCTACCTCAAGCACTTCATGGGGCCGGTGATCTTCCTCGCTCCGTTGATGTTCGTCATCGAGATCATCTCCCACCTCGCACGCATCCTGTCGCTCGCACTTCGGCTGTTCGGCAATATCTCGGGCGAGCACACCGCCACCGGTATCTTCATCGGCATGTTCCCGTTCGTGCTGCCGTGGCCGATGATGAGCCTCGGCATCTTCGGCTCGCTCCTGCAGGCTTTCATCTTCATCATGCTCACGATGGCGTACCTCAACGGGGCCGTCAGCGAGGAGCACTGAGGACAGAATTCGATTCAGAGGAGGAATCGCATGACCATTCGACGCACGGCAACCCTGGCTCTCGTCCTGGTGGCCCTCGCGGTCGCGTCCCCGGCCCTCGCCGCTGAGGAAGCCGGAGGCGCCGCCGGCAGCCCGTGGGGCCTGTTCGCTCCGGCACTGGCCATCGGCCTCGCGGCCGCCTTCGGCGCGCTCGGTCAGGCCAAGGGCCTGGCGGCGGCGTGTGAGGCGATCGGCCGCAATCCCGGCGCGGTGGGCCCGATCCGGATCACGATGATCATCGGTCTCGCGCTGATCGAGTCGCTCGTGATCTACGCGCTGATCATCGCCTTCCTGTTGCTTCCGTAGTCCGTTCGATCAACCCCGCTTCGAACGTCCGGGGCCCTTCGGGGCCCCGTTTTCGTGTCCGGGAGCACATGTTTCCCGTTTGAAACACGGCTCTTCATCACATCTTTTCATCGTGGACCTTGACAGTCATGTTTCAGATCTGTATCATCCGCCGCAGCATGGAGGCAGCAATGAACCAGACCTCGGATCCGCGGATGTGGGACTTCACCTCTGGCGACCTGCCGTACCGGGACCAGCTGTTCAAGAGCGCGCTGCGGATGACCCGGTCGGTCGAGGACGCCGAGGACCTGATCCAGGAGACCTACCTGAAGGCCTACAAGTACTACGAGCGGTTCTCGGAGGGAACGAACTTCAAGGCGTGGCTGTTCAAGATCATGAAGAACACGTTCATCAACTCGTACCGCAAGCGCAAGCTGCAGCCTCCCAAGGTCGACTTCGACGACGTCCAGCAGGGTCTCGAGGAGACACTGTCGGATCAATCACAGGAGACCGACATCAACCCCGAGGCATGGCTGCTGTCCACCGAGATGGACCATGACGTCCGCGAGAGCCTCATGAACCTGCCGCACGACTACAAGATGGTGGTGCTGCTCGCAGATCTCGAGGGGTTCGCCTACAAGGAGATCGCCGAGATCCTGCAGGTGCCCGTGGGTACCGTGATGTCGCGGCTCTACCGGGGCCGCCGCATGCTCGAGCGTGCGCTCCTCGGCTATGGCCGTCGTTACAACTACATCACCGCTCCCCCGGAGAAGCTGCGGGACCACCGCATCGACGTGACGGAGTTCTTCCCCGACCCGGCTGCCGCCCACTGATCGGACCGGTATCCCTCACATCGACGCCCGGAGCCCTGCTCCGGGCGTTTTTCGTACGCCGGGGGCGGTGCATCGAGGGTCGACGATCCGGGTCAGGTGGCGTGATCGCCGGGCGGCAGCTTCGGGTCGGGCCCGTGCAGACTGCGGTCGATGAGGACGGCCGGCGTCAGGAGCCCGCCGGAGATCACCAGCTTGATCCCCTCCTCGACGTCGATGTCGAGGGTCTCCACGTCCCGCTGCGGAACAATCACCAGGAAGCCGGAGGTGGGATTCGGCGTCGTAGGGACGAACACCATCGCGACCGGCTCGGGCTCGAACGCGGTGGGGCGGTTGAACTCGCGCGTCACGAAGCCGAGCGACTGGACTCCGGGATGGGGGAAGCGGATCAGCACCACCTTGCGGAACTCGGTCGTCTCCCGGATCTGGATCGCCTCGGTGATCTGTCGCGCTCCCTGGTAGATCGGGCTGAGCAGCGGCAGCCGGGCGATGCTGCGCTCGAACAGCGCGAGCAGGCGACCGCCGAACACGTTGGTGGCGAGGATCCCGAGGAGCAGCAGCGCGACGAGGGACAGCAACAGCCCGGCGCCGAGGATCTGGATGCCGAACAGGTGGCGCGAGATCGGACGGAACCACCGATCGAGGAGTTCGAAGATGAAACGACCGAAGAACAGCGTCACGACCAGCGGAAACGCGACCAGGAATCCGACGGCCAGACGCCACCGGATCCACGCCCAGACGCCCCGCTGCCGTGGATGGCGGGCGATATCGGCGACGCGTCGGAAGAAACCGGTTTCGCTCGGATCGGGAGTCGTGGTCACAGCGTGATTCTAGCCCGGCGCACCGCGGGTTCGTCGTGGGGGGTCGGAAAACCCGGTCGCAGCGCCAGCGGTTTGGACATCGACGCCGGGCACGCTATCATCGCCGGCCGGAGGTCCGATGGGCAGCACCGATCCGCGATCGCTCGTGGTGGTCGGCGGACAGTGGGGCGACGAGGGCAAGGGCAAGGTCGTCGACCTGCTGGCGGCGGGACATCGCGTGGTCGTCCGATACAACGGCGGGCACAACGCCGGGCACACCGTCCGCTTCGCTGATCGACGGTTCGCGCTCCACCTGGTGCCGTCGGGGATCATCCACCCCGAGACCGTGTGTTACATGGGCTCGGGAATGGTCATCGATCCTCGCGCCCTGGTGGCCGAGCTCGACCGGCTGGCAGGGGAGGGGATCGAGTTCGACGATCGGCTGTTCCTGTCGCCGCGTGCCGCGCTGATTCTCCCGACCCACGGCGCCCTCGATGGAGCGCGTGAGGGCGCCCTCGGGAGTCAGAAGATCGGCACGACCGGGCGGGGCATCGGCCCCGCATACCAGGACCAGGCGCAACGTCGGGGCTTGCGTGCGTACCTTCTCGCCGAGCCCGACCGGCTGCGGGTCGAGGCGGAGCGCCTGATGGACGGGCACAACCGTGAGCTCGTCGAGATGTTCGCCGCCGACCCTGTGGACGTCGATCACGCCCTGCAGGAGCTGGAGGCCGCGGCTCGTCGCCTCGCCCCCCGGATCCGCGAGGTGGGTCCGGAGCTCGAGCGTCACCTCGAGGCGGGTGACGACATCCTGTTCGAGGGCGCCCAGGGCGTGATGCTCGACCTGGTCTGGGGCACCTATCCGTTCGTGACGTCGTCGTCGTGCCTCCCCGCGGCCGCGGCGTCGTCGTGCGGTGTCAGCCCGACGCTGCTCGGCCCGGTGCTCGGCATCATGAAGGCCTACGTCACACGGGTCGGAGGCGGGCCGTTCCCCACCGAGCTGCACGACGCGACGGGTGACCGGCTGCGCGAGGCTGGCGCCGAGTTCGGGACCACCACCGGGCGTCCGCGCCGGTGCGGTTGGTTCGACGCCGTGGCGGCGCGCTACGCGGTGAAGGTGGCCGGCATCGACGCGCTGGCGCTGATGAAGATGGACGTGCTGGATGGGCTCGACACCGTCCGTGTGGCAACGGCCTACCGTCTGCCGGACGGCCGCGTGATCGACACCGTTCCGCCCGACCCGGAGCAGATCGAGACCGTCCGCCCGGTGCTCGAGGATCTGCCCGGTTGGAGCGGGCGGACGGAGGGGGTCACGGACGAGCGCGAGCTCGCGCCGCAGGCGAGGGCCTATCTCACGCGCCTCGAGGAGCTGCTCGGCGTGCCGGTGGTGCTGGTGTCCACGGGCCCGCGTCGTGAGGAGACCCTCATCCGTGGCGACGGACCGGTCTCCGTCCGGCTGCGGGAGATCGTCGGCGCGTAGGGCCTCCGCCCTGCGGATCCTCGGCCTCCGTCCCCCGGACTTGATCTGCGCGCCGACGGGGTTTACCCTCACGACTTCCCGGGTGGGTCGTTAGCTCAGTCGGTAGAGCACCGGACTTTTAATCCGATGGTCACTGGTTCGAATCCAGTACGACCCACCAGGTTTCGTTCTCGACCGGCATCGAGAACGCGGCCCAACACGGCTCAGCGCGCGGTGCCGGACCGAGCCGTCACGTCACTTCGAGAACGACGCCCGGGCGAGTGCTCGTCGTGACGGTGCCGTCTCGAACGGAGACCACCCTTCCAGACCCTCACCCGTGAGCCGTTGCGGCCGCCCGCTCGAGGGTGTCACGCCGCAGGTTCACCGTGGCGGCGAAGCCCGCGATCAGGCGTCCGGATGTGACCACCAGTCGGAACAGCTCGAAGTCGCCGAGGCGGAACGTCGTCGCGGCCTCCGGAAAGCGTGCGAGATACAGGTCCCGTCCGGCCTCCCACGGCGGCGTTCCGCGCGCGAGGGTCTCCACCGTGCCGCGAAAGCGGACGCGGGGAACTTCTCCGGCTGACGTCGCGGGATCGTCCAGACCGTGGATCAACGCTGCGAACCTCGCGCCGGGCTCGAGGCCGGCCGAGTGGGGTGCGAGACGCGAGGCGTGGATCAGGAGACCGTTCCAGTCGGTTTCTGCGGCGAACGG
>Ga0316576_10000916_pt1 | contig 15051 bp, 13 predicted proteins | sample S0NA_FD_203075 | JGI IMG/M metagenome (GOLD analysis project Ga0316576, IMG submission 203075) | Rhizosphere microbial communities from salt marsh grasses in Alabama, United States - S0-2_050615r3r5 | ecosystem: Host-associated > Plants > Roots > Rhizosphere | place: USA: Alabama | collected... | reverse complement strand
CAATGGAGAGATCGATTTTGGTATCCGGGGTTTTATGGCTGACGGCAACGCAGGTGGCCAGGCCGATAATGGCCGAATAGCCGGGAGAGAAGCCGTACAACATTAAAATGGTGATCACCACCAGCGGTGCGATGTACAACCATTGTTCTTTTAGAATCACCAAGGCGCTGTGTTCGCTTCTTTCACCGACAATGTTGTACATTTTGGCTTCATAGTGCACCATCATGAATACACTGAACACGTACATCAGGGCCGGATAGATCGCCACCAGCATAATTCTGGAATAGGGTTCCCCGGTCAATTCGGCCATGATGAAGCCGCCGGCGCCCATGATCGGCGGCATGAACATCCCCGAAATGGAAGCCGCCGGTTCGATACCACCGGCGATATGGGGCCGGAAGCCCGCCTTTTTCATCATCGGTATGGTAAACGTGCCGGTGGACACCGTGTTGGCGATGGCGCTGCCCGAAATGGAACCGAACAGCCCGCTGGCGATCACCGAGACCTTGGCCGGCCCTCCGATCTTGTGACCGACCGCCGCCAGAGGGAAGTCGATGAAAAAACGCTGGGCGCCGCTGCTTTCCAGAAAAGCACCGAACAGCACAAATAAGATCACGTAGGTGGCCAGGACGTTGGCCATGATACCGAAGACACCGTCGCTCTTGTAAAAAATGCTGGTGCACAAACCCGGAAAGGTGTCCCCGGCATGGGCGATCAGATCGGGCATGTGGGCGCCATAGACCCCATAAAGCAGCAACAGGGAGCCCATGATCACGAACACCGTTCCGACCACCCGCCGGGCCAATTCGATGCCGATGAGCACACCGATGATGGCCACGAACATGTCAAAGGGGGTCTCGGCGCCGGTACGGTAGTTGATGGCCTCGAAATTAAGAATCCAGTAACCGACGGAAAAAATCGACAACAGAATCAGGATGTAGTCGACGACTCTGAAAAACCGCGTTTGGGACTTATAGGTCAAAAAGATCAACACATAGGTGATGATGACATAGATGCCCCGGTGGAACTGGGTCGAAGCCGGTTGTAAAACAGCCGAATAGGAGTAAAAAAGAACCAGGCTTACGGCAAGGATGTCGAATACGATTTTTTCTACGTTATTTAGTTTTTCGTACACTTTTTTACTCCCCTTACGCTTCCCTTTACGATTCCGGCATTATTACGCCTTCGTCCGATTTCAGCTGTTTGAAGACATCCTAGTGTTGTGTCTGGTATCGGGATGGTGATTAACAATATCTGCCGTTTAAAGCAAATAGCCTTTTCGGTCGCTGCCATCCAAAGCGAAGCACGCTATCCGGGACGACACTAATTATAGCGCACCTCTGAGAAACCAATCAATGTTTGCTTGAACACCTGGGCATGGGATATGGGCTGATAATCATCTTCGCCCATATCCCACGCGGTTTTTTTTAAGGTTAAATCACCTCATTTGATCAAACCGAGGTGTGAAAGAGGCTTATTTCAGCATGCCTTTTTCTTTCCAGAATTTTTCGGCGCCGGGATGAAACGGCGTGACGATGTTGGTGGCGCCGGTTTCGAGGCTCATGTTCTTGAAGGTTTTTTTCTGCTCGACCATATGTTTCAGACCCGCATCCGTATAGATCACGGACAGCAGTTTGTAGACCACATCGTCCGGCACATCGGCGTTGGCCACCCACAGGGCACTGTCCTGGAAGGAAGGGGAATCATAGTCGACACCCCGGTAGGTGCCGGCCGGAACGGACAGTTTGCCGAAATAGGGATATTTTTTGAAAAATCCGGACTCTTCGGCATCCTTGGCCAGGGGGAGCAAGGCAATGTCGTTGGTCTGGGCCGCCATGATGACAGCCCCGCTGGGAAAGGCGGTAAACAGCCAGAAGGCGTCGAGCTGGTTGTTGCCGAATGCGGCGGCCGCGTCGTTGTAGCCCATGGCGTTGCGTTCGATCTTGTCCCAGATTCCCATGTGGGTGAAAAAGAGTTCGCAGTTGGCAAAGGCGCCGGAACCGGCGTTGCCGACCCCCACTTTCTTGCCGACAAGGTCTTTGACACTCTTGATTCCGCTGCCTTGGCGGACTACCAGCTGGGCCGGTGCACCATACAGCCAGGCCACCGCCATGACATTTTCATACTTTTTGGGATCGTTTTTCATTTTTCCGTTGCGGCCGAGCCAGACGTGGCCCGAATAAACGACACTGAACTGTTGTTTGCCGGCATCGGTTTTGCGCAGGTTTTCCACGGAACCGGCCGATGTTTGCGCTTTGACGGTTACCCCGTCGATATCTTTGACCGGATTATAGACCTGGATGCCATTGGCCACTACCTGAAAGGTTCCCCCGGCCGGGCCGCCGCCGAAGACGTACAGTTTGGCGGAAGCACTTGTCGTAAAACAAAACGCTATGGCAAAAAAAGCTACCATGGCGACTATCAGCGTAACATTTCTTCTTTTCATGAAGCTCCTCCTCGGCAAAAGTTGATTAACAGATAGAAGGTTCACGTTCATTAAGACAGGTTGCGATGTTCAAGATAACACCGCCGCAAACCACCTCCTTTCAAATCAGCAATGACAAAATGATTGAGAGCACCTTTTCCCAGATTATCAAAAGTCATCCGGCATCCTTTTGGAACCCGGACAGCTTTTTGAAAGGTGAGGAGGCCAAACCCTTCAGGAAAATCGCTTGCATATCACCCGGAACAAGCGGCAAACAAAAGCCTCCTCGTGCGCGTCTCAGCTTATAAGGCTGAAAGAAATTGTCAATTGGACAATTTCTGATTTTGATGTCAGAAATTTTCTTACAGAGAATGGTGATGGAAGATTTGAAATCAAGTTTGTATCAACTGATTTTGGATGGCAAATCGGGATAGTTGGGCATTGTTGCGGAGATTCAGCTTTTTGAGCAAACGGGCGCGGTAAGTGTCGACGGTTTTAATGCTAATGCTGTAGGCGGCGGCAATTTCGCGGTTGGTATATCCCATGGCCAAACGTCTCAAGACCTGCAACTCGCGCATCGAAAGGCTTTCCAGGGGCGTCTGCTTGTGCGTGCCGCGGGCAATGCGCAACGCCAGCATCTCGGCGGCTTCATCGGTGAGATAGCGATGGCCGCTCATCACCCTGCGAATGGCCTTGACCAGCTGTTCCGGTGCGGACTGCTTGGTCAGGTAACCCATGGCGCCGGCCTCGATGGCGCGCACGATGTACTGGGCTTCCTCGTGCATGGTCAGGATAAGGACCGGCAGTTCGGGGTGGGATCCCTTCAGGCGGCTGACCACTTCCAGACCGTCGATGCCGGGCATGGAAATGTCCACCACGGCCACGTCGGGCACGGCGGCCTCGACCTGCCGGATGGCCTCCCGCCCGTCGGCGGCTTCGGCGATGACTTCCATGTCACCGCTTTCTTCGACGATGCGGCGCAATCCCCCCCGGACGATACTGTGATCATCCGCCAGCAGAACTTTGATCATATCGGTTTCCCTCCGGAGTCCTTCAGTGGGACTTCCAATCGAATTTCAGCGCCCTGTCCGCGGGCCGACCTGACCCGCAGGCGGCCCCCCACCAGGTTGGCGCGCTCTTTCATGCCGGCCAACCCGATTCCCTCAGATTCGGACACGTTGTGGGGATCGAAACCCAGGCCATCGTCCCTGACCGTTAGAACGAGATGGTGGTTAACAGCCTGCAATGCTACAGAAGCCTTGCTCGCCCGGGCATGTCGCACCGTGTTGGTCAGGGCCTCCTGGGCTATGCGGTAGGCCGCCGTGGCCACCACCTCATCGATGGGGGGGATGGAATGGTGTTCAAAAGCGCAAACGATTTCGGATCGGCGCTCGATATCCGCTGCGTACCATTCCAGGGCCGCCACCAGACCCAGATCATCCAAAACGCCGGGACGCAAACGAATCGCCATCCCCCGGACATCCTCGATATTTTTGTCGATCAGGCGGCACATATCCTGAGCGCGATGAGCTGCCGAAGGATCGCGACCCTCGAGTCGCTTGGCTATCCAGACCGAGTCCATACGCAGGGCCGTCAGCACCTGGCCCAGCTCGTCGTGCAGCTCGCGGGCAATGGCCGCCCGCTCTTTTTCCTGACTCGCCATGATGCTTGCCGATAGACGGCGCAGCTGATCCTGGGCTTTCTTTACCTCGGTGATGTCGGTGGAGATTTCGCAGACGCCGCTCGCTTCACCGTCTTCGTCGTAGAAGGGGAATTTTACCGAAAGATAGTAGTGGATCGTACCATCCCGGTGAGGCATTTGCTCCTCAAACTGAAACGAACGCCTTTCGCGCAGCACTTTCAGGTCGTTTTGACGGAACTGCCAGGCCACATCCTCCGGAAAAAGGTCGTCATCCCGCAACCCCCGGATATCCTCGTTGGATCGCCCGAGAATCTTCTCAAAACAAGAGTTGATCAGCGTGTAGTATCCCTCGCGGGTTTTGATGGAAACGACATCTGGAGTGTTGCGCAGGATACTGTTGATTTCGCGAGTCCGTTCCTGAACCTGCTTTTCAAGACCGCGGGTGTAGCGGCCAAGCTCCTCCTGCGCCATTTGCAGGGCGCGCTGGGCGCGGTTGCGTTCGGTCACGTCCACGGAAACGGCCAGCGATCGCACCGGGAGCCCCTCGCTGTCCCGTTCGGCCACCGCCGAGAGGAGAATGTCGATCACCTCTCCGTTGGCCGTCTGAAACTGGTAGGGGATGTCCTTGCAGACGCCGGTACGGAAAAATTCGGGAAAGACCACGTCTTCGGCGAATTCGCGGGACGACTCGGTAAAAAAATCGGTGAGGTTTTGGCCGATAACCTCCTCGCGGCGGTACCCCATGACCTCGAGCCAGTAGTCGCTGATACTCACGATGCGGCCTTCGCGGTCGATGGAGTGCAGCATGGCGGGGGTATTATTATAAAGGGAACGATGGCGTGTTTCGCTGTCGCTCAAGGCTTTTTGAACCGTCTTGCGCTTCAGAATTTCCTGGCTGGCTTTCTGGTAAAGGAAAAAAACTGCCAATCCAACCAAAACACTGATGGTAAACACCACCGGTGCCGTTATCCGCAACAGGGGTTCGGAGACCACTTTGGCAATGGCTTCCATCGGACGCAGATGGATGATGTCCCACCCCGGGTAAGCGTCGATCCGGGTGCGGTTCATCTGGTAGCGCCGCCCGTCCTGATCCACCAGGTATTTGTCGTCCACAAGCCGCATGCCGGTCCAGAGCCAGGGACCGGAACCGAACTGGCGGGAGGCTTCAATGCGATCGATTTCCTCCTGGCTGAGATTCCAGAGGAGGTTGTAGCGCCAGTCCTCACGGTTGGAAATGAAGATTACCCCCACAGGATTAGTGACCAAAAGGATATCTTCCGGTCCCAAACCCAGCTCGCCCTCGATGTGGTCGATGGAGGCCTTGATAACCACGGCGCCGGCCGGCGTTTGATGGCGCGATATAAAAACGGGACTGCTGCAATAGGCACCGCGTTTTCCGGAAGTGGTTCCCAGCGCGAGATAGGTGGCCGACTGTCGATTCATGGCTTCCTGAAAATACGGCCGAAAATCGAAATTATGCCCCACAAAACTGTCCGGATCATCACGGTTGCTGGATGCGATGGTCAAGCCGTTCTTATCCATCAAGTAGCAGACATCGACCTTGAGGTTGTCCTTGAAGCGGTCGAGTGTGGCGTTGGCATGGGCGAGGCGGATAGGCGATGGATCTTTCAAGGCTTCGATAATGCTGGGAGTATTCGCTAGTACCCTTGCGGGCGGTATATTGGCGGAAATCATGTTGGAGAGGTTGATTCTCAGCATCTCGACCCGGATTTCGGCCTGCTGCTCCGCCTCCTGAAAAGCGGATTCCCATAGGGAATCATAATAGAGGTAGCCGCCGACCGCCGTTGAAAGAAACGCCAGAAGGGCGAGAACGAGAAGGATCAGACGCAGTCTCATGAATTGTTACTCCAGCCGTGCCAAGGCGACATGCAAACAGAGGTGTTCTAAGTCGCCTCTCGACACGGTACCGCGTTTGAGGCCTTTTCCAATCTACCGGCTAAGCCTTTTGCGCGGCCCTGGCGGTTTTTCAGAATAGATACGCCCTAGATGCAATAGGGCCGGGTGCATTGTCAACTTCCAAATGGTGGGGGGCGATGCTCGCGTCGGGGTGTATGGTGAGGGATGCGAGTCGAAAAAGGGTTTGCAAGCGATTCTGGTTCTGTCGGCCGGCACCGATCATACGGGAAAGGTGCCGCGGGTGGACGTAAATTTGGACAGGGGATTGGAGATCCGGATGGCGGGCAAGCGCCGTTGCGGCCAGGTTGAAAAAGATCCGGCTGTGGACGAGTTCCCCTAAAGCAGGATGGTAGGGTCCGGCCAGAATCGTATCCTTTTTCGCGAGCATGTCGTCGGCCTGCAACCCCATACGAATGACCGGTATGCCGGCGGACGCGAATTTTAAAAACAGACGGCTTACCAGGTTGGTCGTCTCCTCCAGCTTCATGGGGGTGAAGGTGCCTTTGCGGAAACGTTGGGCCAGAGGGCTGTCTTTCAGCACCAGGGTCGGATAGATGCGAACCGCATCCGGTGCCATTCGAATCATGGCGTCCGCCGTTTGCTCGGCGCCCCGCAAGGTGTCGCCGGGAAGCCCGGTCATCATCTGAAGTCCCAGGACGTAGCCTGCGGATTTAATCCGACGTGCAGCTTCAAATGTACAGGCCGCCGTGTGGCCCCGGCGGTTCTCAGCCAGCACCTGGTCATTGATCGATTGCAGGCCTAACTCGATGACATCCACCGGGAAGTCGCGGATGGTGTCCAGGGTCTCCGGTGTAATCGTATCCGGTCGGGTGGAAAAGCGGATGCCACCGGCATCGCCGTTACGGATAAAAGCCGTCGCGGCGGTTAACAATTCTTTCACCTGCCGGTTCGGCAGGCCGAGAAAATTGCCGCCGTAAAAAGCGATCTGTACCGGTCGGTTTTTGTCCTGGACCCGAGGCAACCAGGTACGCACAGAATGTTCCACGGCAGTGGTCGAAACAGGGCGTGATCGAACACCGGTAATCGCATTTTGGTTGCAGAAGGAGCATTGATGCGGGCAACCCGACTGCGGAATAAATACAGGAAGGATGAAGGGATGCGGGACGGAGGGGGCACCAGCGGGAGCAAGGCCTTCGATAACCGCCGCTGTACGGCCGTTGCTGTAACGGATAGTGAAGGGCTCACTCATGGCCGTTCAGATGTTGCAAGGCAAATTGGGCGGCCTCCTGTTCAGCGGCCTTCTTGCTGCGGCCGGTACCGACCGTTTTCAACTGCCTGAGCGTCAACTCTACCACAAAGGTCTTGTCGTGGTCGGGGCCGGTTTCCTGCACGACGCGATAGGCCGGCACGGTTTGGCCGCGATTCTGGGCGTATTCTTGCAGGCGGCTCTTAAAATCGGTGATATCTTCCGACGTTTCAAAGGCTTCGAAATGGAAAGCCAGACGCTGGTCGATCACGTCGAACACGACCTTGAAACCGCCATCCAGATAGACGGCGGCGAGAATCGCTTCCAGCGTATCCGATAAGATGGACGGTTTATCACGTCCGCCGGTCTGTTCCTCCCCCCGACCGAGTTGAATGCAGGCCCCTAAGCCAAGTGATCGAGCAACCTGCGCCAAATGCGACTCGTTAACGAAGTGCGCTCGTGTGCGTGAAAGCTCGCCCTCTGTCATTACAGGGTAGTGCTGCATCAGAATATGACTGACGACCAGGCTAAGAACGGCGTCACCGAGGAATTCGAAGCGTTCATTGTCGCGCATCCCCGCTTGGGGGTGTTCGTTGACGTAGGATCGATGGCACAATGCTTCCTCTAACAACTGTGGGTTTTGAAACCGGTAGTCAAGCGCATTTTCCACCGTCCGGAGGGGGTCTTCAGTGGCTGTGGGGGCCAAAACCTTTGTACTCCTGTTAAGCCGCCATCCGTAAAGAAGCTAGAGGCGGGCGGCCAGTTGTTCGTAAACCTTGATAGGAACCTGAAAGCGACCGTCGGCAGACCCCATCTGGACCCCAGGTTTGATGTCACCATGGAAATCGGTGCCGCCGGTAATCAACAAATCATAGGCATGAGCCCATGCAAGGAATTGTCGTGTCTGGTCTTCGGTATGCTCGGGATAATACGCTTCCAGTCCTTGCAGGCCAAAGCGCTTCATTTCCCGAAGCAAGTCTTCCAGCCGCCAGGGGCGGACCGGACTGATCAGTGCGGGATGCGCCAACACCGGAATTCCGCCGGCTTCGCGGATGAGCTGTATGGCCTGGCGACAGTCGATGCGGTATTTATCCACGTAGGCTGGTTTACCGTTGCCTATAAAACGATCAAAGGCTTCGTCGAAGGTCTTGACGACGCCCTTTTTTTTTAAAAGCGCGGCGATGTGGGGGCGTCCGGTTTGCCGTGTGGTTTTCTGCGTCTCAAGCTCGTCAACCGAAATATCGATACCGAGAGCTTGCAGTTTGGCGATGATTTGAGGGTTACGGTTGCGGCGCGCCTCTTGGAGCCGGCGAAGTTCTTGATTGAGACCCAGGTCGTCGGGCTGAAAACCATAGCCGAGAAGATGGAGGCTGCCCTGGCAGGGAAAACCCTCTGGTGAACCCGTGCTCAACTCAACACCGGTTAAATAATGACTATTCTTAGGGGCACCGTTTCGAAGAATTTGATGGACGCCATCCACCGTGTCATGATCAGTGATGGCAAAGGCCGCTAGTCCGATTTGCGACGCGCGGGCGGCGATTTCCAACGGCGTCAGCGTGCCGTCGGAGGCGGTAGAATGAATGTGGAGGTCAATACTCACATGCGGTTCATATCCCAAGCGCTTTTTCCTGGGCCTCTTCCTTGGTTTTGCAGTCGATGCACTGGGTTGTTACCGGACGCGCCTTGAGGCGCTTGATGGAAATATCCTCGCCACAACTATCACAGACGCCGAAAGTACCGTTTTCAATGCGATCAAGGGCCTTCTTGATTTTTTTGATCAGTTTGTGCTCTCGATCCCGGATGCGTAGCATGAAGTTGCGGTCGGCCTCTAATGAGGCCCGGTCTGTGGGGTCGGGGAAGTTTTCCTTCTGGGCGGTCATTCCGGAAACAGTGTTGTCGGCCTGGCTGAGCAATTCTTCCAGTCTTTCGCTTAATAGCGTTTTAAAAAATTCAAGATCTTTCTTTTTCATAGAGAAGCCCTTATCATGCTAGTAGATTAATCCTAGAATAGAAAAATGAAACGATTAGCACAACCCGATTTTTCTGTAAAGGATTACCTGATACCGTAATATAAGATCATATGACTGTAATGACGTGGAAACAACCCCTGGAGACTGAAACACTGAAGGAGTCTCGGAGATGGAACAACTCGATCAGATTGCAGGCATCATAGCGTTGAGCATGGGTGCCGCCTGGGCGAGCGGCATCAATCTTTACGCCGCGATTGTGACGCTGGGCCTCTTGGGCGCCACAGACCAATTGGCGCTGCCGCCGGATTTGGAGATCCTCACCCAGCCCGTTGTCATCATCGCTGCAGGGGTCATGTTCTGCGCTGAATTCTTTGCGGATAAGGTTCCCGGTGTGGATACGGGCTGGGATGCGGTCCACAGTTTTATCCGCATTCCAGGAGGAGCCCTTTTAGCTGCCGGCGCCGTGGGGGATGTGAATCCAGCTGTCATGTTGGCCGCCGGCATACTGGGGGGTGGCCTGGCGGCCGGAACCCACGCGGCAAAGGCGGGCAGTCGGGTCCTGATTAACACCTCGCCCGAGCCATTTTCCAACTGGATGGCTTCTATTACCGAGGATGTGGTAGTGATTGCGGGTGTCTGGGCGGCGTTGGTCCACCCCTGGTTTTTTCTGGCATTTTTGGCGCTTTTTGTCGTGCTGCTGATCTGGCTGCTGCCCAAATTGTGGCACGGCGTCAAAGCGGTTGCTGCCAAGGTGGCGGCCTTGTTCGGCCGATCGAAGCATCGCGCGATTCCCGTGACATCCTTGAATAGCGAAAAGGATCCGGGGGTTCTCGATCGTTCTTGAAAAGGGATTTACGGATGGTGATTGCAATTGCAGTCCGTTTGTAATAAGGAGGCTGGGCGTTGACGAGGTGCCCCTAATTTGAGGGGTTAAAAGGGAATACGGTGAAATTCCGTAGCGTTGGACCGGCGCTGTGAGCAGGGACCGGCACCGCAGGATGCCACTGCCCGAATTAAAACGGGGCGGGAAGGCGCGGTGCATGGCATGATCTGCAAGCCAGAAGACCTGCCCGTCAATCGATTGATAAGGAATGATGGTGTCCGCTGAATTCCGTGTATCGCACCTGGTTGCGATGCGCGGTTTTTTTTGGAGCATATGCAGCCGTCCTTCGCTGGATACCAGCATGTCATACAGGACGAAGCGCAAGACTGCGGGTTGATAGTCAAATCTCAACTCGGCGAACGAAATGGGAATATCCGGCTAATCAATCCGCCCGATTACCCGATTGAAAAGGAGCTGCCATGAAACGCTTACAAGAAGCCCTCGATCAAATTCAATCTCCCAGTGACGAATGGCAAAACAAGGCCTATGAGCGACTGCGCCAGCAGGCACGTCCGGCCGGTAGCCTGGGTATTCTGGAGGATGTGGGCGCCCGCTTGGCCGGTATCGCCCGGACCCTGGACGTGCAACTCAACCGCAAAGTCATCGTAACCTGCGCCGGTGATCATGGCGTCTGCGACGAAGGCGTCAGCCTCTTCCCGTCGGAGGTAACCCCACAAATGGTATATAATTTTGTCCATGGCGGTGCCTCTATCAATGTCCTGGCGCGCCATGCCGGTGCCGAGGTGAAGGTGGCCGATTTCGGTGTGAACTGGGATTTCGAGCCGGCGTTATCCATTTTCCACAAGAAGGTCCGCAAGGGCACCGATAATTTAGCCAAGGGACCTGCCATGACGAGGGATGAGGCTGTGATGAGCATCGAAGCCGGTATCGACATTGTCGAAGAACTGCGAGACGGGGGGAATATCGATCTTCTCGGAACCGGCGATATGGGCATCGGAAACACCACGCCCTCGACCGCCATCATCGCGGCGTTTTCCGGACTACCGGTGGACCAGCTGACAGGGAGGGGAACCGGCATTGACGACGAGGGGCTGCGACGCAAAGTGGCGGTTATCGAAAAAGGCCTGGCCGTCAATCAACCTGATCCGCGGGATGCCCTGGATGTTCTTGCCAAAGTAGGGGGTTTTGAGATTGGAGGATTGGCCGGGCTGGTGATCGGTGCCGCCGCCAATGGCGTACCGGTGGTCTGTGACGGATTTATAGCCACGGCCGGCGCCCTGGTGGCTTGTGAACTGGCACCTTCGGCCCGGGATTATCTCTTTACCAGTCATTATTCTGTAGAAATCGGCCATCGGTATATGCTCAGCCGTCTGGATCGGGAACCGCTGCTGGATCTCAAATTCCGACTGGGCGAGGGCACCGGCGCTGCGGCGGCGATGGAATTGATCGATATGGCTACCCGCATTCTGGCGGACATCAAAACTTTTGAAGAAGTGGCCATACTGGATGCCCAGACGTAACGGTTGCCATGTTGCAGGGCTTTCTTCTCAAACGCCTACTTCGCCGGCAAAGTGGCAGGCTGCCTGGTGTCCCTCGCGTACCTCCCGCAGCTCCGGTTCTTGTTCGGCGCAGATCTTCTGGGCATAGTGGCAACGGGTATGGAAACGGCAGCCCGAGGGGGGATTGATCGGGCTGGGGACATCGCCTTTGAGGAGGATGCGTTTATGCTTCTTTTGGGGATCCGGCATGGGCGATGCACTCAGCAGCGCCTGGGTATAGGGGTGCAGGGGGGTGCCGTAGACCGCTTGGCTCGCAGCGATTTCCACGATTTTGCCGAGGTACATTACCGCCACCCTGTCGCTGATGTATTCCACAACGTGCAGGTCATGGGAAATGAAAAGATAGGTCAGACGGAATTCGTTCTGCAGATCCTTGAGCAGGTTGATAACCTGGGCCTGGATGGAAACATCCAAGGCCGATACCGCTTCGTCGCAGACGACGAGATCGGGGTTCAGGGCCAGAGCCCGCGCTACGCCGATACGTTGCCGCTGACCGCCTGAAAACATGTGCGGATAGCGGCGCATGTGTTCTTTGCTTAGTCCTACGACCTCGAGCAGCTCAAGGACGCGCTCTTCCCGCTCCCGGCGACGCTTCATCCCGTGGATCAAGAGCGGCTCGCCAACGATGGAAGCCACGGGTTTGCGGGGATTCAAAGAAGAAAAAGGATCCTGAAAGATGATCTGCATCTTTTTGCGTAGGGTGCGGATTTGTTCGGCATCGTAGGTGAGAATATTGTCGCCGTCAAACCACACCTCGCCCGCGGTGGGTTCCTCCAGGCGCATGATGGCCCGGCCGAAAGTAGACTTGCCACAGCCCGATTCCCCCACCAGCCCCAGGGTTTCACCCTTGCGGATGCTCAGGCTGACGTCATCCACTGCTTTGACCGCGGCGATTTCCTTCATGAAGACACCTCCGCGGATCGGGTAATATTTGATCAGGCGGCGGGCTTCGAGCAGGGGCTTCGTTTCAGGCATATTTCAGACACCGTGCGATATGGTTTGGGCTAACCGTGTACATTTGCGGCTCAGTTTGTCGGCAGTCGCCGAAAACATCCGGGCAGCGATCACTGAAGAGGCATCCTTGCGGAAGGTCGAACAGAGAGGGCACCACCCCCTTGATCGTGCTCAGGTGCCCCCCCGCCGTTTTCTTCCCCAGAACGGGGATCGATTCCATCAGGCCGACCGTATACGGGTGTTTGGGTGTAGCGAAAAGCGTCTTGACATCCGTATATTCCACCATGCGGCCGGCATACATCACGGCCACGTGCTGGGCCATTTCAGCGATCACTCCTAAATCATGGGTAATAAACAGGATCGATGCGCCGGTGTCGGCCTTGAGCCCGTTCATGAGATCCAGGATCTGGGCCTGGATGGTCACATCCAGCGCCGTGGTGGGCTCGTCCGCGATCATCAAACGGGGGTTGCAGGCCAACGCCATGGCGATCATGACCCGCTGGCGCATGCCGCCGCTCATCTGGTGGGGATAGTCGTCCAGACGGGACTCCGGGGCTGGGATCCCAACCTGCTGAAAGATTTCCAGCACACGGCTGCGGGTTTTCTGCCGGGACAGTCTCCGGTGCAGGCGCAGCACTTCCCCCACCTGGTCTCCAACTGAGAAAACCGGATTCAGGGATGTCATCGGTTCTTGGAAAATCATGGATATCCGGTTGCCCCGGATCTTGCGCATTTCCGCTTCCGAGAGACGCAGCAGGTCCTGGTCGTCGAACCAGATGCGGCCGTCCACAATTTTGCCGGGCGGGTCCGGAATCAGCTGGATGATGGAGTGGGCGGTGACGCTTTTGCCGCAGCCCGACTCGCCTACGAGGCCCAACGTCTCCCCGGGCGCAATCGCAAGGCTGACATCATCGACCGCCCTGGCCACCTGACCTTTGACATAAAAGTAGGTTTTAAGATTCTCGATCTTCAGAAGGGGATGTGCTTCCATGCAAAACGACCGTTCTTTTCTCCGTTGGTCAAACCAGCTTAGTCTCTAAGCCGTGGATCCAGTGCGTCGCGCAGTCCGTCTCCCAGCAAATTAAACCCCAACACGGCCAAAAGAATGGCTATGCCCGGTATGGTCATGACCCAGGAGGCGCGCAGGATCAGGGCGCGGCTACGGGCGATCATGCCGCCCCACTCGGGGGTGGGCGGCTGGGCGCCGAGGCCCAGGAAACTCAGGGCAGCCGCGTCCAGAATAGCCGATGCCATGCTCAAAGTGGTCTGGACGATGAGGGGGCCCAAGCAATTGGGCAGGATGCCGATGAAAATAATACGCCAGTCCCGGGCACCCACCGCTCGGGCCGCCATGACATAATCTTTTTCACATTCTTCCAGGACACTGCCGCGCACGATTCGGGCAAAGCGGGGTACATAGGTGATACCGATCGCCATCATGGCATTCTGCAGGCTGGGACCGAGAAAGGCCACCACCACAATGGCCAGGAGCAGATAGGGAAACGCCAGGATCATGTCCATGATGCGCATGATCAGGCTGTCCCAGAACCCCTTGTAGTATCCGGAGATACAGCCAAGGAGGGTACCCAAGGTGAAGGCGATTCCGACGCTGACAATGGCCACCGTGAGAGAAACCCGGGCGCCGTAAATGACCCGCGACAGGGTATCCCGCCCCAGTTCATCCGTTCCTAGAACATTTTTCCAGCTGCCGGTTTCATGCCAGACAGGTGGTTTGAGTTGGTCGTATAGGGAGGTTTCCACTGGATTGTGCGGGCTGAGAAACGGCGCGAAGATCGCCATCAGGATAAACCCCGTGACGATGATCAGCCCTACAATGGCTGTCTTGTTGCGCCAGAGCTGGCTGAGCTGCTCGTAAAAGGGATGACGATCGTAGGGATTTTTGGATTTAGCCATAACGGTCTTGAATACCTGATTGTGTCTTCCTTGGCGCCGATCTTACTGGATGCTGATCCTCGGGTTGATCACGGCGTAGAGAACATCCACAAAAAGATTGATGACCACGAACAAACCGGCGATCAAAAGAGTGCCGCCCTGAATCACCATATAGTCCCGCTGCATGACCGCATCGTACATCCACTTACCGACCCCTGGCCATGCAAAAATCGTTTCCGTCAGGATGGCGCCCCCCAGCAGAACCCCGAACTGCAAGCCGATGGTCGTGACCACGGGAATCATGGCGTTGCGCAGGGCGTGCTTGAAGATGACTTTAAGCTGCGAGAGTCCTTTGGCCTTGGCGGTTTTGATATAATCCTGACGCAATACATCCAGCATGGCCGAGCGGGTCATACGGGCCACGATGGCGGTCGGAATGGTGCTCAGGGTCACCGCCGGCATGATGATGTGCCAGACGGCATCTTTGAAGGCCGGCCAGTTGCGGGATATGACGGCATCCAGAATGTAAAAATTGGTGACAATATCGAGATCGACGCCGATGCTCAGGCGGCCGGACAAGGGCAGCCAGCCCAAATTAAGCGAGAAGATCAGCATGAAGACCAGTCCCAGCCAAAAAATG
>Ga0316576_10000914_pt1 | contig 15059 bp, 9 predicted proteins | sample S0NA_FD_203075 | JGI IMG/M metagenome (GOLD analysis project Ga0316576, IMG submission 203075) | Rhizosphere microbial communities from salt marsh grasses in Alabama, United States - S0-2_050615r3r5 | ecosystem: Host-associated > Plants > Roots > Rhizosphere | place: USA: Alabama | collected... | reverse complement strand
TTCCAACAACCGACAGGTGTCCTCGAGATATTGGCCGGCCAGAGCGTTCTGGGCCGACCGGCTGGCCGGCACCTCGGGCGGTGGGCCGAGAGCTCCGATCGGCGGATGGGGAACCGAGTCGCGAGTCGCAACCAGGAGGCGGATCGCGTCGAGCGCCCGCCGCTCGGCCGCGACGAGGCGCCGGGCGTTCTCCGCGAAGTCCCGACCGAGACGCTCGAATCGCCAGGCGAGCCAGCGGAGCTCCCACGCCCCGAAGCCGGGATCGATCGGCCCGAGGTGGCCCCGTTCGAGCCGTTGGAGGTTGCCGACCAGACGCTGCAGTGGTCTGCCGATCAAAAGGTGAACGGTGAGCTCGACGACGAGGATCACGGCAAGCGAGGTCAGCAGCAGGTCCATCGCCCAGTCGCGCCAGAGTCGGGCGCTGTCGGCCGCCAGTTCCGCGCCGTCCTGCCAGATCGCGAGCCGGCCGTGTCCGCCGTCGAGCGCCGGGCAGTCGATGTCGATCGACGTCTGGAGCGCGCCCGGCGGTGGCTGGAAGGTGCCGGACGGGTCGGCGGTCACGGTCCGCCCGGAACCGTCGCGGAGCTCGAGGCCGATGCCGACGCCGAGTGCCTGACGGGCGCGGGCGAGAACCCGGGCGAGCGCGACGGGCAGATTGGCGGGCCGGTCGACCGCGGCCAGCCCGCCGGCGAGCTCGGCGAAACGCTCGCCGAGGCGGGCCTCGCGCATGGTCCGCTCCATGACCAGCTCCCGGTGGACATCGAAGCCGGTGATCCCGCCGAGAACCACGGCGACGGCGAGTGCGAGGACGAGGCCGAGGACGAGCCCGAGCGGCAGACCGCGCGGCGCTGGCGCGACGTCGGGCTCCGAGCCGGTCCGGTTCGGTCGGGGAAGCGGACTCACAATGCTGTCGTTCTGGTGCTGCGGCGTGGCCACAAGCTCTCCGGTTTCAGGTCGATCACGCTCCGATCGGCCGTGTGCTTTTCGTATTGAAAAATGCAACTTGAGTGCCAGAGATCGCCGGGCTGCCGGTCGACGATCCGTCCAGCCGGGCGCGAATCCGGCGTGGCGTCACGCCAGATCGGCACCCTGACACCACCCCACCCCTTCTCCGGTCGAGGCTCGGCCGTTCCGGGAGGCGGCGCACCGGGACGTGGGGGAGGGTCGAGCCGCGGGAGCCAGCCCGTCTTCGATGCGTTTGCACGGTGGTGCGGCGCCGCTTCCCTCGACCGTGCTAGCTTGGCCGCGTGACAACGCCTTCGGATGGTCTGCCATGCCCGCAGCGCCGGCGAATCTCCGTGGGCAACCGGAGGGCATCGTGACCGGGGGCGCGTCGGAGCCGGCGGCCGCCACGCGAACCTCCAAGGTCGTCACCATCGGCGCGGCGCACGCCGCCCACGACACCTTCTCGGCCTTCCTGCCGCCGATGCTCCCGGTGCTGATCGAGAGGCTGTCGCTGGCCAAGGCCGAAGCCGGTCTGTTGACCGCCTTCCTCCAGGTTCCGTCGCTGCTCCAGCCGTGGATCGGCCACCTCGGCGACCGCTTCGACCTACGCATCGCCGTCATCCTGGCCCCGGCCGTCACGGCGGCCTGCATGAGCCTGCTCGGCGTCGCCCCCGGCTTCGCCGCCATGGCGCTGCTGCTCGTGACCGCCGGCTCGTCGTCGGCGGTGCTGCACGCGGTGGGTCCGGTGCTGGTCGGCCGGCTGTCCGGACGCCGCCTGGGCTCCGGGCTCGGCTTCTGGATGGTCGGCGGCGAGCTCGGCCGCACCCTCGGGCCGATCGTCCTGGTGAGCGCCCTCGCCGTGCTCGGGTTGGATGGCCTCCCGTGGCTCATGGCGGGCGGCTTCGTCGCGTCGCTGCTGCTGCTTTTCACTCTGCGCGGCCTGCCGCGGCCGTCGCCGTCGACCGATGCCTCGGTCGGCTTCGGCCGCGCGCTCGTCACCATGCGGCCGCTGCTGGTGCCGCTGGCCGGCGTGGTCGTGCCGCGGTCCTTCACCATGGTGGCCGTCACGGTCTTTCTTCCCGTGCTGCTGCGCGAGCAGGGCAGCAGCCTGTGGTTCGCCGGCGCCTCGCTGTCGATCCTCGAGGCCGCCGGGGTCGCCGGTGCGCTGCTCGGCGGCTCGGCGAGCGACCTGTTCGGCCGCACGAGGGTGCTCGCCATCTCACTCCTGGCGACGCCGCCGCTCATGCTCGCCCTGGTCCACGCCTCGGGCTGGGGGCGTTGGCCGCTGCTGCTCGCCATCGGCTTCCTCGGTCTCATGGCGACGCCGGTCGTGATGGCCGCGGTCCAGGAGGCCTACCCGGAGAACCGTGCGCTCGCCAACGGCGTCTACATGGCGCTCAGCTTCGGCGTCCGGTCGGTGGTGGTGGTGCTCGTCGGCCTGCTCGCCGACGCCATCGGCATGCGTGCGGCCTTCCTGACCTGCGCCGGGCTGTCCCTGATCGCCGTGCCCTTCGTCTTCCGGCTGCCGCCGGGGAAGGTCGAGAACGAGGCCTCCTCAATCAGGAGCTGAACGCCCAAGAAACGAGGCCGACGGCTTCGACGAGTCCTGACGGGGCACGCGCTCCATGCCGATACTCGGGTGTGTGACAATGGGACACGATGACCGCCTCGACCCTCGTCTACCTCGCGATCGTCGGCGGAGTCTGGGCCTTTCTGTGGTGGTACTTCGCCCGCTACGTGATCGGACGGCGGCGGATCGCCTCGGGCCACCGAGCCCTCGGCCTGGTCGCCTGGGAGTACATGCAGAACAGGGACAACCAGCGCGCGGTGCGGGAGATCCTGTTCACCCAGGAGGCGTGGCAGGAGCGGCGCGACGACGGCGACCGGCCCAACGCGGGTCGGACGGAGCACGGGGCTGCGTCGACCTGACCGCCGAGCCAGCTCAGAAAATGCAAGACCGGCACAGCGAGAGTGCCGTGCGGGTCGTCTTGTAGTCGGATCGGAATCAGTTGGGCACGAGCTCGAGAGCGACGGTCGTGGTCTGGTACTCCGGTCGACGTCTACTGCCGGCCGGACCAGAGGTCGAGGCCGCCGCTTTCGAAGTTGTCGGCGAAGATCGACGCCGGATCGGTGACGGTTGTGTCGACCGAGTAGACGTAGCAGTGGAGGTTGTCGTCCGGGTTGGCGCCCGGCTCGACCGGGATGACCGCGAAGCTGCCGTCGGCGCTGAACAGGGGTCGGGCCGACGGGGTCACGCCGTACCCCAGCTCGGGGGGAATGAGCTCCTCCCACAGCCGTGCGCCGCTGCTGGCGTCGAAAGCCCGGATGAAGCCGTGGCTGCCCCAGACCCGGCCGCCGACCAGCAGCGTCGAGCCGTCGGGCGACACCTCGGGCGAGTCGAGCACGTCGGCGTCGGTCACCGACCACCGGGTCGAGCCGTCGGGGTTGATCGACCACAGCTCCTGGAGGTTGCGGCTGACGTAGATCGAGCCGTCGGGTCCGACGGACGGGTTGGTCAGAACGTTGGTCAGGCTACCGACCGCGGTCCACTGGAGGTTGCCGTCGAGGTCGTAGGCTCCGAGGCTGATCCCCGATGCCGAGCCCCACACCGGCAGGTAGAAGTCGCCGTTCGGCCCGACCTCGGCCTCGGCATTGCCGTCGGGACGGCCGACCGCGAACAGCTGGGAGCCGTCGAGACTGAAGCCGTAGATGAGCGAGATCGGGTTGTGGGCGCGCTCGTCGAAGGCGACATAGAAGCGGTCGGTTCCGAAGGCGATCTCGATGCCGAGCTGGCCGTGCTCGTTGACCGGCGGCGACCCGGGGTTGCTCCACTCGAGGCTGCCGTCGGCCGGATCGAGCGCGAGGGCACCCAGACCGGGCTGCTCGGTGACCGCATAGATCCGCCCGTCCGGACCGATGGCGGGGCCGGCGATCAGCCCCTGGGTGTCGGTGTCGGTGAACCGCCAGCGGATCGAGCCGTCGGGGTTGACGGCGACGATGTCGGCATCGGGGCCGAGCGGGTTGGCGCCGGCGTAGATCGTCCCGTCGGCGCCGACCACGACCGGGCCCTCGGCACCCTGCCCGCCGGTGTCGGTGATCCACAGGAGAGCACCATCGGCGGCGAGGGCGTAGAGCAGACCGTCCGTGTCCTGGGCGTAGATGGTCCCGTCGGCCGCGATTCCCACCCGATGGCGGACCCCTCGTCCGTCGCAGGTGAAGCGCCAGTTGACGCGGCCCTGCGCGGTGCGCTCGGTGACCTCGAGCGGAACCGGAGCGCTGGCGCCGCCGGAGGTCGTCGCGACGACGACGTCGGCGGTGCCGATCGACGCCGCTTCCGGAACGTACGCGTGGATCGCCAAGTCGGTCCACTCGGCGACGATGGCCGGGTGCCCGTCGATGAGCACCTGTCCGCCGTCGGCGGTGCCGCCGAAGTTGCTGCCGAAGATCCGCACCCGGCCGCTGCGGGTTGCTGTCGATGTCGACAGACTCGTGATCTGGGGCGCCGCACCGAGCGTGCCGTAGAGCTCGAACGCGATGTCGTCCAGGTGAACGCCGAGGACGTCGCTGTACGGCTCCCACTGACCGCCGGCCAGATCGTCCTTGACCCAGATCGGCTCGAGCCGGGCGGTGCCGTTCCCCGAGCTCGGACGCGCCCAGTACGCTTCCATCACGACCTGGACACCGACGAAGTGGTGGCCGGTCGCCTCGAATGGAGGGGACAGGGTGATGTCGAAGGTGTTGACGCCGACCGGGTCGTACCCCAGGTTCGGATCGTCACCGGCGAGCACATACTCCGCGACGACGGCGCCCGGGCGGTCGCCGTCGACCGCGTAGAAGCGGACCTCGACCGCCTGCACCGTCGGGCTCGGTGGTGCGCCGAAGCCGCGCGAGCCGGTCGCCACCAGGCGGTCGATCTCGCCGACGATGTCGAAGTCGTCGGCGATCTCCTGGTCGACGACGGCCGAGCGGACGCTCGGACCGTAGCTGCTCTGACCATCCCAGCTCTGTTGCCAGAGCAGAGTGCCGCCGATCGCAGGCGTGGCGGCCCCGAGTGCGAGCACCAACACGATCGCGCCGGTCGTTCGGTGTCGAGGGCGCCATCGACCGGCGCGGCCGCGACGTTCGCACTCTTCAACTCGTCGGGCGTCGGCCCGAGTCCCGAGACTCTCGGTGGCGGTGGCAAAGGTCGGGGTCGATCGGGGCATGATGGGCTCCTCGGATTCGGGTGGTGCCGCGCTCAGGTCGGCCTCGTTACAGAAGAACGAGATTAGGTCTCAATAGGTTGCAAGAACACGACAATCGTCGGCCCGCATTCCGGAGCCTCATCGTGGGACCTCCGCAGAATCGCGGCCTTCGGCACAGGTGCGCAATACTGGTCACCTGATCGGCGGCTCGAAGCGGAGGGAGGCACCATGGCGTCGGGCGAGATGGGAGCGTTGCTTGGATCGGATCTGGACATCGGCGTACAGCTCCGGTGGGCCGTCCACCTGGCCGAGGCGCGCAGTCTGGACCTCCAGGTGTACGTCCGGGTCGACAGTGCCGAGGATGTCGTCAGTGACGTCTCGCTCGACGGAGGGGCGGACGGACCGATTGGCGTCGTTGTGGGGCAGCTGGAGGAGCTCGCCGAGTCGATGCCGTCGGTCAGGCTCGGTCCTCGGAGCGAGGCGACGGACCAGAGCGGTGACGGCGCCGTGGCGCACGTCGTCCACGTCACGATGAAGAAGATCCAGTCGGCCGGTCCGGAGTCGTTGCGCAAGCTGCTGGTGAGCAGCGCGGCGAAGACCAAGCTCACGCTGCTCACCATGGCGCGGGCCGAGATGGCGGCTCCCGACCCGGATCTCGAACGAGAGCGGCGGCTCTTTCTGCGCTATGCCCCCTGCGAGGTGGTGTTCTGCTACGGATTGAAGGACGAAACCGACCTGGCGCACGTCATGGTCGGCGTGGCGAGCGGACCGCACGGTACCGCGGCGATGAGGCTGGGCCGAGATCTGGCGCGCCACGGCGACGGCTCGATGACCGCGGTGCGGGTCAACCCGAGCGTCGGTCCGGACGCCGAAGACGTCGGCGAGCTCCGGATCAACGCCCGCTTGAGGCGGGCGCTGGGCGCGGACGCCGACGGCGTTCGTCACCGGATCGTGATCGATGACGATGTCGACCAGGGCCTGCGCCGCGCGTGGGAAGAAGGTCGCCACGACCTGCTGGTGCTCGGCGTATCGCGCGCCGGGCTCCAGGGCAGCCGGGTGTGGACGGGCGCTGCGGCCAAGCTCATCAAGGCGGATCCCCGGCCGGTGCTGGTCATCGTCAGCGCCCCGTCGCCGATCAAGAACCGGGCCGTCGGGTGGATCGAGGGGGTCGTCGAGCGCCTGGTGCCGCAGATCGACCGGGAGGAACGGGTTTCCCTGGTCGACCGGATCCAGTCGAGCTCGAACTGGGACTTCGACTTCTTCGTGCTGATGGCGCTGTCGACGACGATTGCCTCGGTCGGGTTGATCCAGGACTCGTCCGCCGTGGTGATCGGAGCGATGCTGGTGGCGCCGCTGATGACGCCGCTGCTCGGCCTCGGCCTCGCGCTGGTGCAGGGCAACCCGGTGCTGGCGAAGATCTCCGGCCGGGCGATCCTGCTCGGATTGGTGGTCTCGCTCGCGGTGGCGGTCGCCGTCGGGCTGGTGACTCCGGCGTTCGGCGAACCGACGAGGCAGATGCTCGGCCGCGGTCGGCCGGGCGTGCTCGACCTCGTGGTCGCGTTCGCCGCGGGTCTGGCGGCCGCCTACGCGTCGGCCCGACCTGGGCTGCTCGCCGCGTTGCCGGGCGTCGCGATCGCGGCGGCGCTGGTTCCGCCGATCGCCACGTCGGGCCTGGCGCTCGCGCTCGGCAACCTCGACCTGGCGGCCAATGCGCTGCTGCTGTTCATCATCAACACCTTTGTCATCGTCCTGGGCGCGACCGCCAGCCTGTGGGCGGTCGGGCTACGGAATATCAAGCGGATCGCCCGGTGGCGGATGATCCTCGGCGGGTCGGTGGTCGCCGTCTCGATCGTGCTCGTCGTGCTGCTGACGGTGAGGCCGGTCGCCGCGCCTCTGGCCGAAGGTGTCCCGGCCGATCTCGTCGATATCATCGAGCGAACGCTCGGCGACGAGCTCGGTTTGGAGGAGGTGTCGGTCGCCTACGACGAGGTCGGGGTCCAGATCATCGTCCGGGTGGTCGGGCCGGACGCCGCAGCGCCGGAGATGGTCGACGAGGTCCGCGCCGCGGTGCGCGACCACTTCGCGAAACCGGTCCGGGTTCGGCTGCTGACGCGGGTCGAGTGACGCTGCCGCCGGTCGGTTGTGACCGGGCCCGGCTTGGACGTCCCAACCGGAGGTCGTACACTGGCTCGACACCTGTCTCGAAAGTCGCGTCGATAACGCGACTTTGTATCAGACACGGCGTGAGAACCGAACCCGGGGTTGGAGGGGTCATGAGCGTGAAGGATCGACGGTGGACGGTGGTCGCGGCGCTGGTGGTGGCGATGAGTGCAACCGTGGCGGGCGCGCTTGACGTGAAGGGAGAGCGCGAGAGCCTCGATCGGCTGGTGGTCATCGATCCACAGATCAGAACCGTGGAGCGACCGGTCGACGCCGACCGGATCCGCGATCGCGTACCGAACATCGACGACGTCGACGCCTTCCGCGCTGCGTACGGCGCCGACTGGCGGGTCATGATGGACACCCGGCGGGGCATACCGACGTTGATCACCGGCGGAGCGATTCCCCTGCTGCCCGGACCGGCCAATGACCTCCGGTGGCAGGGCTGTGCCGAGCTCGCCTGCCTGTCCGCCGAATCGATCGACACCGCCGCGAGCGAGTTCCTCGCCGAACAGCAGGACCTGCTCGGGATCGACGTCGACGACCTCGTGATCGACCCCGGTGGGACCGTTGCCGTCGGACGGTCCCTGCAGCTGATCCGGTTCCAGTACGCGCCGGCGGGTGTGCCGGTCCGCGAGGGCTCGGTCTACCTGCGCGTCAACGCCGGCAACCTGGTCCAGATCGCGACCGAGAACGTCGCGCCGGAGGCGGTCGACCCGACCCCCGTGATCACGAAGGACGACGCCTGGAGTGTGGTTCGCGACCATCTGGGCGACCTGGCCCACGGTGAGGACGTGATGGTCGACACCGGCACGCTGTCGCTTCTCCCGGTGACGCCGGACGGCGTCGATCCTGACGGCGACTCGGTTCTGTACGGCGGAGGCTTCGACTACCGGCTGGTGTGGCGGCTCGCGTTCGTCCGGTCGGGGATCGTCGGCACATGGGAAGCGCTGGTCGATGCCCACGACGGTGAGCTGATCGCGTTCGTCGACGCCAACCGTTACGGTCAGATCCACGGTGGCGCCTACCCGGGCGACGACCACGTCGGCGAGGCCGACCGGCCGTTTCCGTTCGCCGACACCGGCCTTCCGGCGCCCGACGATTACGCCGATGCCGCGGGGCGGTTTCCCGGCGACGTAGCGACGGCGACGCTGATCGGCAAGTACACCTGGATCGACGATGAGTGCGGTGCGATCTCGGCATCGACGACCGACGGCGAGATCGACTTCTCGCTCGGCCCCGGGCTCGACTGCGAGGTGCCGCCCGGCAACACCGCCGGCGCGGGCAACACCCACTCGAGCCGGACGCAGTACTACCACCTCACCATGGTCAACATGAAGGCCCGGACCTACATGCCGACCAACACATGGCTCAACACCGATCACATGAACGTCAACGTCAACGGCTCGCCGTGGTGCAACGCCACGTCCGGCAGCGGCACCCTCAACTTCTACAAGGCCGACACCGGCTGCTGGAACCTCGGTGAGATCCCGTCGGTGTCGCTCCACGAGTGGGGCCACAGCATGGATGACTTCGACGGCTCCGGCGGCGACAGCCGGCCGGTCGAGACCCGGGCCGACTGGACGGCGATCCTGCAGACCCACGACTCGTGCATCGGCCGCGGCTTCCACCTGTCCGGCAACTGCGACGGCGAGGGCGACGCCTGCCTCGACTGCAACGGCGTCCGGGACGGCGACTGGGACATGCACGCCAACCACACGCCCTGGACCGCAGCCAACCACGGCACGTTCTGGTCCTGCTCCGGAGGCACCTACTTCGGTCCGTGCGGCCTGGAGGACCACTGCGAGTCGGGCATCGGGACCCAGGCGCTGTGGGATCTGGTCACCCTCGATCTGGCGACCCAGGGGCTCGACCTGACCACCTCCTGGCAGCTGGTCGACCGGCTGTTCTACTCCTCGATGCCGACCCTCGGCGACATGTACACCTGCTCGCCTCCGAGCTCGGACGGTTGCAACGGCGCCAGCCTCTACAACGCGATGATGGCGCTCGACGACGACGGCGACGGCACCGCCAACGGCACGCCGCACGCGGCGTCGATCTTCGCCGCGCTCGACCGCCACAACATCGCGTGCGGCACGGCGGGCGACCCGCAGAACCAGAACAGCACGACGTGCCCGAGCCTGGTCGCCACCACGGTGACCGGTGTCGGCGAGAACAGCACGGCGGTCCTGACCTGGGATGCCGTTCCGGATGCGACCCGGTACCTGATCTTCCGCAACGACATCGACTGCAACGCCGGGTTCGTCAAGGTCGGCGAGGTGACCGCGCCGACGGTCACCTTCACGGACACCTCCGTCGCCAACCACATCGAGTACTACTACCGCGTGCAGGCCGCCACCGACGTCGACGCCTGTGTCGGTCCGATGAGCGCCTGCGAGCCGGTGATTCCGGTTCCGTGCGAGACCGCGTCGGCGCCGACCGCGCTCGCCGCCGTCGCCAACGGCGACAACCGGATCGACCTGAGTTGGACCTCGGACGACCCGATCGCCGAGACCCACAATATCTACCGATCGATCGGCAGCTGCCCGCAGGTCCAACCGGAGTTGATCGCGACCGGTGTCGTCGGCACGGCATGGTCCGATGACCCGGTGTCCGGTCAGGTGCCGTACGCCTACACCGTCACCGCGGTCGACGTCACCGGCGGCTGCGAGTCGGCCGAGAGCAACTGCTCGAGCACCACCACCACCGGCGCCTGCACCCAGGCACCCACGTTCGGCGGCATCGGGTCGGTGACCAACTCCCAGCTCGCGACGTGCACACTCGCGCTGAGCTGGAGCGACGCGACCCAGCATTGCGGTGGTCCGGTCGCCTACGACATCTACCGCTCGACCGATCCCGAGTTCGATCCGGGCCCGGCCAACGTCATCGCCGAGAACGTGACCGGAACGAGCTTCGACGACATGGGAGCGCTGACCACCGGCACCCGGTACCACTACGTCGTGCGCGCCGTCGATCTGTCGAACGGTTCCGAGGACGACAACACGGTCAAGGCGGCCGCTCGCCCGAGCGGTCCCGGCGGCGGCGTCCAGACCATGCTCGACGAGACCTTCGAGGGCAGCTGGCCTCCGGCCGGCTGGTCGGTGATCGACAACACCGGCTCGGGTGCCGTGTGGAACCGGTCCGACCTGGTCGGTGCGGTCAACCAGACCACCGGCAACGGCGGATCGGGTTCGAGCGCGGCCGCCGATCCCGACAACGCCGGCAGCGGCACCGGCTGGGACACCGAGCTGTGGTCGCCGGTCATCGACCTGACGCTCGCCGCGAGCGCCACCCTGACCTACGCCAGCAACTTCCAGGACTACGCCGGCAACGGCGACATCTGGCTCGACGTCAGCATCGACGGCGGTCTGACCTGGACCACCATCCGCAACCAGACCGACGACGACCCGACCGGAGGCACCTTCGAGACCGAGGATCTCGCGGCCTTCGTCGGCGAGGAGGTCATCCTGCGTTGGCGCTACACCTGCGACTCGACGACGGCGTGGTACTGGCACATCGACAACGTGTACGTCGAGGCCGACGTCTACACCGAGTGCGTACCGGGCAGCAACTGCCCCGGCAACCCGTTCGTCGACGTCACCCCGGACGGTCCTCTCACGCTGTGCACCGGCACGGCGCAGGAGCTCGCCGCCGGTCTGAGCGGCGGCACACCGCCGTTCACCCACCAGTGGACCATGGACGGCACCGACATCAGCGGCGCCACCGCGGCCACCTACAGCGCCGATGACGACGGGACCCACACCTTCAACTGCAACGTTCAGGGGTCCGGCTGCTCGGACTACGTCTACGACCCGACGGTCGTCGAGCTGACCTGGCAGGCCGAGCCGTTCTTCGACGGGCTGGACGCGGTGGCCGACGCCGGTGATCCGGTCTGCGGCCTGGATCTGTCCTGGCCGGCGGCGGACCCGGTGTGCGCCGGTCCCGTGACCTACTCGGTGTACCGGTCGCAGACGTCGGGCTTCACGCCGGGGCCGTCGAACCTGGTCGAAGGCGGCATCGGTTCGCTCTCCTACCGCGACCAGTGGGGGCTCGACTCCGGTGCCGAGTACTTCTACGTCGTCCGCGCGACCGACACGTCGAACGGTGCCTCCGACGGCAACCTGGTCGAGCTGTCGGCGGCTCCGTTCGGCCCGGGTGGCGGACAGCAGCTCATGATCGACGAGTCGTTCGAGGGCCCCTGGCCGCCCGCCGGCTGGTCGGTCATCGACAACACAGGCTCCGGATCGGTCTGGAACCGCTCCGATCTCATCGGCGCCGCCAACCGGACCACGGGCGTCGGCGGCAGCGGATCGAGCGCGGCCGCCGATCCCGACACGCTGGGCAGCGGTTCCGGTTGGGACACCGAGCTGTGGTCGCCCCCGATCGATCTCACAGCGGCGGCGACCGCGGTGCTCACCTACAAGAGCAACTTCCAGGATTACGCCAACAACGGCGAGATCTGGCTCGACGCAAGCACTGACGGCGGCTCGACCTGGACCACCATCCGCAACCAGACGGTCGACGACCCGACCGGCGGCACGGTCGAGACCGAAGATCTCGCGGCGTACCTCGGCGAGACCGTGACTCTGCGCTGGCGTTACGTCTGCGACTCGACGACGGCGTGGTACTGGCACATCGACGACGTCCAGCTCGACGTCTTCGTCAACGCGCCGTGCGACACCGTCTGGCCCGAGGTTTTCGCCGACGGCTTCGAGTCGGGCGACGTCTCGGCCTGGTCCGCGGTGGCGCCGTAGGCATCAGAGATCGGCCCCGGGCGTCGTCCGATCCGGGCGTCGCCCGGGGTGCTAGCGGATCAGGGCGACGCCGATCCTCAGCTGCCACGGCAGCCGCTGGTCGTAGGAGCGCAGGCTCTCGCCCCAGCCGTTGAAGTACTGGGCGTACAGGAACGCGTCGAAGGTGCGGAAGAAGAGCCGATCCATGGGGTAGGTGACGTCGAGCTGGACGGTGGCCTTGCCGGAGGTGCCGACCCAACCGGTGGCGGCGACCTGCCACTCGGCCTGCCCCGTCACCGCCAGCCTGAGCCGACCGTAGCCGCGGTACTCGGCGATCTCCGGGTTCTCACCGAGGCTGCCGACGTAGGCCCAGAGCCGCGGGATGATCGAAAGGTGCGCCGAGCCGATCGCCCGATCGATCTCGAACGCCGGTTGGAGGTAGATCGTGTTCAGGCTGCGAGACTGCTCGCCGCCCTGACCGTTCGACTCGTGCTCGATGCCGACCTGACCCCACAGCCACCCTCGGCCGTCGCCCCACTCGGTCAGCCGTTCGTCCCGGTAGAAGAACGACGGCTGGTAGGCGGTGTCGTAGAACGGCGCCGACGGCGCCCCGAGGTCCCACAGAGATGTCTGCGTGTAGCCGAAGTAGACGTGGCTGAAGAACGGCACGTCGTCGGTCAGCTCGCCTTCGGGATTGAGAAACCGGTACTTGAAGCTGAGCTGGAACTTGGCGTTGGTTCCGTCGTGCCAGCCGAACACGATGTACAGGGGCTCGTCGGGCGACAGCTTCGAGACGAACCGGTTGAACCGTTCCGGCTCCCCGCCCTCGGTCGACGCCGCTGCCGGATCCGCGCCCTCGTCCGCGACGACGGCCGGCGCGGCGACGAGGCAGACGGTCACGAGCAGCAGGATCCGCATCCGGAGACCGTTCGAGAGTCGGCCTGTCATCGCCCTCTTGTATCACGACGGCGGGCCTCGGCGCACGAGCGGCGTTCGTTGAGGAACGCCGCTCGAGGATGCGCTCAAAGCTGTCAGCGATCGGTCGAGTCGGGCCGATCGGATGGGAGAGTCGCTTCACGAGTGCGTATCAGCTCCGGGAACGAGGGGGTTTCGGGGACGCATCGTCGTCGGTCGATTGCCGCGGCGAACGCCGCAGCCGGTCGCGCAAGACGGCGATCCGGTACGCGATCTTGCGCAGGAAGGTCCGAAAGGGCTCCTTCGGATTGGTGACAACGGTCTCGTTCTCCTGCTCGGTCAGGACCTTTTCCATGGGACTTCGAAAGACCGTCATGATCTGGCCTCCTCGGACGGCGTCACGAGCCGGCGGCGGGCGCCGCCGGCGCGTCGGCGGCATCGACGGCCGCGATCGCCTTGGCGATCGTCTTGCGGATCTCCGCCAGCTTGAACGGTTTGGCGATGAAGTCGAAGGCGCCTTTGGTCAGCGACTCGCGCGCCAGCTCGAGCGTCGCGTAGCCGGTGATCATGATGACCTTGGTCCGGGGCGATGCCTGGAGCACCCTGGCCATCACCTCGAGGCCGTCGATCTCGCCCATCCGGATGTCGCAGACGACGATGTCGAAGGTCTTGGTCTCGAGGCGGCGGAGCGCCTCCGCGGGATCGGTGAACGCTTCGACGATGTGACCGTCCTTGCGCAGGCTCGCGAGCAGCCGTTCTCCGACGATGGGTTCATCGTCAACGATCAGAATTTCGCACCGTCTGTCCATTTTTCCTCCATGGTTTCATGCTCTCGACGACCCCTGTGAGCGCGGGAACCGCCGCCCACCCCCGGCTGTTCGACGCCTGACTCTGCTCCGGCTGCTGCTCGATGAGCAGGGTTTTCTGGATCTTCCTCCGCCGTCGGAACGCCTTGACGACCTGGAGCAGAATCAGGAGCGCACCGCCGGTGCCGCTGACGAACAGAAAGAGCTTGCTGGCCGTGTTCAGGTAGGCATCCCAGTGGTCCGCGAAGCTGACCACGTCGAGCTGGTGCAGGTACACGGGGATCGCGATCCCGCGGCTGACCACGCAGAGCAGGATGATGAGGCTCGTCACGAGCCTGATGTATCGTTCGTTCACGACCTTGACGCCGTAGACGCCGAGGTGGATGCCGATCAGCGAGCCGAGGTACATGAGCATGGTCAGGCGGAGGTCGAGCAGCCCCTGGTAGGCATAGCTCAGCGCACCGTACGCGCCCATGAACATGGCGAGGTACAGCTCGGTGCCGGCGGCCACCGCGGTCGGCACACCGAAGATGTAGATCATCGCGGGCACACCGATGAACCCGCCGACGCCGATCGTGCCGGCGAGGTACCCGGTCGCGATGCCGACCAGCATCAGGACCCACAGGCTGACCTTGACGTCCGCGACCGGAAAGTGGATGACCGGTGGCAGGTTGAGCCGGCCCAGAAACTCTGAGATCCGCCGCGACGGACCGCTGTCGGTGTCCCCGTTCCGCCTCGAACCGAGCGCGTCCTTGAGCATCGAGATGGCGACCACGGACAGGATGGTGACGAAGACCAGGCTGATGTAGAGGTTGGCGCTCGCGCTGCCGCCGGCGCCGTGGCCGTCGCCGCCGCCTTTGAAGAGGTGGATGTTGATGAACACCGCGAGCTGAATGCCCGCGATCGCGGTCGCCAGGATGAAGGCGGCGAGCTTCTTGTCGACGTTGCCGGCCTCGCCGTGCTTGCGCGAGCCGACCATCGCCTTGCCGAACTTGTGAGTGATGTTGCTGGCGACGGCGACCACGCCTTCGACCCCCAGGTTCATCATGCCCGGTGTCATGAAGAAGGCGCCGCCGCTGCCGATGAAGCCGCTCAGCGTGCCCCCGATGAAGCCGAGGAGAATCACCTGGAGCGCGGTGATCAGGTTGATGTCGACGTACTTGAGTGCGAGCAGTTCGTGCATGGGTTAATCCAATCCTTCGTCGGCTTCAGTCGATCTTCAGCAGCTGGAGGGCCAGCGATGTGACGGTTCCGTACGCGTACGCGATCAGTGGTACGAAGAGGACCACCACGATCGGTGCCAGCCACATGTGCTG
>Ga0316576_10000913_pt1 | contig 15066 bp, 11 predicted proteins | sample S0NA_FD_203075 | JGI IMG/M metagenome (GOLD analysis project Ga0316576, IMG submission 203075) | Rhizosphere microbial communities from salt marsh grasses in Alabama, United States - S0-2_050615r3r5 | ecosystem: Host-associated > Plants > Roots > Rhizosphere | place: USA: Alabama | collected... | reverse complement strand
GTGTAGTAGTCCACGTAGATGTTTTGGGCCTGGGCTGGTCGAGCCACTGTCACCAGGGTGGCCACGGTCGCCAGACCGGCCAACAGATTCTTCACCTGCATGAAATCTCTCCTCGTAAGTGGGGCAGGCCACAATGATCCCTCCCGGGGGGGGACCTGTCCAGGGAGGACGACGGCTCAGGGCGAGAAATTCAGCTCCACCCAGTACCGCCCCGGCCGGCCCACGAGGCCGGACAGCTCCGGGACCCGGGCCCTCTGCCGCAACAGCCGGTAAAGTCTGGCCGCCTGCTCGACCCAGGGGGTCCCGTCCCGATCCAGAGAGATCCCCTCTCGCAGCTCGGCCGGCGTGAACGTCCCGAGCTCCACGACCCGGCCCGCCTTCTTGCAGCAGGGGCCGACCCGAAGGCTCGCCCGACGCTCCAGCCCCTCGAGCACGAGGCGCTGCTCGCCGAGGAACGCCGCCCGGCGCGACGGCTCCAGCAAGGCCAGAGCAGGGCGGGCCTCGGCAGGGACGTGGACGTTGGTCCCTGGCACGGCGATGCTCACCCCCGCCGCCCGGCGGCCCGCGAGATCGATCCGGATCGTGGCCTCCGGCGCGACCCGGCAGGGGTGCAGGCGGGCCATGAGCAGATCCGCGAGGAGCAAGTGCCCCGCCGGCCCGGGGTGCAGGGCATCCTGCATCAGCTGCGAGCAGCGCGTGGAGCCACACCGCGCCAAGACGCGGCGGAACGGGTGGTGCAGATCGATGACGCCGATGTTGGCGCGCCGGCCCAGAGCGACGAGCTCGGCGGCCATGGCGGCGAGCATCCGGTTGTAGGGTGAGCTCACCGGCGTCACCGCGGTCGGGGTGGCCAGCACCACCTCGGCGCCGGACCGTCGCAGCTCGTCCACCAGGCGCTCCATCCCGTCGACGTAGAGCGCCAGCCGCCCCCGGTCCAGGCCGCGTTGCCCCCCGTCGTTCATGCCGAGCAGCACGACGACCAGCGCCGGCCCGAGCGGCGCGATGTCTCGCCCGATCCGAGCGCGGGCGCGTGGCACGGTCTCGCCCCGCGCTCCGGCGTTCACCAGCCGTCCCCGCCACCCGGGATGACGACGCCGCAGGTGGCTCTCCATGAAGATCAGGAAGTCGCCCTGCCGGGTGATGCTGTCGCCGAGGAACACCACCGTCCTGCGATCGGGCAGGGGCGGCACCGCCGCGCCGGGACCCGGCGCCCCCGTGGACGCACAGCCCGCGGCCAGCGCCAGGGCCAGGGGGATCAGCTGTCTCACACATGTGAGGATAGGCCCTGAGGTCGTTCAGCGCGAGATCGCCGCGAGCAGCCGGCGGGCCTGGGCGCTCGTCGGCTCGAGAGCGAGGGCGCGCTCCAGCAGATCCACTGCCCGGGAGCGGGCGCCGCGCTCCAGCGTGATCCGCGCCAGCAGCACGAGGTCGTTCACGTCGTCGCCGTGCCGGGCGAGGAGCCCGGCGGCCATCCGCCGCGCCTCCTCGACCCGCCCCTCGAGGTAGAGCACGCGGGCGAGGAGCGAGCGCGCCTCGCGGCCCGCGCAGCGCGAGAGGACCTCCCGGGCCCGGGAGCGCGCGCCGACCGCGGCGAGCAGCCGGCCGAGGTGCAGCCTCGCCCGCTCCAGCACCGCCGGCGACGCGGACCAGCGGCGCTCCAGCTCCCGCGCGATCTCCCTGACTGTCGAGGCCGAGCCGAGATCCAGCCCGGCGGCCGCGTGGAGCGAGCGGTGGACGAACAGCGTCTGGGTGCCGTCGGTTGCGAGCAGGCGCCAGTCCGGGCTGCGCTGCAGGTGCACGACGAGCGGCAGGTAGCGGTCAGGCAGGGCCGCGGGCAGGAGCGCGACCCGGACCCCGCGCCGTCGACGGTACGCTTCGAAGAGCTCCGGCCGGTCGGCGATGTCGAGGTGCTCGGCGAGCTCGGCGGCGCTGCGCAGAACCAGCCGGCCGTCCATGGTCGGGCGGGCCCGGGGGAAGAGGCGCCAGATCAGGTAGCCGCCGTAGCGGACCGAGCAGTGGAGGGGGCCGCGGTCGAGGCCCAGCTGCTGGAGGCGCTCCACGGCCCGGTCAGGCACGCGGAAGGGCGTCGGGCGATCCAGCGAGACCTCTCCCTGACCGCCGAGGTGGCGCAGGACGGCGAGGACCGACAGGCCGCACAGCGCGAGGACAGCGGCGGCCACCCGCCAGCGCCGCGACTCCGGCGCCACGGCGTGGAGGTTCGCCGCGGCGACGGGACCGGCGAGCCAGTTGAAGAGCAGGATGTTCCGGTTGGCGGTGAGCGCCAGCGCGAGCAGGCCGCAGAGCAGCAGCAGCCGCGACAGCGCCAGGGGACGGCGGCGAGCGATCGGCACCAGGAACGAGGCGAAGGCCAGGGCGGCGACCCACTTGAAGCTGGTCACCTCGAGCGGCGCGCCGCCGGCGCGCTCGAGCTGCCAGGGCGGGACGTTCTCCGACACGCTCTGACGGAACAGGTCGCCGCCCAGCGGATCGATCCGCCCGAGGAGCTTGAACGGCAGGGCGAGGCCGTCCAGCCCGTAGGGGGTGGCCAGCGCGACGAGGAGCAGCCCGGGGACCAGCAGGGCGAGCCAGCCCAGCCGCGCTCGCCGCTGCGCGCCGGGGTCGAGCACGACCCGGCGCCCCGCCCGATCCCCGCCGCGCGACAGCGCGAGGGCCAGCCCGTCGCCCACCAGATAAGCGATGACCAGCGCCGGCCCGAGGAGCTGGAGCCCGCCCTGGGCGTTGGCCCAGAGCAGCTGCACCGGCAGCAGCCAGAGCAGCACGCGCGGGCGTCGCCCCTGCCGGTAGCGCTCGAGCACGAGCAGGAACAGCGCCAGCGCGACGAGGGTCACCACCACCGGACGGGCGAGCGCCAGGGGCCGGGCGAGGCAGACCGGCGCCGCGACGAGCAATGCGGCCAGGGGCCAGCTCGTGCGGCCCGGCCCGCGCGCGGCGAGCACGAGCAGGGCGCCGCCCAGCGCGACCAGCGCCGCCTTGACCAGCACCAGCCCGGACGGCCCGCCCAGACGGAACACGCCGAGGGCGCCGAGCTGGAACAGCCAGTGCAGATCGATCCACGGCCGGCCCTGAAGGACGAAGGGGTCCACGGTGGGAAGCTGTCCCTGCTCGACGATCCAGCGCCCGGCGGCGAGGTGCCACCAGATGTCCGTGCTGGTCAGCGGGAAGCAGACCGCGAAGAAGACCAGGGCGGCGCAGAGCACGACCCAGGGCACCCGCGCCAGCCAGGGGGGCATCGGGGCTCAGCGCCGGCGACGCCGGATGACCAGGGCGACGAGCAGCAGGACCAGGGGCAGGAGCGCGTCCCCGTCCCCTGCCACGGAGCAGACAAAGCCGCCCTTGTCGGGCAGCAGCCCCGAGCTGATCTCCTCGACCGTGACGGTGGCCTCGGCGGTCACCGGGCCCTGGAGCCCCTGCGCCGTCAATCGATAGGTCGTGGTCTCGAGCGGGCTGACCTCGAGGCTGCCCGTCGGCGCCGCGCGCTGCCCGTCGACCTCCAGCGTCGTCGGGTTGCTCACGGTCCAGCTCAGCGTCGCGCTCTGCCCCTGCTCGATGGCCTCCGGCGCGGCCTTGAAGCTCTCGATCACCACCGCCCGCGGCGTGGTGTTGACCGTCACCTTGCAGCTCGCGCTGTCCGATGCGCCCGGGGCCGCGCTGCTCCGGGCGACCAGCGTGTAGTCGGTGGTCGAGGGCGGCGTGACCTGCTGTGTCCCGTCGCTCGCCACCGGGCTCCCGTCGAGCTCGACCTGGTCGGCCTGGAACGTGGACCAGGTCAGCGTCACCGCGTCCCCGGGCGCCACCGTGTAGCTCGAGGGGTAGAAGTCCACGACATGCGGCTCGGGGGGCGGCGGCGGCGACGGCGTGCCGACCCAGACATGGGGCCAGCCGTTGAACTCTCCGCTGGCCAGGGCCTGACCCGCGCCCGCTTTCATCGTCGCCGTGTCCAGGGGGTAGATGTAGACGTCGTAGTGGCCGGCGTTGTGCTCCTGCTCGGTGCCCATGCCGGCGAGGACCCACTTCTCGTCCGTGGAGATCCCGGGGTGGTAGGCCTTGTGGCTCGCGGAGAGCGGCGGGACCAGCTGCTGGTCCTCCTTCCGGTCCGCCACCTGCGGGCCGTGGCCCCAGCGGATCCCCTCGGTGGCGCCGGCGATCAGGCCCCAGGTGCCGCTCGGCGCCACGTAGGGCATGCAGCCGATGGAGCCGGCGCGCGCCAGCATGAGGTGCTTGGCCGGGCTGACCTGGTAGGCGCCCACGCCGTTCACCGAGGGGGCGCCGCGCGTCCGCGCGGCAAACCAGCTGGCGTCGGGGGCGACGAAGCACTCGTTGACCTCCGAGAAGGAGGCGAAGGCGCTCTTCGTGGCGAAGAAGACCTTCTTCTCCTTGACCTGGCCGTAGTCGTCCAGCTCGACGCGGATGATCCTGGTGTGCGTCCCGTCGGGCTGGTTGTAGAACAGGACGTCGCTGTCCTTGCCCCAGCTCGGCCAGGCGCCGTCGTCGTCGATCTTGATCTCCTCGCGCCCCTGCCCCACGCCGTGGATCGAGACGATGTAGACCTTCCACAGCTTGAAGTTGTGGTAGTCCGAGCCGCCGCCGAGCTTGGCCTTGGCGTAGGCCACCCACTTTCCATCCGGGCTGACCTGGCACTCCACGTCCTCCCCGCCGGTGAGGACCTTCTCGTCGGTCTTGCCCGGCAGGGTCAGGCGGTGGATCGCGCGGCTGCTGGCGTCTCCGGCCTTGCCCCGGGTCCAGACCAGGTAGCCCGTGGGCAGGCTGTCCGCGCTGGCGGCACCCCCGATGACCAACAGGACCAGTACGACACCTTGGCGCGACATTGGACCAGCATAGCAGAGCACGGCGGCCTGCCGGAGGGTCAGAGGCGGATCTTCTTGATCATGTGCTGGACCAGCTGGCGTGAGACCTGGAGCAGCCGGGCCGCGCTCCGCCGGCTGCCCCCGGCGCGGGCCAGGGCCTCGCCCAGCATGGTGCGCCGGACCTCCGCCTCCACCTCGTGCAGCGTCCGCTGGCCCACGTTGCTGCGCAGGTGCGGCTCGATGTCCAGGGGCGTCTGGGTCGCCGTGGCGATGGCGGCGTGCAGCTCGCCCATGTCAAAGGGCTTGGCGAGGTAGGAGTGCACCCCGAGCTGCGCGAGCCGGAAAGCCTGGTCCGGGCTCGCCGCGCCGCTGATCGCCACGACCAGTGGGGTCGGCTGCCCTCTCCGGATGGTTTCCAGCACCTCGAACCCGTCGCCGTCCGGCAGCGCCAGATCCAGGATCAACAGGTCGGGGACGCGGTTGGCAAGGAAGGCAACGGTCGATCGCAGGTCCGGGCAAAGGTGAATTTCCTCCACCTTGTCTTTCAGCGCCTGCTGCATCGTGGCGAGCAACGTCTCGTCGTCATCCACCACAAGAACAGAGCGGATGTCGCGGGGTTCCATGGGCCCAGGGTCCCCCCTCCCGCGCGATGTGTCAATCACCTGTGTGAGGGTGGCTTCACGCGAGTTGACCCGGGTTCACAGCTCGCGTTACCTATGGGGAGGGCAAATGATCGGGCAGGGAGGGAGGAGGATGAGCGACAACGGTCTGTCACGGCAGTCCGAGTCGGCCATCAACGACGCGATCGCCAGCACGGCGCTGGCGGCAGAGCGCGCGGTCTGTGCGGCCCGGGTCCTGTTCTTTGGCGCGATTCTGGTCCGGTTCCTGATCGTCTCCGAGCTCTCGGCGGGCCGTGTCCTGCTCACCACGGTTCCCCTGGGCGTGACCATCCTCTTCTCCCTCTGGGTCCTGCTCCGGGTTCGCCACCCGCGGGGGGAGCGGCTGTTCGTGGTCTCGGTGCTCCTCGACGCGGCCACCGCGTTCCTGACGTTGCTGCCCAACGCGCTCTGGCCCACGCCCCAGTACCTGGGCATCCTCCACATCCCGGACACCACCGGGATCTTGATCGCCGCCCTCGGCGCGGGCCTGCGCCTCTCGTTTCGCGCCGCGTGGGTCGGCGGCGTGGCCAACGCGGCGGGCCTCGTCGGGCTCGTCCTCGTCGACAAGGCGGTCTCCGGCCCACGCTACACGGTCGGGCCGGGCCCGGTGAGCATGTTCGTGATCTTCGTCCTCGGCGCCGGCCTGCTCGCCGCGGTTCTCGCCCTGACCACCCGCCGCCTCGCGCGCCGCGGGGCGGCCGCCGCGCTGCGGGCCGATCGCGCCGAGCAGGGGCTGGGCTCGGTGCTCGCCGAGTCCCACGACCTGGGCTCTCTGCTCACCTCGGCCACCGTCAGCGCCGAGCTTGTCGCCCGGGCGCTCGAGCGAAGCAAAGAAGCGGAGCTGAGGACCTCGTCGTGCGTGCTGCTCGAGAACCTGCTCCAGATCCGGGCGCTGGCCGGCAAGGTCAAGCAACGCGCGCTGGTCGACCTGACAACCCTGAACGAGCGGGTGCCCGTCCCGTTGACCGAGACCATCCACTGGGTATTCGACCAGATCCGGGCCCAGCACCCGAAGGTGTCCTTCGAGCTCGAGACCCCCGAGGAGACCCGGGTAGTGGTCGCCGGGGGGCAGCCCACGCTGAACCGGATCCTGCTCAACCTGCTGCTCAACTCCTGCGAGGCGGACGGGCGGCCAACGCCGGTCTCGCGCGTGCGCGTGCACGTCGACGGCTCCTCGGAGCAGATTGTGCGCGTCCAGATCGAGGACGACGGGCCGGGCTTCTCCCCCGCCGTGCTCAACGGTGCGAGCGCGACCACCAAGGCCGATGGCACCGGCGTCGGGCTCTCCGTGGTCCGGGGCCTCACCGAGGCGTCGGGCGGCGTGTTCCGTGCCGGAAACCGGGAGGGAGGGGGCGCCGAGGTGGTGCTCTCCCTGCAGCGGGCGGAGCCCGGTGCGTGACAGCGGAGCACGGGCAAAAAGCTTTGCTGTTCTTGAGGGGCCGCCAGACGCCTAGCATTGCTGGTACTGGCACCGTCATGAGGGGGGGGACAGCGGGTTTCTCCCCTATTCGGTTTGTCCCGAAAGCTCGTAGGTCGAGCTCGCCGCCCAGCCGCGCACCATCACGTGGACCTCGGCCGCCGTGTTGAGCTGCACCGAGCAGGCCTCGCCGGAGCCGGACTTGTAGGGGCGGCAGTCGTAGAGCGTGCTCGTCGGAGCGGTCCCCACCCGGACGTAGAGGTCGGCGTCGCCGTCGCCGCTCAGGGTGAAGCTGTAGCTGCCGGGGCGCAGCTTCGGCGTGCTGTAGCGCCTCTCCTCGCCCTTCTGCACCGTGCCGCTCTCGAGCATGCCGCTCCAGCTGGGCGGCGGGGGATCGTCGTCGGGGTCGTCGTCGTAGCCCGGGACGTAGACGTTGTCCTCCTCGCCGGAGACCAGCACCACCTGGGAGCTGGAGACGCTCTCGAAGATCTTCTCGTAGGTCCGCGGCGCGTTGTGATCCATCAGCCCGCGCACCAGCGCCAGGGTCGCGTTGGCCATGTTGCCAAAGAAGGAGGGCATGGCGTTGGTCACCACGTCGACGTGCTTCGTCCCCTTGGGGTCGCCCGGGTTGACCGCCGCGTGGGCCTTGGCCAGCGCCGAGTCGACGTAGGCGTAGGTGTCGCAGCCGTTCATGAACAGCACCACGTACTGCCCGGCGATCCAGCGGCCCTTGCCCGCCAGGGCACGGATGTTGGCGCCGAGGCCCGAGTGCCCGTTGTAGGCGATGAGATCGGCGTGGCTCGAGAGCTGCTCGTAGCGCTTGGTGAAGCTCGCCGGCGCGCTGCGCACGCTGTCCACGAGCAGCGCCACCACTTCCACCGCCTTGCCGTCGGCGAGCGTCGCCCTGAGCTCCACGTCGGGCACGTCGACGCCGGGGGCGCTCGGCACCTGCTCCGGCGTGGTGGTCAGGTTGTGCGGCGCGAGCATGCTCTCGATCGAGCTCACGAAGCGGTTGTAGGCGCTGATCCCGGCGTCGCCGCTCGTCGCGCCGTCCTCGTACTTGCCGAAGACCGCGACCACCTTCAGCGCGTCGTCCTCCCAGACCTTGTGGTACTCGGGGTACTTGCCGGTGGTGGCGATGGGGCTGGGGCTCACCGCCGCCTCGACCTCGATGACGTCGGCCGCGTCGGCGGTGCAGCGCGCCGGACGCCAGTAGTACCACATGGTGCCCGAGTCGACGTCGTGGGCCCCCGCCTCGACGCAGCTCGCCTTGTACTTGGTGATGAAGGCCGCCTGTCCCTGGTAGCTCATGTCCAGCGGGAGCGTGAAGGTGTAGCTCGCCGGCACGTTGCTCTTCTTGCCCCAGGCCACCACGGTCTTGGCGTGGTAGCGCACGCGGGTCTTGTCCCCCTCGGCGGTCTGGGTCACGTTGGTGAGCTCGAGGCGATCGATGCGGCTCACCGCCCGATCTCCGTTGAGCTGGCCCACGGTGTAGAGCAGCTGGTCCTCGATCACCCCCTCGACGTTCCAGGTCGAGCTCGTGAGCAGCTCACCGTCGAGCTCGAAGTCGAGAAACACCGCCACCGCGCTGGCGTCTTCCTTGCCCGCGCCGCCCTTGACCCACTCCCCTTCGTCGATCCAGCGCTCCCCGGGAGCGCCGCATCCGACAACCAAAACGAGGGCCGTGGCGATGGAGAACCGCTTGCTCTGTCTCATGGTGACTGCCTCCTCACCTCGAGGACGAGGGGAGGTGGGATGCAGTCGCACTCAAAACGACATGGGCAATTAAGGGCCTAGTTTTGGTGGGTTATTCAACAGGGTAGCCGGCGGCGATCCAGGCGCCGATCCCCCCGGCGTCGTAGGCCGGCTTGTAGCCCTGACCAGCGAGGTAGGTGGCGGCCGCGTTGCTCCGGTTGCCGCTGGCGCAGTAGACCACCGCGGGCACGCTCGTGGGCACCTGGGCCAGGCTCTGCTTGAGCACCCCGCTGCTCCAGGCCAGGTTGATCGCCCCCTTGATGTGTCCGCTCGCGTACTCGGCGGGCTCGCGCACGTCGATGAGGGTCATCGCCTTGCCCGCGTTGATCCAGCTGTTCAGGGTCTGGGGCGTGATGTCCTCGTGCTGGTAGGGCTGTCCAGTGTCGACCGGCGCTGAGCCGTCGGCGAGCGGCAGCACCTGGTCGACCGATGGCGCATCGAAGAGCGGGCGATCGGTCGCCCCGAGATCGGGGGGGGCCAATGGGAGATCGACGGCGCGCAGATCCAGCCCGCCCTCGCTCTGCTGGCACGCCGCCGGGTTCTTCGCGCAGGGGTCGGTGTCGTTGTCGCTGCAGCCAACGAGCGCGACGAGCAAAAGCAGGTAGCTGACCAGCCTCATCTTCACCTCTTAATTTCCACAAGCTTGACCGTTTTACTGGACTTTTCAACCTTGACCGCACGGGCGGGGTGGGCGTGAATGGACAGATGAGACTGTTGCTCGGAGCCGTGACCGGCCTGGCCCTGCTCGCAGCGCCCGCCGCCGGACAGGCGAAGAAGATCAAGGGCGCCTTCGAGGTCACCGCGAAGCTGGTCAAGATCCCGGGAAAGATGCCCCCGGACGAGCTCTACGACTACGCCTTCGTCATGAAGTACGAGGTGGTCGGGGGCAAGCTGGACAAACAGACCCTCTACGTCGCGCACTACAAGCCGCGCCAGCCCCGGGACAAGATCACCGACAAGATGAAGAAGCACGTCAAGGGCTCGCTCAAGCGCTTCACCGAGGGCGAGCTGCACAAGATGCTCCTCGCCCCGAAGATCAAGAAGGTCTGGCGCGGCGCCGTGGTCGACGAGCTCTTCGCCACCGATCGCAAGAGCCCGCGCTACTTCTGTCTGCGCGTCGATCTGGCCAAGAAGTAAGCTACTCGGGACCGAGGGCCTCGAGGTTGCGCTCGATGCCGGGCAGGCGCGGGTTGGCCGCCCGCGCCCGCAGGTAGGCGCGGCGGGCCTGCTCCGTCCGCCCCAGCTGCTGCAGCGTGAGGCCCAGGTTGGCCCGGGCCTCGGCGAAGTCGGGCAAGACGGCGACCACCCGGCGGTAGTGCACCAGCGCCCCGCGCGGCCGCCGGCGATCGCGGAGCGCGTTGGCCAGGTTGTAGCGGTAGACCGCCAGGGTCTCCCGCGGCTCGAGGCGGCGCAGGTAGAGCGGGCTCCTGTCCGGGACGCGGTACCGCTCGCGGTACCAGCGCTCGGGCATCTCCCGCCCGCGCTTGAGCAGCTCCACGCCCCGACCGTCGGCGTGCCGCACGAAGAGGTGCCCGGGCACCAGCACCGCGTCGAGCGGCAGACCCAGCCGCTCCCCGAGCGCGAGGTAGAGCGCGGCGAGCCCCACGCAGCTGCCCCGCCGGCGGGCCAGGACCCGGGGCAGGAGCACCGAGCCCAGCGAGAGGTCCTGGACGTCTCGTTTGAAGCCTCGGCGTTCGAAGACCACCCGGTTCAGCGCGTCCACGGGGTGGCCGCCGCGCCGCGACTCCACGCGGACATCTCGGGCCAGGTCTCCGAGCTGCTCCAGGGTCACCCGCTCGTCGGGCGGGGCGGGCGCCAGGCCCTCGGCGGCAGCCTCGCGGGCCAGCGCGAGCAGGCCGCGGGTCAGCGGCCCGCCCGGGCTTCGCTCCCGCGTGCAGCCAGCGAAGATGAAGACAACGAACAGGAGCGCGCTAGCGCTTTTTGTCAAGCGGCGCCCAGTCATCCCAGTAGTTGAAGAAGTCCCGCGCGGCGAAGAGCCAGACCACGAGCCGCATCCGGCCCAGGACCTTCTCGTCGCGCGAGAGCAGCTTGTTGCGCACGTTGGGCCCGCCGCCGTAGCTCATCACCAGGTCCACCGGGTGCTGGAGCTGGTGCGCGATGTGCGCCGAGACCCCGGCCGAGCCGCAGTCGGTGCGCTCGTAGACCCCGGTGAAGGAGTCGCCGAGCACGACGATGGGGCTGGCCGCGTCGTCCTCGTAGAGCTCGCCCGCCGGCGTCAGCACCTGGTGGGCGACGAGCCGAGCCGGCCGAAAGCGGCGCTGCTCCTTCTCGGCGAGGCGCGAGACCAGATCGCCCTGGCGCTTGAAGCTCGTGCGCTTGAGCGTGAAGGCCACCTTCGTCTTCGCCAGCGCCGGCCACCAGGGGTAGCGCCGGATCCGCCGGGCGACCGCCTCGGCGGCCAGACGCAGGCCGCGGTCGGTCCAGTGGGTGTCCTGGGGCTGGTACAGCGGCTCCTCGCCCTTGGAGGGTTCGCCGCGCGCCTGGAGGTAGAGCGGCAGCAGGTCGAGCGCCTCGACGCCGGCCCGCGAGAGCTCGAGCAGGAACTTGCGGCCGAAGGGGCTCAGCACCTGCGGGCGATCGATCTTGACCCCCGGCAGGCGGTCGGGGAAGACCTCGGCCTTGGTCGGTACGGGCACGAGCAGGAAGTCGACACCGAGCTTGGCGAGGTAGTCCTTGAACTCGACGATGGCGCGCAGCGGGTTCTTGCCCGGAGGCTGAGCCTGGATGTCGCCGCCCACGACGTAGTCCAGCGAGCGGCGGTAGAACAAGAAGCCCCGGCGGCCGACGAGCGCCTTGAGCGCCTCGGGCCGGCGGGTGAGCTGCGCGCGCAGCGCCGCGTGGGCCGGAGCGAGCGCGGCGGCCCAGGCCGCGAAGCTCCCGCCGTGAGCCTTGACCTCGGCCTCGATGGCCTGGCGCAGGGGCGCGAGCTCCGGGCTCACCGGCGCCGCCTCGCGCCCGCTCGTCGGCGCGGCGGCCACGGCCCGCTTGCCGTCCATGGGCGCGATCCCCTCGATCGCGAGCACGGTGTAGATCGCCTGGCCCTGGGGCTTGCCGCGGATCACCACGGTGGGGCGCTCCACCGTCAGGCCGGCGCTGACCTCGAGCACCTCTGGCTCCACCGAATCGAGGGGCCAGCGCCGTGCGCCCCGGAGCTTGACCACGTCGGTGTTGAACGAGGGGTACCAGTATGAGGCGAGCTCGTTGGCCCAGGCGTGCACCTCCGCGCTCGAGAGCACCCGCCCGGCGTAGTCGAGGCGGATCCGCTCGAGCAGGGCCTTCGAGGCCAGGCCTGTCTTGAGCCGACCGTAGATCTCGGGGTAGCCGTCGCCGTCCTCGTCGGGCAGCCCCTCGAACAGCCGCGCCCAGGGCTCGAGCTCGACCTTGACCCACAGCTCCGCGCCGTGAACGTAGAGCAGGGTGATCTGCTGGAAGTACGTCCCGGGCCGCCGGGGCAAGCCCCAGCTCTCGCCGCGCACCGCGGCGCGGGCCTCCTCCAGGCCCGCGGCTTGCTCCGCGTTCCAGCGCGCCAGGTAGTCCACGAGCGGCGCGAAGGCCAGCGGCCTGCGCTTCTCCTCGTCGTCGAGCGGCGTGCGGCCCAGCGAGGCGACGATGCTCTCCCGCTCCAGGACCCCGTCGAAGAGCCGCTCCGGCACCCGGGCCCGACCCGGCGCGATGGGGTCACCGACGAGCGGCTGTCGAATGAGCACGTTGGCGTGATAGGCGGCGAGATCCAGGTTGGCCCGCGTCGCCCTGCGGACGCGGCGAGCCAGAACGCGGGAGCCCTGGCGATCATAGGGCTGGATCGTCGTCACCTCGGCGGCGTCGATCTGGCGGGAGGCGCCCGCCTTGGTCAGAGGCCAGGGGAAGGCGCCCCGCGAGGCCGGGCAGGCCAGAGCGATCAACGAACCCACGACGAGCACAGGGCGCATCACTCCTCCTTGGCGTTGCGATGATAGCGTCAGGTTCTGCAAACGCCAAATGTATTTTAAATTACTGAAAAAAACATGGCAGTAAACCACCCCCATGCTATGATAGGATCGAGCCCAAAGCGAGTATTCATTTGAAAATCATGGTCTTGACGGTGCTGGGTGTGGTGGCGTTGACCGGGTGCTTCCGCACGGGCTACTCCCCCCACCGCTCCCGAGATGGATCAACGGGTGATGGACCCTCACCTGACGGCAAGGCGCTCGATCTCTCCCGTTCGGACGTGAGCTCCGATGCGCTGCCACTGGATCTGCGCCGGCTTGACCTCCCTGCTGACGTCGCTCTCGACGCACCGGCGATGGACCTGAACCCGGCGGACCTTCCCACGCCGGACCAGCCTCCACCCGATCAACCATCTCCGCCCGACCTGACGCTGGACCAGCCGCCCGCGCCCGACCTCCCGCCGCCTGACCTCCCGCCACCGCCGGATACCGCTCCCCCGGACACGGGCTGCGTGATCCCGGTCGGCTGGTGGAGCACATCGTATGACCATCGGCGCGCGTTGACGGTCACCGAGTCCGCCGCCGGCTCGCTGCCCCAGGGCTACACCGTCGCCGCCGTGCTGGACACCCAGGCGCTGATCAGCGCGGGGAAGATGCTCCCCAGCGGTGACGACCTGCGCGTGGTCCGTCAGGGCGTCGAGCTCGACCGTCGGATCGTCGGCCTCGGCAGCGCGTCAACCGAGGTCTGGTTCAAGACCCAGGCTGCCTTCGACACCTCCGATACGACCTACGAGCTCTACTACGGCAACCCTCAGGCCGGCGCTCCCCCGGCGCACTGGTCTGACTCCATGGGCGCCGGCGCCATCGCCTCCAAGGTCTACCTCGCCGCGGACAGCTTCGAGGACGACGTGGTGGGGGCCGCTCCGGGGGGCTGGGACGGATCCTCGAAGTACGCCGTGGCCCTGGACGGGGCCAACAAGGTGCTCCGCGTCAAGGGCACCTCGCCCAACGCCGACTACCTCTTCGCCGGCGACTACGCCTGGACCGACGTGGTGGTCCAGGCCCGGCTGCGGGTGATCGACACCTCGGGCGACCACTACGGGCTCTTCACCCGGGCCGAGTCGGCGACCAACTTCGACGCCCTGTGGTTCGGCCTGCAGAGCAACAACCAGCTCGTGCTCTACACCGTCACGCTGAGCAGCTCTTCGGCCACCGGCCTCACCGGCTCAGTCAAGGGGTCCTGGATCCTCACCCCCCCCGCCGGGACCAGCTGGCACACGATCGAGACCCGGCTGCTCGGCCAGAGCGCCGCCGTCGTCTTCGACGGTGTGACGAAGACGACCTACTCCATCGCGAAGAACCAGATGACCCACGGACGGATCGGGTTCTGCGCGGGCTACCCGGCCTCCGAGGCCTACTGGGACGACGTGCTGGTGCGCCTGTACGTCAGCCCCGAGCCCGCCGTGAGCGTCGCCGCCGAGCAGAGCGCCTGCCCCTGAGGCGGGCTTCGCCCGTCCAACTGTCTACGTCTACGGGGTGTAGATCGCGCCGTCGTCGAGGGGTGTGCCTCCCGACCCGCCCCAGACGATCATCGCCTGGCCGGTCCAGACCTGCGCGTGCCAGCTGCGTGGGGGCAACATCGTCGGGGGCAGCTTGAGCCAGCTGTCCGACACCGGGTTGTACGCCGCGCCGTCGTTGTAAGAGGAGGTGTCGCCGCCGCCCCAGATGATCATCTCGGTCCCGGTCCAGACCGCGCCATGCAGCATGCGCTTGCTGGGAGCGCCCGTCGCGGTGATCGGGGTCCAGCTGTCCTGCGCCGGGTCGTACCGGGCGCCATCGTTGAAGCGGCTCTGATCGTCTCGTCCTCCCCAGACGATCATCTCGGTCCCGGTCCAGACCGCCGAGTGGTAGCCCCGCGCTGCGATGGACGTCCCGGCGAGCGGTGTCCACGCGTCGCCCGCGGGATCGTACCGGGCGCCATCGGCGGTGAAGGTGCTGTCGCCGGTCCGGCCGCCCCAGACGATCATCTCGGTCCCGGTCCAGACCGCGGTGTGCCGCCGCCGTCCGGAGGGCGCACCGGTCGCGCTCATCGGGCTCCAGCTGTCGGCGACGGGATCGTAGCGTCCGCCGTCGCTCTGGATGCCGGTGCCGCTGCTGCCGCCCCAGACGATCATCTCCTTGCCCGTCCAGACGGCGGTGGCGGCGTCCCTGCTGGTCGGCGTCGCGACGCTCGTCATCTCGAGCCAGGTGTCGGACACCGGGTCGTATCTTCCGCCACCTGCGACGTGTCCGTTGCTGTCGTACCCACCCCAGACGACCATCACCGTCCCGGCAAAGACCAGCGTGTGCTCGGAACGTGGCGCCGGGGCGCTCGCCATCGAGACACCGGACCAGCCTCCGGCCACCGGATCGTACCGGGCGCCGTCGTTCCTGTGCGCGCCGTCGTTGCCGCCCCAGACGAT
>Ga0316576_10000912_pt1 | contig 15068 bp, 11 predicted proteins | sample S0NA_FD_203075 | JGI IMG/M metagenome (GOLD analysis project Ga0316576, IMG submission 203075) | Rhizosphere microbial communities from salt marsh grasses in Alabama, United States - S0-2_050615r3r5 | ecosystem: Host-associated > Plants > Roots > Rhizosphere | place: USA: Alabama | collected... | reverse complement strand
GGCTCATCAACAGTGATGGGTTGGAAACGTCGCTCCAGGGCCGCATCACTTTCGATATGCTTGCGGTACTCATCCAACGTGGTGGCGCCAACTACCTGCAGTTCGCCTCGAGAGAGGGCAGGTTTGAGGATATTGGCAGCGTCCATGGCCGATCCAGCAGATCCGGCGCCAACCAGCATGTGGACCTCGTCTATGAACAGGATGGCATCAGATTGCTTCAGTTCGGAGATCACCCTTTTCAGGCGCTCTTCGAACTGGCCTCGATACATCGTGCCGGCCACAACGGATCCCAGGTCAAGCTGCAGCACCCGCTTCCCAAGCAGGGGAGCAGGCACATCGCCATCTGCGATACGCTGGGTCAGGCCTTCCACGATAGCTGTTTTTCCTACACCGGGCTCACCGATCAAGGCCGGGTTATTCTTCGTGCGCCTGGCTAGGATCTGCACCACCCGCTCGATCTCTGTTTCCCTGCCGATCACTGGATCAAGCTTGCCTTCCTCAGCCAGGTCGGTGAGATTGACTGCCAGCTGATCCACCATTGGGGTTGCGCTCTTCGGTTTCACGCGCCTGGTTTTGCCTGTCTGCCGCCGTTCGCGCTGGAGCTTATTGGACTCCTGGGATTCCTCCATCACGCGCAGCGTGTGGCGCCTGATCTGTTCTCCAGTCAAACCCAACTGGCTCAACACATCATTGGCTACGCCTTTTCCATAGGCAACCAGGCCCAGCAGGATGTGCTCCACACCAATATAATGGTGGCTGAGATTTCGGGCTTCCTCTACTGCTAATTCCAATACACGCTGGGTGCCGCGGGAAAGCGCTAAAGCATCTCCACTATATTCCCCGTAACCAGTAATGTTTTCCGTGATGGTCAGCACACTGTCAATGTCGACACCCAAGTCCCTCAGGACCTGACCGGCAATGCCTCCCTGGTCGAGAAGCAAACCTAACAGCAGGTGTTCGGTCCCGATCTGGGCGTGTTTCATCCGTTCAGCTTCTTTATGAGCTAAACTCAGAACCCGCCTTGCTCGTTGGGTAAACCTTTCCATGCTAGCCAAGAGACTACCTCCAATAATGATCCGGTTGGATCCGGATATCACCAAAATTAAATGTCAAACCCACTCCCCACTTCATTTTGTAAGGACATTCTACCAAAAACACCCCTTAATTATTTGGCTCCTCATTAAATTAATGTAATATTTATAATATTTCCCCTAAAAAACAAAAAAGCGCATCGAAGTGGATGCGCTTTGTTGTGTGAGTTTACTCCTCTTCACTGGGAGGAGATTCTTCCTCTTCATCCTCTTCTTCGGGAGCTGGCTCCTCTTCATCAGAAGGCGCTTCTTCCTCTTCATCCTCTTCTTCGGGAGTTGGCTCCTCTTCATCAGAAGGCGCTTCTTCCTCTTCTTCGGGAGTTGGCTCCTCTTCTGGGGTCAGTTCCTCTTCAGCGTCTGCCTCCTGGTCAGGAGTGATCTCAGCCGTTGGTTCCTCAGAGACCTCTTCAGGTTGTTCTTCCTCATCGGATCCAGAGAGGATCTTCTCCAGGCCGCCTTCCTCGGTCAGCTCTTCCTGGATTTGCTCCAGGTCGATATCGGCATATTCCGGGGAATCGACCTTCTCCAGGCTGAGGCCGATGCGGTGTCTTTCCATATCCAGGCTGATCACCCGCAGGGCCAGGGTTTCTCCTACAGTGACAACTTCCGAGGGATGCCCAACCCGCTCCATGCTCAGTTCCGAGATGTGGATCAAACCTTCCAGATCCGTGTCTTCAATGCGTGCAAAGGCGCCAAAATCTGTGATGTTGGTGATCGTACCCTGGATGAGCTGGCCTTCCTGGATCTCTTCTGCTTTTTCGATCCAGGGGTTATCCTGCAGCCGTCTCATAGATAGGCCAATGCGCCGTTTTTCCTCATCGATGCTGATAACCTCGACCTCCAGCTCCTGGCCGACTTTGACCAGATCACTGGGGTGATCGACATGATCCCAGGACAGCTCTGAAAGGTGGACAAGGCCGTCCACTCCCTGGATGTTGACGAATGCGCCAAAATCCGCCAGGCTGCTGACATAGCCGGTGACCCGGTCACCTACAGAGAGGTTGTCGAGCAGCTGGTCCTTGATAGCCTCCCGGGTTTCACCGATGGCGTCCCGTTCAGAGAGGATCAAGCGCTGGCGCGATCGGTCCACTTCAATGACCTTGAGAGTGATCTCCTGGCCGATGACATCTCCCCAGCGATCCTCCGGCGAGGCGCCGTCGCCTTCCCGGAAAACGCTGACCAGCGAGCCCGGCACGAATCCGCGCAGCTGGCCGACCGGGACTAGCAGGCCGCCTTTGTTGTAGCCTTCCACGACCGTGGTGATCACATCGCCGCTTTCCAGCTTCTCTTCCACGACTTCCCAGTCTTTTTCTTCCTGAGCTCGTGTGTAGGAAAGCACAACGTGACCGTTGATGTCCTCCGGTTCCAGGACATAAACGTTGATCTCATCACCGACCTTGAATCCATCCAGCGTTCTGGGGTTGATCCCCTCCAGCTCTCGACCTGCGATCAGGCCGTCGGCTTTGGACTGGACGTCGATCAGGATCTCATTAGGGGTAATTGCGGTAATTACGCCCTTGCGGATATCTCCCCTTTCGGGGATGTTGCCCAAACCCAGACCTTCCTGGGCTAAGAGGGCTGCCATATCCATAATTTCTTCAGGGGAGGAATTATCGCTCATCGCATCTCCCCCTTCTCGGGACTTCATTTCTTCCATAAATTTGGCACGCTCCGTTTTAGAATGGAGGTTATTATACAGTGCAAATATCAACTTGTAAACCTTTGTGGTAAGATAGTGCCGGGCAAAGAACATCACTAATAATTATGATGTTTATAATGTAAATAAGCATATGGATGCTGATTTTGCCCAGCTAGAAGGAACCCTATGACTGCAATCTATCCCTTTACAGCAATCGTTGGCCAGCAGCGCATGAAACGAGCCTTGGTCTTGAATGCCGTTAACACGCGCATCGGGGGCGTGCTCATCCGAGGCGAACGCGGTACAGCGAAATCCACTGCTGCCCGGGCCTTAGCCGCCCTACTGCCTAAAGTTGAGACTTTTGCCGACTGCCGCTTTGGCTGCGATCCCAACCGGCCGACAACCTGGTGCACAGAATGCCGGGAAAAATCCAGGGATGGAGCCAAACGCAAGATCGAGATGCTTCCCACTCCCTTTGTGAACCTCCCGGTCTCTGCCACCGAAGACCGCGTAGTGGGAACCCTGGATATCGAAAAAGCCATCCAGAAAGGTGAGCGCCATTTTGAGCCAGGCGTGCTGGCTGATGCCAACCGGGGATTGCTGTATATCGATGAGGTCAACCTGCTGGACGACCACGTGGTCGACCTGCTGCTGGACTCTGCCGCCATGGGGATGAATATCGTCGAGCGGGAAGGCATCTCCTTTGCTCATCCAGCCCGCTTCATCCTGGTTGGCACCATGAACCCTGAAGAAGGCGACCTCCGGCCCCAGCTGCTGGACCGCTTTGCGCTTTCTGTGGATATCCGCGGTATTCGCGAAACACATGAAAGAGTGCTGATCATGGAGCGTCACCTAGCCTACGAGGAGGATCCCGAGGCTTTCCGGGAAGAATGGATGCCCAAGGAAATCGAGCTTTCTGACCAGATCCAGCGCGCCAGGAAGCTGCTGCCAGACGTGCAGTACAGCTCACGCAATCTGGTAGATATCGCCAACCTGAGCACTTCCCTGCAGGTGGACGGTCACCGATCTGATCTGGTGATCCTCAAAACAGCCCGGGCCCATGCCGCCTTTGAAGGCAGAAAAGCCATCACCGGCCGCGATATCGGGCTGGCTGCTGAATTGGCCTACCCCCACCGCATCAAGCGCGGACCCTTCCAGCAAGCCGAGATCTCGGCTGAAGAGCTGGCAGAGAAGATCGATCAGCTAGTGGGTGCCTCGGTTGACGGCGAAGGCGAACCAGCTGAAAGTGAGGAGATGTCTGGCGGCGAGCAGGGGGAGAACGGGGATAAAAAAAAACACTCGTAAACACCGTAGCTGACGCCCCCCGGCTGGAAGTGCCCGCAGATGCCGGAAGCGGAGAGGTTTTTGAAGGGGCCAACTCTGCTTGGTGGGAAGGCGGCAGCCCGGTCAAGATCGGCGATACGATTGACCCGGATAAGCTCGAAGCACCCCTAGACCACCAGAATCGGCGCTCCAGCGGGCGCAGATCCCAGACCCGGACCGAAACCAAGCGGGGACGTTATATCCAGGCTCGCCCTGCTAACGGCGAGCTATCCGATATTGCCTTCGATGCCACCATTCGCGCTGCTGCACCCTTCCAGAAAGTCCGCCATACCCCAGACGACAAATTGGCATTCTCGATCCGCAAGTACGACCTGCAGCGTAAAGTGCGCGTCAAACAAACCTCTAACCTGATCCTCTTCGTGGTGGATGCTTCCTGGTCCATGGCTGTCGCTGAGAGGATGAGCGCAGCTAAAGGCGCGGTGCTTTCCCTGCTGACAGATGCCTACCAGCGCCGTGACAAGGTGGGCATGATCGTTTTCCAGAAGGACCGGGCCCAGATCGTTCTGCCGCCCACTAATTCGGTTGAGCTGGCCCGCCGTTATCTGGCAGATATCCCCATTGGCGGAAAGACTCCGCTCTCAGCAGGCTTGAACCTGTCATACGAAGTCATCAAGCGGGAAGAACTGGCTCACCCCGATATCCAGTCCTTGATGATCCTGCTCACGGACGGGGTCGGTAATGTCTCGATGACTAAAATGCCTCCCCAGGAGGAAGCCTACAAGATCGCCGAGAAATTTGCCCAGGACCAGATTCCCAGCGTGGTCATCAATATGGAGCACAAGGAATTTGATAAGGGCTTAGCGGAAGAGATCGCAGAGCATTTGGGGGCAACCTACTACTGTCTCTCAGATCTGCAGGCGGAAAAGCTGCTGCAGACGGTCAAGGGAGAGATCGGCCACTAAGCAGGCAATTCCGTCCGGGGGCATTTCTGTTATCATAGGTACATGATCCCGATCTCCCTCTCCATGGAAGGTTTTCTATCGTATAAAGAGCCGGTGGAAATCAATTTCACCAGCTTCGACCTGGCCTGCATCACTGGAGAGAACGGTGCTGGAAAAAGCTCCATCCTGGATGGGATCACCTGGGCCTTGTTCGGCAGAGCCAGGAAGCACGATGAATCGGTCATCAACCTTGATTCCCAGCGGGCAGAGGTCAGTCTGGTCTTCGAATATGAGGGGAACCAGTACCGGGTCAGGCGAGTAAATCCCCGGGGAGAGACCAAAGAATTGGATCTGTTCATCCGCTCCGACAAGGATGACAGCGGGTCACCCGTCTGGAACCCCCTCACCGAGCGCACGATGCGGGAAACTGACCAGAAGATCGTTGATATCCTGCGCCTGGATTACGAATCTTTTGTAAATGCCTCTTTCTTCCTGCAGGGAGAAGCTGATCAGTTCACTCAGCACACCCCCGCGGCCAGGAAGAAGATCCTGTCCCAGATCCTGGGATTGGAGATCTGGGAAACATTTCGAAAAAGGGCCTTGGACCACAGGAGGAAAGCAGACAGTGAGCTTAACCGCCTGGATGGCCGCTTGGCTGAGATCGAAGCAGAATTGGCTGAAGAGGACCAGCGCCAGCAGCGCCTGAAGGATCTCGAAACTCAGCTGGCTGAAGCCCAATCAAAAAGGCAGGAAGCGGAAAAAGCCCTGGAAGAGCTCCAGGCTGCTTTATCGACCCTGGAAGAACAGGGCAAGCTGGTTGCGAGCATGGCAAGCCATCTGGAGGAGAATCAAGCCCAGCTAGCTCGCGATGAAGACAAACTCACCCAGCGGGTTGAAGAACAAGCCGAATACCAGGGGATCCTCCACCAGGCTGATACCATCCAGATAGCCTTTCAAGACTGGCAGGCTGCTCAGGATTCATTGGCCAAATGGGAAGCCACAGCGGAAAAATTCCGGGAAAGCGAGATCAAGAGGCAAGAGCCCCTGATGCAGATCGCGGCTGAGAAAGCCCGCTTGCTGCAGGAAGAAACCTCTCTCCTCTCCCTCCAGGGAGAGCTGGAGCGGAACCTGAAGCGCATCCCTGAGCTGAAAACAGAGAAGAATAAACTCCTGGAGCAGGTCGAGGCAGCTCAAAAGGAGATCCAGGAGCGGGACAGGAAAGTCGAGGAGCTGGATCTTGCCCGCCAACGCCAGGCAGAAGCCAAGGCGGAAAATCCCCGGCTCTTCCAGGAAATGCAGGATCTAAAGAAACGCATCCTGGACCTTCAGGAAGCTGAAGGCGCCCTGTGCCCGCTCTGTGGGCAAGAGCTCTCCGAGGAAGATCGGTCCCTCCTGATAGAGGATCTCCAAATCCAAGGCAAGGAACTGGGAGACCGCTACCGTGAGAATCAAGCTACTTTGAAAGAGGCTGACCAGGTCGTTAAGGATCTCCAGCTGGAGATCACCCAATTGAGCTTAGCCGAAAGCAAGCTGCGGTCACTCCAGGCGGAAGGAGACAGGATCGACAATCAGCTGGCAGCCATCAATCAAGAAAAAAGCGAGTGGGATAAGAAACAGCAGGGGGTCCTTGAGAAGGTCCAGGCAAGCCTCAAGAAGGAATCCTACGCCCAGGATGCCAAGAGTGAGCTAGAGAAGATCAATACCGAATTGAAGGCGATCGGATACGATGCAGCAGAACATGACCGGGTCAGGGACCTGGCCAATCAAGGTGCTGCAATACAGGATAAAAAGGCCGAGCTGGATAAAGCAGAAGCCGCCCTCAAACCGCTGGACCGGGAGATCTCCGAATTACGGGAACAGCTGCAAAAGGACAGGAAAAGCCTCCAGAAGGAAGAGAAAGAGTACAGCCAGGCTAAGCAGCGTTTGGAGAATGCCCAGGAAAACGCTCCAGAAACTCATCAGGCAGAACGCGCGCTTCTGGATCGCAAGGAAAATGAGAATATTCTCCAGCGCGATGTCGGGGCTGCCCAACAAAAAGTGGCTGTTCTACAAAGCCAGAAGGAGCGCCAGGAAGAGCTCTCGGCTCAGCGGGAGGATATTGCCCACCGCATAAAGGGCTACCAACAGCTGGAAGGAGCCTTCGGCAAAGACGGTGTCCCCGCCTTGCTGATCGAGCAAGCCCTGCCCAATATCGAGGCCAAAGCCAACCAGATCCTGGACAGATTGACCGGGGGCGATATGTCCGTCCGATTCATCACCCAGCGGGATTATAAGTCTTCCAGCCGGGAAGATAAAAAAGAGACCCTGGATATCCAGATCCGGGACCAAGCCGGGGTTCGCGACTACGAGATGTACTCGGGCGGGGAATCCTTCCGGATCAATTTCGCCATTCGTCTGGCTCTATCCCATATTCTGGCCCAGCGAGCTGGAGCCAGGCTGCAAACCCTGGTAGTCGACGAGGGGTTCGGCAGCCAGGATTCGATTGGCAGGCAGCGCTTGATCGAAGCGATCAATCTCGTCCAGGGAGACTTTGAAAAGATCCTGGTGATCACCCATGTGGAGGAGATCAAGGAAGCCTTTTCAACCCAGCTACTGGTTGAGAAGACACCCAGGGGATCCCAGGTGGCTTTGGTATAATTTGACGCTGATGCCTCCCCGACCGGGCTTAGGCAGCGCAACAAAAACAGTGAATTGATCTGCAGATTATGGAGGAAGGTATGGCAGAGGTACCCTATATCAATGAGAATGAATTCCCAGAAAAAGTGCTCCAGTCGGATTTGCCAGTACTGTTGGACTTCACGGCAGCCTGGTGCGGACCCTGCAAGATGGTCACTCCCCTGGTGGAGGAATTGGCTGGAGAATGGGAGGGAAAAGCCCGCGTCTATAAAATGGACGTTGATACCAATCAGCAAATTCCTATCCAGCTGGGCGTGATGGGAATTCCCGCGCTGCTGCTGTTCGTTCACGGCGAAGTTGCCGCGCGAGTCACCGGGTTCAAACCCAAAAAGCAGCTTCAAAAGGCTTTTGAGCCCCATCTGTAGAGCCGCAGGGACCTGCAGGTCACGGCCCCAGAACAATAGGATGATTCTTTTATAGATCCAGGACCGGATCTGTTCAAGGTAAACAAACAGGGCCGCTGCTAGCGGCCCTGTTGATGTTTCTGTTCAGAGAGTTAGGATTATAATCCAGCCGCTTTCCTGATCTCCGGAGCCCGATCCGTAATCTCCCAGGGCAGATCCAGGTCATCACGGCCGAAGTGGCCGTAGGCAGCCAGCTGCTGATAGATCGGCTGGCGCAGCTGCAGATCGCGGATGATAGCGCCTGGGCGCAGATCAAAGAACTCATTTACCAGGGAGATGATCTTCTCATCGGGCACCGTCCCGGTCCCAAAGGTTTCTACCAGGACGCTCAGCGGATGGGCTACTCCAATCGCGTAGGAAACCTGGATCTCACAGCGGCTGGCTAGGCCAGCGGCCACCAGGTTCTTGGCGACCCAGCGGGCAGCATACGCTCCGGAGCGGTCCACTTTCGTGGGGTCCTTTCCTGAGAAGGCGCCGCCTCCATGGCGTCCCATGCCGCCATAGGTGTCAACAATGATCTTACGGCCGGTGAGACCGGCATCTCCCAGCGGACCTCCGGTCACAAAGCGGCCGGTAGGATTGACAAACACTTTGAGTTGATCATCTATCATCTCTTCCGGCAGAACCGGGAGGATAACCTCTTTGAGAATCGCTTCGCGGATCTCTTCCTGAGAGACAGTGGGCTCGTGTTGGGTGCTGATCAAGGCCGTGTCCACCCGGACAGGCTTACCGTGCTGGTACTCGATCGTTACCTGGCTTTTCCCATCAGGCCGCACCCAATCCAGGATGCCGCCTTTGCGTACTTCCGCCAGGCGCCGGGAGAGCTTATGAGCCAGGTAGATAGGCATGGGCATCAGCATAGGTGTTTCGTCGCAGGCGTAGCCAAACATCATGCCCTGATCCCCGGCTCCGATGGCCTCGACCTCTTCTTCGCTCATTTCCCCCGACCTGGCTTCCTGAGCTTCATCAACTCCTTGGGCGATATCGCTGGACTGCTGGGAGATCGCCACCAGCACGCCGCAGGTGTGGCCGTCAAAACCTTTTTTCGCCCTATCATAGCCGATGCCCGTGATCACATCACGGGCTAACTTGTCATAATTGATATCAGCCAAGGTGGTGATTTCCCCCAGCAGCATCACGTAGCCGGTCTTGGTGGCGGTTTCACAAGCCACCCGCGATCGGGGATCCTGCGCCAGGCAGGCATCCAGCACCGCGTCGCTGATCTGGTCGCACATTTTATCCGGATGGCCTTCTGTGACCGATTCCGAAGTGAATAACAAACTGGGAACGCTGTTGAATGTGTCGCTCATGGTCCCTCCTGAGATTGACCTTTCCGTTTAATAGAAATTGCCCCTCCGGTACAACAGGAAAGGGCATCAGTTCAGGATTACCCTCTCATCTTCCAGAATACACCTGTCGGAGTTGGCACCATCTGCAGCGCAGAGCGCTGCCCGGTTGCCGAGGTTTCACAGGGCCGGTCCCTCCACCTCTCTGGATAAGAGTGCCTTAGGGGCATCTTGATTTGTAGATGGATGATATCACGACCCTTCAGGGGTGTCAAATCCTCTCTGGAATAGGGGCAGCAAGTAGGTTTTTCCCTCAAAATCCGCCTCTGGGAGTCTGGAATCAGCGAGCTAACAAAAATTAATAGCCTAAATCTTTATTTCATTGTATACTTACTGTACAATCGACCAGCCGATGCGGCACTGCCAGAATAGGAAGTAATTATGAAGATCTCCGTCCTCCAAGAAAACCTCGCTCACGGACTGAGCATTGTCTCCCGTGCTGTCTCCCCCCGCAGCACACTGCCCGTTCTCTCCAACATCCTCGTGGCTACAGATGACGGCCGCCTGCGCTTGTCGGCGACCAATCTGGAGATGGGCATCACCTGCTGGATCGGGGCCAAGATCGAAGAAGAAGGGTCCACCACTGTGCCTGCTCGGACCTTTACCGACCTGGTCAGCACTATTCCACCCGCGAAAACCGATATCGCTCTCCATGAGCCTACCCAGACTTTGAATATCAAGAGCGGTCCGCTGAACACAGATATCAAATGCATCGACGCTCAGGAATTCCCACCTATGCCCTCCCCTGACCTGGAAGCGGGAATCGAGATCAACGTGACCGATTTCAAGGAGATGATCAAACAGGTGGTCTTCGCCGCCTCCCATGATGAGGCCCGGCCGATCCTGACCGGCGTGCTGGTCACCGTGGAAGACAACACGATCACCCTGGCCGCAGCCGATGGCTTCCGCCTCTCGGTCAGAACCGCCAAGCTGTCCTCTCCGGTTTCCTCTCCGGTCAAGGCGGTCATTCCAGCCCGGGCTCTGAGCGAGCTGGCTCGCATCAGCAACGACGGCAGTGAGGTCGTCACCATGGCACTTCCCCCAGAACGGGGGCAGGTGATCTTCCGCACCAAGGATATCGAGCTCACCTCCCAGCTGATCGAGGGCACCTTCCCGGATTACCAGCAGATCATCCCTAAGGAGCATCAGACCCGGACCATTCTGGCTACCTCTGCCTTTCTGAAATCCTGCAAGCAGGCTGAGATCTTCGCCAGGGAAGGCTCACTGATCGCCCAGGTCAACATCCGGCCCGGTCCTGAAGAGAATTCGCCCGGCGAGGTCGAGATCTCCGGTCAATCCGAGGAGACCGGTTCCAGCCAGGCGATCATGGATGCCACCATTGAAGGTGAGGACATCATCGTCGCCTTCAACGTCCGCTACCTGAGGGAGGTGCTGGATGTGATCAGCACAGCCAACGTGGCGCTGGAGACCTCCAAACCCACCAGCCCCGGCGTGATCCGGCCCGTGGGAGAGGACAACTTCCTGCATGTGATCATGCCCATGCATCTCGGCAACTGATCCATCCCCCGAGATCGCTTCGTTCGAACCAACCCGCCCGGCTTTCAGATTGGAAGCCGGGTTGTTTTTTGAGGGAACTGCCCTGCGGTCGGCAATATTTTAAGATAGCCCCTCAATCAGCTCACCTTAAAGTAGTAAAATGCAGGAAAGGTCCAACAGCGTTCGGGAGAGTCTATGGAAAAGTTTGTGGCAGTGGCTGGTAATATCGGTGTTGGAAAGACCACCCTGGTCCAAAACCTATGCGGCAATCTCGGCTGGACACCCTTCTATGAACCCGAAAGCGAGAACCCCTACCTGGCAGATTTTTACAAAGACATGCAAACCTGGGCCTTTCACAGCCAGGTTTTCTTTCTGACCCGGCGTCTGCGAGCTCACAAGGATCTCTGCGCTCATCCCGGATCAGTCATCCAGGACCGCAGCGTCTATGAGGATGCCGAGATCTTCGCCCAGAATCTTTACCAGCATGCTCAGATCACGGAGCGCGATTTCCAAACCTACCGTGAGCTCTATCAGGCTCTGGTCGAGTTCTTACCGCCGCCGGACCTGGTTCTCTATATCAAGGCTTCTGTTCCCACCCTGCTGGGTAGGATCAAACAGCGGGGGCGGGATTACGAAGAAGAGATCGATCCGCTGTACCTGGAACAGCTTAACACCCTTTACGATCAGTGGATTGAGAATTTCGATCTTTGCCCGGTGCTGACCATCCCGGGGGACTCCCTTGACTTTGTGGCCAACAATGGGCATTTGGAACTGATCATCAGAAAAGTACAGGAAAAGCTGACCGGAAAGGAGTTGGTCCAGTTCACAGAACGCGAGATGCGGGGCGGCTAGCGCAACCCGATTTGCAAGAAACGAAAACCGCCAGCTGGAGCAGCTGGCGGTTTTTCTGTGTTTGGGTTCTGAAAGTGATCGTGGTTAGACCACGCCGTAAGCCAGCATGGCCTTGGCGACTTTTAGGAAGCCGGCGATATTGGCACCCATCAAGTAGTTTCCCGGGTCCCCATAGGCTTCGGCGGCATCCAGGGATTCCTGATGGATCCTCTTCATGATGCCGTGCAATCGCTGGTCCACTTCCTCACGGGTCCAGGACAGGCGCAGGCTGTTCTGGCTCATTTCCAAGCCGGAAGTAGCCACACCACCTGCATTGGCAGCCTTAGCCGGGCCGTAAAGCAGGTTGTTTTCCTGGTAGATCTTTACTGCGGGTAGGGTGGAAGGCATGTTGGCGCCCTCGGACACAGCAATGACCCCATTGTCAACCAGGGCCTGGGCATGTTCCTCATTGATCTCATTCTGAGTCGCGGACGGGAAAGCCAGCTCAGCCTTGATGCCTTCTTTCTTGACCACATCCCAGACACTCATATCCGGGTAATAAGGAACATCGTATTCCTCCGCGTACTCCTGGATGCGGCCGCGGCGGACGTTCTTCAGGTCCAGGACATACTGAAGCTTGTCCCGGTCAATGCCTTTTTCATCGATGATCGTGCCGCTCGAGTCAGACAGCGAGATCGGCTTTCCACCCAGATCGAGCAGCTTCTCGACCGTGTATTGAGCGACGTTGCCGGAACCGCTGACCAGGGCTGCCTTGCCCTTGATCTCCATATCCCGCACGCTGAGCATTTCAGCCGCGAAATAAACGGATCCATAACCTGTGGCTTCGGGCCGGATCAGGCTGCCGCCATATTCCATGCCCTTGCCGGTCAAAACGCCAGTGTGCTCGTTGCGGATCTTTTTATAGTATCCATACAGGTAGCCGATTTCCCTGCCGCCTACGCCGATGTCTCCAGCCGGCACATCCGTATCGGGTCCAATATGCCGGAACAGCTCGCGCATGAAAGCGTAGCAGAAATTCATCACTTCGGTATCGGTCTTGCCTTTGGGATCAAAGTCGGAACCTCCCTTGCCTCCGCCCATGGGCAGGGTGGTGAGGGAGTTCTTGAAGATCTGCTCGAATCCCAGGAATTTGATGATGCCCAGGTTGACCGAGGGATGGAAGCGCAGGCCGCCCTTGTAGGGGCCAATGGCGTTGTTGAACTGCACCCGGAAACCGCGGTTGACGTGCACCTCTCCATCGTCATCCATCCAGGGTACGCGGAACATGATCACCCGATCAGGTTCGACAATGCGCTCGTAGATCTTGGCCTGGACGAATTCCGGATGGCGGTCCACCGTCGGGACCAGGGTCTCCAGGACCTCCTTCACAGCCTGATGGAACTCTGGCTGGGCTGGATCCTTCTCTTTGGTCTTGGTTATTACATCTTGAATCAGTGACACGAGTGCCTCCTTCGATTTGGAAAACTCTTCTGTTTAATTTTCCTCCACCGCTGAACCAACCGGCGGTTTTGAATGCTGAAAATCAGTGGTTCAATAGTATATCAAAATCATCCCGCCTGATAGGATACTACTCATCTCCTTTAGGTGCTATTTGGCCTTTATTTCTTTCTTAAGAGCGATCCCCAACCTCTTGATGCCCTCAACGATCACATCCGGCGGAGAATAGGAGAAGTTCAGGCGCATGGCGTTGTGTCCTCCATCCCCGTTGGGGTAAAAATTCACCCCGGGCACAAAGGCGACTTTCTCGTGGAGGGCTTTCTCCCGCAGGAACCGGTCCGTATCCATCGACTCTGGGATCTTTGCCCACAGGAACAGCCCCCCGTGGGGTTTGGTCCATTGGCATTCTTCGGGCCAGAACTCGGCCAGGGCATCCAGCATGGTATCACGCCTCTCCTTATAGACCCGGCGGATCTTCTTGATGTGGGGTTTCAGGATACCCCGCTGGCAGATGTCATTGGCGATATACTGCACCAAAGTGCCGGTGTGTAGGTCGCAGCCCTGCTTGGCCTGGATGAAGCGCTTCATCAGGGTTTCTGGGGCAACGATCCATCCCAGCCGTAAACCCGGAGCCATGGTCTTTGAAAATGTCCCCAGGTAAATTGTCCGCTCAGGGATCAGGTTGCAGATCGGCGGAATATCCTTGCCCTCATAGCGCAGCTGGCCGTAAGGATCATCCTCCACAACGGCTAGATTCAGTTTGGTCGCGATCTCTGCCAGCTGGATGCGGCGCTCCAGCGACAGGGTGGTCCCAGCGGGATTGTGGAAATTGGGAAGCACGTAGATAAAGGCCGGCGGTCGGCCGCTGTCATCCAGGGTCTTTTGATAGGCGTGCTCGATCTCGTCCACGACCATGCCGTGTTCATCCACTTGCATGGTATTGAATTTCGCCTGGTATGCCCGCCAGGCTTGGATCGCTCCCAGGTAGGTCGGGCGGCCGGTCAGCACGTAGCGTCCCGGGTCAAGGAAGATCCTGCCGATCAGGTCCAGAGCTTGCTGGGACCCATTGGTCAGCAGCACATTCTCCGGCTTGGCGGGAATCCCGTATTTGTGCATCGAATCCGACAGGAATTCCTTTAAGGGGCGGTATCCTTCCGTCGTCCCGTACTGCAAGGCTTTTTTGCCCATCTCTCGGACGACATAGCCGCAAGCTTCTTCCACCTCGCGGATCGGAAACACTTCAGGAGCTGGCAGGCCGCCTGCGAAGGAGATGATTTCAGGGTCCTGGGTGAATTTCAGCAATTCCCTGATCGCTGAACTCTGCATGAACTTCGTTCTTTCAGCCAGTTGGGGTTCCCAATCCAGTACTGGAATTTCGCGATCGAGATCGTTATTCACTTCCATACCTTACCTCCCGCGGAGAGACTTTTCCCTGGCAGGGTCGGGTCCTCCCTTGTGTAAGTGGATAAAAAAAGCCTGTTCCGATTATCTATTTCGAAACAGGCCAGGTACGCTCAAGTAATCCTAATCAACAATAGTCCCAGCAAGCTAACTTGGGGGACCCAGTTCCGGATCCTGAATAATGCCAATAATGTGAATAAACCCATCAAACACACCTTTATCGGGCTTCCATTCTTCGGGAAAGCCCTTGTTCTGGTTCAAAGAAGCAGCCGAAACCCTATTGATATTGTACACAAATTTTACACGACACCCTGCTTCAGGCATAGTGAGATAAATCATGCTTGAATTCATGCCCTTTGAAATATATTTAAGCTCTCAATATGGTAGGTCTGGGGGAACATGTCAAACGGGGTTGATTCCAGGAGCTTATACCCTCCCTTTTGGAGTCGCTGGGCGTCTCGTGCCAGCGTGGCAGGGTCGCAGGAGATATATGCGATAAC
>Ga0316576_10000911_pt1 | contig 15070 bp, 10 predicted proteins | sample S0NA_FD_203075 | JGI IMG/M metagenome (GOLD analysis project Ga0316576, IMG submission 203075) | Rhizosphere microbial communities from salt marsh grasses in Alabama, United States - S0-2_050615r3r5 | ecosystem: Host-associated > Plants > Roots > Rhizosphere | place: USA: Alabama | collected... | reverse complement strand
TGAACGCCGGGACTGTCGTTTCGAACGGCGCGTTTCCCACAGCGGTGGCCTGCCAGGCTACGGCTCCAACATGACCTGGCTTCCCGAGCACGGCGTGGCCCTCGTGTGCCTCGCCAACGTGACCTATGCCGGCTGTGGCCGCGCGGTGAGCGATGCGCTCGAGGCCCTGGCGGAAACCGGGGCCCTGAAACCGCGCGTCCCCCAGCCTGCCCCGGCCCTGGAGCAGGCTCGCGAGGACGTCTCGCGGCTGGTCGCCGACTGGGACGACTCTCTGGCGGATCGGATCCTCGCCGACAACGTGTTCCTGGACCGCCCCCGCGAGGTGCGCCGCAAGGAGATCGAGGAGCTCCACGCCCGCCACGGGGAGTGCCGGGACACGGGATCCATCGAGGCTCGCAACCCCCTGCGCGGAGGCTGGCGCATGGCCTGCGACCGGGGGCATCTCAGGGTCGACGTGACACTGGCTCCCACGAGCCCGCCCCGCGTGCAATCGCTCTCGGTGCGAGGAGCTCTTCCGCTGGGCGAGCCCCTGTCCACCCTCGCGGCTCACCTGGCCGCGTTGACGAAGGAGGCCACAGCCCAGGACCTCGGCCTGCCCCTCGGCCCCGGCCTCGACACGGCGACGCTTCGGGCACGGGTGCAGGCGGCGGCCTCCCGGTGGGGAGGCTGCCGGCTGGACGAGGTGCTGGAGGGAGACGGCACCACTCACGCACGCCTGCGGCTCGTGTGCGCCCAGGGTGATCTCGAGGCCGCGCTACGGCTGGACGGCGACGGGCGGCTCACCGAGGTGTCGCTCGAGCCGGATCCCCGGGCGACCTGCGTGCCGTGAGCGGTCAACCGACCTGAGCTTCGGCGACACCGTACGCGAACGGATTCGGCCGCCCAGGGGCGCCCTCCGCGATCCAGAGCGGGGAGCTTGGCGCGGTGTTGCTCTCTCCTCAGTGACCGGACAGGAACAGCTCGTAGGCGACGCTGGCCTCCTCCGGGAAGCTCGGGTACCCGAGCCGCTCGAGGAACGCCCGGAACTCCGGCATCTCCGCCTCCGGAACCTCGAAGGCGCACAGCACGCGGCCGAAGTCGGCGCCGTGGTTGCGGTAGTGGAAGAGGCTGATGTTCCAGCGACCGCCCAGGGTCTCGAGGAACTGCATGAGGGCCCCCGGACGCTCGGGGAACTCGAAGCGGTAGAGGCGCTCGTCTTCCACCCCGGGGGCGCGGCCCCCCACCATGTGGCGGACGTGGAGCTTGGCCATCTCGTCGTCGGTCAGGTCGGCGGTGGAGTATCCGCGCGCGCGCAGGTGCTCGGCCACGTCCTCGGCATCCTTCCGGGAGGAGGTCTTCAGCCCCACGAAGATGTGGGCCGCCTCGCGCCCGGCGAGGCGGTAGTTGAACTCGGTGACCACCCGGGGGCCGATGGCGGCGCAGAACGAGCGGAAGGCCCCGGGGCGCTCGGGGATGGTCACTCCCAGGAGCGCCTCTCGGAACTCGCCCACCTCGGCCCGCTCGGCCACGAACCGCAGACGGTCGAAGTTCATGTTGGCGCCGGAGAGGATGGCGACGAGCCGCTGCCCTTCGCCGCCCTGCTGCGCCACCCAGGCCTTGAGGCCGGCCACCGAGAGGGCCCCGGCCGGCTCCATCACGCTGCGGGTCTCGTCGAAGACGTCCTTGATGGCGGCGCAGATCTCGTCGTTCGTCACCCGCACGACGCCGTCCACCGCCTGCTGCGCCCAGGCGAAGGTGTGGGTGCCCACCTGCCGCACCGCCACGCCGTCGGCGAAGATGCCGACGCGCTCGAGACGCACCCGCTTCCCGGTCTTGAGCGAGCGGTACATGGCGTCCGCCTCGAAGGGCTCGACGCCCACCACCTTCACCCCGGGCATCAGGGCCTTGACGTATCCGGCCACGCCGGCGATGAGGCCACCGCCCCCCACCGGCACGAACACCACGTCGAGGCGACCCCGGGCCTGGCGGAGGATCTCCTCGCCGATGGTGCCCTGCCCGGCGATGACGAGGGGATCGTCGAAGGGGTGGATGAAGCTGAGCCTCCGCTCCTCGGCGAGGGTGTCGCAGTGGCCCTGCGCCTCCGAGTAGCTGTCCCCCGCGAGCACGACCTCCGCCCCCATGGACTCCACCGCCTCGACCTTGATCTCGGGGGTGGTCCTGGGCATGACGATCACCGCCTTCAATCCGAGGTGCCGGGCCGAGTAGGCCACCCCCTGGGCGTGGTTGCCGGCGCTGGCGGTGATGACACCGCGATCGCGCTCCTCGTCGCTCAGGTGGGCGATGCGGTTGTGGGCCCCCCGCAGCTTGAAGCTGAAGACGGGCTGGAGGTCTTCGCGCTTGAGCAGAACCGTCGTGCCGAGGCGGCGCGACAGGCGCGGAGCGTCCTCGAGGGGTGTCTCCCGGGCCACGTCGTAGACGCGGCTCGTGAGCACGTCGTGCAGGAGCGGAGGATCGGCCGACGGACCCGACATCGTGGCCAAGGCTAGCACGGAGCGGACATCTTCTCCGGTCGAACCCCTGAAGGACGTTCAGACTGTCTGCCTACGCCTCCGACACGTCGTTCCACTCGATGCCGATCTTCGGACAGGCGTAGGCCATCTCCTTGGCATAGCCGCCAACCGCCATCATCCAGTGGAAACCCCGGTGGTCCTCCAGCAGCTTCCTCCAGTTTCCGTCGATGCTGACGTCGAACTGGGAGCGACAGATGTCGTGGAAGGGGTTGGCCAGGACCTTCCCGCTGAAGCCGACCCACTGCCGTTGCCGCCCGTCCGGACACACCATGGTCAAGGGCGTGGCGAGGGGCAGCTCCACCTTGGGCGTCGCGCCGTAGTCGGACTCGAAGTGGGTCACGACCCGGGCCTCCGCATAGCGGCCGCCCTCCAGGCGGCGGGGCGCGGTGCAGTGAGCCACGGTGACCATCCCGTGGTGGGGGAAGGTGGGATCGTTGAGGAACACGGGCCGGCCCGACACGTAGTGCAGCAGGATGCCCGCGGGGATGACGTTGAAGTCGGACTCGCAGAAGGCGAGATAGCCCTCGTCGTTGAGGAGGCTGAGGGGCAGGCAGGCCGTCGTCTCGGCGATGGGCATGACCGTGCCCATGCAGGCCTGGATGGTGAAGGCGGCGGCCTCGTGCTCGCGGAGGTACCCCTTGATCACGTCGTACAGCAGGAACCCGTTGGTGACGAACTGCTCGTCCGTGTGCAGGCTCGTCCCGGGCACGTCCAGGTACCGCCGTGCCCACCGTTGCGTCCGCGCCATCCGATCCGTATCGCCGCGGGCACTCGTGATGCGCCGTTCCAGGTCGTCGTACTCCACGGGCACGATGTCGAGGGAGAACTTCGTGCGGGCGATCTCGGGCGCCTCGGGGTTGCACCATCCCGAGGATCCGCCGAGGGCCACGATCCTGCGCCCGACGAAGTTGTGGACGCCGTACAGGGCCCGCAGCCGGGTGAGCACGTCGTCGTACTGGTCGACCACGACATCGTGGACGGTCATGCCGGAGGGATAGCGGTACTCGTCCAGATCCTCGGTGGCGCTGCCCTGGCGAAGGAAGCGGTTGTGGACGATCTCGTACCAGAGGTAGACCGGCCCCGAGCGATGACGCAGGAAGATGAGGTTGTTCCGCGCTCTGGAGAAGCACGCCTCCAGGGCGTCGGTCCAGCCGGAGGCCGCGTAGACGATCGCGACGTCGTAGCCCTCGGCATCTCGGATCTTCGACGCTTCCTCGACGCTGCGGACCGCGACCAGCGGTCGGACCTCCAGCTCGAAGTCGGCCCGGGCCTCCATTGCGGCCAGCTCGGACCCGATCCGGGCGGACTCCTCGGCCACGTCCTGCTCGGTGTGGAGACCACCCCACGGCCGCCAGGAGGTCTGCTCCTCCCTCTGCGAGAGGCTGTAGAGCAGGATGGGCTGGACCCTGAGGGGTGTCCCGGTGCGCAGCAGGGGCTGGTCCGGGTCCCAGTCGTCGGTGCGAGCCCCGCCGGCGGCGGCCCGCCCCGACGGGATGGCGGCGCTGGCGACCCCCAGGGCCGTGGCCCCCAGAAAGCTCCGACGGCTGATTCCCGGCGGGTGGCATGAGCAGCACATGAGGGCCTCCTGGTCTTCGCGGAGTCCTTTTACCCTTCGGGCTCTCGCCCGCGCAAGCCCCGGCGCGCCTTCGCGCCCTCAGCGCAACGGGATCCGGGCCGCCACGCGAGGGGCGCCGCGGTGCGTCCACGCGACACGCGGAATCAACCGGACGTCACTGCAGGCGATGCATCAGGAGGGCCGCCCGTTTCACGAGCACGGGCAGGGCATCGAGATCGAGGTTCTCACCGTGGGCGTGGTCGTTGTTGCCCAGGGCGCCCAGCCCGTCGAGGCCGTCGACGTCCCCGGCCACGAACGAGATGTCTCCGGCCCCTCGCTGGGAGGGGTCGTGAGCCTCCACGGGCCCCGCCCCCAGGTCCCGGGAGATCTGGTCGAGCATCGCCAGGAGGGCCATGTTCCCGTCAGTGGGTTCCATGGCCGGCATGCCGTCCAGGAAGGAGATCGTGGCGGAGGTCCGGGACAGGTTGTTGGCCACGATGGCCCGCATCTTCTCCCGTGTCGCCTCGAGTGAGCCCCGCTCCAGGTAGCGCAGGTCTCCGGAGACCACGACCCTCCCGGGGACGACGTTGCTCTTGCCGTGGGCCGTGCCGGAGTACGACTCGGCGTTGAACTCGACGTCGGTGCCGCCCACGATGACGCTGGGGTTGTAGGTGATGTTGGGCCGGCGCAGCCCGTCGTGGAAGGCCGAGAGGATCCGCGCCGCCTCGAAGATGGCCCCCGAGCCCCGCTCCTCCCCGAAGATGGTCGAGGAGTGCCCCTGGGAGCCGGTGACCTCGAGCTGCCAGGAGCTGAAGCCCCGACGTCCCACCACCGCCGTCCCCGGCACCGACCCTTCGAAGGCCAGGGCCACATCGCTCCGCTTCCCCACGTCGAGCAGCGCGGCCCGGCTGAGGGGATAAGGCTTCCCCGTGGCCTCCTCGTCGCCGGTGAAGATGACGATCACCTGGCGTCCCTCCAGCTCGCCGGCGTCGTGCAGGGCCTTGAGCGCGGCCAGGACGATGGCGTTGCCCCCCTTCATGTCGGCGGTGCCGCTGCCGTAGCCAAGGCTTCCCTCGCGCCGGAAGGGCTCCCCTTCGAGGACGGTGTCGAGGTGGCCGATGAGGAGGAGGCGCCGGCCCCGGGAGCCCTTCCGCTCGGCCACGAGGTGCCCGGCCCGGTCGACCGCGGACTGGTCGATCCACTCCGACGCGAAGCCCAGGGCGTCGAGCTCTCCTGCGTAGAAGTCGGCCAGGTGGCGGATGCCCTCGTGGTTCTCGGTGGCACTCATGATGTTCACCGACCGGGCGAGGAGGTCCGTGGTCCACTCCCGGTCGGCGTCGACGCGGTTGACGATCCGCTGCTCGGCAGGGGTGAGGTCCCCTCCCCACGCCGGGGCGGCCAGGATCGGCAGGATCAGAAGCAGCTGACGGGTTCGGTGCATTCTCTTCTCCCCGGGTCTCTCAGCGGACCTCGAGCTTCCACCACGTGAAGCCGAAGCGGTTCCCTGGCGCGTCCTGGACCGGCGACACCACGCCGAGCCCGCCCCCGGAGAGGAAGGCGACGGGCAGGTACTCCCCCGCCGGATCCCGGGTGGGCGAATCCCCGGACTCGAGCCAGGAGTCGGGCTGGAACGGCTCTGACGGCAGCACCCTCAGCTCATCGTGCTCGGGGCGCGGCACCTGGATGAGGGCCGCGTGGGCCGACAGTGACTCGCCCCGCCCCGAGAACCAGGTCGCGGCGAGCTCGCCGGAACCCCGCGCGACGAGATATGGGAAGAAGGCCACCTCCTCATCAGCCGCCACGACCCATCGGGTCCAGCTCTCTCCCTGGTCGACGGAGCGGGCGAGCAGAAGGTCCTGCCCTTCGCTCCACAGGTGGTAGAGAGCACCGTCGGCGTCCCAGGCCAACGGCTCGACCCACCGAGGAAGCTTCGTCGCGTCGGCGAAGCCAGAGGGCCACTCCCGCGTGCCGGGCGCCGGGTGCGCGCGCCAGCTCTGCCCGCCGTCGGTGCTGACGGCGATCAGGTCGAGTCCTTCCTCGAAGCGGTTTCCCGAGGCGTAGAGTGGCGTGACCCGCACCGCGACCTCGCCGGCGGGACCGAGGGCCAGGTGGCTCGAGCCGCCCTTCGGCGACACCCTCGGGCGCTCCTCCCAGGTGCGGCCCCGGTCGGTGCTCACCGCGTGGTGGACGCCCTCGTCGTTGTTCCAGATCGCGTGAGCGGTTCCGTCGGGCGCCACCTCCACCCAGGGTCGGTCGTCGAAGCGGGCCTCCGACAGGCTCGTCCAGCTCCAGGTGGCTCCGACGTCGTGGCTGACCCCCATCGCGACGTGGGTCCCTTCGCCGGTCGTTCGATTGAATCCCATCACCACGAAGTAGAGCGTCCCGTCGGGGCCCACCGCCAGGTCGACGTCGGAGTTGCCGGCGGCGCCCTCCTCCGGCGTCCCCACCGGCACCCGGACCCAGGTCGTCCCCCCGTCGGCACTCTTCCAGAGCTTCGGCGTGAGCCGCGGGTCGGTCCCGCGGACCTGGGACTCGTACCCGGACACGAAGAGGCTGCCGTCGGGGTGCTCCACCAGCATCGGCTCGCGCCCCAGCCCGTCGAGGTGGTGAACGGGGCCCTGGAGAACGAGGCGCGTCGGCGGCCCGCCGGACGCCTCTTGCGGGGCGGTGTCCTTCTCGGACACCCCGGGGCGGCAGGCGGCGAGAACGACCAGGAGGATCAGCGGTCCCCACGCCCTCATCGGAGTGACTCCGTCCAGCGCTCGTCGAGAAGCGCCTCGAGCTTCGTCACCGTCTCCGCGTGGGCGGGATCGTCGGCGAGGTTGCGCACCTCGAGAGGATCCGACGCCTCGTGGTCGTACAGCTCGCGTGCGACCACCTCGCCGTCCTCGCTCCGCCACTGGGTGAAGCGCCAGCGGTCGGTGCGCATCGACCGGCCCATGCTCGTGCCCCGGGGGTACTGGCTCAGGGCCGCGTCTTTCCAGGCCTGCCCGGGGTCTTCGAGCAGCGGCGCGAAGCTCGTTCCCTGGAGGTGGCCGGGAAGCGGCAGGCCGGCCATCTCCACCAACGTGGGGTAGATGTCCACGAGCTCCACCAGGGCCGGGGTCGACTGGCCCCGTGCCTTCACTCCCGGGGCGCTCACGATCAGGGGGGCCCGGGTGTCGAGCTCGAAGTTGGTGTGCTTGCACCAGTCGCCGTAGTCCCCGAGCTTCCAGCCGTGGTCGCCCCAGAGCACGACGATGGTGCTCTGGCGAAGGCCCAGGCGGTCCAGCTCGTCCAGGACCTTGCCGATCTGGGCGTCGGTGTAGCTCACGCAGGCCCGGTAGCCGTGGATGAGCTGGCGGGCCAGGTCCCGGTCGAGTTCGCCCTTCCGGGGAATCCCGGCGTAGTTCCGGAGCTCGTGCCACTCCGTGAGGGCGATCTTCGGGCTGCCCTCGGGGGCGTGGTCGAACCCCGGGGGCTCGATGGTGGCCGGGTCGTAGAGGTCCCAGTACTTCGCGGGGGCGTTGAAGGGCAGGTGAGGCTTGTAGAAGCCCACGGCCAGGAAGAAGGGCTGGTCGCCGTTCGCCAGCCTTCGGAGCGCTTCAACGGCATTGGCGGCGATCTTCCCGTCCGGGTACGCGTCGTCCGGCACGTCGGCCCGCTCGAACGGCGGCCCTCCGCCCCCGTTCGCCTCGGCGAGCGCGTTGGCTTCCTCGGTGACGTAGGCCCGCCAGTTGCCCTCGGGCTCGAAGCGCCGGCCCTGCCGCGTCCACGAGGCCTCGTCGAGGAGACCGGCGTGGTAGAGCTTGCCCCACCACTCGGCGTGGTACCCGTTCTGCTTGAAGTGCTGGGGCAGGGTCACCACGTCGGGGACGGTGTCGCGAAAGTGGGTCTGGAGGTCCCAGACCCGCGTCGCGTCCGGTCGGAGCCCGGTCAGAAGGCTCGTCCGCGAGGGCGAGCACACCGCCTGCTGGACGTAGGCGCGCTCGAAGAGAAGCCCATCGCGGGCCAGGCGGTCGATGTTCGGGGAGTGGATCTCGGATCGACCGTAGGCCCCGAGCTCGGGGCGCAGGTCGTCCACCGCGACGAAGAGGACGTTGGGCCGCGCCGGGGCCTCGTCGGTGGCCGGCTCCGGTGGCTGGGCCTGGCACGCGGCCACGGTGAGAGCGGCAAAGGCCAGGTGGCGAAGGCGAAACGTACGCATGGATGGTTCTCCGCGGCACGAGGCCAGCCCGCGCCGCTGGGTGCATCCTATCTCAGGCGGGTTTCCAGCCATCCCAAGAGCAATGACAGGGCCGTCACGTATCGGGCGCCCGATCCGTCATCCTGAGGAGCTCAGAGTGACGTACCCATTCCGGGTACGCGTGTACCCCTCATGGGTACGCGGGCCGACGATTCAGGGACTTCAGTCCGTCTCGCGGGGAGTCGGGGGCCTGGAGGCCGAGCCTCCTGAGGAATCATCGCCTTCCGTCGATTCCAGGGCCTCCTCGTTCAGTGACCCGCCCTGGGCGTCCGTCGGCCACTGGGTCTCGCCCTCGGCTGCGCCCTCGCTCTCCGGCGCCAGCGACACTTGGCCCTCCTGGCCTTCCTCGGCCAGGCTGAGTTGGCCGGTGTCGCCGTCGGCGAGGGCGAGCTGGCCCGGGGTGGCCCCGGTGAGGCGGGACTTGATCTCGGCGATGGCCTGGCGCGAGGCGCGGCGGAGACCGAGGTCGAAGGGAAACCGCCCCGCCATGGTCCGAAGCGGCACGACGGCGGCCGCCGTGCCCACGCGCCCGAGGGCCTCGGCGATGGCGGGCCAGACGGCGGGCCCGTCTCGGTCGAGGGCGGCGATGAGGGGCGCTTCGGCCGCGGCGTCGCCGGTGGCGCCGAGGGCCCCGGCGGCGGTCACGACCAACCGGTCGTCCTCGGCCTCGAGGGCCGCGGCCAGGGCCGGGACGGCCTCGCCCCCCCCGACGCGGCCGAGGACCTGGACGGCGGCCCGGGCCGTCGCTGGTCGTCCGGCCGCGAGGGAGCTCTCGAGGACGCCCCTGGCCTCCGCGCCGGTCAGACGCACGTCGAGGGCGGACACCGCCCGGGCCGAACGCCCGTCTTCGACGTCGGTGCTCGCGGCGATCTGGCGCAGAACCGCGTGCCCCTCGTCTCCGAGTGCGATCGCCGCCCGGAGGCGCACCTCGTCGTCCTCGTCCTCGCCGGCGGCCCGGAGGGCGATCCTCGTGGCCTCGTAGTCCGGGTACTCGCGGGTCAGCGTGAGGAGGTTGGACAGCCGCACCGTCGCCAGCGGGTCGGTCCGCACGTTCTCGGCCAGGCGGCCGGGGATGTCGTCGGGGAGGACCAGCCGTCGGGCGGCGACGAGCAGCGTCTCGAGCGCCTCGGGAATCCGCCTCCCACCGGGCTGGAACGGGCGCTCCCGGATCTCCGCCCGTAGGGCCCCGTCGGAGACCGCCACCCGCGCCTTCACGGGCTCTCCGGCGGGACCGGTCGGGATGCGCCCGGCGATGAGCTCACCCACCAGGCGGCGCGTCTCCCCGTCGAGCACCGCGTGGACGACCCGCGGCGAGCCGTGGATGTACGCCCGATCGTCGAAGGCCCGGTCCCCGAGCTCGATCTCGCGCTCGCCGAAGGCCTTCTCGATGGCCGAGCCCACTCCCTCCTTGCGCAGGGCGAACTCGTACGAGGGATGCCCCAGTCCGTCGATCACGATGCGCGTTCCCCTCTCATCCCTCCCTCGCTGGTAGCGCTCCAGGGTGACGCGGAGCATCCCGGCCCGTCCGGTGATCCCCCTCTCGATCCCCAGGAAGTCGGAGGTGACGAGGTCGGTCAGGCCGACGCTGTTCGCCGCCTCGCGCCAGGCGCGGCCCCGGCTCTGCGCCGCCACGTGGGCGAAGAGGTAGACGACCGAGAGAACGACCCCGGCGGTCAGGATTCCCATGAGGGGGCCCATTCGTCCTCCTCCTCTACATCAGCCGCACGACCGACTCCGCGTCCAGCAGGGCCTTGCCCGAGAGCAGGTCGCGGACGGTGGCCACCAGCCACCGCTCGCTGTTGACCCCGAAGGCGATCTCCAGGCGCGGGCGTCGGTCGCCGGGTTGGTGGGGTGGGTCGAGGTATCCCAGCGTCGGGCTCGCCTCGTTGAGCGGGACCACGACCTCCTTCTGCCCGCCGTCGGTCCCGCCCACCTTGTGCAGGTCTCCTGATGCGTCCCAGACGAAACGTCGCTCGTGCCCGTCGGAGCGCGCCACCTCGCAGATCAGGAGCTTGAAGAGGGTCTCGGGCTCGCCCAGGGCGCACGTCGGCACCACCTGGCGCTTCCAGAGGTCGGGCTTCGTCGGGAACCGCGTGCCCCGGGGGACGATCACCGTGTGCTGGACCTCGCCGGTCTTCGGGTGGTGGGTGACGAAGGCGTAGTCGTGGACGATGAAGTCGAGCTGGTTCATGTGCTCGGCGGCGAAGCTGGCGGCGCCGTAGGCCACCGCCTCGAAAGGCTGCCAGGCCCTCAACCGGCGACGCTCGAAGCGTTTCTCGAGGAGGCCGAAGACCCCGGGGAGGAGCGTCGATCCACCGACCATGAGGACCTCCTCGACGTCCTCCACCCGGGCCCGGGCCGACCCGCTGTCGAAGATCTCCTCCAGGCAATGCTCGAGGGCCCGGTAGAACCCACGCTCGGTCAGGATCTCGGTCAGCCGATCCCGGGTCATGGTCACGACCCCGGCCCCCGGCCGGCGACGGTCGCTCAGGTCGAGAAGTCCCGGGGGGGTGACCCGGAAGACCGCGGTCTCGTCGAAGAAGACCGCCTCCTTCACCCGGCACGCCTCGGCCAGCATGAGCCGGCGCCAGAAGCGCGAGTCCTCGTCGTCGGCGCAGTCGAGGAGGGGGTATCCCATCTCCTCGCAGACGCTGCCGAGGAGCCACCCGTCCACCGCGTGCCCCCCGAGGGGCCGGGCCTGCTTGGCCAGGACCTGCGCCTCGCCGGCCATGGCCCCGCGGGGAGAGAGGCGCACGAGGACGACGTGCATCGTCCCCCCGCCGATGTCCACCACCAGGGCGAGGCGCTCGCGGCTCAGGCTCAGCCCGTAGCCGAGGGCCGCCGCCACCGGCTCGTCGAGGAAGCGCAGCCGTCGCACCCCGAGACGGCGGAGGATCTGCTGCACCTCGGCCCGGTAGGTCTCGAAGGCCGAGACCGGCGAGGTGACCACGAGGTCGCGGATGCGGTAGCCGGTGGTGCGTTTCACTTCGCGGAGAAGCTCGCGGAGAAAGGCCCGGGCCGCGTGGCGGGCGGTGATCCCACGGCGCCCCACCCGGGCCAGGGGCCGGAGCGACTCGTAGGCCAGGGCCGGCTTGAAGGACGGGATGAAGCAGGGGTGGGCAGTGTCGCGGTTGCGCTCGAGGGCCTGACGGCCAATGAGGGCGGTGTGCCCGAGGAAGAACCGGCGGGCGATGGGCCGCCAGGTGCCGATCCGGTCCAGGAGCCCCGGGTTCTCGATCATGTGGACGGCCGAGGGCACGAGGCGCGGGGCCTCCAGGGGATCGGAGCCCTCGGGCCGACGGCACACCGCGGGCAGCTCGACGAGCTGGGGCTGGCCGCTGGCCTCGTCCCAGCGCGCGACCCCGGAGTTCGTCGTCCCGAGATCGAGGGCCCAACCGGTCATGGCCCCCCATCCTACGCCGCCCACGTTTCCGGACAAGAGGCGTGTGCTTCATGCCTGGGACAGCTCCTCTCGGGGAGCGAACCGAACTCCGCCGGATGCCAGGGGCGCGGCCCACCTGCCATGTCAGCGGTCTCGACGACAACCTGCTAGTCTGAGGCAGTCCCATGCCCTCACAGGACGAGGGGAGATCCCGTACCCCGGCAGCCGACGAACCGCTCGATCCGGCCCGCCTCGCGATGGTCGTGCTCCTCGGAATCGTCTCGCTCGCGCTGCTGGGCGTCCTGGACCATGTCTCCGGAGTCGAGATCAGCTTCTCGATCTTCTACCTCGCGCCCATCGGGTGGGTGGCCTGGGTGGGGGGGCGCCGGCCGGCCGTCGCGATCGCGGGCGCGGCGGCGATCGTGTGGGCGCTCGTCGACCGGCTGTCCGGTCGCGGCTTCTCACATCCACTCATTCCCCTGTGGAACTCCTTCGTCCGCTTCGGCTTCTTCTTCCTCATCGCCTGGCTCGTCTCGGACGTGAGGGGGGCCCACCTTCGCGAGCGGAGGCTGGCCCGCCGGGACGCCCTGACCGGCGTGGCCAACGCCCGGTCCCTCCTCGAGGCCCTCGAGCGAGAGCGGACGCGAATGCAGCGGACCGGCGCGGCCCTGACTCTGGCCTACGTCGACCTCGACCGCTTCAAGGCTGTGAACGACACGCTCGGACACGCGGCCGGCGACCGGCTCCTGCGAGAGATCGCGCTGGCCCTGGGCAGCACCCTGCGCGCCGTCGATGTGGTGGCTCGGCTGGGCGGTGACGAGTTCGCCGTGCTTCTCCCCGAGACGGACACCGAGGCGGCCCGGGTCGCCCTGGGGCGGTGCCTCGAGTCCGTCCGCGCCCGGGTGCGCGCGGCGGAGGGGATCCCGGAGGGTGTGGGGGCCACCATCGGGGCGGTGGTGTTCCGGAAGGCCCCGCACTCGGCCGAGGTCGCGATCCGCGCGGCCGACGACCGGATGTACGCGGCGAAGCACTCGGGACGGGACCAGGTCTCGGTCGTCACCGCTGACGAGGCGCCCGCTCCGGCTTCCGCGCTCTAGGCGGTCGCCGGCTCCGGGTGGACCCACGGCGCCCGATAGGGCCGCCGCAGAAGGGCGTTCGCCTCGTCGTCCCCGACGACGACTCCCTTCTCGTGGTCCCAGTCGAGGGTTCTTCCCACCTTCATCGCCACGTTGCCGAGAATGCACGCGGTCGCGGAGATGTACCCCTCCTCGATGTCCGCCACCGGCCGGGCCCCGGTCTTCCGGCACTCGAGGAAGTTGCGGAGCTGGCCTCGGATCGCCGGCGCCACGTGACGCTCCAGGCGCTCCTCGGTCCGGTCCTCCGGGTACTCGTCGAGCTCCATCACCACGTCGCGCTCGACGCCCTCGCCCTGGTAGGGCTGGAACCGGTAGGCGTAGACGCTGGCCTGGAGGACGCCCTTCTCGCCGTAGATCGTGGCCCCCCAGCGGAACTTCCGGTCCACCTCCGGGCCCCAGTAGCGGTGCTGCCACGTCACCTGGAGATCACCATAGTCCCAGGTGGCCAGCTGGGTGTCGGGGATGTTGACCACGGCCCCGGGCTGGATGAACTGGAGCCCCGTGCTGCTGATCCGCTTCGGGGCCCCCAGGTCCAGCATCCAGCGCACCATGTCGAACATATGGACCCCCATGTCGCCAATGGTGCCGTTTCCGTACTCCATGAACGCGCGCCAGCCCATGGGGTGGGTACCCCGGTAGAACGGCTTCATGGGGGCGGGACCGGTCCAGAACTCGTAGTCCAGGCTGTCCGGAGGGTCCACCTGGGGCCAGTTCTTGTCGCCCCGGACGGTGTTGAAGCTGTAGGTCTCCACGTGCCCGACCCGACCGAGCTTGCCCGCGCGGAGGATCTCGTCGCGGGCCTCGATGAGGTGGGGCGTGGAGCGGCGCTGCATGTTCACCTGCACCGTCCGACCGTGCTTGCGAGCCGCGGCCAGCATCGCCTGCCCCTCGACCACGTCCACGCTGATCGGCTTCTCGACGTAGACGTCGGCCCCGGCCTCCACCGCCGCGATCATGGGCAGGGCGTGCCAATGGTCCGGGGTGGAGACGAGCACGACGTCGAGGTCCTTCTCGGCGAGCATCTTCCGGTAGTCCCCGTAGAGCCGGGGGGTCTTCTTGGAGTCCTGGCGCGCGGCCACCCGCTCCGCCGCATCCTTCAGCATGGCGGAGTCCACGTCGCACAGGGACACGACCTCGACGGGGGCGACCTGGAAGAGACGGAAGAGGACGGACTTGCCGTACCAGCCGGTGCCGATCACCCCCACCCGCAGGCGGGTGTCGGCGAAGGCCTCAGCGTAGCGATGAACACCCGACAGCGCGAGGGCCGCGGCGCTGCCCGTCTGGAGAAAGTGGCGTCGATGCATGGAGGGGTTCTAGGCCGAAACGAGAGAGAACGCAAATAGGCAGGTGTCATTGAGCCCGTCGCCCAGGACGGCGGGCGAGGAATCTGCTGCTCGGGCCCCCTGCGTCAGCCCTGCGAAGAACCGGCCTTCGCTCTCTTCTCCGCCTCGGCCTTGCCCCGCTTCTCCAGCTCCTCGGCCGAGACGTCCTCGATGTGGGTGGCGATCCACCAGCTGTTCCCCGAGAGATCGGTGACTCCGCCGTTGCGGTCGCCGTAGAACATGTCCGTCGGCGGCATGATCGACTTTCCCCCGGCCTCCAGCGCGCGCTGGTACGTGGCGTCGGCGTCCTCGACGTAGAGGTAGAGGGTCGCGGCCTTGGCAGGCGACTCCTCCGAGGCGCCGCCGAGCATCACGTGGGAGTCGCCGATCTGGACGTCGGCGTGCCAGAGCGAACCGTCTTCGTGGTCCATGCGATGGGTCACCGTCGCCCCAAAGGCCTTCTGCAAGAATCCGACGAGGGCCGCCCCTTTCTCGACGACGAGGTACGGGGTGATCGAGTGGTATCCCTCGGGAATCGGCTCGACCTTTCCTGCCATGGCATTCTCCTTTCGAGTGGCGGTCGTCGAAGGCGCAGACCCGGCTCGATCGTCGACACGACACACCTGCCCGGGGACAAGAGGATTGAGGTGATTCTAGCACCCGGTGTGCAGGACGAGCTCGAGCGGAAGCGGGCCACGCTCCGCGACGGTGGGCGTAACTCGACCGCGGTGGGCGCCTGGCGTCCCACCTGCTGAGAGGCATCCGGCCGAAGGCCGGTTCGGTCCTCAGCAGGACTTCACCAGGTCGGCAGCTCGTCCCATCCCGGGAACGGCTCCAGCTCGATCGTCCACCCCGTCGAGGACTCGGGGTCGCGGACGGCACGAATGTTCGTCAGCGATCGGAGCTTCGCGACCAGCTCCCCGTGGGGCAGTGCATGGAG
>Ga0316576_10000910_pt1 | contig 15081 bp, 15 predicted proteins | sample S0NA_FD_203075 | JGI IMG/M metagenome (GOLD analysis project Ga0316576, IMG submission 203075) | Rhizosphere microbial communities from salt marsh grasses in Alabama, United States - S0-2_050615r3r5 | ecosystem: Host-associated > Plants > Roots > Rhizosphere | place: USA: Alabama | collected... | reverse complement strand
CAAGGCAATTGACCGTTTCGACCCGGAACACGGTGCGGCCTTCTCGTCATTCGCACTGCCCACCATCAGCGGCGAGATCAAACGCCACTTTCGGGACCACACCTGGGCGGTCCGGGTGCCACGTCGGCTTCAGGAACTGCGGATGGCGCTCTCCAGCCGGACTGAAGACCTACGCCAGGAGTTGGGCCGGTCCCCCACCGTCGAGGAGTTGGCCGCTGCCTTGTCCGTCAGCGCTGAAGACGTCCTGGAAGCCCTCGAAGCAGCCGATGCCTACTCGGCGGTTCCGCTGGACGCCCCGATCGACACCGACGGCGCCACAGCGGCGGACCGAATCGGGGGCCTGGATCTGGGCATGCTCCGGGTGGAAGACCGGGAGGCCCTCGCTCCCGTTCTGGACGTCATGCCGGAGCGTGAACGTCGCGTACTGCACCTGCGTTTCGTCGAGAACCGAACGCAGAGCGAGATAGCGGCCGAGATCGGGGTGTCGCAGATGCACGTCTCCCGCATCCTGGCCCGCACGTTGGCGACTCTGCGCGAGGCACTGGTCCAACCTGTCTAGCGGGGTGGCCTAACGGTCGAAAGCCGCCCGCCCGGCCGGCGAAAGCAATGCGATCAGCGCGGCTAGCGCCCCGGTCGCCAGAGGGATCGCACCGAGCCAGAACGACTCCGACGCCATCTGCCAGGCGATCGGCAGACACAGCAATTGAATGGCCACGGTCGCGCCATACGCGAAACCCATGCGCCGGAACAGCCCTACGGCTACGAGGACCACCAGCACCCCGAACACCAGGAAGTACCACGGCAACTCGCGTGCCAGTTCGGCATTGCTCGCCTCAGCGGTGAGCCACTGGACCACCAGCCAGCCGCCATAGGCCAGCAGCGCCAGCCCTTCGGCCAGGACCACCACGGCAGCCGTCGTGACCTGCGTCGCCCCCGGCGCGGGGCCTTCGGCCGCTTGCGTCACGGCGGCAGCGTAGGCGGACCCGCGGATACGGTGAGCCGCATGCGCGCCGTTCTGGTGGTGAACCCAGCCGCCACCACCACCACCGATCGCGTTCGCGAGGTGATCTCGGCCGCTCTCGGCCACGCCTTGGATGTCGACGTGGTCACCACCAAGAGCCGCGGTCACGCCCACGAGATCGCGGCCGAGGCCATCGGCCGCGTGGATCTGGTCGTGGCCCTGGGCGGAGACGGCACTGTCAACGAGGTGGCCAACGGGCTGCTCGCCGCAGGCCCTGGTCCGCACGTCCCGCGACTGGGGATCATCCCCGGCGGCTCGACCAACGTCTCAGCGCGGGCGCTGGGCCTTCCCGACGACCCCGTTGAGGCAACCGGTGCGTTGCTGAATGCCCTCACCCGCGACCGCGAACGCGCCATCGGTCTGGGTCGGGCCGACGACCGATGGTTCCTCTTCAGCGCGGGCATGGGCTTCGACGCAGCAGTCATTGCCGCCGTCGAATCAGACCGTTCCCGGGGCCGATCCAGCAGCCACCCACGGTTCCTCGTCCGCGCCGTCCAGACGTTCTTCGCAGAACTGGATCGCGCCACCCCGGCGCTGACCGTCGAGACCCGCAGCCGCACCGAGTCCGGACTGTTCATGGCCATCGTGCAGAACACGACCCCGTGGACATTTCTGGCCAACCGTCAGGTGACGGCCTGCCCGGATGCTTCTTTCGACACCGCCCTGGATTTGTTCGCCATGCGTTCGCTACGAACGCGCCAGACCCTGCTGGCCGCATCGGAACTGCTGGGCGGGTCACTGCGGCGCGGCACAAAGAGTCTGCGACTGCATGATCAGCCCTGGATCCGCCTGCGCGCGACGGAACCGCAGCCGGTCCACTTGGACGGCGACTACTTGGGCGAGAAAGCCGAGTGGGACCTAACCTGGACCCCGGACGCCCTGCGGATTGTGGCCGGATAAGTCCGAAATAAGGCACAAATGTGACCAACGCGACACCAAAGACGCCGGATTCCGGGGCTGGAGCCCTTGTGTCAGACGTTTCAGGAATGTCACAGTTAGCCCCGCGGTTGTCGAAAGACGACAACCTTGGCCGTGCGCCCACGTCGGACGCCCCTGTTTGCTCGCGCTCACGGCCGGCATCGAAGGAGACCGCATGGACTGGCGACACGAAGCCGCCTGCCGTGACGAGGATCCGGAACTGTTCTTCCCAATCGGAAACACCGGCCCGGCGCTGCTCCAGGTCGACGAGGCGAAGGCCGTGTGCGCACGTTGCACGGTTCGCGAGCAGTGCTTGGCCTGGGCACTGGAAACCGGCCAGGACGCCGGCGTCTGGGGCGGCATGTCCGAAGACGAGCGGCGCGCGCTGAAGCGGCGCAATGCGCGACAGCGGCTGCGCAACCGCACCTAGTCCGGCTCAGTTTTCCGCCAGCGGCACCGCCACGCTGACGCACAGTCCCCCGCCCGGCTCGGCCGCGAACTCAAGCGACCCACTCAGGTCCTGTTCAACAAGAGTCCGCACGATGCGCAGCCCTAACCGGTCGCTGGTCTCCGGATCGAACCCCGGCGGTAGACCAGGACCGGAATCGGCGACCTCGAGCCGCAGCACCGGACCCCGTTGACCGCGCACTCGCACCCGACCGCCGGCCGCGACGGCGTGCTCCATCGCGTTCTGCAGCAATTCGTTCAGCACCAGCGCTAACGGCGTGGCGACCTCGGCCGGCAAGCGGCCCAGAGTGCCGGACCGTTCGAGGTCCACAGAGGAGTGTTGGGCCAGATCCGTGGACGTGGCCATTACCTGGTCCGCGACAGCGTCGAAGTCGACCGTTTCGTCGGACTCCGCCGACAACATCTCGTGGACGAGCGCGATCGCACCGACCCGACGCATCGCCTCCTCCAGGGCAGCCCGCGCCTCGGGTTGCGACACCCGGCGAGCCTGCAGCCGCAGCAGCGAAGCCACCGCCTGCAGGTTGTTCTTCACGCGGTGGTGGATCTCCCGGATCGTGGCGTCCTTGCTGAGCAGGTCCGCCTCCCGCACCCGCACATCTGTGACATCGCGCAGCAGGATCAGCGCACCCGTACGCCGTCCGTTACGACGCAACGGAATCCCGCGCATGCGCACCCACGCCCCTCGGACGTGAGCTTCAGCGACCCCGGCCCCACGGCCCGAGGCCACCATCTGCAGGTCCTCGTCGACCGGACCTCGGCCGACCAGCAACGCGGCCAGCACATCGGCGAGCACCGTTGCGACGGGGTCGGCGGTGAGGCCAAGCCGCCGAAGCGCAGACAGGGCGTTCGGACTGGCGAACACCACTGTTCCGGCCTCGTCCAGACGGAGCGTCCCGTCCCCGACCCGCAAGGGTTCGGACAGTTCCTCGCTCGTGGGATCGGCCGGGATCGGGAATCGGCCGGCGGCGACCATCTCGACGAGTTGGGCGTAGGCGTCCAAGTAGGCGGTCTCCAGCCGACCGCTGGCCCGCGTACCGGCAACATCCCGATACCTCGCCAGGACCGCAATGGTGCGACCCGAGCCGGGGACGGGAATCACCTCGACGGGGGCCTGCGGGCTGGAACTGTCCGACGCGATGACGCGGCGCTCGGTGACCGCCTGATCCAGCAGGGGGCGGCGGCCTCTGGGCAGGAACGCTCCGACGACTTCTTCCGCGAACACCGTGCTGCCGGTAGAAGGCCGTTGCTGTGCCGCCGCGACATAGCCGGACCCGCTCCAGGTCGGCAGCCACAGCACGAGGTCGGAGAAGGACAGGTCAGACAGCAGCGACAGTTCCGCCGCCAACCGGTTCAGCCGGCCCACGTCGTCGGCGCTGAGATCGGTCTGCTGCGCGACCTGGGTCAGCCTGGACACCGGCTCAGGCTACGGCCGGTTGGAACGTGTGCCCCAGCCGCTGACAAGATGGCGCACCGTGACCCAAACCCCCGGCCAATTCGCCGCGTCCGCAAGGCAAGGGGAGGTTGCGAAGTGGCTGGCCCGGGATCAGCGCAGCGTCTGGCACCCGTTCACGCAGCATTCACTTTGGATCGATGACGACCCACTCGTGGTCGATCACGCCGAGGGCATGTACCTCTACGACGCCGACGGCAACTCCTATCTGGACGGCTTCTCGTCGTTGTGGGTCACCGTGCACGGGCACCGCGTCCCCGAGATCGACGCGGCCATCACGCAACAACTGTCCCGTCTGGACCACTCCACGTTCCTCGGTTCCACGCACCAACCCGGAATCGAGTTGGCAGAGAAGCTTCTTGCCACAGCACCGCCCGGTCTGGGGAAGGTGTTCTATGCCGGTGACGGGTCCTCGGCGGTGGAGGCCGCCATCAAGATGGCTTTCCAGGCCTGGGCGCAGCGCGGCCAAGTGCGGCCCCTGTACCTGCACGTGGCCGAGGGCTACCACGGCGACACTCTTGGTGCGGTGAGCGTCGGCGGAATCGACCTGTTCCACCAGACGTATCGACCGCTCATGCTGAACACGCGCATGGTGGGTTCGCCCGGCGTGCTGGAACCTGGACAAACACGCCAGGAACGCGCCGCCGATGTACTCGAGCAGATGCGGAAGATCCTGCAGGAGGACGCGACGCAGGTCTGTGCGATCGTCATCGAGCCGATGGTGCAAGGCGCCGGCGGGATCCTCACTCACGACGCGAGTTTCGTGCGCGGAGTTCGCGACCTTGCCGACGAATTCGACACGCTTCTAGTTGCCGATGAAGTGGCCACCGGCCTGGGTCGAACCGGGACCATGTGGGCGGTGGAGCACGCCGGGGTCACACCCGATCTCCTCACCTGCGGCAAGGGATTGACCGGCGGCTACCTGCCACTGTCGGCCGTGCTGGCCACGGACGCCGTGTATGAGGCCTTCCTTGGCTCAGCGGCCTCGGCGCGGACCTTCTTCCACGGTCACTCATACACGGCGAACCCATTGTGCTGCGCGGCCGCGATAGCCAACCTCGATCTGATGGCCTCGCGGGGCACGGTCGCTCATGCTGCTGCCGTAGGCGAGGAGTTGGGTCGGCTGCTGCAGCCGCTGACCGAACATGCGGGTGTCGTCGAGGTGCGCCGCTGCGGGACCATGACCGGCATCGAATTGGCGCCAGTGCCGGGGCTGGACCGAACCGGGTTCGAGGTCTGCCGAGCGGCTCGCCGCCGCGGCGTCCTCATCCGGCCGCTGGGCGACGTGGTGGTGTTGATGCCCCCGCTGGCGATCGACGCCGACCAGGTGCGCCAACTTACCGATGCCGTCACCGAGTCCATCTACGAGGTGTGTCAGTGACCCTGAGCCAACGGCTGACTGCGGCCGGAGCAGTCCGCGAGGCGAAAGGCCTGACCAGAAAGTTGCAGCCGCGGCGCCAGGGCGAGCTCGACCTGGCCAGCAATGACTACTTGGGGCTCTCCGCGGATCCGCGGGTAGTCGCCGCCGCTATCGAAGCGGCGCAGAGCTTCGGAGTGGGGGCCACCGGTTCAAGGCTGGTTACCGGCACCACGGAGGCACACACGCTGCTGGAACAAGACCTCGCGGCATTCGTCGGAACCGAGGCGGCACTCGTCTTCTCATCCGGCTACCTCGCCAACCTGGGTGTACTGAGCGCTCTCGGTGGACCCGAGGTCCTAGTCGTATCGGACTCCGCCAACCACGCATCGATCATCGACGCCTGTCGTCTGGCGCGATCGCCGGTGCTGGTCACGGCCCACCGCGACGTTGGGGCGGTGCGATCCGCCCTGGCCACGAGGACGCAGGCAGAGGCGCTGGTAGTCACTGACGCGGTGTTCAGCGTTGATGGAGATCTGGCCCCCTTGGCCGATTTGGCCGACGTCTGTGCCGAGTTCAGCGCCACTCTGATCGTCGACGAAGCACATTCGATCGGGGTGGTCGGGGAATCCGGTGTCGGTGCGGCAGCAGCCGCCGGGTTGCTCGGCTCCGACGCCATCGTGTTGACCGCAACCATGTCAAAAGCCCTGGGTAGCCAAGGTGGAGTGGTTCTCGGTTCCGCGCAACTGATCGAGCACTTGGTCAACACGGCCCGACCGTTCATCTTCGATACGGCCCTAGCACCGCCGGCAGCAGCCGCCGCCGCTGCCGCACTCGCGGTCCTGCGGGCCGAGCCGGAACGCGTCAACGCCGTCCGGGCGTCGACGCAACGCGCTTACGAGTTGGTAGTGGCCGCCGGGTTCGAGGCGATCGCCCCCGAAGCCGCCGTGACGAGCGCGATCATCGGCGACGCCACGGTCGCGTTGGCCGCCGCAGCCGCCTGTCGGGACGAGGGGGTGCGCGTCGGCTGCTTCCGCCCGCCATCGGTGCCCGACGGCCGCAGTCGGTTGCGAATCACGGGCCGGGCCACGCTGGGCCCGGCCGACTTCGACCAACTCGAGGTGGCCTTGGCTGCGGCGAGGGCGCGACTGTGAGCACCTTGGTGGTCACCGGCACCGGCACCGGCGTGGGAAAGACCGTGGTCACCGCCGCGATCGCTGCGGTGCTCGCCAGCCGCGGCCGTTCCGTGGCCGTGGTCAAGCCGGCACAGACCGGGGTCGAGCCGGGCGAGCCTGGCGACATGGACGAGGTCACACGGCTCAGCGGCGTGCGCAGGGTGCACGAGTTGTCCCGGTACCGCTTGCCCTTGGCCCCGGCGGCCGCGGCCCGGCTCAGCCGCACCGAACCCGTGGACCTCGACGCCAGCGCACAAGCCATCGGTCGGCTGGCAACTGACCACGACTCAGTTCTCGTGGAAGGCGCAGGTGGCCTGCTCGTGCGCTTTGACGACGACGGCCGGACCATCGCGGACCTGGCCCACCGACTGGACGCCGAAGTCGTGGTGGTGACCCAGCCGGACCTGGGCACCTTGAATCACACTGCCCTGACCCTGGAGGCGATGGCGCACCGTGGCCTTCGGCTCGCCGGCGTTGTCATCGGCGCCTGGCCCGCGAGCCCGGACCTGGCTTGCCGAAGCAACATCCGCGACCTGCAGACCCTCGCGGCAAGACCGTTGGCCGGTGCCCTTCCGGCAGGCTCGGCCTCGGTCGCATCGCCGACCGAATTCCTGAGCGTCGCGACCGCGGGACTTGCCCCGGCCCTGGGTGGCGCCTTCAATGCGGCAGACTTCGAGAGCACCTACCCAGTGGAGGACTGAAGTGACCAGCACGCCGACAGCGCCCGCCGAGGTCGACGTACTCGAGCACGCCCGCGAAACCGTCCTGCGTGACGGCAACGGGTTGGCCGAGGAGGACCTGGTCCGGGTGCTGCGGCTACCGGATGATCGGGTCGGCGATCTGCTGCAGTTGGCCCACGAGGTGCGGCTGGCGTGGTGCGGGCCCGAGGTGGAGGTCGAGGGAATCGTCTCCCTGAAGACCGGCGGGTGCCCCGAGGACTGCCATTTCTGCAGCCAGTCCGGCCTCTTCGAATCGCCCGTGCGCTCGGCCTGGCTCGATGTCCCGGCACTCGTCGAGGCGGCCCGACAGACCGCCGCCACCGGTGCGTCGGAGTTCTGCATCGTTGCGGCCGTACGCGGCCCGGACGAGAAGTTGATGGCGCAGATGCGCGAGGGAGTCACCGCGATCCGGGCTGCCGTGGACATCAACGTAGCCGCCAGCCTGGGCATCCTGACGGCCGAACAGGTCGACCAACTGGTCGACATGGGCGTGCATCGCTACAACCACAACCTCGAGACGGCGAAGTCCTATTTCAGCCAGGTTGTGACCACGCACACCTGGGAGGAGCGCTTCGACACCCTGCGCTTGGTCGCCGAGTCCGGTATGGAGGTGTGCTGCGGGGGCATCGTCGGCATGGGCGAGTCCGTGGAACAACGCGCCGAGTTCGCGAGCCAACTGGCCCAGTTGCAGCCGCACGAGGTGCCGCTGAACTTCCTCAACCCTCGACCCGGAACCCCGTTCGCTCATCTAGAGGTGCTTCCGGCCGCCGACGCGTTGCGCGCTATCGGCGCGTTCCGGTTGGCGATGCCGCGCACCATCCTGCGCTTTGCCGGGGGCCGCGAAATCACCTTGGGCGACTTGGGTACCCGCGACGGATTGTTGGGCGGCATCAACGCGGTGATCGTCGGCAACTACCTGACCACTCTCGGGCGCGAGGCCGACGCCGATGTAGAGCTGCTTCGCGAACTGCAGATGCCGGTCAAGGCGTTGTCGGACACCATCTGACCCCATGAACCAACCCGCCGAGTTGCCCGACCACGGCGGGACCGCGGCTATCGCCGCCGCCGCACAGGCCGGAGTCGACACTCTCTGGACTCTGTCGGGCGCACACATCTTCCCCCTGTACGACGCCGCCACCCGTGGACCGCACCCCATGCGGATTCTGGACGTGCGCCACGAGCAGACCGCGGTCTTCGGCGCTGAGGCACAGGCCAAGCTGACCCGACGTCCTGGCCTGGCCGCGCTAACGGCTGGGCCGGGGGTGACCAACGGCGTATCGGCGATCGCGACCGCGTGGTTCAACGGTTCCTCCGTGGTCGTCATCGGTGGCAGGGCGCCACAGTTCCGCTGGGGCAGCGGCGCGCTGCAGGAACTCGACCACCCGCCGATCCTGCGGGAGGTGACCAAACTCGCCACGACTGTGACCGATCCGGAACTCATCGGCCCCGAGGTGGCAGCGGCGCTCCACCTGGCCACCGCTCCGCATCGCGGCCCGGTGTTCCTCGACGTGCCGATGGATCACCTGTACACGCCGGTGACAGTGCAGCAACTGGACATGCCGACGACTGCTGCGGTACCCGCTCCGGCGGCCCATCTCGAGCGAGCGTCGCAGATGTGGGCCGCAGCGGAGCGCCCGCTGCTGATCCTCGGTTCGGATGTGTGGACCGGCGGTGCGGAGGAGGTAGCCAAACGACTGGTCGAGTTCACGCAAACCCCGACCATCACCAACGGGATGGGACGTGGCGTGATCGCCGGCGGGCATCCGCTATCGGCGACTCGCGCTCGTGCCACGGCGGTCAAGAACGCCGACGTCGTGATCGTCGTGGGAACACCGCTGGATTTCCGGCTCGGCTACGGCCGCTTCGGTGGCAAAGACTCGCCGGCGACCGTCATTCACATCGTCGACGACGCGAATCAACTTGCCGAGCAAACAGACGCGGTGGCGCTGGTCGGAGACCTCAAGGCAACACTCGAAGCCCTCATCCGACTCTGGCCCCACCAGTCCGAAGGCGACAGCGACTGGCGGCGACTACTCCGGGATGCGGCCGCTGAGCGCACAGCTGCCGACGCGGACATGCTGCGGGCGACTGCAGATCCGATCCACCCTGGACGCATCTACGGGGAATTGCTCGACCGCATGACCGCCGAGACCGTCATCGTCGGCGACGGTGGCGACTTTGTTTCCTTCGCGGGCCGCTTCCTCGAACCGACCGCCCCGGGACGCTGGCTGGATCCGGGTCCGTATGGCTGCTTGGGCACTGGCCTCGGGTATGCCGCTGCCGCTCGGCTGACCTACCCCAACGACCCGATCGTCCTGCTGCTCGGCGACGGCGCCGCCGGCTTCTCCCTGATGGACGTGGACACGCTGGTGCGGCATCGGCTCCCAGTCGTCATGGTCGTCGGTAACAACGGTGCTTGGGGTCTGGAGAAGCATCCGATGCAGATGCTGTACGGATACGACGTCGCCGCAGACCTGCAGCCGGCCACTCGATACGACGAAGTGGTCCGTGCGCTCGGCGGAGGCGGCGAGATAGTTACCTCCCCTGATGAGATCGGTCCGGCTCTGGACCGGGCCTTCGCCGCCGGCGTGCCCTATCTGGTCAACGTCATCACCGATCCAAAGGTGGCCTATCCGCGGACCACCACCGGCATATGAGTGGCCTGTCAGTGCGGCCGGTGTCCGCCGCCGACGATCTGAACCAGTTGGCGGAACTGACCGTGGCCGCGTATGCGGCGGCCGGCAACCTCGACCCGGCCGGTGCATATGTCGCGACCCTGCGGAACACGACCGATCGGGCCCGCCAGGCGCAGCTGCTCATCGCCGAGGAGGCGGGACGCATCGTCGGCACCGTCACCGTCACTCCCCCAGGAAGCCCCTGGGCGGAGATCGCCCGGCCCTCGGAACTGGAGTTCAGGTTCTTGGCCGTGGCGCCAACCGCCCAAGGCCGCGGCGTTGGTGCCGCTCTCGTGGAGTCCGTGGTGGATATGGCACGGGAACGAGACGACGCCACCGTGGTGCTGTCCGTGCTCGAAACCAACACCGCCGGCCGGCGCCTCTACGAGCGGCTGGGATTCGCGCGTGTCCCACAACGGGACTGGGTTCCGTGGACCCGGGTCAGCCTGCTCGTCTACGCGCTGGAGTTGTGAATTCGCTGCATGAAGCGATCCCGATCAACTGCGGTCCGGGTCACCACCCCCGCAGCGAGGCGGTTGCCCGCATCGTCTTCGGCGCCGACGGTGAAGCGCAGGAGGCGGCCATCGACATGAGCAAGCACTGCGGTGGTGCGGACCGCCGTCCCCACGAGGCAGGCCCGCTCATGCTGGATCTCAACTCGGGTACCAACGGAGGTTGATCCGGCCGGCAACTCTTTGGCTACCGCGGCCACGGTCGCCGCTTCCAGCCACGCCAGCAACCGGGGCGTTGCCAGCACCGGTACGTCGCCGCTGCCAAGAGACTCAGCCGTATCGGTATCCGCGACCACCCAGTCCAGCACCGCAGTCAGCCCGGCTTGCAAGTGCTCCACCCGTCTACCGTACGGCCGTGCCCGAAACCGAAGCTGCGTATTGCGTCCACTGCGGTCAGGACGCCGCGGCCGACCATGACGACTGCTTGCGCACCATGGAGTGGGAACCGCCGCGGTACTGCCCCTATTGCGCCCGGCGCATGGTCGTGCAGGTCACACCTGCGGGTTGGTCAGCGCGCTGCGTCGAGCACGGGGTGCGCCAGGGCTGAGTCAGGCGACTAGGCCCAGCCGACGCAGCTCCACAGTCAGGTCGTGGGGGCTGGTCGAGGCCTGCATGGCCGAGTCCAGGCTGATGACACCGTCACGCAACAGCGCCACCAGATGCTGGTCGAACGTCTGCATCCCGTAGAACGCGCCTTCAGTGATCAACTGTGGCAACGTGGCCGTCTTCTCGGGCTCGGCGATTGCCTCAGCCACACGGCCGGTGTTGATGCACACCTCCATGGCCACGCAGCGGCCGTAGCCATCGCTGCGCTGCACGAGGCGTTGGCAGATGATTCCGCGCAGGCTGCTGGCCAGCGACAAACGAACCTGCTTCTGCTCGTGCGGAGGGAAGAAGTCGATGATGCGGTTGATCGTCTCCGACGCGTCGGTCGTGTGCAGCGTCGACATGACGAAGTGGCCGGTCTCCGCGGCGGCCAAGGCCGCCTTAACCGTTTCCATGTCACGCATCTCGCCAACCAGGATCACATCCGGGTCCTGGCGCATCGCCGCACGCAGCGCCGTGGCGAAGTCGCCGGTGTCCACTCGCACCTCGCGCTGGTTGATCATTGCGAGCTTGTCGTAGTGGAGGATCTCGATCGGGTCCTCGATGGTGACTACGTGCACCTCTCGGTTCTCGTTTACGTGGTCGATCATCCCCGCCAGCGTCGTGGTCTTACCGGAACCCGTGGGTCCAGTGACCAGCACGAGTCCACGCGGCTCCATCGACAGCGCGCTGAGCACCGGGGGCAAGCCCAGGTCGGACAACGGAATGGCGCCAACGCTGACCCGGCGGAAGACGATTCCGGCCGAGCCACGGGATCGGAACACGTTCACCCGGAAGCGACCAACGCCGGCCAAGGAGAAGGCGAAGTCGGCTTCGTTGGTCTTCAGGAAGGTCTCGATCAGGTCCTCGCGGAGGACCTCCTCGACAAAGCGCTCAGTGTCTGCGGGGGTCAGCGGGTCGGCCTGCAGTTTGCGCAGCCGACCGTCGATGCGCACGCGAGGTGGGGAACCCACCTTGCAGTGCAGGTCGGAACCTCCGCTCTCGTTGAGAGCACGCAGGTAGGGCGCAATCGTCGGCTCGGCGGCCGCGCTCAGGTCGTCCGTCACGATTTCCTCATCGGCCGTCCGGGACGGCGACTGAAGGCCTGAACTGCAACTAGGGGGTCAGAACCACCAATAGGTCGCCCTCCTGCACCACATCTCCCTCGTTGACGGCCACCTCGGCGACCGTGCCACCGACCTCGGCCAGTACGGGGATCTCCATCTTCATCGACTCCAAGATGACGACCATGCCGCCGCTGGGCACGACATCACCGGTCGCGACGACGACTCGTGCGACGTTCGCAACCATCTCCGCCCGGAGCTCCTCCGCCATACGTCCTCCCGTCGACCCTGCCGCCGGGCCCCGTTGCGGAGCCGGTGAGGTGAGCCTAGTGAGAGCCGCCGTGGCGGCGGTTCAGCACTCGGCCGAGAGTCCGCACCACGGCCGGGTCGTAGTCGAACGCCATGCCGAGACGTAGGGCCTCCAGGGCCTCCGCCTGCCTTGATGGTTCTGGGCTGTCCCCAACGGCGTCGTCGTAGGCGTTCACGACCCGCACGATCCGGCTGGCGATACTCAGCTGCGGATCGTCGGCCTCGTGGGGCCGGCGGTACGGGTCGGACTGCCGCTCGACTATGTCGGCAACCCGGTCCAGCACCTTGGTCTGGCGGATCACCTCCGCGCCGTCGCGCGCGATCGCCGCCTGCACATCTGCCGACTTCCAGGACGTGGCGCCCCCGTCAATCGGCTCGTCCAGTGACAACTGACCGATGTCGTGCAGGAGGGCGGCGTACTCCAGGTCACGCAACTCGGCGTCGGACAAGCCCATCTCGGTCCCGACAGCCACAGCCAGGTCCGCGACCCGATGCAGGTGGCCGGTCTCCGTGTACCCACCCAATTCGGTGACCCGGGACAACGATCGGATCGTCTGCAAGTAGGTCATTCTGATGGTTGCGAACCTGCGGAACGAGAACTGCGCCAGCAGCAGTGGCGCCCCAAAAACCGGCACGGCCCACAACCCGGTGACTGGGGCGGCAAGTGCCATCAGGACGCCGGTAATGCCGATGGCGATGCCCAGCGCCCCGGTGGCGCGCAACTCATCGACTACAGCGCGGGCGAAGGGTGCGTGCGCGCGCTCCGCCCGGACCGCGGCAGCCAGCAGAGCGTCCAGCCCACCGCCGATGCCCACGACCGCTGCCATGATCAGCGCCTTGGCCAGGGGGCCTGAATTGGTAAGCAGGTCCTGGACGGAGTCAGATCGGAACCAGAAGGCGACCGTCGCGATGACCACCAGACGTCTTGCCAGACCGTCCGCGTCCGGGGCGCGCCCACTGATGATGTGCGGAAGGACTCCCAACGCCGTGGCTCCGGCAGCGACCGCCACCACCTGCCAAGCGCTGTGCGTTGTCGGCGTGCCCGCCACGGACTCCGTGAGTGCGTAGCCGATAGCCGCTGCCGTACCCAGCGGGGCCGCCTCCCGGCCATTGGGCAGCCAGATGCGTATCACTTCGCCGACGAGCATCACCGCCCCGAAAGCGATGGCCACCCCCGGCTGCACCAGTCCACCCGCTTCAAATACGAGCACGAAAGAGGAGACCGCCAACGCCCCGGCGAGGAGGGCCAGCAGTGCCGCAAGACGTGTGGGCCAGCCGATCATCTGCGCCCCACCGCCACAGTCGGATCGTCGTGGTCGAGCCCCCCGGCGGCTTGCCTGGGTTCCGGCTGACCGGTCCGCTCCGCCCACGGTTCCCGCTCCAGCGCGAGGAGCATCGCCTCGACCATCCGCGGGTCGAATTGAGTGCCCGAGCAGCGACGGATCTCCTCCAGCGCCTCCGCAACAGACCGCGCTCCGCGGTAGGACCGGGTCGACGTCATCGAATCGAACGCGTCGGCTACCGCGATGATCCGGGCGAACTCGGGAATGTCCTCACCCTGCAGACCCATCGGATAGCCACGACCGTCCAGGCGCTCGTGATGGTGCAGGACGCCGGAAAGCGCCTCACCTAGGAACTCGAGGTCGGCGACCAGGTCCCGACCGCGCACAGGGTGCAGCGTGATCGCCGCGAACTCCTCGTCTGTGAGGCGTCCGGTCTTCTGCAGGATCCGGGTCGGCACGCCGAGTTTGCCTACGTCATGCAGGATTCCGGCATAGCGCAAAGCGTCCAGTCGTGGACCGACGAGCCCGAGAACGCGCCCGATCATCACTGAGCCCTTGGCGACTCGTTCGGAGTGACCCCGGGTGTATTCGTCCTTGGTTTCCACGGCGCGGATCAGGGTCCGGATGGTGGCTTCGTAGGCCTCTCGTTCCCGGGCGTACTGACCGATGGCCCACCTGGCGATCATCAGTGGGGCCAGAACCAGGATCACCGACGTAGCACCGATCCCGGACCCAAGCCAAAGCACCGCGATCATCAGGCCGAAGAACGAGTAGCCGAACATGGCCGGCGTGGTCTGCAGCAGAGACCCTCGTAGCAGGTCGCCCGGGCGCGCACCGCTGACCAGGGTCAAGACTCCGAGGAGTAGCAAAGTGGTGATCGCGCAGTAGGCGAGACTGGCCGCCGCAAAGGGGGCAAGCACCTCTGGGAAGTCCGCCGATTCAAGTGTGCCGACCGGACCACCGAGCGCGACGTAGACCCAGCCCCCGATGAAAGCCGAGATGGCGAAGTTCGCCGCATTGAAGGCGCGCTTGACGTTGATTCCCCTGCGCTCAGAAGGCTCGTGGCCCCTGATGAACAAAGCCAGGACGCCGACCAGCGCCGCGGCATCAGGCCCTTCCACCATGAAGGCGGCCGCGGCGACCGGCAAGGTCATGGTGGTGAAGGTCCCGTCATGTGCCACTGACGTAGCGTGAAAACCGATCCGTTCCAGCGCGAGCATCAAGAGCAGAAGAAACGCGGTATTGACCCAGTTGTCGACGCTCATCACGCTCCACGCCGCAATGGCGACGCCGAGCGTGATCACCGCGCCTACATACAGGCGGGCCGCTACTGCGATCTCGCGCAAGAGCCCTCCACCGGGGAAGTCAGAGAGGGGAGCGGGGATCGGCAGCGGGCTGTATCGCTAGGTCAGTGCCAAGCGTGGCCGTTGGTCATGAGAAAGCGCTCCAGCAAGGACGAGATCGTCATGAGCGCATCACCCCAAGTCAGATGTCATGGGAGTCCGCTATTGCCCATGCATGATCCGCTTCGCTCAGGGACGGCCC
>Ga0316576_10000909_pt1 | contig 15083 bp, 14 predicted proteins | sample S0NA_FD_203075 | JGI IMG/M metagenome (GOLD analysis project Ga0316576, IMG submission 203075) | Rhizosphere microbial communities from salt marsh grasses in Alabama, United States - S0-2_050615r3r5 | ecosystem: Host-associated > Plants > Roots > Rhizosphere | place: USA: Alabama | collected... | reverse complement strand
CTTACTCCGAGAACCTTGAACCTACTGCCGAAAAGACGGCGACATCATGTTCGCTGTCGCTGCCGTAACCGAGCACAGAGCGACGGCGACAACCATTAAGGCCATCAACCGCCGACGTACTCCACCACTTCCAGGTCGAATCCGGAGATGCCGTGCATCGCCTTGGGCGCGCTCATGACCCGCATCTTGCGCACGCCGACATCGGCCAGAATCTGGGCGCCGAGACCGTGGGTACGCAGCTCGTTGCGATCGGTACGCAGCCGCGGCGGGCGGCTGGTCTCGTCTTCCCAGCACAGCTGCTGGAGCTTCGCCAGCACGTGCTCGGCATCGTCGCGGTTGCGCAGCACCACAATGACGCCCTCGCCGGCCTCGGCGATGCGGCGCATCACGTCCCGCAATGGCCACCCGCAGGCCGGGTGCTGGGTGCCGAACAGGTCGCAGAGGGCATTTTGCAGATGGACCCGCACCAGCGTCGGACGCTCCGGATCGATCTCGCCCATGGTCAGGGCCAGGTGCACATCGTTGTCGATGGTGTCGCGATAGGCGGTGACATGGAAGCTCCCGTGCTCGGTCGGCAGCTCGCACTCGGCCTCGCGCAAGATCGCCTTCTCGTTGGCGACCCGATAGTGGATCAGGTCGGCGATGGTGCCGATCTTGAGCCCATGCTCGCGGGCGAAGACCTCCAGGTCCGGGCGCCGCGCCATGGTGCCATCCTCGTTGAGGATCTCGACGATGACGGCGGCTGACTCGAAGCCCGCGAGCCGGGCCAGGTCGCAACCGGCCTCGGTGTGGCCGGCGCGGACGAGCACGCCGCCAGGCTGGGCCATCAGCGGAAAGATGTGGCCCGGTTGGACCAGATCGGTAGACTTTGCATCCGGGGCCACCGCGGCTTGGATGGTTCGCGCCCGGTCTGACGCCGAGATGCCCGTGGTCACGCCCTGAGCGGCCTCGATGGAGACCGTGAACGCGGTGGAATGGGCCGCCGTGTTGGCATTGACCATCAACGGCAGATGCAGTCGCTCGCAGCGCTCCTTACTCAGGGTCAAGCAGATCAGACCCCGACCGTATTTGGCCATGAAGTTGATCGCCTCCGGCGTCACGCAGTCAGCGGCCATCAACAGGTCGCCCTCGTTCTCGCGGTCCTGGTCGTCCATGATCACGACCATCCGCCCGGCGCGGATATCGGCGATGATCTCTTCGGTGGAATTCAGGCTCATGGGTGCAGCCAGCAGCGGGCCTCGCGGCGACGGAAAATCCGACATCCTAGCACGAAAGCACGCCCGGGCAGCCAGGCCGCAAGGCGCCGCGTGGCTATCTCGGCTACACTTGCCGCGCAGAGATTTCCGCGACCAGGCCAACGCTCCGATAGCGGTGCCGCGGCGGTCGATGGATCCGCCACATCGTTCGCGATGCCGGCTGGTCGACCCACGGCCGCGACGCGTCGGCCCGGCTCGGCCGCGCCCCCCGCAACAACACCACCCACCCGCTTCACGAAGAGGTTGTAACCATGAAGCTCTATGCCATCACCGCAGCATCCCTGCTTGCCCTGGGTAGCCTGACCGCCACCGCCGCGGAGCCGGGCCCGACCGAGGACGCTGCCGATGCCCTGATCGTCACCGACGCCTATGCCCGCGCCGTGCCGCCCGGCCAGCCGAACAGCGCCGTCTTCATGACCCTGAAGAACACGCTGGATGATGACCACGCGCTGGTGGGAGCCTCCAGCCCGGCAGCCGAGGTCGTCGAGCTGCACACGCATAAAATGGAAGACGGCATGATGCGGATGCGCCGCGTGGATCGGATCGATCTGCCCGGTGGGGCGCAAGTCGAGCTCATGCCTGGCGGGCTGCATGTCATGCTGATCGGGCTTAAGCGGCCACTGGTGACGGGTGACGAGGTCGCCGTGACCCTGATCCTCGACGACGGCAGCAGCCGGCAGCTCACCGCGCCGGTGCGCGAGATCATGCACTAACGGACAGGCCGGGGGCAGTCCGGCTGCGGGAGACGCTACCTACCGGTCAGGGCCGCGCAAGCCCCATCGAATCGCGGCGCCTCCCGGGGCGCCACCCTGCGGCAGCGTTCTGCTCAGCCGGGCCGCAGGAACCCGTGCTCGGCGAGGAACGCCTCGGTGATGGTGCAGCCGCCCGGCTCCGCCGCCTTGCGGCCGAGGACGAGTCGCTCGAGATAGCGGGCGATCAGGTCCACCTCCAGATTGACGCGGGTGCCGACGCGGTAGCCGCCGATGATCGTGGCCTCGAGCGTATGCGGAACAATGTTCAGGCTGAAGATCGCACCGTCGACGTTGTTGACGGTCAGGCTCGTGCCGTCCACGGCGATGGAGCCCTTGGCGGCAATATAGCGGGCCAGATCGTCGGGGGCACGGACGACCAGGCGCCAGGAGCGGCCGTCCTCGCGGACTTCAAGCACCTCGCCGAGGCCGTCGACATGGCCGCTGACCAGGTGCCCCCCGAGCGGCGTGGACAGGGTCAAGGCCAGCTCCAGGTTGACGGGCACACCAGGGCCGAGGTTGCCGAGACTGGTCAGCGACAGGGTCTCGCGGGAGACGTCGGCGGCGAAGGCGCCCGCATCGATGCCGATGGCGGTCAGGCAGACGCCGTTTACGGCGATGCTGTCGCCGATGGCGGACTTCTCGAGCGCCAGGTTGCCAACGCCGACGGTCAGTCGCACGTCGCCTCCGCGAGGCTCTAGGCGCTGGATCTCACCGATTGCTTGGATGATGCCGGTGAACATGATCGACCCCTCTCGTTGTGTGAGCTAACGTGGAACTGGAGGACAGCCGATTGAATACTGACACCGTCGGCCGCTGCTGGCACTGCGGCCGCGAACTGACCCGTGCCGACCTCGGTCGCGAGCAGACCTGCCTCGGCTGCGGCCGGGCCACCCGTGTCTGCCTGAACTGCCGCTGGTATCAGCGCGGCCGGCCCAATGACTGCATCGAGCCGATGGCGGAGCCGGTGGCGGCAAAGGATCGCGCCAACTTCTGCGACTTCTTCGAGCCAACCTTGCAGCCGCGCGCCAGCGGTTCCGCCGGGGCTGACACCGACGCCCTGCGACAAGCGGCCGAGGACCTGTTCAAGTAACGGACGGCGATTCGCTCTCCCGCTCGCCGCGTGTCAGCCAAGTCGCCACGCCGGTTATCAAGATGGCCAGCATCAGTAGTCCGACGCCGATCAATGGGCTGTTCAACAGCTCCGGTGCCAACAGCATGATCAGACCCAGCCCGAGCATCATGCTGCCGGCGAGCAGCTTCAGGACTCGCCCCTGTCGCTCGGTGAGCTTGCGCGCGCCGAGGGTAAACGTAAAGGCCAACACGATCGCCAACAGCGGCAGGATATAGATCAGGTTGTAGGCCAGCAGCCAGCCATAGTAGCCCCATCCAGAGAGGGCATTCAGCGTCAAAACCCGGGTGTAGACCATCGGGAAGCCGGCAGTGCAGAGCAGCTCGTAGCTGTTGGCGGCCAAGGCGAGCATCACGGTGCCGAACAGCATGGTCCCAAGGTTGTCCGCGCTGAGCAGACCGCGCATCCTGCGAAATAGCCCGGGCTTGGCCTGCTCTGGGATGGACAGGGTCGGACCCTGCTTGAACAGGAAGAAGTCTTTGACGTTCAGTGCGCCGATCAGCAGCGCCAAAAGCCCGGCGGCCAACGTCACGATCGGCGCCCCGCCGACCACCAGAAACAGATTCAGCCAAGCGGCCATGAACAGGAAGTAGACCAGCCCCGAAAAGAAGACGAAGGTCCCGCCCACCAGCAGCATCCGCCCGCGGCTGCGAGCATGGACCATCAGACTGAGCAGGAACAGCAGCACGAAGAAGGCGCAGGGGTTGAAGGCGTCGAGCCCGGCAATGACGACGGTAAACAGCGGCAGCGACATCGACTCGGCATCGAGCTCGCCCAGGACCGGCACGCGCAGGGTCTCACGCGCCGGTGCGGCGCCATTTGCCGCGCTGGTGACCGCGACCACCGAGGCGGTCTGCGTGGCCCCTTTCGCTGCAGGTGCGGCGGTATCCGAGGCCGGGGCTCCCCCGAGGGCAGCAATGGTCTCGCGTGGCATCTCCGACAGCTCAACGCCGGTATCCGGCTCGTCGTCGGTCACCGCGGGCGTTGTTGCCGGGCGACAAAGCTCGGCCAACCGCCGAATCTGGGCACCAACACCGGCTGCATGATCGAACCCGGTCAGCATCCGCTCGCAGATGAAGAAGGCCGGCACCGAGCGCGCATCCCGCCCGAGCTGACCGGCCATGTCGATATAGCGTTGGACGTTGTCGCGACTGGCGGTGATCTCGTAGTCATGCAGGACCAGCCAGTCCAGCTCCTGGTCCAGTGATGCGACGAACGGGAGCGCCTTTTGGCAGTGCGGACAGCGCTTGGACCAAAAGAAGTAGAGATGGACCTTCGGCTCCGCCGTCCCCTTGCCGGTGACCCAGTCGATACCGGCCGGCGTCGAGACAGTAGGCAATAGGGTCAACAGCACCAGGGCGAGGCCGAGCCGCCCGATGCGGCCGGACCACGACGGTGAATGGACAGGCATAGGCAAAAACTCCGACGCTAATCAGGGCCTGCGCGGACCTTGGCCCCATCGATCACGACCTGCAATGACAATCGGCGACTCGGTTCCCGCAAAGTCTTTGCGGGTATCCGCGTGGCATGATCGGGGACCTTCGGCAAGGTGTCCGTGGCACTTCGTCCTTGCCTCACACCGCGGGCGCTGTCGACCAAAACCGTCCGTCCCCAGACCTACCGGCTAGCGCTCCTCGACGACCGGGATCTTGCCGATCCGGGCCTGCCACTCCCGAGGCCCACTGCGGTGGACCGACTCGCCGCGGCTGTCGACAGCGACGGTCACCGGCATATCCTCGACCTCGAATTCGCGGATCGCCTCCATCCCCAGATCCTCGAAGGCGACGAGCCGCGAGCCTTTGATCGCCTTGGCGACCAAGTAGGCGGCGCCGCCAACGGCCATCAGATAGACCGCCCCGTGGCGCTTGATGGCCTCGATCGCCTTGGGGCCTCGCTCGGCCTTTCCGACCATGCCGATCAGGCCGGTCTCGGCCAGCAGCCGTTCGGTGAACTTGTCCATCCGCGTCGCCGTGGTCGGACCGGCAGGGCCGACCACCTCATCGCGCACCGGGTCCACTGGGCCAACGTAATAGATGAAGCGATCGCGAAGATCCACGCCGGCTGGCAGCGGCTCACCGCGGTCGAACAGGTCGATCAGCCGCTTGTGGGCGGCGTCGCGGCCGGTCAGCAGCTTACCGGAGAGCAGCAGCCGGTCGCCGGGCTGCCAGGTCGCGATCTCGTCGCGCGTCACGGTGTCGAGATCGACCCGCCGGGCGCCGGCGGTCGGGTCGTATGCGATCTCGGGCCAGTCGGTCAGGCTCGGCGGGGTCAGCTCGGCCGGACCGGAGCCATCGAGGCTGAAATGGACGTGACGGGTCGCGGCGCAGTTCGGGATGATCGCCACCGGCAGCGAGGCGGCATGGGTCGGGTAGGTCTTGATCTTGACGTCCAGCACCGTGGTCAGGCCACCGAGCCCCTGGGCGCCGATGCCGAGGGCGTTGACCTTCTCGTACAGCTCCAGGCGCAGGGCCTCGATCTCGTCGGCGGCACCGCGGGCCTTCAGCTCGTGGATGTCGATGTCTTCCATGAGCGCCTCCTTGGCCAGCAGCATCGCCTTCTCCGCCGACCCGCCGATCCCGATCCCGAGCATACCCGGAGGGCACCAGCCCGCACCCAACGTCGGCACCGTCTTTAGCACCCAATCCACCAGGCTGTCGCTCGGGTTCAGGATCACGAACCGCGCCTTGTTCTCCGAGCCACCGCCCTTAGCGGCGATCTGGACCTCGACCTTGTCGCCAGGCACCAGCTCGCAATGGACGATGGCAGGCGTATTGTCCTTGGTGTTCTGGCGCGCGCCGATCGGTGGGGACACCATTGACGCCCGCAGTACATTGTCCGGGTGCGTGTAGGCCTGGCGCACGCCGGCATCGACCATCTCCTGAAGCCCCATCTCGGCGTCCCAGCGCACATCCATGCCGACGCGGACGAACGCCACGACCATGCCAGTGTCCTGACAGATCGGTCGTCGGCCCTCGGCGCACATGCGCGAATTGACCAAGATTTGAGCCATCGCGTCCTTGGCCGCCGGCGACGCCTCGGCCTCATAGGCCGCGGTCAAGGCCCGCACGAAGTCGGCCGGGTGATAATAGGAGATGAACTGCAGGGCATCGGCGATACTGGCGATGAAGTCGGACTGGCGGATCATGGTCATGCGATGTGCTCCGTTTGGCCGGGTAGTCCGCGAGTATATCGGTCCAGGCTCGCGGTTGGCAGGACGAGGACGGAATGAAGCGGACGCATCCTGTGAGCCGCCGCCGCGGCAACCGAACGGCGCTGTCGAAATACCGCTTGCCAAGGAGGCCCGCCCTCTGTATTCTGGAGAGCTTCGACAGGCGCGTAGCTCAGTTGGTTAGAGCACCACCTTGACATGGTGGGGGTCGATGGTTCGAGTCCATTCGCGCCTACCAGACTGAGGGCCGTCAGCCGACCTCGTCCACTCCCCCGGCACGCTCGTGCCGGTCGTGAGCGGAATAGGGCCGACTGGCGGCTTTTCCATTTACAGGGCGCAGCACGCCGCCAGCCACCGCAAGGCGGTCATGCGAGGCCTCCGCCCCACCGCTTGCGGACCCATGTGATCCCTCGTATCGATCACCACTGACAATAGGTACTCTCCCATGCCCCTGATCACGCTACCGGACGGCTCCGCGCGACGCTACGATGACCCGGTCACCGTCGCCGAGGTCGCCGCCGAGATCGGTCCGGGCCTCGCCAAGGCCGCCCTCGCCGGACGCGTCGACGGCCGCATGGTCGACCTCTCCTACCGCATCACCGACGACGCCGAGCTGGCCATCGTGACCCGCAAGGACGACGACGCCCTAGAGCTGCTCCGCCACGATGCCGCCCATGTCATGGCCCAGGCGGTGCAGGAGCTCTACCCCGGCACCCAGGTGACCATCGGCCCGGCGATCGAGAATGGCTTCTATTACGACTTTGCCCGCGACGAGCCCTTCACGCCCGAGGACCTGGCCGCCATAGAGCACCGCATGCACGAGATCGTCAAGCGCGACCTGCCGCTGGTGCGCGAGGTCTGGGACCGTGACCAGGCCAAGCGGACCTTCGCCGAGCTCGGCGAAGACTACAAGGTGCGGATCATCGACGAGATCATCCCGGAGGGCGAGGAGGTTTCGGTCTACCGCCAAGGCGACTGGTTCGATGTCTGCCGCGGTCCTCACCTGCCTTCCACCGGCAAGCTCGGAAATGGCTTCAAGCTGACCAAGGTCGCCGGGGCCTACTGGCGCGGCGACGCCCGCAACGCGATGCTGCAGCGCATCTACGGCACGGCCTGGCGCGACAAGAAGGAGCTGAAGACCTATCTGACCCGGCTCGAAGAGGCCGAGAAGCGCGATCACCGCCGCCTCGGAAAGCAGCTCGACCTGTTCCACTTCCAGGACGAGGCCCCGGGCATGGCCTTCTGGCACCACAAGGGTCGCATCGTCTATCGGCTGGCCGAGCAGTACATGCGCGAGAAGCTGGCCGAGTACGGCTACGAAGAGGTCGAGACGCCACAGGTACTGGACCGCTCGCTATGGGAGCGCTCCGGGCACTGGGACAAGTTCGCCGGCGGCATGTTCACGACGCACCTCGACGATCGCGACTTCGCGATCAAGCCGATGAACTGCCCCGGCCACATCCAGATCTTCAACCAGGGGCTGAAGAGCTACCGCGACCTGCCGCTGCGGATGGCCGAGTTCGGTGTCGTCCACCGCAACGAGCAGTCCGGAACGCTGCACGGGCTGATGCGCGCCCGGCGCTTCACCCAGGACGATGCCCACGTCTTCTGCACCGAGGACCAGCTCCAGTCGGAGGTCGCAACGCTGATCGACATGGTCTTCGAGACCTATCGCGACTTCGGCTTTACCGACCTTACTCTGGCCCTATCGCTGCGACCGGAGCAGCGCGTCGGCAGCGACGAGCTCTGGGACAAGGGCGAGGCCGCCCTCGACAAATCGCTGCGGGACAAGGGGCTGGACTTCCGGGTGCAGCCCGGTGAAGGCGCCTTCTACGGCCCGAAGATCGAGTTCACGTTGCACGACAGCATTGGGCGCGCCTGGCAGTGTGGCACCATCCAAGTGGACTTTTCGATGCCAGGGCGGCTCGGCGCCTACTACATCGCCGAGGACAACAGCAAGCAGGTGCCGGTGATGATCCATCGCGCCATCCTCGGCTCGGTCGAGCGCTTCATCGGCATTCTGATCGAGCACTATGCCGGCGCACTGCCCGTCTGGCTGTCGCCGGTCCAGGCTGTCGTGCTCAACATCACCGACCGCCAGGCAGACTACGCACAGCAGGTCACTAAGGCATTGCGAAGCAAGGGATTCCGGGTCGAAGCCGACTTGAGAAACGAAAAGATCGGCTTTAAAATCCGCGAGCACACGCTGGCCAAGGTACCCTACCTGCTCGTCGTCGGTGACCGCGAGGTCGAAGCCAACCGCGTCGCGCTGCGCGACCGGAAAGGCCAGGACCTCGGCATCTTGGACCTCGAAGCCTTCTGCGAGCGACTCTCCGCGGACGTCGCTTCTCGAAGCGCATAGCCGATGCATCGCGATGGGTCGGGAGCCGGTCATCTTGCCGCTGTGCAACCCACTGGTCGATCGACCCGACAACGGTCGCACCGCCGTCTTGGTGGCTGCGCCGCACCGGGTGCTCGACCGATATCCGCCGTCACGTGCGACGATGGGCCGGCGACTAGGCGCCAGCATCCATCGCCCCGGTGTCGGGCGGTCAACGCCTTTTGTCTCTCTGGAGGAAGCCTGCTATCGCTGCACCAAAACGTAATCGGGTCAACGAGGAGATCTCGGCCTCGGAGGTCAGGCTCATCGATGCCGAGGGGAAGCAGATCGGTGTCGTGGACCTGCAATCGGCCTTGTCCAGGGCCAATGACGAGAGTCTCGACCTGGTCGAGATCGACCCAAACAGTGAGCCCCCGGTCTGCCGGCTGATGGATTTCGGACGGTTCTTGTTCGATCAGAAGAAGAAGAAGTCCGAGCAGCGCAAAAAGCAGAAGCAGGTACAGGTCAAGGAGATCAAGTTCCGCCCGGGTACGGACGAGGGCGACTACCAGGTCAAGCTGCGCAATCTCAAGCGCTTTCTCGGCGAAGGCGACAAGGCGAAGGTGACGATGCGCTTCCGTGGCCGAGAGCACGCCCACCGCGAGCTCGGCCTGAAGCTGCTGCGCAGGGTCGAGGCCGATCTGGCCGACGTCAGCGCCGTGGAGCAGCAGCCGCAGATGGAAGGGCGGCAGATGGTCATGGTGCTCGGCCCGAAAAAGCGCTGATTCAACCAGGCCAAGCAGCTGCCGCCGAAAGCCAGCTCCTAGGACAAGAAAACACCAGCGGTGCCCGAGGCAACGGGCTCCCGGCGCACCGCATCAAGCCAAGACCGGCCCCGGCCGGCAGCAAACGGAGATCAAAATGCCCAAAATGAAGACCAATCGCGGTACCGCGAAGCGATTCGTTCGGACCGCATCCGGATCGTTCAAGCGCAACGCCTCCCACCGGCGTCATATCCTGACGAAGAAGTCCACGAAGCGGAAGCGTCACATGCGCGCCGTCCATCGCTTGCACAAGGCAGACGAGCGTGCGGCGAGAAGGCTGATGCCGTACTGCTGAGCGCCGAGCGCAATCCCGTCGCGACCGAGCGGCACCTTCGCAGGTCAACCGACGTCGCGAGCCGCTTCAACCTGAACGATACGGACCACCCCCATGCCAAGAGTCAAACGCGGTGTCACCGCACGCGCCCGCCACAAAAAGATCCTGAAGGAAGCCAAAGGCTATTACGGTGCCCGACGCAAGGTCTATCGCGTCGCCAAGCAGGCAGTCATCAAGGCCGGCCAGTACGCCTATCGCGATCGCCGTCAGCGCAAGCGCCAATTCCGCACCCTGTGGATCGCCCGCATCAACGCCGCCGCGCGAATGAACGGCCTGTCCTACAGCCGCATGATCGATGGCCTGAACAAGGCCGGCATCGAGATCGACCGCAAGATGCTCGCCGATCTCGCCTTCCACGACGAGCCGGCCTTCGCGGCCCTTGCCGAGCAGGCGAAGTCGGCGCTGAGCGCGGCCTAGGGGCGCCGCCGCCGACAATCTCCCGTCAGCCGGTCGGGTGCTCAGCTGCCCCGACCGTCACATTGCCGCGATACGGCAGATCGACGGCGACGGCCCCGTTGCCGAGCCGGTTCCCGAACGCCGATCTCGCGCCGCTGACGGCGGGCGTGCATCGGTGCCAAATCGAGTCACCCCACCGGAGTCGAGACCTCCCCATGGGCGAGCAACCCGCATCCCCCCTCGAAAGCCTTCAGGCAGAGGCCGCTCAGGCCATCATCGATGCCGAAGACGTTGTCGCCCTGGACCAGGTACGGGTGCGCTACCTCGGCAAGAGTGGACTGCTGACGGCACAGCTCAAGACCCTCGGCCAGCTGCCGAAAGAGGATCGTCCAGCTGCCGGTCAGGCTATCAACGCCGCCAAGGCCGCGGTGCAACAGGCCATCGAGGCGCGCCAAGCCGCCTTGGAATCCGCCGCGCTGGAGGCCCGGCTCGCCGCCGAGCGCATCGACGTGACCCTCCCCGGCCGCGGTCAGGCCATGGGTGGGCTGCACCCGGTCACCCGCACGCTGCAGCGCATCGAGCAGCTGTTCGCCAATGCCGGGTTCAGCGTCGAGGAGGGGCCGGAGGTCGAGGACGACTATCACAACTTCGAGGCCCTCAACATCCCCGCCCACCATCCGGCGCGGGCGATGCACGACACCTTCTACTTCCCCGATGGACGCCTGCTGCGCACGCACACCTCGCCGGTGCAGATCCGCGTCATGGAGCAGAGCCCGCCCCCGTTGCGGATCATCGCCCCAGGTCGCGTCTACCGCTGCGACTCGGACCTGACCCATACGCCGATGTTCCATCAGGTCGAAGGCTTCCTGGTCGACGAGCAGGCCACCTTTGCCGACCTCAAGGGCGTGCTCTACGATTTCCTACGCAACTTCTTCGAGCAAGACGACCTGAAGCTGCGCTTCCGCCCGTCCTATTTCCCATTCACCGAGCCCTCGGCGGAGGTGGATGTTCAGTGCGTCAAGTGTGGTGGCGCCGGCTGCCGGGTCTGCAAGCAAACCGGCTGGCTGGAGGTCCTCGGCTGCGGCATGATCCATCCGGCGGTCTTCGACCATGTCGGCATCGACACGGAACGCTGGCTCGGGTACGCATTCGGCATGGGCGTCGAGCGCCTCGCCATGCTGCGCTATGGCATCGACGACCTGCGGCTGTTCTTCGAGAACGATCTGCGCTTCCTGCGCCAGTTTGCCTAGAAGATAACGATCAGGTGTCGGCTCGAAGCCCATGCCCCGAATTTGCGAACCGCAGAGACACAGCGACGCAGAGAATGCGCTTAGAAGACGAAGCTTCAATGATCGGCACTGATCCGCTCTGCGAGCCCTCCGCTTCTCCGCGCCTCTGCGGTTCGTCTTACCCAGCTCCAATACACGCCCGCCGACGCGGGGCGCATCAAACCAGTTGAGACACGCAACCAATGCGATTCAGTGAGGCATGGCTCCGCGAGTGGGTCGACCCACCCATCCAAACCGAGGCATTGACAGCCCAGCTCAGTATGTCCGGCCTCGAGGTCGACGCCGTCGAGCCGGTAGCACCGCCATTTTCCGGCGTCGTCGTCGGCCATGTGCAGAGGGCCGAGCCACATCCGAATGCCGACAAGCTGCGCCTCTGCACCGTCGATGCTGGCGAAGACACACCGCTGAAGATCGTCTGCGGCGCGGCCAACGTCGCCGCCGGGATGCGCGTGCCGGTGGCCTTGATCGGTGCCGAGCTGCCGGGCGGCTTCAAGATCAAGCGTGCGAAGCTGCGTGGCGTCGAGTCCGCCGGCATGATCTGCTCGGCCGCCGAGCTTGGCCTGGCGGAGACCTCCAGTGGCATTCTGCCATTGCCCGCCGGGGCCCCGATTGGTCATGACCTGCGCGACTACCTGGCCCTCGACGACCAGGCGATCGAGCTCGACCTGACGCCGGACCGCGCCGACTGCCTGAGCATCGCTGGCGTCGCGCGCGACATCGGCGTGCTCAACCGCGTCCCCGTCACCGGCCCGGCCATCGCCGAGGTCGCCCCGGCGAGCGACGAGCGTTGGCCGGTGGAGCTGATCGCCGATGACGCCTGCCCGCGTTACGTCTGCCGAATCATCCGCGGTGTCGACGCCGGCGCCGAAACGCCGCTATGGATGCGGGAGCGGCTTCGTCGCAGCGGCCTGCGGCCGATCAGCCCCATCGTCGACGTCACCAACTATGTCCTGCTCGAGCTCGGCCAGCCGCTGCACGCCTTCGACCTGGCCAAGCTCGACGGTGCCATCACCGTGCGCATGGCCGCCGACGGCGAGCCGCTGAAGCTGCTCAACGGCGACGAGATCACGCTGCGCGCCGACACGCTCGTCATCGCCGACACCCGCCGGCCGGTGGCCCTGGCCGGCATCATGGGTGGCGCCGAGACCGGCGTCGAGACGGACACGACCGACATCCTGCTCGAGAGCGCATTCTTCGCGCCGACGGCCATCAGCGGCAAGGCGCGCAGCTATGGCCTGCACACCGACTCATCCCACCGGTTCGAGCGCGGCGTCGACCCGGCCCTGCAGGCAAAGGCCATCGAGCGTGCCTCGGCGCTGCTGGTCGAGATCGTCGGCGGCACCCCGGGGCCAGTCGTCGATATCCAAGTCGAGCAGAAGCTGCCGCGCCCACCGGTGCTTGCGCTACGCCGGCGCCGCATCGGCCAGGTCCTCGGCATCGAGACGGACGACGCCACCGTCGAGGACATTCTGACCCGACTCGGTATGCGGCTCGCACCGGCCGACGACGGCTGGCTCGTCAGCCCCCCGAGCAGCCGTTTCGACTGCCTGCTGGAGGTGGACCTGATCGCCGAGATCGGCCGAATCTACGGCTACGACAACATCCCGATCACCCATGCCCGTTCCGCGGCCACCACCCGCGCGCCGCTAGAGACCGCATTCGACCTGGAGCGGGCCCGCCGCACGCTGGTCGCCCGCGGATGGCATGAGGTCGTGACCTACAGCTTCGTCAACCCCGAGCTGCAGGCCGAGATCGAGCCCGACGCCGCTCCCCTGGCACTCAGCAACCCGATCTCCGCCGAGCTCGGTGTCATGCGCACCGGGCTCTGGCCCGGCCTGATTCAGGCGGCACGGCAGAACCTCGCCCGCCAGCAGCCGCGGGTGCGACTGTTCGAGAGCGGACTGCGCTTCCGCCTCGATGCCGACGGCAGCCTGCATCAAGAGGACATGCTCGCTGGCCTGGCCGCGGGCACTGCACTGCCGGAGCAATGGGGCGAAGCCAGCCGCCGGCTGGACTTCTACGACATCAAGGCCGACGTGGAGGCCATTCTCGCCCTGACCGGCTGCCCCGAAGCCTACACGCTGGCCCCGGCCAATCACCCGGCACTGCACCCGGGCCAGACGGCCGAGGTGGCTCGCGACGGCAACGTCGTCGGCCGCATCGGCATGCTGCACCCTAGCCTGGCCAAGCACTTCGACATTAGCACCGGCTGCGTTCTGTTCGAGCTGAGCCTCGGCGATCTCGCCCAGGGCCGCAAGCCGAGCTTCGAGCCGCTGTCGAAGTTCCCTTCAATCCGCCGCGACATTGCCATCGTAGTCGACGTCGACGTCCCCTATGCCGCCGTCGCTGCCAGCATCCGCGCCGGGGCCGGCGAGCTGCTCCGCGAGCTGGTCCTGTTCGACCGCTACCAGGGCGACAATATCGAAGAAGGCAGAAAAAGCCTTGCCTTGGGATTGATTTTGCAGGCATCTTCTCAGACACTAACCGAGACAGAGGTCGCCGACCTGATGGAGCGTGTGCTCACCCGGCTCGCCGACGATGTCGATGCACGCTTGAGGAGCTGATTCCATGGCATTGACCAAGGCCGATATGGCCGAACACCTGTTCGAAGAGCTTGGCCTCAACAAGCGCGAGGCCAAAGACGTGGTTGAGGGCTTCTTCGAAGAGATCCGCGCGGCCCTCGAGCGTGGCGAGCAGGTCAAGCTATCCGGGTTTGGCAACTTCGATTTGCGCGAGAAGAAGGAGCGCCCCGGGCGAAACCCCAAGACCGGCCAAGAGATCCCTATCACGGCCCGCCGCGTGGTCACATTCCGGCCGGGACAAAAGCTGAAGTCCAGGGTCGAAGGCTACGCCGGCAATGACAGATAGCAGCAACGACGAAGACCTGCCGCCGATCCCCGGCAAACGCTACTTCACCATCGGCGAGGTTAGCGAGCTCTGCGATGTCAAGCCGCACGTGCTGCGCTATTGGGAGCAAGAATTCCCGCAGCTCAAGCCGATCAAGCGTCGCGGCAACCGCCGCTACTACCAACGCCACGACGTGCTGATGGTGCGCCAGATCCGCAGCCTGCTCTACAACGACGGCTTCACCATCAGCGGCGCCCGCCAGCAGCTCTCCGGCGACAGCGCCAAGCAGGACCTGTCCCAGAGCCACCAGCTCGCACGCCAGCTGCGGATCGAGCTGGAAGAGATCTTGCACGACCTCAAACGCCGCAGCCACTGACGCGAGGTCGAGCAAGACTGCCCGCGAAGCCTGCTAACCGGACGTCGCGCCTGGCTCTCTGCCTTTCGCAACGTCGCTGAATGGGTCCACCAGCGCCAATCGGCGAAATCTGCGGTTGAGCTTCGCCGTGCCGATCGATACCCGCCGGTAGGGCGGCACTAACGCTCGATCATCGCGCCGTCCGGGCCGTAACAGAGCCCGTTCTTCAATGCAATCAGCTCACCCTCGTCAAGCGGCTCCCAAAGCTCGTCGGTCAGCGGGATGCTCGCGACCAGGGCCACGTCCTGGCGAACCGTGGTCAGCTCGACGCCGGCATCTTTCAGCTCCGGCGCCGACTCCCAGCAGCAGCGCTGCAGAAGATACATCCCCGGCGGCCGCATCTGACCGTCGA
>Ga0316576_10000908_pt1 | contig 15090 bp, 12 predicted proteins | sample S0NA_FD_203075 | JGI IMG/M metagenome (GOLD analysis project Ga0316576, IMG submission 203075) | Rhizosphere microbial communities from salt marsh grasses in Alabama, United States - S0-2_050615r3r5 | ecosystem: Host-associated > Plants > Roots > Rhizosphere | place: USA: Alabama | collected... | reverse complement strand
CCGATAAAAAGGAAAACGTGGTCAATTTACTGAGCGACGGCGTGCATGGGCTGCTCAACGAATTCAATCGAACCTCTCACAAACTGGAAAAAAGCAGAGAACATCTGCTGCAGGCAGAAAAAATGGTCCTGGTGGGAAAACTGGCCGCCGGCATGGCCCACAGCATTCGAAACCCGTTCACGTCGGTTCAGATGCGGCTTTTTTCCTTGAAACGCTCCCTGGACATGACGGAGGTTCAAAGGGAAGACATTGAGGTCATTTCAGAGGAAATCAAGCATATCGACACCATCGTTCAAAACTTCCTCGAATTTTCCAGGGCTCCGAAGTTGAAATTTCAGGCCATCAGTCCCTCGGCCGTGGTGGACATGACCATTCAACTGCTTCAACACCGGCTCAAATCCTACGACGTGGCGGTCAGTGTGCTGCGTAACGAAAATCTGCCGGAGATTCAGGCGGATCCCGAACAGCTCAAGGAAGTTCTGGTCAATATCATCATCAATGCCTGTGAAGCCATTTCCGGCGACGGCGCCGTCACCATTGCCGAAAGCCTGGTCGACTACCCGGACATGGGGCTTGCGGCAGAGATTCGCATAAAAGACAGCGGGCCGGGTATCGCCGATGACGCGCTGAATAAGGTGTTTGATCCATTCTTTACCACCAAGGAAGACGGCACCGGTCTGGGGCTGAGTATTGTCAAACGGATCATCGAAGAACACCGGGGCCGGATCGATGTTGATTCGGGAAAAGAGCCGGGTGCAACCTTTATTATTCTTCTGCCGGTAAAGGAGTAGCGGGTGAGCACAATCCTCATAATTGACGACGACGATTCGCTTCGCAAGAGTTTTAAAAAACTTTTGCGTGAAGAAGGGTATCAGGTTGAAGATGCTGCGTCCGGTGAAGCCGGATTGAAAATCGTAAAGCAGTCCAATCCGGACCTGGTGATTCTTGATGTCCGCCTGCCGGGCATGAACGGACTGGAGACGTTCAAAGCGATTCACGGCGTCGAGCCCAAACTGCCGGTGGTGATTATGACGGCCTACGGCACCACCGACACTGCCATCGAAGCCACCAAACTGGGGGCCTTTGATTATATTTTGAAGCCTTTCGACATTCCGGATATCCTTCGCATCATCAAGCAGGCCCTGGATGCAGGCCGGTTCATGCGTTTTGCAGTGGACATGAACGCCACTCCGGGCAAAACCGACAAAGAAGCCATCATCGGCCGCAGCGACGCCATGCAGGAAGTCTACAAATCCATCGGCCGGGTGGCCTCCACCGACGCCACGGTTCTCATTCGAGGGGAATCCGGTACGGGCAAAGAATTGATCGCCCGGGCGGTCTATCAGTACAGTCAACGAGCGGAAAAACCCTTTCTGGTGATCAACTGTGTCGCCATCCCCGAAAGCCTGCTGGAAAGCGAACTTTTCGGTTATGAAAAAGGAGCGTTTACCGGCGCTGCCCACCGCCGCATCGGCAAAATAGAGCAGGCCAACGGCGGCACCATTTTTTTGGACGAAATCGGCGACATGCCCATGAACCTTCAGGCCAAAATTTTGCGGCTGCTGCAGGAGAAAAGCATCGAGCGCCTGGGCGGCCGGCAGACCATTCCGGTGGACGTGCGCATCATCGCAGCCACCAACAGAAATCTGGAAAGCTCTATTTCTCAATCCAAATTTCGGGAAGACCTCTACTACCGGCTGAAAGTCATTACCATATGGCTGCCGCCCCTCCGTGAGCGGGCCGGTGACATTCCGCTGCTGAGCGATTATTTTCTGTCCCGTTTCTCGAGAAATCTGGGCATCCAAAATCCCGGCATATCGGACAGCGCCTTGATGCTGCTCAAAAGCAATGCCTGGCCCGGTAACATCCGTGAGCTCTCCAACACCATTCAGAAAATGCTGATATTCAATCGCGGCGCCCCCATCAGCGCCGACGATATCGCCTTTGCATTGGGAGAAAAAAGCCAGGTGGTGGCTGCCGAAAGTGAAACCCTGGAAGGAGAGATTCGCAAATGGGTTCGGGAAATGGTAAAAGTCGACCGCAGCGCTAATCTGTTTGAAAACTGCATGGACAGGGTTGCAGGTATCGTCATCAATGAAGTGCTCAACTTAACCGGAGGGAATCGCTCCCGCGCCGCCAGGGTTCTCGGGCTTTCGCGCCCCACCCTGCATGCCAAAATAGATAAATACAACCTCACCATTGAAACCTCTGTAAAAAGTCGGCCGTAAAATTTTCTGACATTGTCGCCCGGCACCTCAGGTTTTTTTAGAAGTGTTAATTCAATTTTTTAATCATAAATACAGATAGATAATGACATATCAGATTTTTCGGAATGTGGCATAGATGTTGCTTTTCTAGTGATTGCTCAGCGGGAATGCTGCCGGCTGTTTTCAATCAATTTTTTCTCGTACATGTTTCAGGGCCGGGCAGCGGCTTTCCTGCAGCTACCTGAAAGCAAGGGCAAAACCAGACAGCACCCGTAAAGAACCGTTCATGGCGACCCAACCGAACAACGTGGAAACCCTGAAAAGAAATCACCGTATTTTGATCGCCGATCGAAATCCGCATGTCAGAGGCTTTCTCAAACGCGAACTGGCAGTGGAAGGATATCAGGTTTCCATTGCGGCAAGTGGCGCTGAAGTCATTCGAATCGCTTACAGCGACAATTGTCTTGACGTCATCATTCTAGACCCCGATCTGCCCGGCGTTCTTGATTCGTCGCTCCTGCAGACGCTTCGATCCCGCGTCCCGGCCGTCCCGGTCATCCTTCACGGCTTGAGCCAGGATTTAAAAACCGCAACTCAACTATCAGGCGGTGAGATATTTGTTGAAAAACGAGCCAACAGCATCGAACACCTGAAAAAAATCGTTCAACGCATCATTCGAAGCAACGGTTGTTAACCGCATGGAAGTCACTGCCCCACACTATCACGCCATTTTATCCTTCTTTGTGTGATCGCTGTTGGCTCGTTATTTTTCTAGTGCGTGTCCTGCCACGTACCCTTTTTAGGCCGACCCTGTAAAAATAGATGACATCCCCTTTGTAAAATTTATCGACACCCCAAAAATCCGCCGTCCCCCTGCCACGATGTGTAAAACATTTTTTTAATTTAATATCAGTTGGTTATCGGTCGGTCATTTCTCCTGAGTATTTGGTACAGACATTGCTATATTCATTTAAAAAAACTTTGAAGCAGGTCTTTAACGGACAGCGTGTCCCTTATGCAAATGAATGAAAAAAAATTCAGCGACATCAAAAATTATGTATTGGCAAGCATGATCCTGGTTCCGGTGATTCCATTTATCCTGATCCTCAGCATCGGATTCTACCACTTCAAAACGTCCATCGAGACCAGCACCGTCGCCACGATGAAACGCATTGTCGAAGACCACCGACAGTTGATCGAAGCCTTCCTGGACGAGCGACGGGCAGACCTGGAGTTTGTCTGCGACACATACACCTTTGAAGGACTGACAACCCCGGCAACGCTGCGGACCGTCTTCGGCCACCTGCAAAAAGAGTCCAAGGCGTTCGTCGACATCGGTGTCTTCAACAGAGGCGGCATTCACCTTGCTTATCAAGGCCCTTACCGCCTGGAAGGTAAATTATACAAGGATGCCGACTGGTTTCAAAAAGTGCTGACCCACGGGTACTACATCAGCGACGTATTTTTAGGATACCGCAACGTGCCGCATTTCGTCATCGCCATCGCCCGCAGGGACGCCGCAAGAGAGTGGGTGATTCGGGCCACCATCGACTCCCAGACCTTCTGCACCCTCGTGGGGAGCGTCCGCATCGGAAGCACCGGTGAAGCCTACATCATCAACAGTGAAGGCGTTCTGCAAACCCAGCGAAGATCCGGCGGTGGTCTGATGGACAAACCGGAAGAAGAAATCGATTTCTCCACGGCCCAAAATCAGACGGATTCCTTTCTTAAAAAAAACAGGGACGGCAGCCAGTACCTTTACACCACCGCCAAGCTCAAAGACCGGCAATGGCTTCTGATTGTTCGACAGGAACAAAACGACGCCTTTGTCGCCCTGCGATCCACCATATTTATGACGGCCGTCATATGGGTCGCCGGCGGTCTGATCATTATCGTCATCGCTTTTTATCTCACCCACCGCATCGTTTGGCGTCTGGAAAAAATCGACCGGGAAAAGGAGCAGTTGAACCAGCAACTCATCGGCGCAAGCCGCCTGGCGGAGCTTGGAGAAATGGCGGCCGGATTTGCTCACGAAATCAACAATCCGCTTCAGATCATCAAGAACGAACAGTCCCTGATAGAAATGACCTTCACCGAATTAAAGGAACGCGGCGAGCTTAAAGATTCGGAGGCAGCCGCGGAGATCCAAGACGCCATGTCCCAGATTCAAATTCAAATCGGACGCTGCGCCAAAATCACCCAGGCCATTCTCAAGTTCGGACGGCAGGGGGAACCGGTGATGCAGGACATCGCGCTGAACGCATTTATTCAGGAAGTCGCCGGCATGGTGGAGAAAAAAGCCAGCGTCAGCGGCATTGTGGTGGACAAACACCTGGCGGAAACGGAAGCATTCGTCCACGGCGATCCGGCGCAGCTGCAGCAGGTGCTGATCAACTTATTCAACAATGCCATCGACGCCGTTGTCGAAAAGCACGGAAACATCGGCGGTAAAATTTTTATCGAAACCCGACCGGACCTCAACGGTACGGTCTCAATCAGGATACAGGACAACGGAAACGGCATCAGGCCCGAAAACATGAAGAAAATCTTCTCACCGTTCTTCACAACCAAGCCCGTGGGCCAGGGAACCGGCCTGGGGCTAGCCGTTTGCTACGGCATCATCAACAACATGAACGGCACCATGGCGGTGGACAGCACTTGCGGCAGCGGTACGACGTTCACCATTCGGCTTCCCGTCAAATAGCCGGCCGCCGACAAAAAAAGAACAGAAAGCTCTTTTGCATGAATTTCATACAAGAACCGTGACCGCAACACAGGGGGATACCATGGAAAGTCTCAAAATGATGCTCGTGGACGACGAAGAGCGCTTTCTATCGACAACGCAAAAACTGCTCCAGAAAAAGGGATACGATGTGCTCGTCGCATCCGGCGGCGCCGAGGCGCTGGAACTTTTAAGAATTCACCCGGTCCACGTCGTGATTCTGGACGTCAAAATGCCGGGCATGGACGGCAATGCAACATTAAAGGAAATCAAGCGGCTATTCCCCATGATCGAGGTGATCATGCTCACCGGTCATGCAACGGTGGAGTCAGCCATCGACGGCTTGAAATCCGGGGCCTCCGATTATCTGATGAAGCCGGCCGATGTGGGTGATCTGATTCAAAAGGCTGAAGAAGCTTATGCACGCAGGCAACACCTGGAATCCAAAATACGGGTCGCCCAGATGCGGAAACTGATGGGCTCTCCCAGAGAAATCATTCAAGCGTCTGAAGAATAAGGCCAACACCGTTATCAAAGCCGGTTGCTTCACAAGGAGTGACACATGACGGATCGCAAAAAGAAAAAAGCCGTGGGGTACGACAAGTACGTCAACTGGAAGACTTTCAGTATACCGGTGGTGCTTTTCTTTGCAGTTCTGCTGGCCCCCACCCCTTACGGCATGAAGGATGTGGGAACTGAATATCAGCTGGGTCAAAAAGCCGTGGTGGATTTTATCACCCAGTCGCTGTTCGGCAAATCAAGCGCGGACGCTGAACAGTGGCACTTGGTCACCGCACACATCATGGAAGAAAACATGCGCATGGGTGCACTCACCCGGACGCGTTATTTAAAAAGGAACCTGAAGTGGGCTCAAAAGTACGGTATCAAAACCGACGCCAAAAACTTTGACAAGGCTCACACCCATGTCTCGGAGCGAATGACGGACGAGGCCTTTGAATCGCTGATGCAGCAGGCGCTGAAACTTCGTAAAGACGGCCTGGCCTACGAAAACCTGTCCGACAAAGACCGGCAGATGGCGGACAAAGGCGCCTGGCACATCAAGGTGGCGGTGGCCATGGGCGTCTTCGTGGTGCTGTGCTTTTTGACGGAATGCATTCCCCTGCCGGGCGTGGCCTTCTGCGTGGGGCTGATCCTGGTTTCCACAGGCGTTCTCGACCGGGAAGAGGTGGCCATGCTGTACTGGAGCGACGCCTGCTGGTTCATCATGGGCAGCCTCATGTTTGCAGCCGCCTTCGTCAAAACCGGTGTGGACAAACGCGTCTGTCTCATGATGTTCCGCAAGCTGGCTGTGCCCAACGTGCGCTGGATCACGCTCATCTTTTTCGTCATCATCACACCCCTGGCGGCCTTCATCTCCGACCATGCCCTGGCGGCCATGTTTCTGCCCATCGGCATGCTCCTCTACCAGAACAGTCTTTCCCTGGAAGTCCAGGAAGATCCGGAGCTGGGAAAACTGCTGATGATCACCATTGCCATGGCCTGCAACCTGGGCGGACCGGGGGCACCGTCGGGCGGGGCACGCAATGTCATCATGATGACCTACCTGAACGACATGTTCGGTTTTGACATCGGGTATTTTCAGTGGATCACCTATTGTTTTCCCTTTGTGCTTTTGATGATCCCCGTGGGATGGTTCTTGGTCAACTGGCGCTTTCGGCCGAAAATCTCCTCTCTGGCGCCCGCCATGGAACATTTGAAAAGCGAGATCGCCAAAATGGGTCCCTGGAATCGCAAACAGATCATCTCGCTTATCATTTTTGTGGTGATGGTTTTCGGCTGGTTCACGGAAAAAGCATTTTACCAGATGGGCATTTATCCGGTCCGCTTCGGCATCGGGGTCATCGCCGTGGGCGGCGCTGTCGCCTATCTTCTGGCCGGCGTCGTCAACTGGCGCGACTACCAGGAAAAAGTGGATTGGGGCGTGGTCTGGTTGTATGCGGGCGCCATCATTTTCGGGCGGGCGCTGGACAGCACCGGAGCGGCCTACTGGCTGGCGCGTTCGGCGATTGAAATGCTGACGCCGCTGGGTATCGACTCGGGACTGCCGCTGATGGCGGTGTCCAACGGCCTCACCGCTGTCATCACCAACCTGATGGCCGACGGTCCGGCAGCAGCGGCCGTGGGGCCCATCGCGCTGAACCTGGCAGGTCTGGCCCATCCCGGCAGCACCTATCTGCCGTTCATGGCCATGTCCACCGCTATTGCTTCATCCTTTGCGTACTGCCTGATCATCGGGACGCCCCCCAACGCCATCGTCTACGCCAGCGGTTACCTGGAGCCAAAGGATTATCTTAGGGTGGGAATCCCTATTTGGATACTGGTGAACGTCGTCCTGCTGGCAATGACCGCCCTTTACTGGAACATCAGGGGGTTTATCGGCTTGCCGGGATTCTGACGGTCCGGCGCCGTGAAAAAAGGTTCGGCCGAAACAGTTTGAATAAACAGAACATGGAGAGCTTCGTCATGAAAAAGAAACCGGCTTCGTTCTACTATCAGGACGGCAAACTTTACATCTCCCGGGCGTTCGAACGCAAGATGTTCTTTGTATTGACACTGGTGATGATGCTTCTGGGCCTTTTTACAAAAATCAGTCTGCTCTGAAACAACACCGTCAGGGAGGCAAGAACCATGTTTCATTTTTATTTCGACATGCTTGCTCGGACGCTCTCACAGCCGCGACAGCTTTTCAGCCGACTGCCCGAAGATATGGGTCTCAAAAAAAGCTTCGCTTTTCTGACGATATCGAGCTCTGTTTTTTCCGCGGCATCCATGTTGACCGGCTTCAGCGGCATTCCCTTTTTGTGGGCCGGCCTCTGTTTCGTCAATGCCGTGGGCATGACGTTGATCGCCGCCGGGTTGGGTTATGTGCTTGTCTTCACCCTCAAGGGCGGCCGGGACGTCGTTTTTCATGAGGTGTTCCGAATTTACGCGATTTCATCGGGAACCACGCTGCTTGCGGCCTGGATTCCCCTTTTTGTGGTGATTACCGAGCCCTGGAAATGGTGGCTGATCGGCACCGGCATGACGCGCTCCTGTCGTCTTTCCGTCGTTCAGACACTGCTGGTCATCGGTCTGTCCATCGGCATCATGGTCGGTGCCTTTCGACTCGCGCTGCCGCTGACCTTTTCACAGGCCGTCACAGGATGAAAATTTAGAAAACCGGGCGTCATGCAACTGCGCTACATAAGGAGGCTCGCGGCATGGGTGAAAAGATAAAAGTCTTGATGGTTGACGACGAAGCCCAGTTCAGAAAAACCACTGAAAAAATACTCTCCAAGAAAGGATTTGAAACGATCCTTGCTGCAGACGGCGAGGAAGCGCTCGAGAAGCTCGCCCAACAACCGGATGTTGTCATTCTGGACATCAAGATGCCGGGGATGGACGGCCATGCAGTGCTCAGGAAAATCGGTGAAATACGCCCCGGCACGCCGGTGATCATGCTGACCGGACATGGCGCCCTGCCTTCCGCCAGAGAAGCCCTCGAGCAGGGGGCTTTTGATTACCTTGCCAAACCGTGCGATGCAGACCTACTTTCGCTGAAGATCAGGGAGGCGTTTCAACACAAAACCCGGCTGCCTCGGGGAGAAGAAAAACGGGTGATCGGTGTGATGGTTCCGCTGCAGGAATACACCGTCGTCCGGGGGGACAAGACCATTGCAGAGGCTGTCAAGGCCCTCAGGGATTCGTTTGCATCCCAGGCGGTTACCCCCCGGATCATGGAAACCGGGCATCGATCCATTCTGATAAATGACGTCGCCGGCGATATCATCGGCGTGTTGGCGATTATCGATCTCGTCGAATGGATCATGCCGCGCTATCTCTCGGCGCCCAAACCCTCCACGGCCGACAGCATTCAATATTCGCCCCTGTTCTGGTCGGGCATGTTTACCCAGGCTGTCAAGGAGTTGAGCGCCGTTCGAATCGAGGACGTCATGTCCCCCGCACCCATAACCATCGAGGGTACTGCGTCGCTTATGGAAGCCGCCTACCTGATGGTGACCCACAAGGCCAGACGGCTGTTGGTGACGCTGTCCGGCAAACCTGCCGGCGTCATTCGAGAGCAGGATTTGTTTTTCGAAATAGAGAAGATTTTTAGGAGCTGAAAGAGGAGGATGCATGTCTCATTCCACAACGACGACCACCGACAAATCTGCCAAACACTGGCGTTGGGAAAACCAGCCCGGTTACAAACCTGTTTTCTTCATTATCGCCGCCATCGTGTTTACCGCCATCGTGCTGGCGCCGCCTCCCCGCAGCATGCTGGAGATGGTGCAGGAAAACAATCCCCCGGGTTACAAACTGGACCAGGGCTGCAGCACCATCACGGATGCGGTCAACAGGAAGCTTCGACCCGAAGCCTTCGCAAAGCAACAGGACGGCGCACCGAACAAGAACAGCCACCATAAAACAGAACCCCTGCTGACCGAACGGGAAGTGGCCAACCTGGCCAAGCTCACGGTGGCCATTCTTTTTCTGGCCGCTTTTTTGTGGGGCACCGAAGCGCTGCCCCTGGGCGCCACCGACATCATGGTGGGCGTGATGCTGTATCTGTTCGCAGTGCTTCCTTTGAATGATATTTCAAGGGCCTACATGACGGACGCCGTATTTTTCATTTTCGGTATTCTGGCCGTGGCGGTGGGGGTCGCCAAAACCGGCCTGGACAAGCGCATCGGCCTGATTCTGTTGAGCCGCATCAAAAGCACCAAGGCGTTCGCATTTTTCTTTCTGCCGCTGCTGTCTGTTTCCGCAGGTTTTTTATCGGAACACGCCCTGGTGGCGCTGCTGATTCCGGTGTTGATGGGGATTTACAAAGTCACCTGCCGAATGTACGGCGTTAAAAAAGACCGGGCCCTGGCGGTTTTTCTGTTACTGGGTATCTGTTTCGCAGCCAATCACGGCGGCCCCGGGTCTCCTGCCGCCGGCGGCCGCAACGCCATCATGGTCGGCTATCTGATGGCCTACGGAACACCTGTCTCATTTCTGGAGTGGATGAAATGCGGACTGCCCTTTGTGCCGTTGATGTCCGTGATCATCGGCGCCTTCATGTACATTCGGCTGAAGCCCAAATTCATGGTCAAGGATGTCAACCCCAGCAAAATTGTCAAGGCGGAAGTGGCCCGCATGCCGAAGTTCGCAGGGCAGGAAGCCCTCATGGCAATGATACTCGTGCTTCTGGTGGCAGCGTGGATCATTATCGGTGAGCATGCCGGACTAGGGGGACCCACCCTGTATGCCGTGTTTGCCATGTTCGTGCTTCGCATTCTTCGCTGGGAAGACGTTCAGGAAGGGGTGGCCTTTGACGTGGTCGGCCTCTATGCCGCCGCCTGTGCCATGGGCGTTGCGCTGAAATTCACCGGCGGCGCCCTGTGGCTGGCAAAAACCTTTGTCGCCATGCTCCCTGACTTTTTAACCCGGGGAGACGGTCTGGTCATCGGCGTGAGCCTCCTCACCGGCACCATGACCAACTTCATGAGCGACGGTGCCACCGTGGCCGCCTTGGGCCCCATTGTGCTGCCAATGGCAACCCTGGCCAATGTCAGCGTCATCAAAGTCGGCCTGATTACTTCCTTTTCGTCCTCCTTTGCCAATTTCCTGGTGGTGGGAACACCCAACAATGCCATCTGTTTCGGCATGGGGCGCGATCCCGAGACCGGCGAACGCCTGCTGGACGTCATGGACTTCGTCAAGTTCGGCATACCCGTAACCATTCTGGCGTGGCTGGTCCTGTGGTTCTGGACGGTGCTAGGATACTGGAAGCTATTGTCATGGGGATAAGCGTGCTTGCATGAAGCAGCAGAATAGCAAAAAAAAGCTCTTCAGACATCTCAAGGTCCAGATTATCGGTGTCACGCTGGTATTATCCATTGCCCCGCTGATTTTTTTAGGCGGTGTCATTTACTATCAGTTTGCCGACGTGTCGGTGCAGCGGTGCAAAGATCAGCTGCGACAGCTCTCCAGAAGCCAGAGCAATGCGGTGGATGTGTTTCTGCGTGAACGAACCAACATTCTGACAACCATTGTCAATACGCATACATTCCAGGAACTCTCTCTGCAGCAGAATCTGCAGCAGTTGTTTCAGGTCCTGGTTCAGAACTCCCAGGGTCTGGGACTGATTGACCTTGGGGTTATTGACGAAACCGGGGAACACTTAGCCTATGTGGGGCCCTTTGCGCTCAAGGGATTGAACTACTACCAGCAGCCCTGGTTCAGCGCCGTCATGAGCAAAGGCCGCTATGTCAGCGACGTCTACCTGGGATATCGGCAGTTACCGCATTTTATTATCGCCGTCCGCGGCCACAGCAACGGCCGGCCCTGGGTGCTGCGCGCCACTATTGACAGTGATGTGTTCAATAGCCTGGTGCGAACCGCTCATATCGGTGAGTTCGGAGATGCCTATATCGTCAGCAAGGACGGCACCTATCAGACACAACCTCGGCTCAGCGGCAAGCTGTTGGAAAAAGCGGGCCTCGACACTAATAAGTTCGCCGAAGGCACCACGGTGCAGGAGGTTGAAAAACAGGACCGTAGCATCGCCTATTACGCCGGCTCTTGGCTCAAGAACAACCAGTGGCTGTTCATTACCAGCCAGGAAAAAATAGAACAGTCCGGTGGTCTTCTCGAGGCTCGCAATACGGAAATCATTATCGTCGCCACCGGATGTCTGGCCATCATTCTGGCCACTATTTTCATTACACAAATAACGGTGAGCCGCTTGGAAGAATCTGATCGAGAAATGGATAAACTGAACGCCCAGCTGATTCAGTCCGACAAACTGGCCGCCCTGGGAAAGATGGCTGCCGGCATCGCCCATGAAATCAACAATCCCCTGGCCGTGATCGGTGAAAAGGCCGGCTGGATGAAAGACCTGCTGACCGAAGAGTGCTTTCAGGAAAGCGAAAATTTTCGAGAATACAAAACATCTGTTGACAAAATCGAAGAACACGTGGAAAGAGCAAGGAAAATCACCCATAACATGCTCGGTTTTGCCAGGCAGATGGAACCGCGTTTGGACGACGTGGACGTCAACCGAACCCTTGACCAGGTCATCGATTTTCTGGAAAACCATGCCCGGACCAACAACATCGAGATTCAAACCGATTTTCAGGACACTATTCCGGTGATCGCCAGTGACCAATCGAAGCTGCAGCAGGTCTTTTTGAATTTGATCACCAACGCCATCGATGCCATCGAGAAAAATGGCCTGATCGAAATTACCTCTCGCTGCAACGGCGATTTCATTACGGTAACGGTACAGGACGACGGTCCCGGGATTCCGAAAGAGCAGCAGAATCACATTTTCGATCCGTTTTTCACCACCAAAATGCCAGGAAAAGGCACCGGACTGGGATTGTCGGTGAGTCACAGCATCATTGAAAAGATGGGCGGCGATATTTCATTTACCAGCAAAGAAAAAGAGGGAACGACTTTCACCGTAAAACTTCCGGTGGTGCTGCCCGAAAAAAAATAGCAAGGAGAAGATACGATGGATACATTTAGAATTTTGGTCGTGGATGATGAAATCGATTTTTTGGAAACCATCATTAAGCGTCTGGGAAAAAGGCAACTGGATGTCACCGGTGTCGACAGCGGCGAGAAGGCGATTGCGCTTATCAAAGAACAGCTCTTTGATGTGGTGCTGCTGGACATCAAAATGCCGGGGGGCATGGACGGCATCGAAGCCCTGCGGGAAATCAAGAAAATCCGCCCTCTGACCGAAGTCGTACTCCTCACCGGCCACGCGTCCATCGAAACGAGCATTGAAGGTATGAAGCTCGGTGCCTTCGACTACCTGCTCAAACCCATCAAGCTGGAAGATCTGATGCTGAAACTGGCGGCGGCATTTCAGAAAAAAGATGCGCACGATCAAAAGATTCGAAACGCAAAAATAAAGGAACTGCTTCGCTATCCCAGCAAAGTGTTCGATCAGATCAAAGAAAATGACAAATGAGCACACAAAGGGGGTGATACCATGCTGGTGAAAAATTGGATGAGTAAAAATCCTGTTACCATTGATGTCAAAGCATCCATGCAGGATGCCATCAGACTGATGAAACAAAAAAACATTAAACTGCTTCCCGTTATCAAAGGCGATGATCTTGTCGGTGTTGTCACTGACCGAGATCTGAAAAAAGCGTCGGCGTCGGACGCCACATCGCTGGATGTCCATGAACTGCTTTATCTGATTACAAAAATAAAAATCAAAGATATCATGGTGGAAAATCCCGTTACCGTGCCTGAGGATTTCACCATCGAGGAAACTGCGGACATACTGCTGGCAAAGAAAATTTCCGGTGTGCCCGTCCTGGGCAAAACCGGCAAAATTGTCGGCGTCATTACAAAGTCCGATTTATTCAGGGTGATCATCGCATTGACCGGGTTCGGCCAAAAAGGCATTCAATTGGCCATGCAGATCGAGGACGCCTCAGGGTCCATCAAAACCATTGCCGATGTGATTCGAAAGCATCACGCACGCATTGCCAGCATCCTGACATCGTATGACCAAGTGCCGGAGGGATATCGCAAAATTTATATCCGCTTCTTCGGGATGGATCGCAGCCAGGTCGAAGCATTGCTGGCCGACATTCAGACCAAAGCGCGGCTGCTGTATATGGTGGACCACAGAGAAGGAAAACGGGTAATCTATAAATCGTGATCGGGTGTAAAAAACCTGCAGACTTCTTAGCGCAAATCCCTGCCAATGAAATTTGACAGGGATTTTTTTACATGCTGTAAAAAAAATGGACAAGCCGGCGGGCCTTTGACGCCGACATCTTTTTCTTTCATGAAACTTGTGTTGATTTTTTCACGCTGAATTGAAAATTTCAGCTTTTCATCGAAACCTCAACCCCACGAATCCCGCAATCCTGCTGCATTCCCATTCTGCAGCATCCTTCAAAAAGACAAAAAGGCCGACCCATCGGGACATTGTCCAGTTTTCATTGCGATTGGCATATGCTTTGCAGAGTAAGATGTTAACACTTTTCATTGAAAGGGCTTTATGGGAAAGGCTAGCCAATGAAACCAACCGATAGACACTCCGAAAATACACCCATGGAAACTAAAGGAGGCAAACTATGAAACGAACACCCATAATTGCACTCATCCTGATCGTCGCATGTTTTGCTTGCGCGTACATGATTAGCGGGTCGCAGGTTCATGCCAAAGAAATACTGCGCTACACCGGATCGAACCAAGTATATCATGCCTATGACAAAGAAGTAATTGCCGAATTCACAAAAGCGACCGGCATTGAAATCGACGTGAACACGGCTTCTTCCGGAGCGGCGGTGTATCGCTTGATGAACGGATACGCAGACATTGCGAGCACTGCCAGAGAACTGTACCGAAGACATGAGGACTACGGCTTTTCCCAGATCGCGTTCTGCAAGGATCCGCTGGCGGTCATAACCAAATCCGGCTGTGGTGTTGACTCCCTGACGGAGAGTCAACTGCAGGACATTTTCAGCGGAGAGATATCAAACTGGAAAGAGGTGGGAGGCGCCGATCTTCCCATCCTGGTCATTGTCCCCGGTACCGAAACAGCCGCAAACAAAAATTTCCGACGGCAAGTCATGAAGCACACCGAGATCGACTATGATTTCATGACCTATGACTCGACCATGGCCATCGAGGCGATAAAATATTTTCCCTGCGGCGCCATTTCCTTTATTGCTCAAGGGGCCGTAGAACATGAAGCAGGCATCGTCACGATAAAAATCAATGGCTTGTCTCCGCATGACCCGGCATACGGGTACTCCCAAATTTTCTACTATGTCACGAAAGGCAAACCGGAAGGAGATATCAAGGCTTTCATCGATTTCTCTCTTTCTGAAAAAGGCAAGCGCATCCTGAGAAAAAACGGCATGATTCCCCTCTCCAAATAAACCGCATCGACATCATCCCTCCTCCTTCTTCAAAAGGAGCGGCCGCCTGGCAGCCGCTCCTCCCATCTTACCCGTAATGCGCGATGCATAAAGAGTAATGCGAGTTTTGGCTGTTAGCGCTTGGTTTATTGTCTCGCAAATTAGATAAAAAAGATTGTTTTCAAAAATGCGGGGAAACCATGAAGCTATTCGTTGACGATTAAATCAAGTTCTTTCAAGCGCTGCTCCCTACCCATTACCCATCACGCATGACTAT
>Ga0316576_10000906_pt1 | contig 15097 bp, 13 predicted proteins | sample S0NA_FD_203075 | JGI IMG/M metagenome (GOLD analysis project Ga0316576, IMG submission 203075) | Rhizosphere microbial communities from salt marsh grasses in Alabama, United States - S0-2_050615r3r5 | ecosystem: Host-associated > Plants > Roots > Rhizosphere | place: USA: Alabama | collected... | reverse complement strand
GAAAATGAAAGAGAATGAACAACGAAATCCATTGGACGATTATTTAAGCCCTCATTTTATAACCCGGAGCAACTGGCTGAGGGCAGCTGTGCTGGGAGCAAATGACGGAATATTATCAACAGCAAGTATAGCGATTGGCGTGGCAGCAGCGAGCCAAACCAGAGAGCCAGTTATATTAGCCGCAATTGCAGGACTTGTAGCAGGTGCCTTATCAATGGCAGCAGGCGAATATGTATCAGTAAGTTCTCAAACCGATGTGGAGAAGGCCGATATTGAAAGAGAGAAGCAGGAATTAGCTGAAATGCCTGAACTGGAATTACAGAGACTGACTGAAATATACGAAAGCAGGGGACTAAAAAGGGAAACAGCAGAGACAGTGGCAAGGGAATTAACTGAGAAAGATGCATTAAGCGCGCATGTAAGAGACGAGCTGGGGATAAATGAAATAAGCCAGGCAAAACCGGTTCAGGCAGCATTTGCCTCAGGGGCTTCATTTACTGCAGGTGGAATTCTGCCTTTCCTGGTAACCCTTTTCCTGCCATTAAAAAGCATGACATATTCTCTTTATGGATTTGCCATTTTCTTTCTGATTTTATTGGGAGCTCTGGCAGCCAGAACTGGAGGTTCAAGCGTGCCAAAAGCAATGATCAGAATTACGTTCTGGGGTACGGTTGCAATGGGACTGACTGCCCTGGTAGGATACATATTTCATGTCACCGTCGGCTAAAGTGAATCTACAGGTCTCACCTCATAAAAAGCAAAAAAAGCAATCTATCTCAGGTATTTGTTTATATTTGGTAAAAGAGGCAGGAGGAATCATTTTACAGGACTCCTGCTGAGGGAAAGAACTCTATTCCATGGATTATTTGAGGGGAGGAAATATGTTCTTTTGATAAGATGAGCATATAAGAAGAATGTATCGGGTTCTATTATGCATATTAAGACAGGAAATATTGTCAAGATATTTGCCCTTGTAGCAGTAGTATCATCATGCAGGGTGCTGATATATAACGTTCCGGATATATCAGATGAAAAGATTTTCCCTTATCGTGTCATTAAGAACGACCCTGATTCTGTCTTTTATTTCAAAAAATCATCCACCACAAAAGACCTGGGCAAAGAGATTGTTGTTGATTATAATACTCTGATACCGGATGTTATAACCCTGGATCAATACGTTGAAAACTCAAAAACAGCAGCATTATTAGTAATAAGAAACGATACTATCAAATACGAAAGGTACACTGGAGATTATAATGAAAGTTCAATTTATAATATTTTTTCCGCTACAAAGATCTTCATTACGACCCTGGTAGGAATTGCAATTAATGAAGGAAAGATCACTGGTGCTGACCAGGTAATTACTGATTATCTACCTGAGCTAAAAGGGAAAAAAGGCTTTGACCAAATTACTATAAGGCACCTGCTTCTTCATACTTCCGGGATTAAATTTTCCGAATCCAGGTTCAATCCCTTTTCTGATAATGCAAAGTATTATTACGGTCGCAACCTGAGAAAGCTGGTTCTGAAGTCGGAACTTTCTGAGAGTCCCGGCCTGGCAACCCATTATTGCAGTGCCAATGTCCAGTTACTGGCAATGATTTTGGAGAGAGCTACCGGCATGACTTTATCATCATACCTGCAGGATAAGTTGTGGAAGAGAATCGGGATGCAATATGAAGCTACATGGAGTCTGGATAACAAAAGAAAGGATCCGGTTGAAAAAGCATTCTCCAATATTAACTGTACGGCAGTTGATATGGCAAAAATAGGCAGGTTGTATTTAAACTTCGGTTCCTGGGGCCCTGACCAGATATTGTCCAAAGATTTCATTTGCGAAGCTACCAGCCGGGACACAACTGATGGCAGTTGCCGGGATTTTCAATATAATATCAGATTCGATCCGATGCAAGATGACTATTACTATTCAAGAGGTCTCTACGGGCAATTGATTTTTATCTATCCCAAGAAAAATATTATCGTTGTGCGTGTCGGAGAAAAAGATCTTAAATATAATCCCACCTTCATGAATCGTATTATTTTACAAATAGTTGACCAGATCTGACACGACTCTGAACCCGAAATAAAACTTACTGATCAGTTCTCTATGTTGACATGGTAAAGGTTCAACCTATTCTCATAATTCTGAAATTGTCTTTTAAAGACACCTGCAACAATGTTCAGCGCAAATGATTTAGTATATTACATCACAAAACTAATTCCGGCAGAACAATGGAAGCAATAAGACATTTTCTCGGACTCGTGATATTTCGTTTCTCAGACCATGAAATAAAGATATTAACACTGCTGATAGTGTTGTTCATCTTCATGGGAACTAAACTGTTATTATGGATAATACGGAAGACCATCTTCAGAAAACAGACGGTGAAGCGTATTGAGATTAGCAATGCCTACTCATTGTACCAGATCATAAAGTATGTGTTGTGGATAGTCTCAATCTTATTCATGCTTCAGACCCTGAGCATCAGCATTACAGTCCTTCTCGCCGGTTCCGCTGCCCTTCTGGTTGGTATTGGTCTTGGCCTCCAGCAGACATTCAACGACTTTATCTCAGGGATCATTCTACTTATCGAGGGTACGACCAAAGTGGATGATGTGCTCGAAATCGATGGCGATGTGGTAAAGATTCAGGAAATAGGAATACGTACTTCAAAAGGACTTACTCGTGATGATATTGTGGTAATAATACCTAACTCGGCAATTACAACCAACAAGGTAATCAACTGGAGCCACCAGTCTAAGAAGACACGTTTCCGGATAAGCGTCGGGGTGGCCTATGGAAGCGATGTCGACCTGGTAGTGAAAGTGCTTGAAGCAAGTGCACTGGAACACCCGGAAATCAGCCATAAAGAAAACATAGAAGCCCGGTTTGTTGATTTCGGCAGTTCATCGCTCGACTTCCATCTGCTTTTTTTCAGTGATAATGTCTTCAGGATTGAAAAAGTGAAGAGCGAAATCCGGAAGATCATTAACAGGAAGTTTAACGAAAACAACATTGTAATATCGTTCCCGCAGGTTGATGTTCACGTGAAGGATATCCCCCGGACGTAAGTAGGCGCCGGATCTGCCCGCCCCTCAGGCAATCCTGAATTAATACCAGACCTTTTTTTCGGAGTTGAACAAACCTGCTGTTCTTCTGTTACCAGATATAACAGTCCGTGTGTAGTTTACAATGAATACTAACAAAAGCAAAAAACCATGAATTCACAATCACATTGGAATGCTAATGGAATATCATTGCGTAATTCAGCAATCGTTGCCGGAATAGGCTTAATCCTGATGGCTATACTGGCGCCAATAGCCAATTTCTCAATATTGCAAAACCTTATTGTGGCAGATAATGCAGCAAGCACCGTAAGTAATATCTTCGATGCCCAGGGATCTTTCCGCCTGGCCATAGCAATCTTCACTATTGTTGCAGTGCTTGACATAATTGTTGCCTGGGGCCTGTATGTTCTCCTAAGGCCTGTAAACAAAAGTCTGTCATTACTGACTGCATGGTTCCGGATTGTATATGCCGCCATGCTTGGATTTGTACTGGTTAATCTCCTGTCAGTGCTTCAACTGGTAAGCAACGCAGGCTATTTGACTCCTTTTGGTGCAGAACAGGTCAGCGGAATGGTCATGTTATCACTTTCAAACTTCAATGTTGGCTGGCAGCTAAGTCTGATAATATTTGGATTTCATCTGCTTCTGCTTGGTTACCTGATATTCAAAGCAGGTTACATGCGTAAGATACTGGGCATACTACTGGTAATTGCAGCACTGGGCTATTTGATTGACGGATTTGGCACCTTGCTTTCTCCCGGTTATGATATAAGTATAAGCACATTCACCTTCATCGGAGAGATAGTATTAATCTTTTGGCTGCTTATATCCGGAGGGAAAACCAGATCAGAAAATTCAACAAACAACTGACTCTGTAAGACCCCGGGAATATTTACCTCACCCATATGAACGATCGATCCCGGGACCTTTAGCATTATCTCCCGGCAGCCTGTCAGAGGCAATTTAGTTCAGATTATGAGATTTTTGTATATTGGTCATGCAATGATCAATAGCTCAAATATTTAATCTTTACAAAAGGAGATGGCCATGAAGACTTTTTTATTTATCATATTCCTGTCATTAATAAATGCAGGCTGTAACCGGAGATCTCCGGACAATTATAATTATGAGACACCTGAGTACATAAATGACGGCCTGGAAACAGGGAGCCTGGAGGAAGCAGGCATGGATGCCGGTAAGATCGCCGAAGCCGTCCGCCGGATTATCGAAAGAAAGTACGGCGAAGTACATTCAATGTTAATATATAAAAGTGGCAAACTGGTACTTGAAGAGTACTTCGAAGGCCATAAATATGTCTGGGATGCACCGATGTACCGCGGAGAATATGTCAAATGGGACAGGACCATGTTCCATCAGATAATGTCGTGTACGAAAAGCTTTACATCAGCCTGTATTGATATAGCAATACAAAAAGGATTTATACAAAGCGCGAACCAGTCTATCTTTGACTACCTCCCACAGCATCAGCAATTCAATACGGGTGAAAAATCAGCGATCACCATCGAACACCTGCTGACAATGACTTCAGGACTGGAATGGGATGAGTGGCACGCTCCGCACGCAACGGCAGCCAATGATATTGACCGTTTATATATCGAATGCTATGAAGATCCGCTGTCATGCGTACTGGAAAAACCACTTGTCAGCACGCCGGGGGAGTCATTCACATATAATGGCGGCGGCATGATCACCCTGGGTGAGATACTTAAAAATGCCTCGGGTATGAATATTGAGGAATTTTCAAAACAATACCTGTTCAGCCCATTGGGAATAGACTCAATTAAATGGGATGTTTTCCCGAAAGGGGAGTATGAAACAGCCGGCGGACTCCATATCAGGCCAAGAGATATGATGAAATTCGGAGTCACATATTTAAATGGTGGTGTCTGGAACGGCGCACAAATCGTTACCTCCGACTGGGTTAAAAAAAGTTCAGAAATATATAACAACAACTCCGGCATAAACCTGCCTATAGAAGACTCCGGAAGAAACGGCTATGGATATACATGGTGGATAAGTGAGGTCGGTAAGGGAGGTAAAAAGACCCACATGTTCAGGGCTAACGGCTGGGGAGGCCAGGTAATAATGGTATTACCGGAAAAGGAAATGGTGGTGGTCTTCACAGGTGGCAACTACACCTCACGGTCATCGCTCTTTCACATACTCGAACGTTATATTCTGCCAGCATCAGATTAGGCTGCTGTCACATGCCCGGAGGATTTTAACAAGGGTATAATGTGCAGACATGAATTACATATATCTTTATTTCATGAAAAGGGTATACCTGCTGCTTTTGTTTCTGGCCTTGGGTAGTGCTTCCTATTCACAGGATCTGATCCGGATTACTGCTGATCTGGAGCTGATAAGAATTTCAGATAACGCCTATATACATGTTTCATGGAGTGACTTACCGGACTACGGAAGAGTGGGAGCTAACGGCCTGGTATTTATTTCTGGCAGCCGGGCCTTTCTGTTTGATACTCCCTGGAACGATTCACTGACTTGTATCCTGGTCTCATATCTTGAAGGTCAGATGCAATTAAAGATAGAAGGATTTATACCCAACCACTGGCATGAAGACTGCATGGGAGGCCTGGGCTGCATTAAGGGCCACGGTATTAAATCTTATGCAAACCAGCTCACCGTGGATATCGCCCGCAGTAAAGGATTGCCGGTGCCGGATGAGGGATTTACTGATTCCCTGACACTCAGGCTCGGAGATAAGGTTATATATTGCTGTTTCCCGGGAGCTGCTCATACAACGGACAATGTTGTGGTATGGGTCCCTTCAGAGAAGATACTCTTCCCTGGCTGCATCTGCAAGAGCCTCGACTCCTCCAATCCTGGCAACACTGCAGATGGTGATACCTCCGCATATCTGGAAACGGTTGACTATATTATTGATAAGTTCTCCAATGCTGATGTTGTGATACCCGGTCACGGAAATTTCGGTGGCCCGGAACTGCTGACCCATACAAGAGCATTAGTTCTCACCAACAGGAGTCTTCCCGAAAGATAGACATATTTACAGCATGAAAGCGGGTATTTGACCATCTTAATATTAAAATTGCACCTTTAGCATAGCATGGATACCAGAGTCGAGAAACATTCCCCTTTAAAGTCAGTGGTACTTCATCTTCTTCCCGGAATACTGACAGGTGCCGTCTATTTCGCATTGGCGCCAGTGGTGAGAAGAGGCGGTTATCCAACCGTGATGGCTATTATTCTGGCTGGCATATTTGTTATCATACCTTTTGAGCTTGGATTGCTTTTTTACCAGAGGAAAAAGACAGGTGAGAGGTTCTTCAATGGCATTGTACGTTATACAAAGGCTTTACCATTCTGGCAGTACCTTATCATAATTCCGGGTATTCTTGTCTTGTCAGCTGCCATGTTCAAGATTTTGGAATTTTCCTCAGTATACCTTGAATCACTTTTCGGGTGGCTGCCTTCAGATTTGCTGCTGAATATGGGTCTTGACGGAGAATATGAGAAAGGTAAACTGCTATTGACCTATATTCTGTTTTTAATTTTTATTGTATTCATCGGGCCGGTGACAGAAGAGTTTTACTTCAGGGGTTACCTTCTACCCAGGATGCCGGTCGGGCTGAAAGGATGGACAGAGATCTCACACAGCTTCCTCTTCGCGCTGTACCATACCTGGACACCATGGATGCTTGCGGTCAGGACTTTCGGGATTTTACCGCTGGTCTATGCAGTAAGGAGAAAAGAGAATATCTGGCTTGGAATTGTTGCGCACTGCCTCCTTAACTCGATGGATTTTATTATTGGGGCGTCATTCCTGCTGAAACTGGGATAACAGGTTTTTTTACTGTACATAAATGCTTTTAAATTATGGGGTGACCTGTAGCACTTCTGATTTTTATATTTTTATCTCTTTGAAATAATACTCTTTTATGAAAAACAAGATCATCGGTATTTATTCAACTGTAATCGGCCTTGCCATAATAGTAATGTGGCTTATAATCCTGAACGGGCAGTCACTTCCTGAAACAAGGAGTACGCTTTCATTTCATCTTGCATCAGAGTTTCTCATGGCTACCTTCTGTATAGTTAGCGGTATACTTGTTCTGAGAAGAAAGCATCCGGGCAGGTTACTTAACATGGCCGCATTAGGGATGATGATTTATTCGGTGCTTAATGCTGCAGGGTATTATGGAGACAGGGGGGAGACAGCCGCGATGATCATGTTTATTGTCCTTGCCGCACTTACCCTCTTGATCTTCAGGCTGCATTTCCCGACAGCAGAGGAACATAAATAATCAATGGTTGAATTTATGAAATGACTGTTGAAGCATACATAGCTGCATTTCCTGAAACCGTTCAGGAGCGTCTGAAGCAGATACGTGCCGTGATCCTGGAAAATGCTCCATACGTGGAAGAAGGTATCTCATATAAGATGCCCTCTTATAAGATGAACGATAAGCCCCTCGTATATTTTGCCGGCTTCCGGAACCATATCGGTTTTTACGCCACCCCTACCGGACATGCAGAATTTGCCAAAGAGCTTTCAGCATATAAACAGGGAAGAGGATCTGTACAATTCCCTATGGATAAGCCTCTGCCAATCGACCTTATTAAACGAATTGTCAGATTCAGGGTCAGTGAAAATAACCGGGGAGTCACGTCAAAATAATATGCAATGCTTAAAACACTGATTAAATGAAATTAAGTGACCTCGGTTATCGGGAACATCTTTCAGACCTGATCACAAGTGAAGAGCTTTCAGGATTTACTGTCGGGCGGGTGACACAGGAGCACCGTGAGAGATATATTGTCTCAGACGGAGAGCATGAGTATGAGGCTGAGATAACGGGTAACCTTAGATTTACAGCTTCTTCCAGAGAGGATTTCCCTGCCGTGGGCGACTGGGTCGCCATGACTGTTTATGATTCTGGCCAGGCAATTATTCAGAAGATCCTTCCCCGTAAATCCCTATTAGCCAGACAGGCTGTCGGCAAACCCGGGGAAAAGCAGGTCATTTCTGCGAATATCGATTGTGCCTTTGTCGTTCAGGCTATAAATAACAATTTCAATATCAACAGGCTCGAAAGATACCTGACGATCTGCTATTCAGCGGGCATTGAGCCTGTGCTGGTGCTGAGCAAAACCGACCTCGTTTCTGAAGAAGTGATAAAGGAAGCAACCGGGTTACTGGAGGCTCGCGACAGGCGGGTGAAATATATTCTCGTAAGTAATATCACCGGGGAAGGGTTAGACAAGGTCATTGATTTTATTCAGAGAGGTATGACCTGTTGCGTGATAGGGTCATCCGGTGTGGGAAAGTCAACCCTTATCAATACACTGCTTAAAAGGGAGGCGCTCAGGACGGGAGAGATCAGCAGCAGTACTGACAAGGGGAAGCATATTACGGAACATCGTGAACTGTTCGTAATGGATAACGGCGGCATAATAATTGACACCCCCGGCATGAGAGAACTTGGATTGACGGATGATATCACCGGAATTAACACTACTTTCCAGGAAATTAACGATCTTGCGCAGAAATGCAGGTATCCCGACTGCACACATGTAAGTGAGAGCGACTGTGCCGTGCTCGAAGCCGTAGAAAATGGAACACTCGACAGAGGCTACTACGATAACTACATTAAGATGCTCAAAGAGCAGGAGAGATTCACTACATCAGTGGCTGAGAAACACCGACGCGAAAAGCAATTCGGGAAACTCATGAAGAACTACCACAGGGACATGAAAGACCATGGGCTGGAATGATTCTCCTTACAGGAGATCATTAACGAAAGCCTGGCCTCAGCAGATGATGCTTTTAAGTCGAAACGAACTTATATAGGGGATTTATGAAAAAGATCTGGCATATTTTAATCATCGCATGTGTTCTTTTTTCTACTGCTGAATGTCAGAGTCAGTCTGGCAAAGAGCCGGTAAGAAAGGACAACGACCGGACAATCCTGGCTTATGGCAACGGAATGGACAGGGTATACATTAAATATGTTGCTGACCTGACCGGCAAACCAAATCCAAGGATCTGCTTCTTCCCGACAGCTGCGGCTGATGACCCGAGGGCTGTAGCCTACTGGAACAGGTTGGTTGAGGGACTTCCTCTTGATGCCTGCGTAATAAATACATTTATCAGCTCTTCTCCTGAACAGAAAACCTTTGCGGAAGAGATACTGAACGCTGATGCAATCATTGTCGGAGGAGGTAATACCCTGAATATGATTGCTATATGGCATGCTCAGGGAATTGACACACTTCTAAGGATGGCTTATGATAAAGGCATTGTCCTGGCTGGAGGCAGTGCAGGATCACTATGCTGGTTCACCGGTGGTTACAGTGACTCAAGACCAAAGGAGTTATCGATCATTGAATGCCTGGGTTTTCTTGATTACAGCCATTGCCCACACTATAATGAACCCCAAAGAAAAGCACTGTACCGTGATGCGATTCTGTCAGGCAGAATTGAACCGGGATATGCCTGCGAGAATGGTGCTGCACTGCTTTTCATTAACGGTAAAATGGTAAAATCGTTATCTGTTGATGCTTCAGCCAACAGTTACTTTGTTAGTGTTGTCGAGGGGAAACTTACAGAAGAAATACTGCCGGCAGAGATCATTAAATAATACAGGAGGAGTGAATCTTACAGTATTACAAATGCTCCGCCAAGCGTTTTCCCGTCACATACCAGTCTAATAAAGTAAATACCCGGGCTAAATCCTTCAGTGTCCAATGAAACATCAGTGTCATTAAAAGCAACTGTCATTACGAGGCAGCCGCCGGAGTTGTAAACATACCCAACCGAACCCGGACAGATTCCACCGGAAGTACTGATGTAAATATAACCCTGAGCAGGATTGGGGTATAGAGTGAGAGAAACACCTTCCCCGTAAATATCTTCAACCGGATTGAGGGTACCCCAGATCTTTTCAACGAAGTCCGGATCATCTATAAAAGGATTGCGGTTCTGCTGGTATTTGTAGACTTCGTTGTTTCGGTCTGTCTCTTTGGTGCTGACAGTGTCAGCGCGGTGCCAGGCAAGCAGCATCGCCAGGGCCCATTCTTTGGGCTGAGCTCCGTCTGTCATGTCACTCCCCGGCCACTGGCTGTCCTCACCGTAGTAACGCGTAGCCATATAGAAATATGTACGTGCAAAATCACCTTTGTATTCATCTACCGGCTCAAAGACCACTCCCTCATATCCCGATACTGAAGAAGGACCTACCCTGCTCCCGTTGGTTGAGGTCCATGACGGATCGCTGGTCTCGCCGTAAGGCAGGTTGCCCCTCTTATTGTTCACCCAGCCGTCAGTGGGATATATGTGAAAGAGGTCGGTATACATTGGTGCGGCATCATTGAACCAGCTCTTCGGGAACGAATGTTCCCTGTTGTAGCAGTCGCCCTCCTTGCTGTAGTCACCGCACTGACCGGTAATAAAGGTAAAGGTATAGGCAGGGTTTCCCCCGGGGATGTCTGAATACATATCCCACACCGTTCCGTCAGGCTTTTTATCAGTATTCTGAAAGCAGGTCCAGAGATCAGCATAAGTGACAGACGTATGCTCGTCGATGATGTCATGAAGGGCCTGCTGCAGCGCTTTCCCGGTCAGCCCGTCAGCTGAACTGTAATACCCGTCGGGCGGCTGAGCCGTCGCGGGTAGCGAGGCCAGCACCAGCAACAGGCATATCAATGACAGGCGGTGCATTAATTATGCTAGTTCTCTGCAACCATGACATTGTCAACCTCCCATGTGGTTGTACGTCCTGTATCACCGTCATACACCCAGGCTATCCATACCTGGCTGCCCTTCCATGGTGAGAGATCTACTTTACCGGAGCTGACGAACTGGCTGTACCCCGACGCTGTTGAGACCGGAAGTGTGAAATTCAATTCTGTCCATGTGCTTGTCCAGGGCGTTGCAGATCCCGTGTAGTCTGTTGATAAAAAGAGCGTGAGCGTCGCCCCATTGTCATAGCCGTCAGCGCTGTCAAAGATGAGGTAAGGACTGGTTGCCAGTGTGAGGTTAAGTGCCGGGGCTATCATCCAGGTTATCACTGATTCCTGACCGGAGTTATAGGCGGTGGCCTGTACCCATTTACGGGTGCTGACAGTGTTTCCATACCATGTTTTTGTCCCGGCCTCGGGATATGTCATCCAGCCTGTCAGTGTGCTGACGTCAGCATACTGTACCAATGTGGAGAAGTCCTCTGAGAGGTATATCGTTCCTGCTGAACCGCACCTGTCTCCGGTCATGCTGTTCTCAGTCTCATCACGTACAATAAGCTGCACCCCGCTGTAATTGGATGCCACTCCCATAATATAGCCATTGCCTGCGGGAAGTGCATCTGAGGAGAAAGTGGCGTCGGAACGGGTGTACACCTCAAGTCCATCCGAACAGTCTGTCAATATGTTCTCACCTGACCAGCTGCCGGGTTCTTCGAACTGTACGTTTTCAATCCTTACATACTCAGCCTGGTGTTCGCCGGCGAGAAGGCTGGAAATTGTGACAGTCTCTGGTACCGGCGGGGCAGGAGCGAGGTTGATGAGCGTGGTCTGGTCAGCAATACCTATGTCCCCGAACTGTAAAAGACCGTTATACTCGGTGAACGAGACGCCACGGCATAAGATCTTTACCTCTGAGTCACGTGAGAAGCTGTTGGTGCCTGAAACGGTGAGGCATATGCCGGCTGTACTATCCTGAATGTAGGCTACAAAGGCCGGCAGGTTACCCAGTTCCGGAGTAAGAGTTATAATACCCTGGATATATACATTGGTGTCAACCTGGCTGATGCCGTCTTCGAACATCTCCCTGAGCTGTTCAATGGTGATGTAATCTATCACCGGTTCAGGTGGCGGAACAGGCTCGCGGCTGCATGAAGATATTACCAGGAAAATGGTCAGAAGTGGTATATATACTCTTTTTTTCATTGTCAGTATCTTATTTTGCTCCGGTCACTACTATGTTATCTATACACGATGATGTACTCTGAGTATTGCTTCCCGTATATCTGAATCCAATTACTCCGGATGCACCGCTTTCGACAGGGAGGTATACCTCCCCTGAGTTGATAAAGTCATAGTTGGCATCACTGCTGGCAGCCAGTGTGGCGGATAGCGGGATCCAGGTTGCAGTCGTGAGGTTGTAGCCGTTATAGTCTGTTGAGAAGAACACCTCAAGTGGCTCATCGGTTCCGTGAGCCCAGTATGCCTGCGCTGACTGGAATGTAAGAATCTTCTGTGTGGAAATGATCACCGGCGGCGTTATGAACCATGTTATCATTGAGCTCAGGCCGGAATTATATGCCGTGGCCTGTGCATAGGTGTTACCACTGAATGATTTAGCCTGCCAAATGCGTCCTCCGGCCTGGGCAAGGTTCTGCCATCCGGTGATATAGATATCCTGTGATGCCGTCAGTCCGGTGAATGTCTGATTCAGTGTCTCCACGGGGTCACCCAGGGGCTGCTCCACAACACCGCATCTTGTTCCGGTCATGTCAACCTCGTCAAAGTCCCTGACGATGAACTGGTATGTGCCGTTGAAAATTGTTACAATTCCGGTTATGGTTCCATTGCCTGTCGGAAGCAGTTCTCCGGCGGCAGATGAATAACCGCTTGTACGCACAATAATGGTTTTGTCATCGCAGTCTTCCAGGGTCCTGTTTTCGGTGACCTGATTTTCGGCATCAGCCCAGGTGAGTCCGGTCATGGCGTCAGTGAACTGCACATCGTCGAGCCTGACCAGCTTCCCGAGATAAGTACTGCTTTTTGCCTGGGAGACTGTCACCTCAGCAGGGTATGTCTCATTGCCGATTGACAGCTTCAGGCACTGGTTGTCCATATTCATGCCGCTGACACGTATGTCTCCGTCAGACTCATAATAAGGCACGGACCCCAGCTGCCAGAAGTTTCCATAGTCTCCTATAAAAAGACCTTTTACATTGATGACGACCGAATCGCCGATATAGAGTCCGCTCGTTGAATCAAATATAAGACGGAGTCCACCGGTGGCATCCTCGATATATGCCTCCTTGTAGAAGTTACCGTCTTTCTTGTCACTGGCCGTTATTATTCCCTTAAGAGCCCATTCATTTTCGATTTCCACCGGATGCCTTTGAGAATAGTCGTTTATTGCAAGCTGGTCAGCATAGAGAGCTTTAACCTGCTGAATCGAAACAATCTCACCTGTAATAAAATCCTTTACAGGAGGCGGCGTTTCATTATTGTCACTGCAGGCGGCAGCTATCAGCATTCCGGATATTATAACAACCACCGTATATATCTTTGTATGTATTTTCATGATCTTTTCCTCCTTCATTATTAATACCTGATACTGAGATTGATGAAGTAGTTAAAGCCATTGTAGTAATAGACCCTTGGCTGGAAGAGGTCGGGTCTCTCCGGATCATACCTGTACTGCTCATATCCGCCTGTCACGAAGGTGCGGTTATTGAGTATATTGCTCAGGTTGGCACTTACATTAATATATATATCATCTATCCTCCACGATTTACCGATGAAGATATCAAGCAGGAAGCCGGGATCGGCTTTTTTCTGGTATTCCCAGTAGGGATAGTATCCGCTTTCGTCTTTGGTTCGTGTTACCGGATTGAAATCGAGGTAGATCTCATCATAGTAGCTCCCTGTTATGCCTGCCCACCAGTACCTGGAAGAGTTGTACTCAACTCCCAGGGCAATGGCCGTCTGCGGTGTGCCGCTCTGGCGGAAGTACTGTATCCATACCTCCTCGTCGCTCAGTACCTGGCTGTTATTGTCCTGAGTGATGGTGATGTCAGGATTGCTTATCCACAGGTATTGTCCGAGGGATGCCACTGCGTTGACAACCAGCTCCGAAGTGATGTTAACCTCCGTGCCGGCTTCGATGCCGTAGTTTTCCTTGTCTATTCCCGTCATGGCGTAGTTGACCAGTGTCCGCCACTCGTCGTGGTAGAAGCTGGTGACCTCAGTCTGGTCCATGAAACGTGTATAGTAGGCTGTCAGTCTCCCTTTTATCACCGGAGACCGCAGCACATAGCTGATGTCACCTGATACGATTGTCTCTTTCACCAGTTCAGGTGTTATCGTGTTGCGTGTCCGCGGCGAAAGGAAGCTGTTCCTGAAGAGTGGCGGATTGGTTGTCAGGAGAGTGTTGAAGACGATCATGTGGCGTCCCGTGAAACGATAATCGCCACCGGCTTTGACTCCCCAGGTAAGGAAGTCGATTTTCTCTGATGAACCGTAAGAATTGTCGGGAAAGAGTCCCTTGCGCATCAGTCCTTCACGCCACATGCTGGTGTAGCGTGAGTGGGCGCTGAGATACAGTGACATCCGGTTCCCGGTGTAACGTCCTGTTCCCCATATAGTCGCCCCGCGCTGGTATGCGTAGTAACTGTTTCCGAAAGTCTCTCCCTTAACAACTGTATTATCAGGATTGTTCAGGTCACTCTGATAGGCGTCAGGGTCATTCGGATAGTCACGTTCGGCGAACTGGTCGACATCAAGCCAGTAGTCGCCTCCCAGGAGGTCCTTGATCACATTGTGGTTATGCCCGCGGTAAAGATCAACGAGCACGCCTCCGGTGATGTTGAAATTGTTTGAGATATCCCATGCCGCCCTTGTGTTGAACTGAAACTGAGAGAGATCATTGCGGCGGTCTTCAACGATATATTTTGAACGGTTGCCGGATACGGTGTTTCCTTCGATGCCTCCCTCGTCATAGACGGTAAAGATATTTTTTCTGTTGGCAAAGTAGAAATGATCCCAGTCTATATGGCTCACGGAAGGGTCTGTCTGCCATGCCTCCGTTATTCTTGAGATATCAGAATCGTCATAAAAATAGCTTGGCAGTTTGCGATAGTAGTCTGGTCTCGGATCAAGCACATCATACCAGTTCAGGGCAGAGTAACCGCTTTTACCAAACCAGTACCCGGCAGTGGTCTGGATGTCAAGCTTATCTGTCGGATCCCACAAATGAGCAAGCGTTATAAGCGGCTTATTGCTGCTTCTGACACGTGCG
>Ga0316576_10000905_pt1 | contig 15097 bp, 12 predicted proteins | sample S0NA_FD_203075 | JGI IMG/M metagenome (GOLD analysis project Ga0316576, IMG submission 203075) | Rhizosphere microbial communities from salt marsh grasses in Alabama, United States - S0-2_050615r3r5 | ecosystem: Host-associated > Plants > Roots > Rhizosphere | place: USA: Alabama | collected... | reverse complement strand
TCCCGCGACATGAACCGCTGCGACAACGCCTACTGTTCATCGGTCTGCTGCATGTACGCCATCAAGGAGGCCGTCATCGCCAAGGAACACGCCGGAGACGATCTGGAGTGCACCATTTTCTACATGGATATGCGCACCCACGGCAAGGACTTCGAAAAGTTCTACAACACGGCCAAGGACAAACACGGCGTGCGCTTTGTCAGAAGCCGGGTGCACACCGTCAACCCCGTAGCGGGCTCTGACGACCTTGAAGTCCGCTACGTTACCGACGAAGGACGTATAGAAACCGAAACGTTCGACCAGATCGTGCTTTCCGTGGGCATGGAGATATCGTCTGAAATCGTGACCCTGGCCCAAAAACTGGGTATCGAGCTTTCCGACGGCAACTTCTGCAAAACCGATACGACCACGCCCGTCAAGACCTCCGTCGACGGCGTGTATGTGTGCGGCGCCTTCCAGGGCCCCAAAGATATTCCCGAATCGGTCATGGAAGCCAGCTCCGCAGCCTGCAGCGCCGGGATTCTGCTGGCCGATGCCCGGGGATCGCTTGTCCGCGAAAGAGAATTTCCGGCCGAGGCTGAGGTGGAAGGCCAGGACCCCAAAGTAGGCGTATTCGTCTGCAATTGCGGCATCAACATCGGCGGCGTTGCCGATGTGCCCGCCATCGTGGACTATGCCAAGAGCCTGCCCAACGTGGTCCACGTGGAAGAAAACCTGTTCAGCTGCTCCCAGGACACCCAGGACAAAATGGCGGAGGTTATCAGGGAAAAAGGGCTCAATAGGGTGGTGGTCGCCGCCTGCACGCCCAGGACCCATGAGCCGCTTTTCCAGGAAACCATGCGCAACGCCGGGCTAAACCCCTACCTTTTTGAAATGGCCAATATCAGAAATCAGTGCACCTGGGTGCACGCCGGAGAAAAGGAAAAGGCCACCGAAAAATCGAAAGACCTGGTGCGCATGGCCGCGGCCCGAGCGTCCCTGCTGGACCCCATCGGCGACATCGACGTGGCGGTCAACAAGTCGGCGCTGGTCGTAGGCGGCGGCATCGCCGGCATGACGGCCGCTTTGAACCTGGCCGACCAGGGCTTCCCGGCCATCCTGGTTGAGAGGGATGCCGAACTCGGCGGTGTGGCCCGGGATATCGGCAAAACCTGGAAGGGCGAAGATGTCCAGGCCTTTCTGGCCGACATCAAGAACCGGGTTGCCCGACACCCGGAAGTGGAGGTTCTGACCGGTGCCGAAATCACGGACGCCGGCGGTTTTGTGGGCAACTTCGAAACCACCATCAAAAGCGGCGACAAACTCAAGACCGTGCAGCACGGCGCCACTGTCATCGCCACGGGCGGCGGGGCCGCGGACACCGATGAATACCTTTACGGAAAAAACGACCGGGTCATGCGCTGGCACGACCTGGAACACAATCTGGACAATGTCCGGGATGACGACACGGTCGTTTTCATCCAGTGTGTCGGCTCCCGTGACGATCGGCGCCCCTATTGCTCCCGTATCTGCTGCACCAATTCGATTCTCCAGTCCATCGCCGTCAAGGAGCGCCACCCCAACGCCGGCGTCTTCATCCTCTATCGCGACATCAGGACCTTCGGCGAAAGGGAGTTGCATTACAAGAAGGCACGCGAACTGGGGGTCGTGTTCATTCGCTACTCCCTGGACAACAAACCCGTCGTGAAAGAAACCGGGGAAGGCCTCGACGTGACCGTGTTCGACCCCATCCTGCAGCGCCGGGTCACGATCCCGGCCGACTGGGTCAACCTGGCCACGGCCATTGTGCCGGCTGACAACAAAAAACTGGCCGGCATGTACAAACTGCCGCTGAATGCGGAAAACTTCTTCATGGAAGCCCACGCGAAGCTTCGTCCGGTGGAATTCGCCTCGGACGGCGTCTACCTGTGCGGCCTGGCCCATTACCCCAAAACCATCGACGAGAGCATCGCCCAGGCCATGGCTGCCGCCAGCCGGGCGGCCACCGTTCTCTCCAAGGACGCCATAAAGGTGTCGCCGCTCGTTTCCCAGGTGGACGCCGACAAGTGCATCGGGTGCGGTCTGTGCACGGAAGTGTGCGCCTTCTCCGCCATCGTCCTCGAGGAAGTGGACGGCAAAAAGAAAGCCAAAAACATACCGGCATCCTGCAAGGGGTGCGGCTTGTGCGCCTCATCCTGCCCGCAGCACGCCATCGACATGTTGCACTTCAGGCGCCAGCAGATCCTGGCGGCCGTCTGTGCGGCAGCCTAAGGCAAGGGCTCCAATGATCCACGGGGTCAAGAATTCGAGGGTTTCAAGCCCACACGGATGCCGGAACACGGCATCCGTGTGGTAATAAAAAAGGGTTTATTCAAACAAACGAGAGGTAGACGTATGACGGCATTTGAACCAAAAATCGTAGCGTTCCTCTGCAACTGGTGCGCCTATGCCGGCGCCGACCTGGCCGGCGTTTCCCGGCTGCAATATCCGGCCAACATGCGCACCGTGCGGGTCATGTGCTCCGGACGCGTGGATCCGGTGTTTATCATCAAGGCGCTCAGAGAGGGATGCGACGGCGTCCTCGTGTCCGGGTGACATTTCGGCGACTGCCATTACCTGGAAGGTAATGTTCAAGCGGAGAAGAAACTGCTCTTAACCCGGAAACTGCTCGACACGGCGGGCATCGGCGCCGACCGGCTGCATTTCGACTGGGTTTCCTCGGCCGAAGCACAGCGATTCGTGGAGGTGGTCAACGAAGCCACGGACGCCATCAGGAAACAGGGCAGACTGGACGCGGCCGAGGTCGCTCTGGAGTTGGAAGCCTGCGAAATGACGGTCAGCGACGAAACCATCCGCTGGCTGGTTGGCAAGGAGGTGAGGATCACCACTCAGGGCGATGTCTACGGTCGTTCCTGGGACCTCGCAGCATACGAGTCCGTGCTTTTCAAGGAGCTCGAACGGGAATACCTGAAAAACCTCATTTATCTGGCGATCCGGGAAGGGTCCGTTTCGGTGCGCGAAATCAGCGCCAGAATCGGCGTGGATGTTTTGCGGGTTTCCTATCTTCTGGCGGATCTGGAAAGAACCAACCGGGTCGAGTTCACCGGCATGCAGGAGCGCAAGCCCGTTTTTGCGGCGCTTTAGAAAATTTTTAGTTTTTAAATGTTAATTTTGAATGCGGGCAACACTTCGGTCAACCGCGTCGCATAGGCCTTCATTCAAAATTCATAATTTAGCATTTAAAATTGGTATCGCCGTGCGATGCCAAATCAGGAGGCAAAATGGCAAAGAAAAGCGGATCAGTTATGGTCGTCGGTGCCGGTATTGCTGGCATGCAGGCATCACTGGATCTTGCAAATTCAGACTACAACGTCTATCTGGTCGAACAGGGGCCGACCATCGGCGGGCTCATGGCCCGGCTGGACAAGACCTTTCCGACCAACGACTGCACCATGTGAGTGATCTCGCCCAAACTGGTCGAGGTCGGCCGGCACATGAACATCAACCTGATCACCAACAGCGAGGTCAAAGGCATCGCCGGTGATCCCGGAAACTTCAAGGTCACCGTTACCAACAACCCGCGCTACATCGACCCCGATGCCTGCACGGGCTGCGGCGACTGCGCGCGTCACTGCCCCGCATCCGCCATCAATACCATCAACAAGGGCATGAACGACCGCAGGGCGACCTACATCGAATACGCCCAGGCCGTTCCCCTGGCTTTCGCCATCGACATGGACGCGTGTCTCGGCTGCGGATTGTGCGAAAAAACCTGTCTGGCCGAGGCCGTCAAATACGACGACCGGGTGCGAGAAACCGAGCTCACCGTCGGGTCCGTCATTCTTTCGCCCGGCACCAAGGGCTTCGACCCTTCCGAGCTCGACTACCTGGGATACGGGAAGTACCCCAACGTGGTCACCGCCGAAGGCTTCGAGCGTATCCTGTCGGCGGGCGGCCCCTATTTCGGGCACGTCATGCGGCCGCTCGACCGCGAAGAGCCCAAAAGCATCGCCTGGCTGCAGTGCGTCGGCTCACGCGATAAAAACCGCTGCGGCAACGGCTACTGTTCGTCCGTCTGCTGCATGTACGCCACCAAGGAAGCCATGATCGCCAAGGAACACATCCACGGAGACCTGGAAACGGTCATTTTCAACATGGATATGCGCACCTTCGGCAAGGACTATGAAAAATACTTTTTGAGGGCCCGGGACAGGGAGGGCATCCGCTTCGAAAAGGCGCGTGTCCACACGATCAACGAAGTGCCCGAGACCGGCGACCTGCGGGTGCGCTATGCCGATGAAACCGGCGCCCTGCAAGAGGAGATCTTCTCCATGGTGGTGCTCTCGGTGGGGCTGACCATCCCGGATACGGCGGTGAAGCTGGCCAAACGCCTGGGCATCGAGCTGAACGAATACAACTTTGCCAAAACCGCGCCATTCGCGCCGGTGGAGACATCCAGGCCGGGGATCTACACCTGCGGCGTGTTCCAGGGCCCCAAGGACATCCCGGGGTCGGTGACCGAGGCAAGCGCCGCAGCCTGCCTGGCAGGGGCCGACCTGTCCGAAGCGAGGGGTACCGACATTCCCACCCTCGAAGTCCCCGATCAAAAGGACGTTGCCGGGGAGGACCCGCGCATCGGCGTGTTCGTTTGCAACTGCGGCATCAACATCGGCGGCATCGTGGACGTGCCTGCGGTCCAGGATTATGCCGCTACGCTGCCCAACGTCGTGTTCAGCGACAGCAACCTCTTCACCTGCTCCCAGGACACCCAGGAAAAGATCAAGGAAAAGATTGTGGAGCAGAATCTCAACCGCGTGGTGGTGGCCTCGTGCAGCCCGAAAACCCATGAACCCATGTTCATGGAAACCCTCGAGGCATGCGGGCTCAACAAGTATCTCTTCGAGATGGCCAACATCCGCAACCAGAATTCCTGGATTCACTCGAAGATGCCCGAAACCGCCACGGAAAAGGCCAAAGACCTGGTGCGCATGGCGGTTGCCAGGGCCGGAACCCTGAAGCCGCTCGAGGAAAAGGTCATCCAGGTCAATCAGCGGGCCCTGGTCATCGGAGGAGGCATTGCCGGCATGAACGCGGCCCTGAACCTGGGCCGGCAGGGCTTCGAGGTCGTGCTCGTCGAAAAAGAGGCGCAACTCGGCGGCTTTGCCCGCAACCTGCGCCACACTCTCGAAGGAGCCGACGTACAGGCCTATCTCAAAGCATTGATCGCCGAGGTGGAGGCCAACGACAAGGTGGAGGTGGTCAAGGGAGCGACCGTTTCCGGATTCGGCGGCTACAAGGGAAACTTCAAGACCACGGTCGCCCTGAGCGCCGACGCCCAACCCCGCAACATCGACCACGGTGTCATCATCGTGGCCACCGGTGCCAATGAGTACCGGCCCAAGGAGTTCCTCTACGGTGAAAGCGATCGCGTCACCACCCAGGTTGAATTCACCAAATTGCTGGAAGACGACGGCGCCGACGGCCTCGACAGCGTGGTCATGATCCAGTGCGTGGGATCCAGGAACGAAGAGATGGTGGAGTGTTCGCGCATCTGCTGCCAGGCGGCGGTCAAGAACGCGCTGTTGGTGAAGAAACTGAATCCCGACACCCAGGTGTTCATCCTTTACCGCGACATGCGCACCTACGGCCTGATGGAAGACTACCTCACCGAGGCCAGGGAAAAAGGCGTCATCTTCATGCGCTACGACGCCGACAATCCGCCGCAAGTGGAAGCCGGCGCCGACGGCCTCGTCGTCAAAACCAGAGACCACGTGCTGCAGCGCGAGGTCGAGATCAGTGCGGACCGGCTGGTGCTGAGCGCCGGCATGCGTGCGGCCGACACCAAAAAGCTCAGCGGAATCATGAAGCTGAACGCCAACCCAGAAGGCTACTTCATCGAGGCCCACGTCAAGCTGAGACCCGTGGACATGCCCGGGGATGGCATCTTCCTCTGCGGCACGGCCCACGGTCCCAAACTGATCTCCGAGACCATATCCCAGGCCCAGGCCGCCGCTTCCCGCGCCACCACCTTCCTGGCCAGGCCGGAGATCAAGCTCTCGGCCATCGCGGCCAAGGTGGACACGGAACACTGCGTGAAATGCCTGACATGCGTGCGCACGTGCCCCTTTGACGTGCCTGTATTCAACACGGAAACCAAGGCCATCGAAATCGACGCGGCCATCTGCCACGGATGCGGGGCCTGCGCAGCCGTCTGCCCCCGGCAGACGATTCAGCTCGGTTTCTACGAAGATGACCAGATTGCTTGTAAAATAGATGCGTTGCTGGCAGGAGGAATGTAATGGCGGAATTTGAACCGACGATAATCGCATTTTGCTGTGACTACTGAGGCTACTCTGCTGCGGACCTGGCAGGTTCCATGCGGCTTGAATACCCTGCGAATGTCAAAATCATCAGGGTCCCCTGTAGCGGTAAAGTGGATGTCATGTATCTGTTGAGGGCGATTCAGAAAGGAGCGGACGGCGTCTATGTTGTCGGCTGCCTCGAAGGAACCTGCCACTACAACGAAGGCAATTTCCGGGCCCGCGAGCGGGTCGGGCACGTGCGCATGCTGCTCGAGGAAATCGGCCTTGATGCCGAACGGGTGAGAATGTATAATCTCTCTTCCGGCGAAGGCCCCACCTTTGCGGCCTATGCAAGAGAAATGACTGAAAATATTAAGAAACTTGGACCAAATCCATTGAAAAAAAAGTCCAAAGCCTAAATTGGAGGATATAAAATGGCTGAAAAAGCAATTAAACTAGGCGGCAAGAAAAAGAGCCTTTTTATCGACAAGGTAAAAGAGCTGCTGCCCGAGGGGGGCAACCTGAACCTTTGTCTGACCTGCGGCGCCTGCTCGTCGGGATGTCCGGCCACCGGCCTCGGCGGCATGGATCCCAGAAAATTCCTGCGGATGGCGGCGCTCGGTATGGATGAAGAGATCAAGAACACAGACTGGATCTGGTGGTGCAGCATGTGCCAGCGCTGTATCTACGTCTGCCCCATGAAAATCGACATTCCCCAGCTCGTGTTCAACGCCCGTTCGCTGGTTCCCAGGGACGAAAGGCCCAAAGGCATCCTGGGCTCCTGCGACATGGCCCTGCGCAATGACACCTGCAGCGCCATGGGCGCCACCGAAGAGGACTTCCAGTTCGTGGTCGAGGATGTGCTGGAGGAATATCAGGAGGCGCAGCCGGAGTTCGCGGAGATGCAGGCACCGGTGAACAAAGAGGGGGCCGAGTTCTTTTTGAACCAGAACTCCAGGGAGCCGGTCACCGAGCCGGATGAAATGGTGCCTCTGTGGAAGATCCTTCACCTGGTCGGGGCGGACTGGACTTACGGAACCAAGGGCTGGGCCGCCGAAAACTACTGCATGTTCCTGGCCGACAACGATAGCTGGAAACACATCGTGGAGGTGAAAAAGAAAGCCGTCGAAGACCTGGGGTGCAAGGTCTGGCTCAATACGGAATGAGGGCACGAACTCTTTGCAGTCCGGGCCGGACTGAAGAAATTCAAACTCGAACCCAATTTCGAAATCAAAAGCATCATCCAATATTATGCCCAGTGGATCCGGGAGGGCAAGCTCAAGGTCAGCTCCGACTGGAACAGGGAGCGCCACGTAACCTTCACCGTACAGGACCCCTGCCAGCTGGTCAGGAAATCGTTCGGCGATCCCGTGGCCGAAGACCTGCGCTACGTGGTCAAGGCGGTCGTCGGCGAAGAGAACTTCATCGACATGACCCCCAACCGGTCCAACAACTTCTGCTGTGGCGGGGGCGGCGGCTTCCTGCAGTCCGGATTTCCGGACGAACGCCGCGCCTACGGCAAATGCAAGGCCGACCAGATCCTGGCGACCGAGGCGGATTACTGCATCACCCCCTGCCACAACTGTCACGCGCAGATCCACGATTTGGCCGAGCAGCGCGACCACGTGTGGCAGACGGTTCATTTGTGGACCCTGATCTGCCTGTCTCTGGGTGTGCTAGGGCCCAATGAAAGGGCCTACCTGGGCGATGACCTCAAAGATGTGGACGTCTTTCATCCTGAATCGGAAATGTAGGTAATCGTCTTCCTCGAGCCGGACATCCGCGACAACTGCTTGTCCGGTGCCCCGGGCCGGCGAGGATGACAGATTAGGAGGGAAAATGATAGTTGCCAAAAGAAAACCCTTTGACGAAATCAAAGAATATATCAAGGACTGCAAGAAGGTCCTGGTGGCCGGGTGCGGCACCTGTGTGGCGGTCTGTCTGGCCGGCGGTGAAAAGGAGGTCGACATTCTCAACACCGAGCTGGACATGGCCCGGAAGCTGGACGACAACCCCCTGGAAACCGGCACGATTACCATCGAGCGCCAATGCGACGTGGAATACCTCGAAGGGCTGGACGACCTGGTGAAGGACTACGAAGCCATATTGTCCATGGCCTGCGGAGTGGGCATCCAGTTTCTGGCCGAACGCTTCCCGGAAATCCCGGTTTATCCGGCGGTCGACACCACGGGCATGTCGGCTAATCTGGCCGTGGGGTGGTATGAGGAGCGTTGCCGCTCCTGCGGCGAATGTGTGCTGGGCCTCACCGGCGGCATCTGCCCGGTCACCATGTGCGCCAAGGGCCTTTACAACGGGCCCTGCGGTGGAACCAACAACGGCAGCTGTGAAATTGACGATGAGCAGCCCTGTGCCTGGTTCAAAATATACGAACGACTGTCCGCCCAGGATCGGTTGGACAACATTCTGAAAATAAAAAATCCGGTGGGCTGGCATGACCAGGTTCCGCGCACGCTGATTCAGCCGGGGTACAAAAAACCGGAAAAAGTCGCTGAAAAATAGCGGTGTTCCCGCCAACAACCAATTTCGGGAAATAAGGTGATACAGATGAGCACAGAGGGAAATGGATTTAAATCAGGCAGTAACCTGGAAAAAGTTCTGCGAGCCGGCCACTTTGCTTTTACGGGTGAATTGGGTCCCCCCCGGGGCAATGCCGTCGAGGAGGTTGTCGAAAAAGCCAAACACCTCAAAGGCGTGGTGGATGCGGTTAACATCACCGACAACCAGACCGCCATGGTGCGAATGTCCAGCTGGGCCGCCAGCCTTTTGATCCTGAAAGAAGGGTTGGAACCCAATTTTCAGATGGTCTGCCGGGACCGGAACCGCCTTGCCATGCAGGCCGACATCCTGGGTGCCACGGCGTTGGGCATCAAAAACATGCTCTGCCTCTCGGGTGACCACCAGAAGTTCGGGGACCACCCCGATTCCAAGGGCGTCTTCGACATCGATTCCATTCAGCTGATCGGCATGGTGAAAAAGATGCGCGACGAGGGGTTGTTCCTGAGCGGCGCCGAACTGGTGGGCGCACCTAAAATGTTCATCGGTGCCGCCGCCAATCCGTTTGCCGACCCGTTCGAATGGCGCGTTCATCGGCTGGCGAAAAAGATCGCTGCCGGCGTCGATTTCATTCAGACCCAGTGCATCTACAACATGGATAAATTTCGTAAATGGGTTCAGCAGGCCAACGACATGGGCCTGACTGAAAAGGTTTATATTCTCGCGGGCGTCACGCCCATGAAGAGCGTGGGTATGGCCAAGTACATGAAAAACAAGGTGCCGGGCATGGATGTGCCCGACGAGGTCATAAAAAGGCTGCAGGGGGCCGGAAAGGGCAAGGTCGCCGCCGAGGGCATCAAAATGGCCTGCGAGCAGATCGAGGAGTTCAAGGAAATGAAGGGGGTTCACGGCGTACACCTGATGGCCATCGAGTGGGAACACAAGGTCCCCGAGATCGCCGAACAGGCCAAGGTGCTGCCCCGGCCGGAGGTGTAAACCGCAACGAACAAGCAGATGAATTTTTAGAAAAAAGGATGACCCGGTCATGGCAACAGACCGGGTCGTGCTTTTTTCGGAACCGGCGGAAAAGGCCCGGTCCAGTAGGAAATTTGCGCACCGGAAAGAATCATCATTTGCAACGGGCCGGGTTTTATTGTAACTTGGTGTCCGCTACCACATCGTCTGTCAGTTTCCAATGCCAAAGGAGGTAAGATGAAAATTTTCAAATTGTTAGCCATTATCTGCATCTGTACACCGCTTGCCGCCGGAACGGTTTGCGCCAAGGACCTCAAGGGTCAGGTCGGTGTCGGGTTCAACTCCCAGCTGAGCGAAGGAGGGATGGATTCGATTTCCGCCAAATACTGGCTCAACAACGATCTCGGTTTTCAGGGCATCTTCGGCTTCACCTTCAGTGACGACGTCGATGAAGTCGACCTCGGCGGGAAGGTGCTGTACAAACTGATTGACGAAAAGAACATGTACGTTGCCGGCATCGGCGGTATAGGCATAAGCCATGTAAACCCGGACAAGGGGGACGACGACACCGGCTGGTGGCTCAGCGGGGGCGTCGGCGTCGAATACTTTTTCAGCGGGCTGCCCAATCTCGGATTTTCCACGGAAATCGGCCTCGTATTCTCCGATTACCGGGACAACTCCTCTTTCAACACCGCGGGCGATACGGCCATCTCGGCCGGCATCCACTACTATTTCGGCGGCAGCAAGCTTAAAAGTACTTCCGAGTAGTCGCTTTCTCAACGGTAGAAAGCCTGTCTTTTTCCAAATCCATCGGGAAAAAGTTCTCCGTTCAATGTTTTTCCCGACGGTTTCGCATTAGTAGCTATGAAAATTGGTGAAATATGAAATTCGTCATTATCGGGGGAGATGCCGCCGGCATGAGCGCGGCCAGCCGCGCCAAGCGGCATCAACCGGACATGGACGTCACGGTTCTGGAACAGACCGACGACGTCTCCTACAGCGCCTGCGGCATGCCCTACAACATTGCCGAAGCCGACCGGGAGATCGATGAGCTCGTTGTACGCAAAGCCCAGGTATTCAGGGACAAGCAGGGTATCGACCTCTTGACGGGGCATCGCGTGGAAGCCATCGACGCCGGCCGCAAAACCGTTGCCGGCCGCACTGCTTCGGGCGAGGCGTTCCGGTTTTCGTATGACAAACTGCTGATCGCCACCGGCGGCTCGCCCGTCCTGCCCGACATCCCCGGAATCGGCCTGCCGGGCGTCACGGCCCTAAAAAGCCTGGGGGACGGCCGGAGGATAAAAAAATACCTCGCCGCCCATCCGGTAAAAAGGGCCGTAATCGTCGGCATGGGGTATGTGGGGCTGGAAATGGCCGAAGCCCTGCGCAGCCGCTCCATCGACGTGGACATGGTCAAACCCGGACCGGTTCTTTTGCCGTGGATGGCAACGGAACTGTCCGATACCGTCAAAAAGGAGCTGGAAGACAACCGGGTGGGCCTATATGCCGGGCATGCCGTCGAACGGATAGAGTCTGTCGACAAACGCCTCGCCGTGCATTGCGCCGGTCAAACGCTCGAGGCGGACCTCGTGCTCATAGCTATCGGCATCACGCCCAACAGCGGCATCGCCGTTGCCGCGGGGTTGGCCACCGGGCCCAAAGGCGCCATCACCGTGGACAGGGCCATGCGGACGTCCGACGAACACATCTACGCCGCCGGCGACTGCGCCGATGCCTACAACGTCGTCAACAACGAGAGGGTGTGGGTCCCATTGGCCCTTCGCGCCAACCGCGCCGGATGGGCCGTGGCCGACAACGTCTGCGGCAAGGCCGTCGAACTCCCGGGCATCGCCGGAACGGCGGTATTCAAGGTGTTTGACCTCCAGGTCGCCCGGACAGGCCTGACTCCGGACGAAGCCGCAGCATCCGGCTTCGATCCCGTGGGGGCGGTCATCCGCGCCCGCTCACGCGCCCATGCCCATCCGGGGTCCTGCACCATAACCACCCACATGCTTGCAGACAAACAATCCGGACGGCTGCTGGGTACGCAGATGGTGGGAAAAGAAGGGGTGGCCCACCGCATCAACGCCGTGGCCGTTGCCTTGTACAACCGCATGACGGTCGCGGACTTCGCCCAGACGGACCTGGCTTACGCGCCGCCCTTCGGCCCAACCTGGGATCCTATGCTGACCACGGCCAATCAGCTGCTCAAGAAGCTTTAACAGCCCTTCCATCACGAAATCACGAATATTGGCATACGCTTTTCGTGATTTCGTTGTTTTTTTAGACAAACCCGATCGATTTGCCCGCTGGATGCCCATCATCTTATCTTGCAATCATCCGTCAATGTCAAAACAGCCGATTGACGGCGCGATGCGCCCGCATATTCCAATAAGCCCCATTGAGCCCTACCGCCATGCTGGGGTCAAAATTGACATTGGGAATCTTGCCAATCGCCGATAAATAGTGGACGTGATCCCCGACCGAAACGGTGCATCCCTTGGCGTGCATGTATTTTTTATTTCTGTTGTTGAAACAATGCCACAACGTTTTCATTGTTTTTGCCACCATGTCGTTGGATTTTGTCTTGCGCTCATCGACATCCGCAGGCGGTTTGTAACTGCTCTCTATGACGACCTTTTCACCGTTGATCTTCCCCTCCCAGCTGGTGCAGTCGCCCACAAACAGAACCCTCTCATCTTCCTTTACATCCAGAGGCCCCTCCACCCTGCCGACGACATAATGGACTTTCTGCATGCGACTGGTTACATCCGGATAGTAAGCCCTGAAAATGTGCATCGCCTCCTGGAGGGCGCCGGGGCACCCTCCCCAGCAATAATCCGGGGAGTGCTTTTCGGGGAATGCCCCCACGGTGCAACGCAGATTGCCGCCGTCTTGAAAATAGCTGTCTATGTGCTCCATGCAAAATTCGAAATTTTTTGTTTTTTCCTGAACGGATGCGAGCGGAAAATCCCCGGCAACGTCGATCTCATCCAGATGCATCGGCCCGAACCCCCTTTCCGAAGTATACTTTAGATGGATCAGGTCTTCGGGATTCACATGCACCATATGGCAGCCCACCGTATCGACGGCACAGGAATTGGTCCCCATGACAATGGCGCCCATATCGAACGGGGTCGGCGTCAGCATCATTTTCTGCCCGGCGACGATAGCATCCACGGCAATAAATTTGGGCTGAATGACCGACTGCAGGTCCGCTATCTTGTGTTCGAGGAAAAGATTGTGATCCACGAGCCGGTGACGGTCGTCCTGAATGCCGATAAAATTTTTCAAACTCAGTGTCAGCCGGCACCAGGGGTGCGCCTTGAACTTGGGGAGGTTTATCAGAAAATCCGCCTCGGCTACCGGCTTCGGAACGAACAGGGTTTTTCTCAGCGCGGCGGGTCCGTCGATTTCTACGGGGACTTGCCGGGCCTCATCGAAGTAATGGGCCTTGACCCCGTGTTTTTTCAGGACCTCGGGATAGCCCGCATTCTTAAAGGTCCATCGCGTCGGCAGGGTGATGCCCGACCGCTCCCCCACGGCGATTTCACCGGCATCGGCGGCCACCGCCTTAACGGCCGCAAGGGTCCCGTCCAGAAACTCTTTCCTCGTGAAGGCGTTGGGAAACCGTTTCGGTTCGGCGATAACGACATTCGGTTTCAGAAGAATTTTGCCGGTGGGCCTGGCGTCCAGTTCCTCCATCCCTTCTCTGACGATACCTGCAATTTTGTCCGGGTCGTACGTGTCGCATCTCATGATGAGAACTTTTTGCTTTTTTCCCATTGTAGGCTCCTTTAATTAGCTGAGGGAATCGTCGTAAAAAGATTCCGGTTCATGCCCAGGGCCGCCCCTCTCTTATACGGGCGCCCGGTCAGGATCGCGTGGACCGCTAAAATTCGATCCTGATTTCCCCGTACAGCGCGTGGGCCGTGTAAGAGTCGCGGTAATCCCCCCCGTATTTCAACGATGCCCGGTATCCGCTCTTGGATAGCAGCGACAGCGAGACGCCGGTGTTGACCCCGTCACGCTCCACCGGTTGTCCCGGCATGGAAAAAGAGCCGCCCGGTGCGCCGGCAATGGCGGCCGTGGTGACGCCGTCGTCGATGTCGAAGTCGTGCAGCCAGGCCAGGCTCACCTCCGGCAGAAGCGTGGCGTTTTTAAGGGTGAACGCCCTGCCGGCCCGCAATCCCAGCCGCGACAGCAACGCCTCGCTCCGCCGGGACTCGACCTTTAGATTCAAGGCGCCGACACCCTTCTCCTTGAATCCGTCCTCGTCCAGCCGGGTGTAGAGCACTGATCCGAAGGGGCCCCACCGCCATTCGTCCACGGGGAAATAATACCCGCCTCCCAGGTGGGCGGAGAAAAGGTCGCCGGCGTGTTCGCTGGAAGCCGTGCCCTGCAAGGGGCCGATGCCAACGTTGCGGGAATTTTCATAGTCCTGTTTTCCGTAAGACAAGACCGTGTCCACATAAAGACGATCGGTAAAATAGCTGCCGTAGACAGACCCTACCAGGCTGCTGATGTCACCGTTGCCGGCATCCCGGGACATGTCGATGTCGGCATAGGAATGGATGAGGCCGAATCCCGCAATAAATTTGTCCGCAAGCATGTGGTCAACACCGATGGCGCCGCCGTACAGCTGGTAGTCGTATCCGCTGAAGCCGCCCTCCGCATCCTGATCTCCCCACTGGCCGAACAGATCCAGCCACAGTCCCCATTTTCTCTGTGCTTCCGCCTGTTTGCGGGCCCCGGTCAAGTCGCCGATGGCGCTCCCGTTGTAGGCCAGGAGCAGCGGTTCCTGCGGCGAATCCGTTTTGGCGTTGCCCCCCGGTGCCGTGATGCCGCTGCGCAGCATGTCCATGCGCTTTTGCACGGTCTGGGTGAAGGCGTGCGCAGCGAACAGGGAGGTCCGGGTGGATTTGCCATAGGTCTCCGGGCTGAAACCGGCAAAGGCTTTTCTGAAATCCTCGCGGGACAGGGACTGAAATACCCCGAGGTATTCCTCGAGTTCCCCGGCGGCGGTCGGCATGATCCGGTCCAGGTACCGGGCGACGGCCGTTTCGATACGGTTCTCCGCCACGGTGGTAACCCTTGCTGCAACGGCTTCCACCCCCACGCCGTCGGCACGGGTGGTGGTTTCAAAGTGCAGCAGTGGTGACGGTTCAGGCAGTATTTTGCTGTCAAAATCGTCGATGACGCTGTTTGCCGAAAGGATGTCGAAGGAGTCGCCGATGTGGCCTGTGGCGTTTTCATCTGAGTTGGCATAGCTGTCCACCACAGCGCGGGATTCCACGGAAATCGAACCCTCTTTTTCATTGCGCACC
>Ga0316576_10000904_pt1 | contig 15117 bp, 8 predicted proteins | sample S0NA_FD_203075 | JGI IMG/M metagenome (GOLD analysis project Ga0316576, IMG submission 203075) | Rhizosphere microbial communities from salt marsh grasses in Alabama, United States - S0-2_050615r3r5 | ecosystem: Host-associated > Plants > Roots > Rhizosphere | place: USA: Alabama | collected... | reverse complement strand
TTCCCCACATGACCGTGGCCAAAAACGTGGCCTACGGGCTGAAGGTCACCGGAATCAAGGACAACGACATCCAGAAACTGGTGCCGGAAGCCCTGGAACTGGTCAAGCTGGGCGGATTCGAGCACAGAATGCCGCACCAGCTTTCAGGCGGCCAGCAGCAGAGGGTCGCGCTGGCGAGGGCGCTGGTGAAGAAACCCAAGGTTTTGCTCCTGGACGAGCCCTTGTCGGCCTTGGACGCCAAGCTGCGGGAGGCCATGCAGATCGAACTGGTCAACCTGCAGAAATCGGTGGGCATTACCTTCATCATCGTCACCCACTCACAATCGGAAGCGCTGTCGACGGCCGACCGTATTGCCGTAATGAAGGACGGTGAAGTGAAGCAGGTGGACGGGCCGCTGCAGCTGTACGAGAGGCCCAACAGCAGATTTTGTGCTGATTTTATCGGCAAGATCAACCAGCTGAAGGCCGATGTCATGGGTGTGGAGGGCCGCAGCCTGGTGGTCGACATCGAGGGCGCCGGCAAGGCGTTGGTTCCGATGGACACGCTTCCCGCCGGTGAGCGGGCCGAGGGCCAGGTCATCCTGGCGATACGCCCGGAAAAGCTCGATCTGACAAACGTCGAACCCGACGGAGAGCGGATCAAGTTCCGCAGCAGGGTAGTTAATGTGGTTTACTACGGCAGCACCTGCCAGGTATTTCTGGAAAACAGCTCCGGCAGGGAACTGATGGTCGAAGTGAGGAATCGAGAGAGCGACACGGCCACGTCGATCCTGATCGGCAGCGATGTCTGGATTTCCTGGAAACCGGCCGACACGCTGGTGTTAACAAAATAAAAAAGGCCCCGCGCGATTTCAATCGTAAGCGGCTTTTTTATTTTTAAGCGTCCATGAACGTAGACAGCTTTCCTTTTGCTTTCCTTTCCGCAAGCAGATTGTCCAGCCAGTCGGGGTCCATTTCGGGAACGGATGAAAGCAGAAGATCCGTGTACTCGTGATGGGGCGGCGTCAGGATCTCTTTTTTGACACCCTGCTCGACGATCCTGCCCTGGAGCATGACCACGATTTCATCGGCAATGGCCTTCACCGTTGCCAGGTCGTGGGTGATGAAGAGGTAGGAAACCCTGAGTTCGTTCTGCAGATCCTGCAGCAGCTTGAGGATGCCTTCGGCAACGAGCTGGTCCAGGGCCGACGTGACTTCGTCGCAGATGATCAGGTCGGGTTCCGCGGCCAGCGCGCGGGCGATGCAGATGCGTTGTTTTTCACCACCGGAAAGTTCGGTAGGATAGCGGTCGTAATATTTTTCCGACAGTTCGATCTTTTCCAGCAGTTCGTAAACCCTCTGTTCACGATCTTTTTCATGCATGCCGAAGTAGAACTGCAGCGGTCGGCCGATGATTCTGTGCACCTTCTGCTTGGGGTTCAAGGCGGTGTCGGGCATCTGATAGATCATCTGCATGACCCGCAACTGCTCCTTGGGTCGCGATTTCAGCTCCCGTGACAGTTCATTGCCTTCGTACAACACATTGCCCTTTGTGGGCGGCAGCAGGCCGGTGATCACCCGGGCCAGGGTGCTCTTGCCGCTGCCCGATTCCCCCACCAGTGCCACCGTTCTACCCTTGCGGATTTTTAAATCGATATCTTCGAGGACATTGGTTTTGCCGGTATAACTGGCGGTGACGTTGTTGACCTCCAGGATGACGTCTTTTTCACTTTCTGAAAGATCCTTTTCCTCCTTGAGTGTGCGGACCGACAAAAGCCTGCGGGTGTAGTCTTCCCTGGGGTTGGCGATCATTTCCCGGGCGTCGTTTTCTTCCACCAGGTTGCCGTAGCGCAGCACCATGATGCGGTCGGCGACCTGGGCAACCACGGCCAGGTCGTGGGTGATGTAGATGGCGGAGGTGTTGAACTGCCGAACGATGCGCTTGATGGCCGCCAGGACTTCGATCTGGGTGGTCACGTCCAGGGCCGTAGTGGGTTCGTCAAAGATGATCAGATCGGGACGGCAGGACATGGCCATGGCCACCATGGCGCGCTGCAACTGGCCGCCGGATACCTGGTGGGGGTAGCGGTAGCCGATGTGATCCGGGTCCGGCAGCAGCAGCCGCTTATAGATGTCCTTGGCTTCCCTGGCGGCTTCCTCGAAGCTCATGACACCGTGCCGAACCGGGGACTCGGCATACTGTTTGATCAGGCGGTGGGCGGGGTTGAAGGAGGCCGCGGCGCTCTGAGCCACATAGGCGATGCGGTTGCCGCGTATTTTCCGCAGGGTTTCCTTGGGCGCCCCGAACAGCTCCTTGCCGTCAAAAACGATGGAACCGGAGGAGATCCTGCACCCCTGGCGCGTATAGGCCATGGAGGCGATGCCCAGCGTCGATTTGCCGGCCCCGGATTCACCGATGAGCCCCAGCACTTCGCCCCTCTCCAGGGTGAGGTCGAGGCCCTTGATGATGGGATTCCACTTTTCGTCACTCATCCCCTCGATGAAGATTTTACGCATTTTCAACAACGGTGCCATATCTGTTCCTTTGATGGTTGCAGTCTCGTAAATTTTCTTATTCAGTTCCGATCAATAGTATCCATATTAACTACGGTCATTTTGCTTCGCTGTCATCTGCTTAGCGTCATTTAGTCTTTCAGCCCGCTGGCAATCTGCAGGAACCAGTCGACAATCAAGTTGACTCCCACGGTCAGAAAAGCGATGGCTCCTGCCGGAAACAGCGGGGTCAAGATGCCGAAAGTGATGGCGCCTGCATTTTCGCGCACCATCCCCCCCCAGTCGGCCGTGGGGGGTTGGATGCCCAGTCCCAAAAAGCTCAAGGCGGCGATGAAAAGAAAGACGAAGCAGAAACGCAGACCGAATTCGGCTACCAGGGGCGGCAGCGCGTTGGGCAGAATTTCATGCCGCATGAGCCACCAGATGCGCTCGCCGCGCAGGCGTGCGGCTTCTACATATTCCATCACGGCGATGTCCATGGCCACGGCCCGGGAAAGGCGGAATACACGGGTCGAATCCAGCAGCGCGATGACGACAATCAGGGCCGTTGTACCGGTGCCGACCACGGAGAGAACCATCAGGGCGAAAATCAGGGTGGGAAAGGCCATCAGAATATCGATAACGCGGCTGATGGCGAGGTCCGTCCAGCCACCAAGGGTCGCGGCAAAAAAACCCATGATGGAACCGACGAAGAACGACAGCAGGGTGGTGACGAACGCGATGGCGATGGTGTTCCTGGCACCGTAGATAAGCCGGGTATACAAGTCCCTGCCCAGATGGTCGGTTCCCAGGTAGTTGTCACCGCCGGGCGTCATCCAAACGTCGCCGACCACTTCGGTTTCACCGTAGGGGCAGATAAGCGGTGCGAGAATGGCGGCCAACACGTTGATAAGTACCATGGCCATACCGATGCGGGCGCTCCAGGGAGATTGTCGCAGCAACTTGAAAAAGTTCATATCCTTCTCTGTCTCCTTCTCTCTTTGCTTACCGTGGGTTTCTCAATCGCGGGTTGCTGATGATGGACAGAATATCCGCCAGCAGGTTGAGGGTGACATAAGTGGCCGCAAATACCAGTCCGCTGGCCTGGACGACCGGGATGTCCCTTTTGGATACGGAGTCCACCAAAAGCTGGCCCAAGCCCGGGTAGACGAACACCACCTCGACAATGACCACGCCCACCACCAGGTAGGCGAGATTGAGTGCGATGACGTTGATGACCGGCGACAGAGCGTTGGGGAAGGCGTGCAGGACGATAACGCGTACAGGCTTGAGGCCCTTCAGCCTCGCCATCTCGATGAACGGGCTGGCCAAAATGTTGATGATGGCGGCCCTGGTCTGGCGCATCATGTGGGCCACGACCACCAGCGTGAGTGTCAGGCACGGCAGGACGATGGCGTCTAACTTTTCCCAGAAATGCATTTGGCTGTTAATGTTCGAGATGCTGGGAAAGAGCTCGATCTTTACCGAAAATAGGACGATCAGGATGTAAGCCACAAAAAATTCCGGGAAGGAGATGGTGCTGAGGGTGGCCATGGAAATGATTTTGTCGAACAGGGAATTGCGGTACAAGGCCGCCAGTATACCCAGGATGACGGCAACGGGCACGGCAATCACGGCGGCCATGGCGGCCAGGAAAAGGGTGTTTGCAAACCGCCACCCGATCAGTCCCGCAATGGGGCGGCCGTTGGCCAGTGAATTGCCCAGATCCCCTTTTAAAATACCCCCCAGCCAGGCGAAGTAGCGCACGTGGGCCGGCAGGTCCAGTTTCAGTTCCCTGCGGAAGGCCGCCACGGTTTCCGGCGTGGCCTCTTGCCCCAGGATAGCCTCGGCCAGATCGCCGGGCAGCGCTTCGATGCCGACAAAGATCAAAACGGAGATGACAATGATGGTCGCTAAACCGAGGAAAAGCCGCTTGCCTACTAGAGCCGCAATGCGTTTCATTTTAACCTTTCTTTCGTTTAAGGTTAGTGCGCAGCTATCGGATCTTTAAGCCGCGATTTCTTTAATGGTTGATCGGAACGGGGATGTCTGACGCCAACATATAAATAAAGTGGGGGTGTGTCAATGGTTGTTCCTGACCAGGTCAGCGACCTCCGGCAGATCCGGGGCTTACGAAAGGCGTTAGGTCCTGCTTTTGGGCAGGGGACGGTTTCCGGCCAGAACGGCGCGTTTTACGGCATCGCGGCCGAATTTTTCGGATATCCGGTCGAGAGCGCGGTCCACGTCCGCCCATGTTCGATCCTGGCTCTTTGCCGTCGAGGCGAAGATTTCCATCTGGACCGGTACGGTGTCGCTGATGAACCCGGAGGCGCCCACGCCGATCAAGCGGACCGCCTGGGTGAGGCGGCACCGGCGGAAAAGTTCGAGAGCGGTTGCGTAGATGGTCTCGGAAGACTGGGTCGGAATGCCGATTGTCTTGTTGCGGGTGAACTGCTTGAAATCGGCCTGTTTGATCTTCAGGGTGATGGTCCGCGCCCGGAACGCTTTTATACGGAGATCGCGGGCGACGTCCTGTGCCTGCAGCAGCAGTATTTTTTCCAATTGCTCCCGGTCACGGGTGTTGCGATCCAGGGTTTTTTCCGAGCTGATGGATTTGCGGTCACTGTCGGGTGAAACCGGTGTTTTGTCGATGCCGGCGGCCAGCTCCGCAAGACGGCGGCCGAATTTACCGAGTTTTTTCTCCAGGGAACGCAGCGAATGGAGAGGTACGTCCCCCAGGTGGCGAATGCCGGCATCCTCCAGAATCCGTCGGGCGTTCATTCCTACGCCGGGCACTTTTTCAATGGGAAGCGTTTCTATGAATCGGGTAACCTCCTGTGGATGAATGACAGTCAGACCGTCGGGTTTGTGAAGGTCCGAGGCGATTTTAGCCAGGAAGCGGACGGGCGCCACCCCAATGGAGCAGGTCAGACGGGTTTCTTGCACGATGCGGGCCTTGATGGAGCGGGCAATGGTTTCCGGCGTTCCCTTAAGGCGTTCGCAGCCGGCGGTGTCAACGAACGCCTCGTCGATGGATACGGGCTCGACCAGGGGGGAAAAGCCTTGCAGCACCTCCATTATCTGCTGCGAGACCTCACGGTAACGCGCCATGCGAGGGTGGATGTAGACACCATCCGGGCATATCCGGCGTGCCTGGAATATGGGCATGGCGGAATGGACTCCGAATTTCCGGGCCTCGTAGCTGGCGGCCGAAACCACCCCCCTCCCGGATGTCCCCCCCACGATGACGCATTTGTCCTTCAGCGCCGAATTGTCGCGTTGCTCGACGGAGGCGTAAAAGGCGTCCATGTCGATGTGCAGAATCATTGGGCTGCTCCAGCGATATCCAGACAACACCTGGCCTCTTTTTCACTTGGTCACTCGGCCTCTCGAACCCTAAAATTAGTTCCTCGGCGTCCTCTTTGGTTCGAGCGCAGCGGGTGGTGAGACAGACGATGCCCTTTCAGAGCCATTGACATGCCACCTTCATGGTGATCGGAACCATGCCGCTATGAGGGCAGCATACCGCATAACGGGCCTGATCGCAAACAGGGGAGGGCAGGGCACAATTTTGAAGCGAGCGAATCATAATTGATAGCATTCCTTACGGTGAAGATTCCCCTTGAGCTTGCGGCGGGGGGGCATCAATCGAGGCTTGAAAATAATTACAAAAATGTTAACATATGGCAATTTAGACGGTCAGTGTAGGATAATGAAAGATGATCATGAAAACACGAACAGGGAAAAACACGAAAGTGCGATCGAAATTTTCGTGGGTTCATCCTGTCACGCTTTCGTGATGAACCGAGATAGCGAGCGCATTCCCTGCAGCTTGCTGCAGGGTAAGCGAGTGAATCATAATTGATAGAATTCCTTACGGTGAAGATTCCCCTTAAGCTTGCTGCGGGGAGTGTTCAATGTTTTTTTCTGTTTTCACCGGAAACGGTGAAGACAGGAAGATGCAGCGCAGAGGACCCATGAAAAAGATAGAAGAAACCACCCTGCTTTATGAGATCAGCAAGGCCCTGAACGAACATCTGGACCTGAAAACGTCATTGTACAAGGTGTTGGACATCCTTTCCAATTCCATGAAAATGGAACGGGGGGCCGTTACCATACTGGATCCCTTGCGGAACGAGATCAACATCGAAGTGGCCCACGGCATTTCAAAAAAAGCCATGGAGCGCGTTAAATACAAAATCGGCGAAGGCATCACCGGGCGCGTGATAGAAACCGGAAAGGCGCTGGCCATTCCTAAAATCAGCCAGGAGCCGCTGTTTCTCAACCGGACCGCCTCGCGCAAAATGAAAATGAAGGATGAGATCTCCTTTATTTGTGTTCCGGTGAAAAGGGGCAAGCAGGTCATCGGGGCATTCAGTGTGGACAAGGTGTATGACGAGACCTATTCCTTGAAAAAAGGCAAGAATCTCATGGCCGTGATTGCCACGATGATTGCTCAACACGTCATCAACCTGGAAACCATCCGCATCGAAAAGGACCAGTTGCGGGAAGAAAACAGAAGGCTCAGGGGCGAACTCAAGAACAAATATCGCATTACCGATATTGTCGGCAACAGCAACAAGATGCGTGAAGTCTATCAGATGATATCCCAGGTATCCAAAAGCAACGCCACGGTACTGGTGCGCGGCGAAAGCGGTACCGGCAAGGAGCTGGTGGCAAATTCCATTCACTACAACAGTTTGAGGGCCAAGGGGCCTTTCGTGAAGGTCAACTGTGCCGCCCTGCCTGCCAACCTGATCGAGAGTGAGCTTTTCGGACATGAAAAAGGGGCCTTTACCGGCGCCATCAGCAAGAAGCTGGGAAAGTTCGAAATGGCCAACAAGGGAACCATTTTCCTCGACGAGATCGGCTCCATCGGGCTGGACGTCCAGGTGCGTCTTTTGCGCGTGCTTCAGGAAAAAGAGTTCGAGCGCGTGGGAGGGCACGCCACCATAAAAATCGACGTGCGCATCATTGCGGCGACCAACAAAAACCTGGAAGAGGCGGTTGAGACGGAAACCTTCAGGGGGGATTTGTACTATCGCCTGAACGTCTTTCCCATCTACATGCCGCCCCTCAGAGAGCGCAAAACCGACATCCTGCTGCTGGCGGATTATTTCCTGGAGAAATACGCCAAGGAGAACAATAAGTCCATCAAGCGCTTTTCCACGCCGGCCATCGACATGCTGATCGACTACCACTGGCCGGGAAATGTCCGGGAACTGGAAAACTGCATCGAACGGGCCGTTCTGCTCTGCGAGGAAGGGGTGATCCACAGCTACAACCTGCCGCCGACGCTGCAGACGGGAACGGAGTCCGATACCATGCCGACCCACTCCCTGGAGGAGGCTGTGGCCAAACTCGAAAAGGAGATTCTCATCGATGCTTTGAAAAACACCCGGGGGAACGTGACCCAGGCGTCGGACATACTCAAGACGACCGTCAGGAAATTTGCCTACAAGGCCAAACGTTACGGGGTGGATTACCGGGACTACAGATAACGGGGAAAAAAACGGCCCGGCGATCATAGCGCCGGGCCGTTTTTGCGTTTAAATGTCGTAGTAGAGGAAGAATTCGTGAGGGTGCGGGCGCAGTCTCACGGGATTGACCTCGTTTTCGATCTTGTACTCGATCCACATGTCGATGGCATCCTGGGTGAAGACATCTCCCTTGAGCAGGAAGTCCTGGTCGGCCTCTAGCGCGGCGAGGGCTTCATCCAGAGAACCCGGTGCGGACCCGATTTCGGCCAGCTCTTCCGGCGGCAGGTTGTAGATGTTCTTGTCCAGCGGGTCGCCCGGGTCGATTTTATTTTCGATGCCGTCCATCACGGCCATCACCATGGCCGAAAAGGCGAGGTAGCCGTTGCACGAGGGGTCCGGGGTCCGGAACTCGATGCGTTTGGCCTTGGGTGACGAAGAGTACATGGGAATACGAACCGCGGCGCTCCTGTTGCGGCTGGAGTAGGCCAGGTTGACCGGGGCTTCGAAGCCGGGAACCAGGCGTTTGTATGAGTTGGTGGTCGGGTTGGTGAAAGCGCATAGGGCCTGGCAGTGTTTCAGTATCCCGCCTATGGCATAGAGGGCTTCCTGAGAAACACCGGCATATTTTTCGCCCGCAAACAACGGATTGCCGTCCTTCCAGATGCTGATGTGGGTGTGCATGCCGGAACCGTTGTCTTCAAACAGGGGCTTGGGCATGAACGTCACCGTGTTTCCGTTGCGGTAGGCCACATTTTTCAGGACGTATTTAAACCACATGAGCTGGTCGGCCATCTGCAGGAGGGGCTTGAAGCGCATGTCGATTTCCGCCTGCCCGGCCGTTGCCACTTCGTGATGCTGGCATTCGACGTCGATGCCCAGGCTTTCGAGGGTGAGCACCATGTCGGTTCTGAGATCCTGGAACTTGTCCATGGGAGGTACCGGAAAATAACCTTCCTTGTGACGCGGTTTGTAGCCCAGGTTGGGAGCTTCGTCGCGGCCGGTGTTCCAGGTGCCTTCGATGGAATCGATTTCGTAAAAGGCGCGGTGCTTCGAGGATTCAAAGGTGATGTCGTCCAGGATGAAGAACTCGGCCTCTGGGCCGATGTACACGGTGTCGCCGATGCCGGTGCTCTTGACATAGTTTTCGGTCTTTTTGGCGATGTGGCGGGGATCGCGCGTGTAGGCCTCGCGCGTTACCGGGTCGACGATGTCGCCGACCAGAACGAGGGTGGGCTCTTTGCAGAACGGGTCGATTTGGGCGGTGGCCGCATCCGGAATTACCAGCATGTCGCTGGCGTTGATGGGTTGCCAGCCACGAATGCTGGAACCGTCGAAACCGAAGCCATCTTCGAAACTGGATTCATCCAATTCACCTACGGGTACGCTGAAGTGCTGCCATACGCCGGGGAAGTCCATGAATCGCAGATCAACCATCTTTACTTCTTTTTCTTTTGCCATTTCCAGTACCTGTTTAGCTGTCATTTTTTTCTCCTTTGATAGTGGGATTTGGATTACCTTTTTGTTCGTCAAACGTGCATGCTGTCATTTTCCCATTGTTCAGGAAGTGCGCCGGGCCTGCTATGGTCGTGAACGCGGCCGTCATATGGCGTCGGTGCCCTTTTCGCCGGTGCGGACGCGAATGGCTTCCTCCACCGCGAAGATGAATATTTTTCCGTCGCCGATCTTGCCGGTGTTGGCCGCATCCCTGATTTTTTCGACAACCGCATCCGCCTGCTCCGAGGAGACCACGATTTCGATTTTGATTTTGGGGATGAAGTCCACGACATACTCCGCACCGCGGTAAATTTCCTTGTGACCTTTCTGCCTTCCATAGCCTTTGACTTCCGAGATCGTCATTCCCTGAATGCCGATCTCGTTCAGGGCCTCCTTCACGTCATCCAGCTTGAAAGGTTTAATGATCGCTTCGATTTTTTTCATGTTGCAGCTCCTTTTCCGCTTCTGTTTTTTTCGATCGACTGCATTTTTTTTACGTTCATAAGCTCGATGATGTCGATCCCCTTACCCTGAAGTTAGACGATCTTGGGGAGACGTGCATCAATGGCGGCTTTGATGGCATCGGCCTGCTCCTCTGAATCCACTTTTTGTCCATCAAAATCCCTGACGTAGAAAACATCCACCACCTGGTCCACCTTGGTGGATATCTTGGCGACCCATATGTCCAGCCCGGCCCTGTAAAGGGCATCCGTAACGGTAAAAAGCAGCCCGGGGAAATCGTAGGTGAACACCTCGATAATGGTAAAAAAGCTGGAGCTGTGGTTGTCCACGACGATGCGGTGCGGCACCTTGGACACCTTGGGGCTGATGGTCCGGCGGGTCTTTATTTTCTCGGCCAGTTTTGCGGAGAGATCCAGGTCGCCGGCGAGGGCTTTTTGAAAATCCCTTTCCGCTCGCTCCCAGTGCTCCTTTTCGAAAAGTTTGTCCGGCGGCGGCTTGACGTAAAAAATGTCCAGGGCCAGGTTGTTGCGCCAGGTGAAAATCTGGGCGTTGAGAATGTCGAGATTGTTCAGGGTGAAGCTGCCGGCAATTTGGGAAAACAGACCCGGGCGGTCCTGGGCACAGATCCTCACCGTTCTCGAGTCGACCATCCGGTTGCGGGAGATGTCCCAAACGAAGGAACGGTCGCCCAGTTTCCGGTACAGTTCAATATCCGTCAGGATTTCCTCGTCCGGCGTGTAGAGCAGGTAACGGGGCGACATATAGTGGTACAACTTCTCCAACTCCTCTTTGCCGGCTTTCGAGGTGGCGGATGCCAGCACGATCTCCTTTTTGTGCTCCGAGGCCTTCACCGCACGCTGTGTTGCCAATTCTCCCTTTGTCAACACATTGGCGATTTTGAGAAAGAAATCCCTCAAAAGGGTTGCGGTCCATTCATTCCAGGCATTGGGCCCGGTGGAGACGCAGTCGGCGACGGTCAGGAGGTATAGCATTTGCAGCCTGCTGATCTTTTTGATGATTCTGGCGCAGTGGATGGCGGTTTCCTCATCGTGAATGTCGCGTCGGGTGGCGATCTTGACCAGCAAAAGGTGCTCCTGAACGAGAAAAGCGACGGTATCGATGTCTTTGGGTTGGTAGCCGAATCTTTTCAGAATCCGGCGGGTTATAACGGCCCCCGCACTGGAGTGGTCCTTACCCAACTCGCCCTTGCCGATATCATGGAGCAGGGCGGCCCACAGCAGCAGCTTACGGTTCTTCAACCCCTTCCATATCTTTCCACACAGGGAGCAGCCGGATTCATCCAGGTCGCTGTTGAATCTTTTCAGAGCCTGCACCGTGCGCAGAAGGTGCTTGTCTACCGGGTAGAGGTGGTATTCGTCGTATTGAATTCTGTTGGCGATGCCCTTCATTTCGGGAATCAGTTTCACCAGAAAGCCGGTGTTCAGCATTTCTCTGAGAACGTTGAACGTGGGGGCGGGTTCTTTCAGTACCGTTTCGAAAGACTCGACCACGGTTTCGGAAGATCTGAACCGATTGTTGACCAGGTAGCTGAATTCGCTCACCATGCGCTTGGCCTCGGCGCTGAGCGGCAGGCTCATCCTGGTGCTTTCCTCGAATATGTTGATCAACAGCCCCGGTTGCTGCAGGATGGCTTCGGAAGAGCTGAATTCCAGGGTGTCGCCCTTTGTTCTTATGCTTTCGATGCCCGGGTTCTTTTTGGATTTGATTTTATAGCGTGGTTTCCTGGTCAAAGCGTGTTCTCTCAGAAACATGAGGTGCTGCTGCTTCATAAAGTCCATTTTGCTGTGCAGCGTTCCCAGAAATTTTTCAACGGGCTGAAGCCCATTGGTGCTTTTGAAATTAAGAGACTGGGCCAGCTTGATCTGGTTTTCGAAATAAAGCTGGTCGATCTTGCGGCCGGCTTGCAGATGGAGCCGGTTGCGCACGTTCCATATGAAGGAGAGCGCTTCGGTAACAGTCAGGTATTCGTCGTGGGAGAGGTAGCCGAAATACTCCAGATCCCTGGCCTGCCGAATGTTCATCTTGATGCGTCCGATCCAGAGCATGGTGTGGTAATCCCGCAATCCACCCTGTCCTTCCTTCAGGTTGGGTTCGAGAAGGTAGGTGGAGTCGCCGAAATGCTGGTGGCGTTCCGCATTGGTCCTGACCAGCCAGGCGACGACTTTTTTAGACATCTTTCGCAGAATTTTTTCCCTGGTTGCCGTCATGAGTTCGGAAAACAGCAGGGACATGCCGCAGATAAACCGGGCGTCCAGCAGGGGGGTCAGTATTTCATAGTCCTTGCGGGCCAGGCCGATGCACTCACTCAGCGTCCGGGTGGCGTATCCGACCTGGAGCCCGAGATCCCACAGCGGGTAAATGATTTCCTGGATCAGGCTGACGGCTTCATCGGGAATGTGCTTTTTAAACAGGAAAAGAATGTCGACATCGGAATGCACGCACTGTTCTTCCCTGCCGTAACCGCCCAGGGCAATGATGGCATAGGGATTTTTATTGAGGCCGATCCTGGGACCCACCATGCTTTCTTCGAAGCTCTGCTGGAAATAGCTGTCCAGGATCAGGCTGTGGCTTTGCAAAAAATCGATCACCGGCAGACGGTCGATGGAGGCAATGAGCTTTTCTCGATCTGTTTTCAGTTTGTTTGATATTTGCAGATATGGTTTCGTCATCTTACAATCCCTGTTGGGCATGGACTCATCAATGTGCCATCTATAAAAGCAAGCAGCATGCCACTCTGGCTTAAAATGAAATAATTGTTAAAATACAGTTTGTTGGAACAATTTTTCATGTCGGTTTTCGTGGTGGCCCTTTACAAAATTGTCAGGTTCGGCGAAAAAATACTACAATTTTGTAACGATGACCGCAGGACTTGGTTTAACCGTCCGGGCCGAGATATTCCGACCAGACGTCCGATATCCGCCTGCGGAGGTTCCGGTAGGTTCCCTCGGAGAGGGCGGTGGATGCCTCTTTGAGATTCAGCCGGTGCGTGGTGGCACGGTAGACGAGATAGGCTCTGCGCAGCAGGTAGGCGTTGTTTTCATTCAGAATGCCGGCTTTTTCGAGGGCCCTTATCTGTCTGACATTGTCTGAATAAGTCGTAAGTTCGGGAAAATCATGGGCGTGCAGCAGGATGAGGTATTGCACCAGAAATTCGATATCCACCATGCCGCCCTGTCCCTGTTTGATGTCGAAGGTGCCGGGGTCGTATTTCAACAGGGATTTGCGCATGCGCTTGCGCATTTCCACGACCTCGCGCCGCAATTTTTGCGGATCTTTTTTGCGTATCAGGATTTTTTTGCGTGTTTGTTCGAACCAGTCGATCAGTCCGCCGTCCCCGGCAAGCGCCCTTGCCCTCAGCAGCGCCTGGTGCTCCCAGGTCCATGCATCCTGAGCCTGATAGGTCTCGAAGGCCTCGAACTGGCTGACCAGAATACCCGAGCTGCCACTGGGCCGCAGGCGCATGTCGATATCGTAGATTTTTCCGGCCGGCGTGTTGGCCGTGAGGACGTGGATAACCCGCTGGCCCAACCTGGAGAAAAACTGCGAATTTTCAATGGGGTGTTTTTCGCCGCGGGTCAGTCCGCCGGCACCGGCATGAATGAATACCAGGTCCAGATCGGAACCGTAGCCCAGTTCCAGGCCGCCCAACTTGCCGTAAGCGATGACGGCAAAGCCTCTGGTGCAGGTCGCGTCGCCCATGCGGGCCACGGGCAGGCCGTGCCTGGCGGTCAGATGATTCCAGCACAGGTTCACCACATGATCCACGATGATTTCCGCCAGGTCGGACAGGTAATCGCTGACTTTCATGAGCGGCAGGACTTCGGTAATGTCGGCGGCCGCCACCTTGAGGGTGTTCACCTGTCGGAAGATGCACAGGGCCTCGATCTGGTACTCCAGATCGTCCTTATCGATCCGGGCCATGGTTTCCCTGAGTTCCTGCTGGAGCCTGCCCCTGTCGAGCGGGGAATAGAGCCTCCGGCTATCCAGTAACTCGTCCAGAAGCACCGGATGACGCGATAAAAAGGTGATGATCCACGGGCTGGCATCCGCCAGGCGGATGAGATGCTCCAGGATGTTGGGATTTTCGACCAGCAGGGCCAGGTAGTTGGTGCGCCGTTCGATCGCCTCCAGCAGGCCGGTGATGCGCTGGACGATGACGGCCGGCTTGTTCGAGACAGTCGCCCCTTCGAGTAGCAGCGGTATCAGCTTGTCGATGCGCTCCCTTCCGCCATAGCTCAAGGCGCGGGTCCTGGGACTGTTTTTGAATTGTACCAGGGTGTTGAGCACTTCTTCCGGTACATCGTATCCCGACTGGGCCAGGGCCTCCAGCGCGGGCCGGCCGGTGTCGAGGTCCTGCCACAGGCAGGCCAGCTCTTCCCGGTTGGCATCGTCGTCACAATCGACGGCGACCGACCGCTCGGTTTCAAGCAGCTTGCCGAAATGGGCCTGGACGCGTCCCCGGTGGCGGTCCAACCGCAGCAGAAACGATTCCCAATCTGAAAATTCCATGGAAAGGGCCAGCCTGGCCCGGGCCGGGCTGCCTTCGGGAAGCCGGTGGGTCTGCTGATCGTTGAATTCCTGTAGACGGTGTTCGGTGCGGCGCAGGAATCGATAGGCTTCGATCAGCTCCGTGCAGACGCCTTGCTCGATATAGCCCTCATGGACCAGGGTCGGCAATACGCTGCGGATGCGGCGGTCCTGGAGCCCGGGGGTGACGCCACCCCGTATCAGCTGGAACACCTGTCCAAAAAATTCAATTTCACGAATGCCCCCGGGACCCAGTTTGATATCGTCTTCCATGCTCTTGCGCTTGACCTCCAGGGCAATCTTTTGCTTCATGTCCCGGAGCGATTCGAAAATGCCGAAGTCCAAGTAGCGCCTGTAAACAAACGGTTTCAGGCGTTCGATCAGCCGCTTGCCCGCCTGTTTGTCTCCGGCCGCCACCCTGGCCTTTATCCAGGCATAGCGTTCCCATTCCCTCCCGTGGCGCTGGTAGTATTCTTCCATGTTGTCGAAGCTCATCACCAGCGGCCCGTTCTCCCCGTCCGGTCTCAGACGCATGTCCACGCGGAACACAAAGCCATCGGCGCCGCTTTCCCCCAGCGTGCGGATAAGGCTGCGACAAAGCCGTACGAAAAAGTCTTCGTTGGTGATGGTCTGTTGGCCGCCTGAGGTTTTTCCCGGCCGG
>Ga0316576_10000903_pt1 | contig 15118 bp, 20 predicted proteins | sample S0NA_FD_203075 | JGI IMG/M metagenome (GOLD analysis project Ga0316576, IMG submission 203075) | Rhizosphere microbial communities from salt marsh grasses in Alabama, United States - S0-2_050615r3r5 | ecosystem: Host-associated > Plants > Roots > Rhizosphere | place: USA: Alabama | collected... | reverse complement strand
CGGCCGACCCGGCACAACCGGCGAAAGCACCAACAACCAACACCGCCATCAACATCGTCGTCCGTCTCGTCATCGTGGGCCTCCTGTCGCTTGGATCCTCTGGATAGCAGGTTCCGGACCATGCCCGATCGCCCCGGATTTCGGCGACTTGCCGGCGCGGTGGGCACAGTTGACCCCAGCGCAGCCGTCAACTCCTTCAGCCCCCCATACGACAGGGGGCGCCGACCCCCCCCCGTGAAATGACCGCGTGTTTCAGCGCACCTTCGACTCGCCCGGCCGGAAAAGACATCACTGTGGGCTCGGCGGGGTCAGCTGCTTGAGGTCCTTGAAGACCTCGAACACCACACGGGAGAGCGCCACGCGCTCGGCCTTCGAGGCGTTCCCCGTAGACCCCAGCACGGCGGCGTACGTGTCGTTGAAGCACGTCATAGGGCTCCTGAGCTGGCGGACAGGTGTCGTTGGCTTGCCGATCAGCGCCGCGACCTTGACCAGCGCCGCGGAGGCGACCGGACCGGCCATGTTCATCGCGCGAGTGTTGGCGGCCTCGTTTTGCTTGTCCGGTCGGCCAGCGCTGGTGAACGCCCCGGCGAAGCTCCAGCGCGCGCAACCGGCTGCACGCCAAGGCCGTGGCCCACGAGAGCTCGGCCCTCACCGCCAAGGCGCTCGGCCTCAACACCCGACAGCGCCGCGCCCTGGACGCTGCAGGCCGCGGTTGACCCACCCGTGAAAGCGCGTGGGTGACCCAGGCATCGACGAGCCGTGTGTTTGGGGCACCGGGTTCACGCCGTCCCCGCCGAATTCCGTGATTTCTGGCCAGTGCAGCCCGTATTGCCGAACCAGCAGCTCAGCGCTTGAGGCGGACGCGGTGGAGCGCATCGTCAATCCTCCGCTTGAGGTTGCGAAGCGGTTCGTCCTGGTCGCCCATCTTCTCGATAACCGCGCGAAAGCGGTCGCCAGCCGTGGTGCTGACCTTGGCCGCGTTTCTCATGCACCGACCCATCACGTCTGGATCCAGATCCATACCTTTGGCGTGTATCTCGTCGTTGAGCTTCTCTATCTTCGGCGCGGTGACACGAACGTAGGTCTTCATCTGGATCACGGCTGCCCCGGGGTTGCCCACGTTCGCCTCGAGGATCTTGACATACCCCGCGTAGAGCCCATCGCGCTCGGCACAGGTTCGCAACAGGGCGTCTTCTTTGGCCTTGTTCACCGCCTTGGTCTTCTCTGAGACGGGTCCTTTCTTCAGCCAGGCCGGGACCTCGTCATCAGCGGCCTCCTGACTCTCAATGTTGCCTTTGTTGTTGCCTTTGTTGCAGCTCACGAGCGCGACTGTCGTTATCGCGATGATCGAGGCAATCCGTTTCACTTGTGCTCCTCTGCTTCGTGGTCGCTCGATGATCCCCGACACGGAGCGTCGGTCATTTGATCGTCGAAGAGGTGCTCACGCACGTGTCGAACATGATATCACTGGTGTGGTTGTTACTGACGAAGAAGATGGCGCTGCCGTGGGTCTTCACCTCACTGTTGTTGGCGACCAAGCCCCCTCCTCCGGCGACGGGGAGACAGCGGAGACTCAGTAGCTTTTTTCGTAGTCGACCACTCGGAAGTGGCCTCCCGGCTTCCGGGTGGCGCTCCTCGCGGCGGCTTCCGCTTCGGCGAAGACCCGCTTCTCGAACTGGGCCACGGTCTCGCCCACCTGCTTGTAGTTGCTGCTGGACCAGTAGCCCGTGCTGTCGTGTACACGGAGTGTGATGCAGTGACTCGCATCGTACTTCGGCCGGGAGTCGTGGTTGATGTCGGTGAAGGCGCTGTTTCGGCGGGTACGAATGACGCGGCGCTTGAGGCTGGCCGGGGCCCAGGCCCTGACAGCGGTCCACCTGGCTCGAATCGTCGAGATGGCCGTCCTCGCCGCGGGCGTCACGTGTTTGCCGGCCCAGCCCTTCACGCGCTGGGAGATCGGCTGATACCGGGCGCCGAGCAAGTGCGAGCGAGCCTCGGCCGCGCCCCCTGGATGAAGGGGATGGCGAGGGCCAAGATGACCGGGATCAGGGTCTTGCTCTTCCTGTGTACTACGTCGCGAGACTCATGCGTGCGGCCCGCCGCGCCAGCAACCTCTTCCCCCCGATGGACCGGAACAACGGCATCGGGTTTCGTTGCGCCAGGGGTTTTTAGCTCGAGCTGGTCTGCCACTGGGAACAAGCGGCGTTTTCAGTGGTGCAAGCCGAGCAGCCCGTGCTCGTCCTCCAGGGGTATCGAGTCGCGGACATAGAGCTGATAGTACTTTCCGCCCGCGCCGGCGATGGGGATCGCGAAACAGTAGTCGCAGCCAATCGCACCGGAGAGCAACGCGTCTCTCAGTGCCCGCAGCTTGTCCGCGTCTTGCCCGGTGGCCAGACGGCTGGTCCCGATCTTCCCACCCACCGTCGAGGGAACTACTGCGATGGAGTCTGGATCCTCGGCGAGCGGCCATGGCCGAGCATTCCGGAGCTCGAGGACATCTGTGGGATCGAGGGACGAGCAGCAAAAACGGAAAAGGAGGTAACGCACCGGCCCGTCCCAGGGTTTGTCCTGGAGCTCCTGGATCCACTTGCGGGTGTTTTGGTAGAGCCAGTCTGTCTCGCCCACGGTGGACCCACCCGCGTCCCACACCACCTTCTCGCCTTCGTGGCGTTCTCCGCCAGGATCAGCTCGTCCCCCACCATGCCGCCACCACCTGATGCCACGTAGTCGAAGTAGATGCCGGAATAGGGTCCAGCATCGAGCCGTGAAGGACCGTCTCGAGAATCATCGCGACTCCCCGCTTCGTCTCGGTGGCCCGGCGGCACGGAACAGCCGCCGAGCAAGAGCGCCAGCGCGCCGCACAAAGCCCAGAGCGACCTCGGCGATACAGCGCGGCCGGTGCCGGCCAAGCGCTACCCCCACAAGCTCCTTCCTGTCCACCCCGCTCCTCATCCCTGGGCAGCGGCGACGGCCGGGCGGATCGTGTTGTTCGTGGATCGTCCCTCCCTCGCGATCGATTGTAGCATTCGTGAGAACGGGGACGGCCAGAATGTGACGTGAAGGGTGAGAAACCCAGCGCTATCGGCTTGGTGGCGCTTCAAGATCTGTACCGACCCGCAGACGGTCCAGATAGCTCTTGTACGCCCACGATCGGTCGCGCTTCTTTCCCGTGATCTCGACGAGGACCCCTGCCCTCTCGAGGGCCTCCACCGCGCGCCCGGCCGTCGGCTTGCTCACGGCGAGCTGCTTGATGGCGTAGGCCACCGATACGATGGGATGGCGGGGCAACAGCTCGAACAGCCGTACGGCAGCGACGGATGTTCCGGCGTGCTCGAGCACGCGGCCACGGTCGTCTGCGATCAGACCGAAGATCTCGCGCGCTGACGACACCGCCTCATCGGCGATGGTCGCCACGCCGTCGAGAAAGTAGTCGAGCCAGCTCTCCCAGTCGCCTTCGAGGCGCACGGCGCTGAGCCGTCGGTAGTACTCGTCGCGATGCCGCTTGAAAAAGAGGCTGAGGTACAGGAGCGGCCTTGTCAGCAGCTTCCAGTGTTCGAGCAACAGCGTGACCAGGAGCCGCCCGATGCGCCCGTTACCATCGAGGTACGGATGGATCGTCTCGAACTGGACGTGAAGCAATCCGGCACGCACGAGCGGCGGAAGCTCATCCTCGCCGTGGATGTACTTCTCGAAAGCGGACAGCGTGTCGCCGAGCAGATGGGGAGGGGGGGGAACGAAGACCGCGTTGCCCGGGCGGGTGCCTCCGATCCAGTTCTGAGTGCGGCGTATCTCACCTGGCTGTTTGTCGGAACCTCGAACGCCGCGCATGAGCCGGCGGTGCGTTTCGTTGAGGAGCCGCATCGATAGCGGAAGCCCCGCGGGCTCCGCAAGCTCTCCCCGGGCATACGCGAGAGCGTCGAGGTAGTTGCAGATCTCCTCGACATCCGCGCCCGGATGAGCGTCCTGCTCGAGCTCGAAGGTCAGGAGGTCGACAAGCGTGGCCTGCGTGCCCTCGATCTGGGACGAGACCACCGCTTCCTTTTGTACGAAGGCGTAGATGAACCAGTCGACCGCTGGCACCATCTCACCGGCGAGCTCGAGACGCGCCAGCGCCTGCTCCGCGGCACGGAGTCGGTCCGAGACCGCCCCTGTGAGGGTTAGAGGAGGTCCCTCTGGTGGAAGCGGCGCCGGAACGAAGGCGTTGACCTCCTCGCCGCCGGCAGTCGTTCGTTCGTATGTGCCTGTTTTCCTTTGGCTCACACCGACCTCGGGCCAGTCACGACATTGTTCCTGTCGCCGTGGCTAGTAACAAATTCTTTACCAGCAAGACGGGCTAGTCAAGATTTCGTTTCTAACAGCCAACTCTGAAAAATGAGACTTCCTGGGCACTATCCAGGGCGGCTAGCTTCAGGGACGTTCGAAGGCAGTGCGCTCCGAGTCACCGGCTCGTTCGCGGTCACCCGGTCGATCACGTCGTCGCAGCCGGTGGCCTGGCCCATGATGATCAGCCCGGCCGGGATACCCACCACCAGGGTCAGCCCCACCGCGACCATGGACGTGACCAGGATGACACCGCTCTCTCGGGAGGTCCGCTCCATCAGTTCACCTCCATCGCCACACCAACCACGACGCTGTGATCGGCACGTCTTTCACCGACGAGACCGGCAAGCTGGGCCAGGCCGACCTGATGGTGCGCCGGTACCAAGACCCCGGCCTGCCGCAGGCCTTCAGGTTCGGGGGGCGACTGGTCAAGGTCGCTGATGTCCTTCGGCCACGACGCGCGGGGGCGCGCCCAAATTACTATAACAAAAGGTAAAAACAGACAGTGTGAGATATTGTAATTCCAATTGACAATTTCTTATTTGCGCCCGAGACTCAAGGGGTGATTCCACGTAACCTATCAAACAAGCTACTGGAATCAGCGTCCTGGTACCCCGTGGTCACGGTGACCGGGCCCCGACAATCGGGAAAGACCACCCTGTGCCAGGCCACCTTCCCCGAAAAGGCATACATCTCGCTGGAGCCTCTCGACGTCCGCTCATCCGCACGCCGCGATCCCCGGGGATTCTTGGAGGCCGTGAGCCAGGGGGCGATCCTCGACGAAGCACACCACTGCCCCGAGCTCTTTCCCTACCTTCAGGAGGCCGTCGACCGGGACCCCACGCCCGGCCGCTTCGTGATCACCGGCTCGCAGCACCTGGGCTTGACGGCGTCGGTCACCCAGTCCCTCGCTGGACGCACCGCCGTGCTCCGGCTGCTCCCGCTCTCCTATGATGAGCTGATCCGGTTCCCCGCGCCGCCGCGCGACCTCTTCGATGTGCTCTGGACCGGGGCCTATCCCCGCATCCACGATCAGCGGATTCCACCACAGCGCTGGCTCGCCGACTACTTCACCACCTACGTCCAGCGGGACGTCCGTCAGGTGAAGCAGATCGGCGACCTCAACGCCTTCACGACCTTCGTTCAGCTCGCCGCGACCCGCTCGGCCCAGGTCCTCAACCTCTCGACTCTCGGCGCGGACGCCGGCATCACCCACAACACCGCCAAGTCGTGGCTCTCGGTGCTCGAGACCGGCTTTCTGGTCTTCCGACTGCCCCCCTGGCATCGTTCCCCGACGAAGCGGCTGATCAAGACGCCCAAGCTGCACGTCCTCGACTCCGGGCTCCTGTGCCACCTGCTCGGCATCCGCTCCGCCGAGGAGCTGCGGCTCCATCCGCTGCGGGGCGCGGTGTTCGAGAGCTGGGTCGTCTCCGAGCTCTACAAGCGCCGCCTCCACCAGGGGCTCGACCCGGCGCTCGCCTTCTACCGGGATCAGCAGCAGCTCGAGATCGATGTCGTCCTGGAGTCGTCCTCCAGTATCGTGCTCGTGGAGGTGAAGTCCGGCGCCACCGTCGCCGGTGACTTCACCGACGCCCTGGATCGCCTCGCGGACAGGCTCGGGCGGCTCGGCGAGTCCCGGCCCATCGATCGGCGCCTCGTCTTCGGTGGCGCGGAGGCGCCGCCCTCCTCCACCACGGCGTTCATCCCCTGGGCGCGGCTCCAGGAAAGCACCTGGGAGGAATAGGGGCTGGTGATGTGCTGCCGTGGAGGTCGCGAGGCGGGGATCGTTGACGTAGGCTACCGGGCGGCGTAGGCCACGACGCGCGGGGGCGCGCCCAGGGCGTAGGTGATGTTGTCCAGAAAGGACGTGTACTCGCGGCACAGCTTGCGGTGGATCACCGTGCCGCCGTCGCGGACGTGGGCGCCGTAGGCGACGACGTCCACCATCCCGTTGCGGTAGACCGTGACGTTGAACCAGGAGGCCCGGCGCGGGTTGAAGCGGCGGCCCTGGTCCAGCCTGGCCAGCACGCGGAAGGAGCAGCGGGCCGGGTCGGCCTGGACGTGGTAGCCCAGGGCGACGGCCCGCTGGATCAGCTGGTGGTAGATCACGTGGGGGTTGCGGGCCTGGCCCTGCAGCCGGACCGGGGTGTTGTCCATCCAGCGGCCACAGCCAGTGATTCCAAGGGTCAAAGTGAGAGCAAGGAGGAGGGGCGTTGGTCTCATGGCAAGAAGGAGTTGAGCAAGATCAAGGCCAGGTGCCAACCACCCGGAATTCATGGAGCTCGCCCCGGGGCGGGAACCCGGGTTCACAGGCCCGGGTGTGAACCGATGTGGACACGTTGACGCCCCGCGCTGTGGACGGAAAACACTGTGCAGTGATATACATCCGGGCGATGGGAAAACGATGGCTCCCACTGCTGGCCCTCGCCCTGCCCCTTTGCGCCTCGGGCTGCCGCAAGGTCGAGGCCCGCGGGATGGCCAAGGAGGGCAACGAGCTCTACCGATCCGGCAAGTTCGACGAGGCCCTGGCCAGGTTCGAGGCCGCGGCAAAGCTCGACCCTGACTTTCCGGTGATCCGGCTGCACGCCGGTTACGCGGCGATGTCCCTGGCCGCCGCCACCGAGAAGCCCGCCTCGGACCGCTACGCCGCCAAGGCCATCTCCTCCTTCGCGCGCTACATGGAGCTCGCTCCGGGCGACGATCGGGGGCCCAAGTTCTACCTCCAGGCGTTGCTCGACTCGGGCCGCCTTGACGAGGCCCGGCGCTTCCTCGAGCAGCAGCACCGCAAGAACCCGCGTGACCTGAAGGTCATCTCGAGCCTCGGCGTGGTCACCTCCAAGGCCGGTGACTTCGCCAGCGCGCTGAAGTGGTACGAAAAGCGCGCGCAGCTCCTGCCGGGCGAGGCCCGGGCGCGCTACCTGATCGGCACGCTCTGCTGGGAGCACCTCTACAAGAACGGATCGGTGGTCGGAGCGGAGCGTGTGCGGATCGCCGACCGCGGGATCGCCGCGCTGGAGCGGGCGGTCAAGCTGCAGCCGGACGCACCGGGCGAGGCGCTGACCTACATCAACCTGCTCTACCGCGAGCGCGCCAAGGGGCAGCAGGACGAGACGGCCCGGGAACAGGACATGGCGCAGGCGCGGCGCTACTACGAGCGCGCGCTCAAGGCGCTCAAGGGGCAGAAGTAGCCGACGTGTTCGAGAGCTACCTGAAGAAGCAGCAACCGCTGCACGTGAGGCTGCTCACGATCCTCGGCTCCATCGCCCTGCACGCCGGGGTCATCGGGCTGGTGCTGTTCCTCTCGTTGTTCTACGTCGAGGAGCTCCCCGAGCCCCAGGTCACCGTGACGTTCTTCTCGGCCGCCCCGCCGCCGCCGCCGCCCCCGCCGCCGCCGCCCCCGCCCAAGGCGCCCCGGCCCGAGCGGGTGGCCGTGGCCCGGCCGCAGCCCAAGCCGACCGAGATCCAGCCCCCGGACAAGCCGCCCCCCGAGAAGCCCGACGAGCCCGAGGCTCCCAAGGTGCCGAGCTGGGCCGAGGGCGAGACGGGCGGCGTGGAGGGCGGCGTGGAGGGCGGCGTGCCGGGCGGGGTCCCCGGCGGGACCGGGACCGCCAGGCCCGACAAGTCCGACGACAAGCCGGTCTTCGTCAAGCGGCAGGTGATGGACAAGCTCAAGCTCTCGGGCGCCATGCCCGAGTACCTCCCCGCGGCCAAGATGGCCAAGATCGAGGGCGTGGTGATCGTCAAGGTCTGCCTCAGGGCCGACGGCACCGTGAACCCGGCGACGACGAAGATCCTCAAGGGGATCGAGGTGCTCAACGAAGAGATCCTGCGCAAGGTGCACACCTGGCGCTACAAGCCCTACGAGGTGGACGGCGTGGCCTCACCGGCCTGCTTCTCGGTGAAGTTCGTCTTCCGCCTCGAGTAACAGGAGTCGCGCAATGTCCTTCAGTCTGATTGAGGTCTGGCACCAGGCGGGCATCGTCGGCAAGGGAGTGTTCGTCATCCTCGCCCTGATGTCGATCTACTCGCTCGGCCTGGTGGTCGAGCGGCTGCTGCGCTACTCGGCAGCCAACAAGCAGTCGATGGGCTACGTGCCAACGCTGCGCCAGGCGCTGGAGAAGGGCACGCTGGACCAGGCGGTGGAGGCCGCGCGCAGGCTCCCCAAGAGCCCCGTCGCCCAGACCGTGGCCGCCGGGGTTCAGGCCTACGTCGCCGGCGTGAAGGACCTGTCCAGGGGACGGGCCGGCGTCGATCTCGTCGAGGCGCTGGACCGCAACCTCGAACGCGTGCGGGAGCGGCAGGTCTCGGTGCTCAAGCGCGGGCTGAGCGGCCTGGCCACCATCGGGTCCACCGCGCCCTTCGTCGGCCTCTTCGGCACCGTGGTCGGCATCATCAAGGCCTTCACCTCCATGTCGGCCACCGGCTCCGGCGGGCTCGGCGCGGTCTCCGCCGACATCGCCGAGGCGCTCGTCGCCACCGGCCTCGGGCTGTTCGTGGCGATCCCCGCCGTGGCCCTGTTCAACTACCTCAACAACCGGGTCGAGGAGCTCACCGTGGACATCAACGACGTCTCCGGCGAGGTCGTGGCCTACGTCCTGCGCACGGGCTACGGCGAGGGAGGGAGCGAGGGCTGATGTCCGGCAGCCGGCCCCCCACCCGCGCCGCGGCCAACCGTCGCCGACTGCGCCGCAAGCGCCTCGCCGCGCTCGGCCACGTCGCCGCGTCCAAGGCGAAGAGCGAGATCAACGTCACGCCCTTCGTCGACGTGGTGCTGGTCCTGCTGATCATCTTCATGGTGGTGACGCCGATGCTCCAGCGCGGCGTCGACGTGCTCTTGCCGCTGACCGACCACCACGCCGACAAGAAGGACACCGGCGAGCAGATCATCATCTCGGTCCGGCGCGACGGCGCGGTGTTCCTCGGCCGCGACGCGGTGGACCTCAAGCTGCTGGAGACGCGCCTGCGCCGCCTGCTGCAGCGCCGCCCCGCCCCGCCGGTGTTCGTCAAGGGTGACCGGCGCCTGACCTTCAAGCCGATCCGTCAGATCCTCGAGGTCTGCCACCGGGCCGGCGCGAACGGCGCTTCCCTGGCGACCCAGGGGCGCAAGGGACAGGGGGGCTGACCATGGGCATGGATGTCGGCGGCAAGGGCGGCGGCCCGAGGAGCGAGATCAACGTCACGCCCTTCGTCGACGTGGTGCTGGTCCTGCTGATCATCTTCATGGTGATGACGCCGCTGCTGCTGCGCGAGATCGGGGTCAACATCCCGCGCAAGGCCGACGAGGAGGTCACCGCCGACGTGGCGGCGCAGCAGATGGTGCTGCACCTGCGCGAGGACGGCCAGATCATGCTCGCCAACCAGCGCGTGCGCATGGAGACGCTGGCCCAGGAGCTCCGGCGGCTGCTGGCCCACCGGCGCGACAAGCTGCTCTTCGTCCGCGTCGATGACCGGGTGAGCTACGACCTCGCGGTGCGGGCGATGGACCTCTGCCGCGGTGCCGGGGTAACCACGCTGGGGATGACCACCCGGCAGTAACACGCCCACCGGGCAACGGGTTGCCGGGGACGGCTGACCCACCCTGGGAGCCCACTCCCCGATCTGTGGCCACAGCAAGCTGCGATTGCTGGCGAAATCTCGCCTCCCCGGGCGAGGGGCGGCGTGGCACGTGGTTTGCTGCTGGATCCATCACCGGACGAGGCGAACATGGCGAAGACACATCTCCTGGTTGTAGGTGCATTCCTCCTCCTCGGCTGCGGCGAGGGCTCCATCGTCGGGTCCAGCGACCCCTACACGCCGGCGGCCGGCAGGGGCGACGGGTTGGCCCCGCCGAGCGCGGACGGAGGCCTGGCCCCGACGAGCAGCGGCCCCGAGGTCTGCGACGACGGCCTGGACAACGACGGCGACGGCGAGGTCGACGAGCAGTGCGCCTGCGACCCCCAGACGAGCGCGACCCAGGCCTGCTACCCTGGCGACCCGGCCACGCGCGGCAAGGGCCAGTGCGAGGACGGGACCCAGAGCTGCGTCACGGTGGAGGAGTTCTCGAGCTGGGGGACCTGCAGCGGCGCCGTGCTCCCGGGCAAGGAGGTCTGCGGCGACAACATCGACAACGACTGCAACGGCAAGGTGGACGACGGCCCGGGCTGCCTGTGCCAGGCTGGCCAGTCCCAGGCCTGCTACTCCGGTCCCCAGGGCACCGAGAACGTCGGCGCGTGCAAGGCGGGGACCCAGACGTGCAACATCGCCGGCGTGGGCTGGGAGGCCTGCGTGGGCGAGGTGCTCCCCGCGACCGAGCAGTGCGACGACAACATCGACAACGACTGCGACGGCCTGGTGGACGAGGGGTGCAAGGCGGTCCACGCGCCGGTGACCTGCACCACCGCGACCCTGACCCACGCCGTGGGCGCGATGGACTGCGGGGCGAACAAGGCGGTGTACATGATGGACGACGGCACCGGCCCCAACTTCATCTGTTGCACGCTGCCGGCCAACGACATCCTCTCTCCGCTGCCGCCCACCGTGCGCTACGGCCAGTGCGCCGCCAACGAGGTGATCACCGGCGCGACCGGCGCCTTCAGCTTCAGGTGCACCGAGATCAACACCGCGCGCTACTCCCTCGGCGCGGCCCAGAAGCCCTGCTACTTCGGCAGCGGCGCCTCGGGCAGCCAGGGCGTGAGCAGCTGTGGGGCGCACCCGGCCTCCTTCTCGGTGCTGCAGCAGAACCTGTTCGGCAGCGACGGCTGCTCGGGCTTCCCCTACGGCTCGCTGTTCGTCAAGCAGACGAGCAAGTACTGCAAGGACATGCTCGCCTCCCGGCTGACCTACAACGGCCAGGTCGCCGGGGACCCGCCCGCGGGCACGCCGGTGGTGATGTTCACGCCGTAGGCTCGGCGTCGGGAGGGCTTCGGGCTTGCGGACGCTCGGCTTGCAGAGGCCGGCTTTGTACCCATACCTCGGCCGGCCGCAAGCCTCGCTCGGACCTCGTGCCAACCGGATCATGGATGAGGTCGCCGGTTGGCACTCGGTACGCCGCTGCGCCCGAACCCTCCCGACGCCTCGATGTGACGGCTACCCGCCCTCGACGGCCTCCTCGATCAGCCGGTCCAGGGAGGAGAGGATCTTCGTGTTGCCTTCCTGCTCGTGGCGCTCGAGGTTCGTCGCGTACTCGTCCAGCCGCTCGCTGAAGGCGCCGATGGCCTCGACGCTCAGCTCCTCGTGGTACGCGCCGTAGCCCAGCTTCTCCAGGTAGAGCGAGTTGAGCAGCTGCTCGAACTGCTTGCGCAGCGGTATGGCGAGCAGCGGCTTGCCGAGGTAGACCGCCTCGCCCATCAGGGAGAAGCCGCCCGTGGCCAGCACGCCGCGGCAGGAGGCGAGGTCGGCGATGAACCCGTCCTCCGAGAAGGGGCGGAGCCAGATGTTGTCGCCGACGCGCTCGTCGCGGTTGAAGCCGTAGACGCGAAAGGGCACCCCGGCGCCCTTGAGGATCTCGAGCAGCGTCTCGTTGGACGTGCTGGTCTGGTAGACCAGGATGTGGTCCTCGCGGGTCGCCTCGGCCTCGAGGATGCGGTTGCGCAGGATCGGCGGGTAGAGGCTGGTGCGCTCCTTGCGGATCGGCGGGTAGAAGAACGTGGTGATCATGTAGTGGAAGCAGTAGGGCAGCTTCCCCTTCACGATCCCCTTGGCGATGAGGTAGTCGTCTTTGTATTCATCGGGGATCTCCACGTCCAGCTCGCAGCGGTTGATGATCTGCATGTTGTCGATGGAGATCACCGGGACGTCGTGGTGCTTGCCGAAGGTGTAGGCGAAGCTCTCGAAGTCGCTGACCACCACGTCGGGCGTGAAGCGCTCGCCGAGCTTGATGAAGTCCTGGAAGTTGTCGCCGATCATCGAGGGCAGGCTCTTGATCAGCTCCCAGAAGGTCTTGCTCCGGTCGACCTCGTTGTTCTCGTAGGCCATGCGAAGGCCCTTGATCTCGTGCACGTTGAAGAAGTAGCGCGAGAGGTACTCGTGCGCGCGGCCGCTGACCACGATCTCGACCTCGTGGTTCTTGACCAGGTGGCTGAGGATCACGCGGCTGCGGGTCGCGTGGCCCATCCCCTCGCCCACAACACCGTAGAGGATCTTCACGGTTTCGCTCCTTGCAGGTGGGGGGAGCTTACCGCGACCTTGGAGCCAGGTGTAGGCCCGATGAGCACATGATCTGGGGACTTTACCCGCTGGAGCTGAAGACCAAAGTCTCCACCTGCCGCGGCCGCGTCGCCGTTAATCCTTGTTTTTCCGCCCTCCATGTTGAGCACGGGGCTTGCATTGAACCGGGACATGCCCCGTCACGTTCCACTCGCCCTCGCCCTGCTGCTGCTGGCCGGGTGCCCCGGCGAGATGGACCTGAGCTCCCTGCCCCTCGGTCACATCGACGGGGGTGCAGGGCAGACCTTCTCCTACGACGACGCGTCGACGATCTCGGCCCCGCTGCCGGACACGGGCGCGCCGACCGCGGACGGCACCGTGGCGGCGGACACGATGGCGCCGGACACCATGGCTCCCGACACGCTGCAGCCCGACACGGGTGTGGCGGTGCCCACCGGCGTCGGGAAGCCCTGCCCCTGCGACAATGACCTGATCTGCATCAACGGCGCCTGCCGGGCCAAGTGCAACGCCCCCACGGGCGCCTGCGGCGTGACCTCGAACTGCCCGGCGGACCAGGCCTGCGTCCAGACCACCGGCGGTTTCTACGTCTGCGTCCCGGCCACGAAGCCGGGCTCGGCCTGCAACGCCTCGGCGTTCTGCCCCGTGAACTACGTCTGCGGCTCGGTCAGCGGCAGCGCCTACACCTGCCTGCCGCTCTGCACCGGAGCGGGCACGGCCTGTGGGACCAGCGGCACGGGCAAGTGCGCCCAGGCGCAGAACGGCTGCTCCTTCTGCTCGTCTATTTGATTGGCGTGCGCAGCACGGCTTGGTGGCGAGCCGCGAGTCGCGCAAGCCGGCGCCCACGCTACCGGGTCCCGAGCTTGCTCCGCGGGTAGGCGACCAGGACCCAGGCGTCGTGGACCACGGTGAACACCGTCTGGTTCCCCCGGCTGATGCTGCCCATCCGGCTCTCGTGGTGCTCGTCCCGCACCAGCCCCCCGCGGACATTGAACACCGTGCGCAGCTGCTGGTTCGCGTCCTCGACCGCGCAGCGCCGGGCGCGATCCGCGTCGGGCTGTCCGCGACAGGTCCCGACGACGTAGACGTAGTCCGGGTGCTCGAGGTTGGAGCCCCGCTTGATCCAGGAGGGGCGGGCCGACTCCGAGGGCGAGCCCCGGCATCCGGCGAGCAGCACGATGGAGAGGAGCGACAGGCGGCGCAACATGGGACCTCCGACAGGGATAGACTACGGGCGCCGGGGACGGGTCTTCCAGGCCAGCGGGAGCAGGAGGGCGAGGAGCCAGGGCAGGGGCGGCGGGGCGCTACCCGCGCGGCAGTCACAGGCCCCCCCTCCCCCACCGCCGGGTCGGTCCCCGCTCGCCACGGGGAGGTCCCCGCCAAGGTCGGCGCCCGCCTCGACGGCGGCCGCCGTATCCAGCGCCGCGTCCTGCACCGGGAGCACGGGCAGGTCGAGGATCATCGCCGGGAGGTCAACCGGCGGCCCGGCGTCGGCGATGCCGGCGCAGGCGCGGGGGTGCTTGCCAGAGGGGTCGTCCCCTCCCGCCGTGCCGCAGGCGTAGTAGCCCAGGGCCGGGTCCCAGCCGCAGCTCGGCGCCGCGCTGCAGTCCTGCTGCTGCAGCTGACCGGCGGCGCAGTAGTAGAGGATCGTCCCCTGGCAGCAGCCCTTGATCGTCACGGAGCCGCAGGTCTCGGCGCGCGCGGGCCCGACACCGGCCAGCAGGCAGCCAAGGACGAAGACTCCGCGCGCCACCGTTGACATGGGTCCGATCCTAGCCACGGCGAGGCGGCGCGCACAAGCGCGGCCCGGCCGGCCTGTGATACCATCGACGTCGATGCCCGTGCGGGCCATCAGAGGGGTCGCCCTCACGGCGGCGCTGCTCCTCGTCGGGTGCGGCGGCGACGCGGACCGGAGCGGCGAGCTGCGCTTCGTCGGTCTGAGCGGCGGCACCTGCGCCTCGGGGGCCGCCGCGCTGTTCGGCAAGGTGCCGGTGCGGCTCGCCCTGGCCTCGGCGGAGCCGAACGACGCGGGCAGCGGCGGCCTCCGCCGGGTCGCGCTGGTGGTCGGCGGGGGCACGCCCCTCGAGGACTCCTCGCCGCCGTTCCAGGTCGAGGTCGACACCGCCCTGCTGCCCGACGGCGACGTGACCTTCGAGGCCGCCGGAGAGCTCTCGGGGGGCGGCGAGGTCAAGGCATCGCTCCAGGTCTGCGTGGACAACGGCGGCCCCAAGCTGACGCTCATCTCGCCCGGCTCCGGCAGCGGGGCGATCAAGGTCGAGGACGCCGAGCTCGTCGTCCGCGCCAGGGCCACCGATCCGGCGGGCGTCCTCGGCGTCGAGGCCACCCTGGCCGGGGGCGGGGCGTTCCACCACGCCGCCTGCACACCGCCGGGTGGACCGGACGTGACCTGCCAGCTCCGGCCGACGGACCTCGCCCTCGCCCTCCAGCCCAAGCAGACCACCGAGCTCACGCTCCGGGTCGTGGCGCGGGACAAGCTCGGGCGCGAGTCCAGCCTCGAGCGTACGCTGACCCTGGGCACGCGCCTGCTCTGGAGCGTCTCCGCCGGCGCGCCGATCCAGTGGGCGCCGGTGGTCTCTCCGGCGGGCGTGATCATGGTTGGCACCGACGCCGGCTCGGTGCTGGTGATCGATCCGCA
>Ga0316576_10000902_pt1 | contig 15118 bp, 12 predicted proteins | sample S0NA_FD_203075 | JGI IMG/M metagenome (GOLD analysis project Ga0316576, IMG submission 203075) | Rhizosphere microbial communities from salt marsh grasses in Alabama, United States - S0-2_050615r3r5 | ecosystem: Host-associated > Plants > Roots > Rhizosphere | place: USA: Alabama | collected... | reverse complement strand
ACGTCCTGATCAACGCTCCCCTCGCGGAGAAGGTGACCATCGAGCTCAAGGACGTACCTCCGGGCATGGCTCATCACTCGGCCACCCTGGCCGTCGACCTCGGCGCCGACGGCCTGATCATCCTGCCCGAGTGGGAGATCGCCGGTGACGGCGTGTTCTCGAAGCAGGAGATCAGCCGCCTGCCGCTGTTCAACTACCAGGGGCTGGTGGACGCGACCTTCACCCTGGACGTGCTGCTGGAGAGCGGCACCGACGACGGCCTGCCCCTGACCCGCGCCACCGAGCGCGCGGTGATGCCGAACAGCGGCGTGATCCTCGTCGACGAGCTCCTCGGCGGCCCACAGCAGCTGAAGCCGCCCCCCGGCGGGGTGCTGCAGGGCAACACCCTGGCCTGGAGCCAGAGCGGCGCCAAGCACGACCTCGCGGTCACGGTGCTGCGGCTGACCGACGAGACGCCGGTCTGGCGCGTGATCAGCCCGGGCGACGTGTCCGAGGTCCAGCTACCGGACCCCCAGACCTTCGGCCTGCCGGCCTGGCCCGAGGCGCCGCTGATCTGGCTCCAGTGGCTCGCCCGGCTGCCCGGCTTCGACTACGATCACTTCACCTACAGCCAGCTCAGCTCGTCCTACTGGGACCGCTGGTCCTTCGACGAGCTCAGCCTCACGGTGCAATGATGAATGACGCTTGCCGCGTTCGGCGAAGCGCGTGTGTGGTGGCTCTGCTGGTCCTCGCCTCCTGCGCGAACCTCGACACCAGCGAGCAGGTCTGCCAGCCCAACTCGTACCGCTGCGTCGGGGCGACCTCGCTCAAGTGCCTCAACGACGGCTCGGGCTGGGCCGTGGACGCGGACTGCGCCGCCAAGGGCGGCCTGGTCTGCACCACCGCGGGCTGCAAGGTCTGCGAGCCCGACTCGCTGCAGTGCAAGGGAATCGACCTCCTGCGCTGCAACAGCGACGGCTCGGGCTTCCTGAGCAAGCCGGTCAAGACCTGCAGCGCCGAGAAGGGCGAGATCTGCGACAGCGGGGACTGCACCAACGCCTGTGACCTGGCCACCATCAACCGAAGCTACGTCGGCTGCGAATACTGGGCCGTCGACCTCGACAACGCCGTGGTGGACATCGGCAGCGCGGCCGCGCAGCAGTTCGCCGTCGCCCTCTCCAACTCGTCGCCCCTGCCGGCCACGGTCCGCGTCCTCGTCAACGAGGCGGCCTACGGCGAGCCGGTGAAGCTCAAGACGGTGACCGAGCGGACGGTGAAGCCCCAGCAGCTCGAGCTGGTGCTGCTCCCCTCGCGCGAGGTGGACGGCTCGCCCCCCGGAGAGTACAACACGGGCGGCGGGACGGCGGTGACGTCCAACGCGTACAAGATCGAGTCGACGGCGCCGCTCATCGCCTACCAGTTCAACCCGCTCTCGAACGTCGACGTGTTCTCCAACGACGCGTCTCTCCTGGTCCCCACGCCGGCGGTCTCCGGCGACGGCACGGCCCAGCTCGGCGCGAACTACCTGGTGATGGGCTGGCCCCAGACCATCGCCAACACATCCGATCCCAAGACCAACTTCGGCCTCGACCTGCGCGCCTTCCTCACCATCGTCGGCACGCGGACGGACACGAAGATCTCGGTCACGCTGTCCACCGACATCATCGGCGACGCCGAGGGCAAGGTGCCGGCGACCAAGGCGGGCGAGACCGTGACCTTCCAGCTCGGCCCCTTCGACGTGCTGAACCTGGAGACCGGCGACTTCAACGCCGACTTCACCGGCACGACGATCAAGACCGACAAGCCGGTGGTCGTCTTCTCCGGATCCGAGGCCTCGGACGTCCCGGACTTCCCTGACCTGAACTATCGCAAGTGCTGCGCCGACCACCTCGAGCAGCAACTGTTCCCCGTCCCTACCCTGGGGACGACCTTCGTCGCCCTGACCACCCCCTCGCGCACCAAGGCGCTCAAGGCGGCCGGCGCGGTGATCTCGGAGAAGACCGAGCGGGAGGTGTTCCGCATCCTCGCCGCCGGTGAGTTCACGCAGGTCAGCACCAACCTGCCGACGCCCCATAACCAGCTCTCGATCAACTCCGGCACCATCGCGCAGCTCTTCGTCGATCGCGACTTCACGATCCAGGCGAACCAGCCCGTGGTGGTGGGCCAGTTCGTGGCCAGCCAGGACGAGACGGGCATCGCCCGCAGCCTGCCCGGCGGCGACCCCTCCTTCATCCTGCTCCCGCCGGTGGAGCAGTTCCGCAAGGACTACCTCTTCCTCACACCCAACAAGTACGCCTTCGACTTCATCCTCGTCGCCGCTCCGAGGGATGCCAGGGTGACGCTCGACGGGCGCCTGCTCAAGGATGGCTGCGACACGTCCCAGGGCCAGAAGGTCTGCTGCACCCGTTCGGAGGTCGGCTCGGTGCGCGAGCCCGCGGCGACCAGCGACACGGCCTTCGTGGCCTACAAGTGCCAGCTCTCCTTCCCGGTGGTTGTCCCGGGCGAGGACCCGCCGAACAACCTCGAGCCCGGGATCCAGAACGACGGCGTGCACCGCCTGTCCGCCGACAGCAAGATCGGGCTTGTGGTCTACGGCTTCGACGCCTACGTCAGCTACGGCTACCCGGGCGGGACCGATCTCGCCCTGATCAACCTGAAATAGTCGCCCCCCCGCGCGGGTTAATCACCGATGGCTCGCTACCGCTGCACCAACTGCGACACCACCTTCGAGGCGGACACGGACGCGCCACGTTGCCCGGAGTGTCTGCGCCAGCACGGCCTGGAGGAGGTCGGCAAGCCCGCCCCGGCCAGGCCCCCCACCCGCCGCCGGGGGCTGCTCGTCGCCGTGGTCGCCCTCGTGGTCGCGCTGGGCGGAGGCGCCGCGCTGTGGCTGCTGCGCGGGCGCGTCGAGCCCCGCCCCGGCCTCGGCCCGATCGCTCCGGCGGCGCTCGAGGAGTTTCTCGCGAGCCGGGGCGTGAGCCGGGCGGACCGCGTTGACCCCTTCGCCACGAGCCCGGCGATCAAGAAGCTCGCGGACGGGGTCTCGGGCAGCGGCGCCGTCGAACGCGCCCGGGCCGTCGCCCGGCGCGTGGCCGGGGCCCTGCGCCCGGCCCGGCTCGAGATCGACCTGCTCGGCGCGAGCGACGCGCCGGTGCGCACGGCGGCGGAGCTGCAGCGGCTGATCGACGATCCCAAGGCGACGCCACGGGCGGTGCTCAGCTTCGAGCTCGCGACCCACACCGTCGCCGCGCTGCGGGCGGCCGGGATCCGGGCCGTGCTCGGCCGCGCCCGGCGACTGGACGCGCCGGTGGCCACGGCGGACGTCGCCGGCGGCGTGGGACGCTACGTGGCCCTGGTCTACAGCGAGAGCAAGGCGGCCGTCGGACCACCCGCCCTCGTGCTCGATCCGGCTCGCGCCCTGCCGCTGCCCGCCTGGGCCGGCGGCGGCGACGATCCCGACCTGAAGCCGCGGCTGTCCCTGGAGAGGAAGACGCCGCCGGTGACGCCCTTGGACGACGCCTCGGCTGCCGGGCACCTGCTCGCCCTGCGCGCCCACCGGCTGCGGGCCGCCGAGCCGGACCGGGCCTACCAGCTCTCGCAGGAGGCGCTCGCGGTCGCCGCGCCCTCGCCGATGTTGCTGCTCCTGCGCTCCAAGGTGCTCGCGGCCGCCGGGGGTACCGCGGACGCCGAGGCCGCGGCGCAGAAGGCCCTGACCCTGGCCCAGGCCGGTGACGGCCCGGCGACGCGCACCCTGCTCGCGCTCGCCCTGGCCAGCAAGGGGTCGAGCGGCCCGGCGATCTCCCACCTGGAGCAGGCGGTCCAGGCCGACCCCGGCTACTGGCCCGCGTACCGGGCCCTGGCCTCGATCCTGCTGCCGGCCGACCGCAAGCGCGGCCTGGAGTACCTCAACGCGGGGTTGAAGATCGCTCCGGACGAGCCCGGCCTGCTGTTGCTCCAGGCGACACGGCTGCTCGCGGAGGACCAGGCGGGGGAGGCGGTGAAGGTGCTGGAGCGGGCCCTCGCCCGCCAGCCCTCGGAGCTGCTGCGGCTGATGCTCTACCGCGCCCTGCGGCAGAGCAGCGACCCGCGCGCGGCGCAGGTGCGCGAAGAGCTGCTCGGGCAAAGCAAGGACCGCGCGAAGCTGGAGAAGCTACTCGAGGCGCTCGACCAGTCCCTCGGGGCGCCGGCCTCGGCCCCGGCGTCGCCACCGCCGCCGCCGCCGCGGCTCAAGCTCCCGGACGTGAGGCTGGGCCAGTAGGCCGGCAGGCCGGTGTACTTGTCTCCACAACGGGCTCTGGTACACTACTCACCCACACGGGTGGAGAGGTCTCAGCTCGATGGACATCACGTGCCCCCAGTGCAAGACCGAGTACGAGTTCGACGACGACAAGGTCACGGAGGCCGGGATCACCGTCAAGTGCACGAGCTGCGACTACATGTTCAAGGTTCGGCGCAAGGCAGTGGTGGAGACCGAGCCCGTGACCCAGCCGCCCCTTCCGTCGGACGCGGACCCGAACGATCGGCGCTGGATGATCCGGACCCAGGGGGGCCAGGTCTACCGCTTCAAGGAGCTGACCACCCTGCAGCAGTGGATCGTCGAGCGCAAGGTGGCCCGGGACGACCAGATCTCACGCAGCGGCGAGACCTGGAAGCGGCTCGGTGACATCGCGGAGCTCGGCTCTTTCTTCCAGGTCGTGGACGCGGCGATGGCCGCGGCCGCGGCCCCGAGCGGGCCAACGGAGGGAGCCCCCGCTCCGCGCCGCGACATAGCCGACGAGCCCGCCTTCTCCTCGGACGCGGGCCAGTTCCGCGACGTCGGCCCGAGCGCGGCCTGGGAGGAGGACAGCGCCGCCATCTCCTCCAGCGACGTGATCGGGGAGGAGATACCCCGGCGCCGCACCGGCAAGATGATTGGGGTCTTCGTCCTGGTCGCCCTCGTGCTCGGTGGTGGCGTCGCCGGCTTCGTGATGCGGGACAAGATCAAGGGTCTGCTCTCCGGCGACGGCGGGCAGCAGAGTGAGGCCTATCAGGCCGGCCGCAAGCTGCTGTTGATGGATGACGAGCAGAGCCTCGCCCGGGCGGACCAGGAGCTCGCCCGGGCACCGCTGGACAACGCCCTGGCGCTGGCCGCGCGGGCCGAGGTCTACACGGTCTGGGCCCAGCACCTGCGCACCGAGGCGACGCTCCTCGAGCGCAAGGCCGAGCGCCTGGAGGCCGCGCTGGAGGCCGCGGGCTCCCAGAAAAAGGAGGAGGGGGCCACGCCCCGGCCGGTCAGCGGGGCGGACGACCCGAAGCTGGCGCGCCTCGAGGCAGCGAAGCTGCGCGACGAGGCGACCAAGAAGCTGCTCCAGGCCGAGATCCACGCCAGCGCGGCGATCAAGGTCGCCGCGGACCGCCCGGAGGTCAAGCGGGCGATGGGGGACTACCTGCGCCTCCAGGGCCGGCAGCCCGAGGCGAGGACCTACCTCGCGGATGCGGCCCGGCTGAGCCCGGAGGATCCCGAGGTGCTCTACGTCGAGGGCGCGCTCGAGGCCGACCTGGGCCACGCCGAGAAGGCCGAGACGCTGCTCAAGCAGGCCCTGGTCCGGACCAAGGCGCGCCAGGGTCAGAGCCTGTTGAGAGCGGCGCTCCTGCTCGCCTCGCTGCAGCTCAAGGCCGGGCGCTCCTCGGAGGCCCAGGCGCAGGCCGAGGCGGTGCTCGAGGCCAACCCAAACCACCGCTGGGCCAAGCAGCTGCTCGAGGAGGCCAAGGCCGCGGCGGAGCAGGTCGCCAGCCCCACGCCAACGCCGACGGCCCCCGACGCCGGGGCCCCGGAGGCGAGCCCCACGCCCGGCAAGGTGCCGCCCAAGAAACCGGGCGGCGAGCACCCCGCGCCGCTCGCCGGCGGGAGCTACGACTCGCTGGTCAAGCAGGGTAGCCAGCTCAGCGAGCGCGGGCGCACGATGCAGGCGGTGAGGGCGTTCGAGCAGGCGCTCAAGCTGCGTCCAAACGGCGCAGAGGCCCTCACCGGGCTCGGCTACTGTCACCTGGACCAGGAGCGCTTCGCCGCCGCCATCTCGAGCTTCCACAAGGCGCTGAGCGTCAGCCCGACCTACGGCGACGCGCTGATCGGGATGGCCGAGGCCTACAAGATCCAGGGCAACCTGCGCAAGGCGCTGGACTACTACCGGGCCTACGTCACCGCTCACCCTTCGGGAGGCAAGGCCGTGATGTCCCGCCGCAACGTCGCCGACCTCGAGCGCAAGCTCGGGGTCCCCTCGCCCACGCTGCCGACGCCCACACCAGCGCCGAGCCCGACACCAGCGCCCGAGCCCGCCCCAGGCGCTGCCCCCACGCCCCCGCCGTCTTCGCCGCCGCCCTCGCCCTCGCCCTCGATCCCCTCGGGGGTCCCGGAGAAGGACGTACCCGCGGTCCCGGGGAGCCAGTAGCGGGAGCACAACAACGGAGAAGACGATGACCAAGGGAGGCCCCCTCGCACGGTACCGGGCGCTCGATCTGACCCGCGTGCTCGCCGGCCCCTACTGCACGATGCAGCTCGCCGACCTCGGCGCCGAGGTGATCAAGATCGAGGCGCCGGGCAAGGGCGACGACACCCGGGCCTGGGGCCCGCCCTTCCTCTCCGGCGAGAGCGCCTACTTCATGAGCATCAACCGCAACAAGAAGAGCGTGACCCTCAACCTCAAGGCCCCGCGTGGCAAGGAGCTGCTCTGGTCCCTGCTCGAGCTCAGCGACGTCCTGGTGGAGAACTTTCGCCCCGGCGCCCTCGAGCGCCTGGGCTTCGGCTACGACGCGGTTCACGCCCGCCTCCCGCGCCTGGTCTACTGCTCCATCTCCGGCTTCGGCCACAGCGGCCCGGACCGCAACCTGCCGGGCTACGACGTGCTGATCCAGGGCGAGAGCGGGCTGATGTCGCTGACCGGCGACGCGGACGGGCCGCCCTACAAGCTGGGCACCTCGATCTCCGACCTCGCCGCGGGGATGGCGGCGGTCCAGGGCATCCTCGCCGCGCTGCTCGCCCGCGCGGACGGGGGACGGGGGCAGCACGTCGACATCTCCATGCTCGACACCTCGGCCGCGCTGCTGACCTACCAGGCTGCGATCCACTTCGCCACCGGCGAGGTCCCGCGCCGCCGCGGCAACGCCCACCCCACCATCGTGCCCTACTCGACCTATCCCTGCCGCGACGGCACGTTGATCCTCGCCGTGGGTAACGACTCCCTCTTCGTCCGGATGTGCGAACGCGTCGGCCACCCGGAGCTGGCCCAGGACCCGCGCTTCGCCAGCGCCGCGGCCCGGGTGGGGCACCGCGCCGAGCTCGACCGGCTGCTGGAAGAGATCTTCCGCGCACAGCCCCGTGAGCACTGGATCGCCGCGCTGCGGCCTGCGGGCATCCCCTGCGGCGCGGTGCGCGACGTGGCCGAGGTCTGTGCATCGCCCCAGCTCGCGGCGCGCCAAATGGTGCTGCGCATGGAGCACCCCGTGGCCGGATCCGTCGGCCAGCTGGGCTGCCCCCTCGGGCTTTCCGAGACGCCCGCCAGCCTCCGCCTGCCTCCTCCGCTCCTCGGCCAGCACACCGACGAGATCCTCGCCGACCTGCTTGGCCTCGACGCCCGGGAGATCGACAGGCTGCGCGAGAGCGGCGTGGTCTGATCAGTAGGGCACCGGCTCGTCCCTGGGCTCGCCCTCCTGCCTCGGCTCGTCCGCCCCCGCGGGCGCCGCCGGCGCCGGTGGCGCGGGGGGGACGCGCGGCGGCAAGTGCGGTGGGTTGCCGAAGTAGAACCCGAGGGAGAAGCCCACGCTGGTCGTGGTGCAGCTATCGCCGCAGACATCTACGGGGAACAGACGGAAGACCAGCGCCTCGAGCTGGAGACCGGCGTTTCGCGTGAGGAAAAACACCAGCCCCCCGCCCCCTCCGACCACCGACAGGTCCTCCTGGCCGCTGATGAACCACCGGCCGCCCTGGACCTTGAGAAAAGGCGAGAGGGTGTAGGAGCGCCAGACGACCCAGCGCAGATAGGGCAGCAGAGAGGTCACCGTGGGCCGGTCGGAGCCGAAGGTCACCTCGAGCTCCAGGCCGGGCTCCAGGCCCGGAAGCACGAAGTAGCCGAAGCCCGCCCCGAGGGTGAACGCTGTGCCCTCCCCCGAGCTGAAGCCGAGAGCCAGGCCCGCGTTCATGCTGCCCCGGGCGAAGGGTCGGGGCTCCTCGACGGACCGTTGCGGCGCGCCGAGCGCCGGTGAGGCGAGCAGCAGGACAAGCAGGACGGGGAGGCGGCTCATGGTGCGCCAGGCTCAGCTCGCCGCCCCCTGTGGGGCGGCGCTGAAGACCTGGTGCCCGTCCTCGTCACCCGTGTAGCGCAGATCGAGCACCTCGAGGTTCAACCGGACGAGGCGGCTGTTCCGCAGCCGGACCGTGACGTACTCCTGGTCGGCGTCCACCTTCTGCACCAGGCAGCGGCCGAACTTGCTGTGGTCCAGGAAATCGCCGACCTTGACCGGACGGATCGGCCCCAGGTCCGGCTGCGACCCCTCCTGGGCCCGCTCGGCCTCGGCCGAGGCGCGGACGGAGGCCATCACGGCGTCAGCCCAGCTCGGCTTGCCCGGTCGGCTCTCTTCACGGGCAGGCTCCGCCACCGGAACGGTGCCGGGATCGGTGGCGTCATCCTCGGCAGCCGGGGCGACGATGGCCTGCTGCCACTCGAGCAGCCCGGAGCCGCGGTCCAGGCCGTGGCGCAGGATCATGTCATCCACGGCCTCGATCACGAACTGGCAGCCAACGACCCGCGCCTGGGGGGTGACCCCGCCCAGCACCTCCAGGCCGTTGTCACGCTGTCGGGCGAGGACAACGCTCAGCTCCAGGTGGAGCTGGCCGCCCATCTCGGCCGCGACCCCGGTGGCGTGCAAGAGCTGCATCGCCCCGCGAAACCGCGCCGGCTTGCCCATCGACCGATTGTCAGCGTCATAGCAGGACAGCAGCACCTCATCCACCACGCCCCGTGCCTCGACACGGCCGCAGCGGACACTGCGCTCCTGGCAGACCGAGAGCAGCCCCCGAACCAGGTCTTCTCCCCGGGCGAGCTGGCCCAGGATTCGGCGGGAGCGGTGACTCTCCTCGATGAGGCGGCTCAACGGCTCTCCTCCTCTCTTGTGTGTTCGGCCTCGGCCAGCACCACCCTGTTTCGCCCCTCGGCCTTGGCCCGATACATGGCGCTGTCGGCCATGCGGATCAGTTGGTTTGCCCGCCCGGCGCTCCGGCCGCCGGCAGCCACGTGCTCCCGCAGCGACGCCACACCCAGGCTGGCGCTGAGATAGATCGGTGACTCGTAGTCCGGACGGTCGACGGCGAAGGGCGTGACACAGAGGCGCTCGCGCAGGTGCTCCGCGGCCTCCAGCGCCCCCGCGGTGGAGGCGCCGGGCAGGATTACCACGAACTCGTCCCCGCCGTAGCGCGCGGCGATGGCGTCTTGGGGGATCTCGTTCTCGAGCAGGATGCCCACCAGGTGCAGCGTCCGGCTGCCCTCCAGGTGGCCGTGGACGTCGTTGATCGACTTGAAGTGGTCCAGGTCGAGGAACAGCAGCGAGAGCTCGTTCTGGTCGCGGTCCGCCCGCCGGATCTCCACGCGCAGCCGCTGGTGCAGGTAGCGGTCATTGTGCAGACCGGTCAGGTCGTCACGCTGGGCCAGCTCCCGCGCCCGCAGCCCGTCCAGCGTGTTCTGAATCGACGACGAGATGTAGCCCGCGAAGATCTCGATCAGCTTGTGCTCCTCCTCGGAGAAGGTCTCACGGCCTTGCCGATTGACCAGCAACAGCACGCCGCAGATGGAGCTGCCGAGAAGCACGGGGACGCCGAGCAGCGAGTGGACGTTGGTCCCGACGTGGACGTCCAGCTCCGTGTAGTACGCCCGCTCCTCCTCCTCCACCATGCAGCGGGTGGCCGCCCCGGACGAGTAGACGCGACCGGCCAGCCCCTTCTCGGTCGACAGCCGCTGGCCCAGCATCCGCTCCGCCCACTCTCCGTACGCAGCGATCACCGTGAGCTGGTTGCTGGTCTGGTCGAACATCTTGGCCCGCGGATCGTCCAGCAGGATCGCCCCCGACTCGGAGGGGACAAACTCGTCGGCCTTGGCGAGGATCTCGCGCAGGAAGGCGTCGAGCTGCGGCTGGAACCGCTCCAGCGTCTCCCCGCGCCGGTGTCGCATGAGGAAGCGCGAGATCTGAGCGTTGGGCAGGGTGACGATTCCTTGGGCCACGGCGTGCGCAGTCTAGCCCGCGTCGAGCCCGAGGTCCACGCCTCCTTCCCGGAACATGCACCCGACGCAGTGGCTCAGGTTGGTCAACGCCTCGGGGTGGGCGTTGGCGATGAAGAGGCCCGACCCCACGGCGAAGATCTCGCGCTTCAGCCGCCGCGGGCGCAGCGCGACACCCCGCGCCGCCAGCGCGTCCTCGAACATCGGCACCACCTTGTCCTTCATCCTCAGCTCGGTGTCTTCGAAGAAGATCGCCCCGTGGGGGACCAGGGCCTGAACCCGGTCGAGGAAGGCGCCGACGTGGGAGACGTCGAGGTGCTTGGGCGGCCCGCTCTTGACCTCCACCAGCAGCAACCTGCCCTCGGCGAGACCGACCACGTCCAGGTCGCCCCCGGTGCTCCCCCCACGCAGCGGCAGGGACCAGCCGACGCAGAAGCCGAGCTCGCGCCGCAGGAGCTCGGCCACGAACCACTCGAGGGTCGGGCCGAGCGAGCTCGCCCGGGCGAGCAGCTTGACCTGGCCGCCGGCAGCCGGACCGACCAGCCCGAGCTCGGTCAACGCCCGCAGGTGCCCACGTACGGCGCGCAGGCTGGCCTGCCGGGCCAGCTCCTCGGGCGTCACCCCCCGGCGCCCGAGCCGGATCAGGTCGCGCAGCACGAGCCGGAACGAGTAGCGCTGCATCTCGGCGTAAAAGCGGTCCCGCCGCGCCTCGGGCCAGGTGCCGACCAACAGATCGTCCCGGCCGCCGTCACTCTCGCGAAGCATGATGCCCCGGCGCCGCAGGGCCTGGCGCACCTCGGTCGGCACGGCCTCGCTCATCTGGCGACACCTCCCACAGACGAGCTACAATGGACGGCATGCCAGTGCCCGAGACCAGCATCGCCGAGGTGGTGACCGAGGCATCCGCCAAGATGCATGATCCGAAGTATATCAGCAGCGAGGTCGATCGTTTCGTCGGCGGCCAGCCAGCCATCGCCAAGCTGGTGATGGGCCGCAAGGGAACCCTGGGGGTCGAGGGCGTGGTCACCGTGCTGTTCCACGCCGCCCTGCTCGCCCAGGGCGTGGCCCGGGCCAGCGGGAGGACGGCGCCGCGGGTCTCCTCCGGCGCGCTCCAGCGCGTGGCGAAGGACGCCGGCACCGTGGAGGCCCTGGCCGCGACCGAGCCCAACCTGGCCTCCTACATCGCCAGCAACGTGGAAGGCGACGGCCTGGAGCAGCGGCTCACGCGCAGCTTGCTCGCCCAGATCGCGGCGGCGCTGGTGGAGTAGGGGGCGGGCAGAGGCTCGGGGGCAAGGGGAGCGTAGTACGGCGTCGCGCGCGGAGCGGGAGCGCCCTACTCCAGCCGTGATTGGATCACCTTCTGGGATCCGGTGAACTGCGCGGTGAAGTCATCGGCCTTCTCGCCCGGCGTTCCATCATCGTCTCCGTCCAGCAGGATGCCGTCCTCGCCGATGGCCTCGTGCCCGACCCGGAGGGTGTAGATCCCGGTCGGATCCAGCTCCTCGTCCAGCTCGACCCTGGCGCTGTCCGTGTCCAGCCAGATCGGGGTGGAGATCTTGAGCGGCTTGCCCCCCTGATCCAGCACCTGGATCTGCTGGCCGGTGACGATGGGGTTCATGGGCTGGGAGAAGCGGACCAGCACATCCGGGCTGCTCGTCGAGCCGTCCTTCAGGTACGCCGCGCGCACCCGCGGACGTGAGCCGGTACGGAAGCTGAGGGCGTAGGGCCACGAGAGCGGCTCCTCGGGCGACTCCGCGCCGTCCAGCTGATCAAGAGAATCACCAGTAACGCTGCCCACCTCGAGGACCAGGCGGTAGTCCCGGCCGGATACCAGCGCGGCGCCGGGCTCGTAGGTCACGCGTGTCCCCTCCACCGCCACGTTCCCCGCCACGGTCATCCTCGCCCCGCCTGTCACGTCATACAGGACGATCTTCCGGTCATAGGGATCAACCGAGGCGCCGCCGGCCAGCTGGATCTCGGGCTGGATCGCCGTGTCAACCCGGGTCGCGCGGCTCGGCGGCGTCACACTGGTGACGATGGGGTGGGTGTCGTTGTCTGCGCCGCACCCCCACCCGACCAGCACAAAAGCCAGCATCCAACGGGACATAGCTTGAATCCCTGCAAAATCAAATCCCATGAAATGAATCGGGTTTTGGGCGCCCACCCGGATCTTTGTCCCTTGAAACACACATGCTCCTACCGTATAATGATGACTCTCGCAATCCTTACAACCAAGTTTCCGCCGAAGCCTGGCTTTGGGGTTGGTCACAGGTCTCAGGGAAAGGGTAACAGGATGGCAGTGCGTTGTGTTTTCTTCACACCCGGCGAAACGGAGTCCTGTCAGGTATTGCGGATGGTCGGGGCATCCCCCGTCCTTCGTCAGACCCGCGTGCAGCTTGCCGAGCGATACTGTCGGAGCGGCCGGTTCATCGCGTGTCCGATCTTCACGAGGGTCGAGCGGGGCCTGACTCGAGCAAACGAAGCCCGCAGCCGTATCCCCACGCCCGCGGCCGTCGCCTTCTAAGCCCCCTCTTGTAATTCCCCACGGTTGATCCAAGAATTCGGCTCCATGAAGCTCTGGTGCCTACTGTTTGTCATCGCCCCGCTCGGTTGCAGCTTCGACAGCTCCCGGCTGGAGGCCCGACGTTGCCAGACCGGAACCACCTGCCCGGAAGGCACGACCTGCTGCAGCGGCTGGTGCGTGCTGCCCTCTGCCTGCGCCGAGGCAGGCCTCGACCTGGGCCTCGACGCCTTTGTTCCGGATCTGAATCTCCTCGTCGACCGAGACGGAGACGGCGTCGCCAACGACAGGGACAACTGCCCGGACACCCCAAACCCAAAACAGCAGGACGCGGACAAGGACGGGCTCGGCGACGTCTGCGACTGCGCCCCGACCATCGCCGCGTTCGGAGAGACGCTCGAGCAGATCGCCGCCTTCGAGGCCCCGGTCCCCTTCGAGGCGGTGGAGGATCCAGCGGACTGGAGCCTGGTCGCCGGCGTCTTCCGGCAAGCCACCAGTGACGGCGTACGGCGGGCCGTGCACAAGGCGCTCACGGCCTACAGCGGGTTCCAGGCCACGGTCCAGCTGAAGCTGATGGGGGGCGGGGACGACGGGCTGGCCTCGCCGGACCAGAACCTGTCCATGGCTGGCATCGTGGTCCGCACCAAGACCCTCGCCGCCAACGGCGGCGACGGCTACTACTGCGGCGTGGATCTCGCCGGCAACCGCATGCTCATCGGCAAGACGGTGGGCGCGGACCTGGCCCAGGGGACGATGAGCCTCTACCCGAGCCCCACGGACCCGTTCGGCCAGCCCGGGAAGAAGATCACTCAGGGGGTAGCGATCAAGGCCCCCTACCAGCTGACGCTTCGCGTGGAAGGTGACGTGATCACCTGCCAGGTGCTGCTCCCCGACCTGAGCCTGCTCGAGATCACCGAGAACGACAAGGACCTGACCTCCGGCGGTGTGGCCCTGTTCACCACCGGGGCGCGGGCGGACTTCGAGGCGGTGAAGATATGCGCGTACAAGTGATCGCGGCGGCCGCGCTGCTCCTGTCGGCGTCGGCGGCCCAGGGTGCACCGCCCAAGCTGGTCCTTTTGCCTCCCGACGACGCGTCGTACCCCACCCTCGCCCAGGAGCTCGAGGCGGCGCTGGCCTCCGTCGGCCACAAGACCGAGCGCAGCGCGCTGCGGCTCGAGGACCTGATGCTGGCCGTGGAGTGCTCGAACGCCACGGTGGGCTGCCTGCAGAAGATCGGCGCGAACCTGGGCGCCTCGGCGCTGGTCCTCGGCGAGATCACCCGCGCGGGCGAGAAGGCGACCCTCGGCCTACGCCTGTTCGACGTGGAGAGCGGTGGGGACAGGGGACGGACCGAGGTGCCCCTGGTGGGCGAGACGAAGGAGCGGACGGCCGCGCTGGAGCAGGCGGCCCGCGCGCTGTTCGGCGTCGCGGCGGAGAAGGCGAGGCCCACGGGCGGGCTGAGCATCACCGCCACGGTGCCCTACGTCGAGATCCTCGTCGACGGCCAACCGCGGGGGACCGCGCCCGTCAAGCTGCGCGGCCTGTCTCCCCGGAGCTACCGCGTCGAGGCGCGGCTCTCCGGTCACTCGACCTGGAGGGACACGGTCGAGGTCGAGCCCGGCAAGACCGCCCAGATCGAGATCGAGATGCACGCCGTGCAGTCGAAGCTCCGGACACCGACGGGCGCGGGGTTCCTCGAGTCGATCCAGCTCCGGACCTGGCTGGTGGCCGGGATCGGCGCCGGCTGCCTGGTCGCCGGGATCGGCTTCGGCGCGCACATGCGCGCCCAGCAGAACGAGCTGGACTCGCTCGAGGGCGACACCTTCGCCGAAATCTCCAGCATGGAGGAGCTGAAGAACAGCGGCGAACGCGACGCCCTGGCGGCCAACATCCTCCTCGGCGTTGGCGGCGCCGCGCTCGTCGCCTCCGCCGTGCTGGCCTACCTCGACTACCGCCACGCGCGCGCCGGGCTTGGTGGGGAGCGAGAGGCGCCCGCCGCGCTGCGGCTCGGACCCGGCGGGGCGGGGCTGACCATCAGCTTCTAGCGCGCGCCAGAGCGAGCCAGAGAGCCGGACCACTCTAGGCCAGCTTGGATACGCGGCCCGAGCTGTCCGGCGAGTTGTTGCCGTCGTTCTTGTCGACCTGGACCCGGCTGTTCTCCGCCTTGCGCCGGATCTGCTCGATGCGCTTGCCCACCTCGCGGAAACGGCTGTCCTTCTTGGCGACCTTCTCGTAGTAGTAGAGCGCCTCCCTCAGGTCGTCGAGGTGCTCGTAGGCCTGCCCCAGCTCGAAGTAGAGCGCGATGGTCTCGCGCTCGGTGATCCCCTCGACGTAGAGCCCGGTCTTGAACTGGCTGATCGCCTCGGAGAGCATG
>Ga0316576_10000901_pt1 | contig 15119 bp, 9 predicted proteins | sample S0NA_FD_203075 | JGI IMG/M metagenome (GOLD analysis project Ga0316576, IMG submission 203075) | Rhizosphere microbial communities from salt marsh grasses in Alabama, United States - S0-2_050615r3r5 | ecosystem: Host-associated > Plants > Roots > Rhizosphere | place: USA: Alabama | collected... | reverse complement strand
GGCCGAAGCCGTGCATATTCGCTGCGCGCGAGCGCGTCTTCGGCCTCGGCGGCCTTGACCCCCTCGCCTGCGGCAGCCAACAAACCCTCGGCAGCGGCAACCCGAGCCCGCGCCCGCTCGATGCTGCGCACATCGAGTGCCGGCGATGCCGGGGCATCCAGGGTCGCGACCAGATCACCCTCCGCCACCGGGTCGCCGACCTCCAGGGCGAGACGCCGTGCGTGCCCGGCAATGGGCGCGGAGATCTCATAGCGGTCGACGACCCGGGCCCGGCCCTCCTCCTCTAGACTGACCTCGAAATGCCCGCGGGCGATAGGTTCCACATCCACCAGGATCGGCACCGGACGAAAGCCCCAGAACAGGATTGCGAGCAATCCCGCCACGGTCAAATAGGGGACGGCGCGTCGCCACCTGGTGACCTGATCCCGGTTCATTCTCGTGTCTTCAAGACCGACAACAAGTCGAGACGACCGAGCTGTCGAGAGACGATCAACCCCGACAACAGGGTCGCCAGGACAACGACGGTCGCGGCGAACGCGTACACACTCGGCACGATGACCAGGGGAATGCGATAGAGATCGGACTCGACCCCATGGACGATACCGACAATCAAAGCCGTCCCGATGATGAACCCGACCGGGATCGCCGCCAGCGTGATCAAGGCGAGCTCCCCCAGCAGGACGTAAGCGATCTCGCCGCGGCTGAACCCAAGCACCCGAAGGCTAGCCAGCTCCCGAGACCGCTCGGTGAGCGCAATCCGCGCATTACTGTAGACCACCCCCACGGCAATGCTTCCGGCCAACAGGGTGCTGATGAAGGCGAAGGTCAGCACGATCTGCCCCATCGAGTCAGTGAAGCTCTCCACTGCCGTGAGCCGATCCGTGACACCAGCAACGCGTGGCGTTTCCTTCATTGAGGCGACGATCGCCTCCCGGTTTCCCGGACTCACCGCGAGCAAGGCGCCGGATATCGCGCGGCCCTCCTTCAGGAGCCTGTTCAATGCCTGGAGGTCCATGTAAGCGGCAACCCCGATAAGCTCCTGAACCACCCCCGTGACCGGCACCTCAAGGACGTCTCGCCGACCCTCGAGCACCTCCAACGTTACCCGCCCCCCTGGACGCACATTCAAGACGCCCGCGAGGAAATCACTCAAGACCAATCCCGCCGGCGGGAGCTCTACCGGCCCGAGCCGGTCATCGAGGACCCGTCTCAGGATGGACGGCGACTCGATCCCCTGAACGGTGCTGAGGTAACTGGCTGGGCCGTGACGGAGCCGAACGGCGACGGCTCGCACCGGCTCGACGCGGTAGACGCCGGACAAGGACGCCAGCTCCTGCATGGCCCGGCGCGAGGTCGGCTCGACGAACGTCAGTGCCAGATCATCCCGCTGTGCCAACCCGTATTGAACCTGGATCAGGTAGTCAAGCGCACCTTCCTGAAAACGCCCTACCATGAGAATCCCGCACGCCATGGCGATGCCGATTACGGACAACATCGCCTTGAACGGACGTCGCTCGATATTGCGCAGGATCATTCGGGTGCGTTGGTTAAAGCAGCGCTGCAGACCCAGACGTTCGACCAGCGTCGGACGAAAGACCGGCGGCGCCTCCGGGCGCATCGCCTCGGCCGGTGGCAGCAGCACCGCACGACGCACCGCGGCAAGCGCACCGGCAATGCCGGCCAACAGGGTGACCAGTATGCCAATGATGATCGTCGCGGGACGTATGCAGAAGTCGAGGTACGGGAAATGGAAGAAGCCGCGATAGAGCTCGGCCATCTGTCGGCCGAGCCAGGTGCCAGCGGCCAATCCGATCGTCAGACCCAGCGCGACGATCAGCAGCACCCACAGGCTGTAGTGGAGTCCGATCTGCCGATTGGTGTAGCCGAATGCCTTGAGGATGGCAATCTGCTCGCGCTGCGTGCCGATCAAACGCCCGAAGACGACATTCAGCAGAAAGGCCGCAACCCCCAGGAAGATCGCCGGGAACAGCCTGGCCATGGCTCCCAGCTGGTCAAGCTCGGAGCTCAGATAACGATCCGAGATCTGCTCCTCGCGGGGAATCGCGCCGAGCCCGCCGTAGGGGGCCAACAGCAGATCCAGTCGCTCGATCACGTCGCCGATGCGTGCCTCGCGGCGCAAGCTGACCGTCAGGCTGTTGAAGGCCCCGTCCATGTCGTAGGCATTGGCAAGCTGGGTTCGGTTCATCCAAAGCACGCCGTGGCGTGCGAAATCCGGGAAGAGATCACCTGGCTTGATCTGATAAATGTGTTCCGGAGACAGGGCAATACCCACGATCTCAAGGGCTTGGCGACGGCCATTGATAATCGCGCTCAACTGATCGCCCGGATGAAAGCCGTGCGCATCGGCGAAGGCTTGGCTGACGACCAAGTCCCGATCACGGTCCGGCTCCGGAAGTCGCCCCTCGCGGATATACAAGCGATTCAGCGCTGCATTCCGGCCATCGGGTAATGAAATCAGCATCCCGGTGGCCGGATCGTCAAAATCGGGGATATCCAGATTGACGCCTGCAACCACTCGGGTCTCGACCTGCTGCACGCCTGGGATCGCTTCGATTTCCTCACGCAGTGACTCGGGCGCACGCTCTAGCGTGACGAACAGGTCGGCAAAGCGATAGTCCCGATAAAAGGCGTTACGGGTGAGGGTCAGAGCATCCAGCGAGGAAAGCGCCATCAGCAGGGTCGAAACGCCGCCGGCAATGACGACGGCGATCGCAACGGCCTGACCGCGCATCCGCCAAGCCTCGCGCAGCAGCTTGCGGGTCAGGGCATTCACCAGCTCAAATCCCGCGGCGATCGCCTGACCGGATTGGTCCGCTCGGCAAGGATCCGCCCGTCGCCGAACTGGATGACGCGGTCCGCCATGTCAGCGATCACCGCATTGTGGGTGATGACGACCGTCGCGGCGCCGAGGTCGCGATTGATGCGTTCCAGGACCTCCAGAACGACGACGCCGGTGCTCGAATCGAGCGCGCCCGTGGGCTCGTCGCACAGCAGCACGCGAGGGCGCTTCGCAACCGCCCGGGCGATGGCGACGCGCTGCTGCTCGCCACCAGAGAGCTGCGCGGGGAAATGGTCCATCCGCCGGCTCAGGCCGACCAGCTCAAGGGCTGCCTCCGGGGTCATGGCGTCCTGGGCGATCTCGGTCACGATGGCCACGTTCTCACGCGCCGTCAGGCTCGGGATGAGGTTGTAGAACTGAAAGACGAACCCCACCGTTTGGCGTCGGAACGCGGTCAACCCACGCTCGTCCAGGCGGGTCAGGTCCAGTCCGTCGAAGATGATCTGACCTGCTGTCGGGGAATCCAGGCCGCCGAGGATATTGAGAAGGGTTGACTTGCCGCTGCCCGAAGCGCCGAGCAGCACCGCGAGCTCGCCCGAATAGAGGATCAGATCGACGCCGCGAAGGGCCTCGACCCGCACCTCGCCCATGAGGTAGACCTTGGTGATGCCGCGGGCCTGGAAGACCGGAGCCGCCGGGACACCCGGGTGATTCATTCGACCTGATACCGGCGGACCGGGTCGGCAGACAGTGCCGAGCGGAGGATGCGCGTGGAGCTCGTTTCAGCACAGGCACCCTCTCGCAGGGACGCAGGCTCCAAGCGGTTGGGGCCGCAGCGCCGCAGGCGATCGGCCATTCCCTGGCACCGTCGGAATAGAACAGGCATAATCATTGCCTATCGTTAACGGATTTCCTTACACACTGGACTGAGGCTAGACGATGAATGACACGAATGTGACCTGGCACGAGCATCAGGTCTCTCGTTTCGAACGCGAAGCGATGAAGGGACACAAGGGCTGTGTCATCTGGTTCACCGGACTGAGCGGCTCGGGCAAGAGCACGGTCGCCAATACGCTCGATCACAAGCTGCACCGCGCTGGCCTGCACAGCGCCGTGTTGGACGGCGACAATGTACGCCATGCGCTCAATGCAGGACCCGGCATGCTCCGGGAAACGCATGGCGAGTCATTCGCGGAGCGCTTTGGTCTGGGATTCTCGGCCATCGACCGCGAAGAGAACATCCGGCGGATCGGCGCCGTGGCTCAGCTCTTCTCCCAAGCCGGCATCATCGCCCTCACGGCATTCATCAGTCCGTACCGACAGGATCGGGATCGCGTCCGCCGCACCATGGATGCAGGCGAGTTCATCGAGGTCCTGGTCGATACACCCATCGAGATCTGCGAGACCCGCGACCCCAAAGGACTCTACAAAAAGGCGCGGGCGGGCGAGATTAAGGGATTCACTGGGATTGATGACCCCTACGAAGCCCCGCTGGCGCCCGAGCTCCGGCTCGATGCCAGTGAGAAAGCCCCTGAAATCCTGGCCGACGAGGTGATCGGCTACCTGGTGGACCGCGGCATCATCCCGTCGATTGCCTGAGGCCGGCTCGCTGCCCAGAGCCACGGATGTGACACGAAAACGGCAGTGGAGCGAGTCCGTTCCGCTGCCGTTCTCAAGCTCAGCCCTTTTCCAACAGGTTGCGGAGATCGATGATCGCGGCATTCGCCCGCGAGATATAGGAGGCCATGACCAGGGAATGGTTACCCATAGGGCCGAAGCCGGTGCCGTTCAGGATCATCGGGCTCCAGATGGGATTCTGGGTGTTCTCCAACTCGCGGATAATCTGCTTGAGTGAGACCAGGGCGTTTTTGTCACGCAGCACCGGCTCGAAATCGATTAGCAGCGCCTGCAGGCTGTGAAGGAGCGCCCAGGTATAGCCGCGCGCTTCGAAGAAGACATCGTCGATCTTGAGCCAAGGGGTCTTGTTCTGGGCCTCCTGCGGGGATGGGCGCGCCTGCTGGGCGTTTGGATCACCCGCGAGCGAGATGTCCAGCTGGGCTTGGCCGACGGCATAGGAGAGGCGTTGTGCGAGGCTCCCGAGACGCTTCTCCGCCACCGCCAGATAGGACCGCAAATTGTCAGAACGTGCGAAAAACTGTCCGTCTCCGGCCCTATCGTCGCTGAGACGGTCAAAGTAACGATACAAGGCCTGGACGCCGCGGCGATACTCCGACTCGGTCGATGGCAGGATCCAGGACTCCGAGTCGTAGCTGAACTGGGGCTCGGCGATCTGTAGATCGGCATCTTCAACCGATTGGGTCTGTGAGCGCGAGAACTCGTTGCGCATCGCCCGATTCAGGTCACGCAGCTCGGTCAGGGCACCGAATTCCCAATTTGGGATGTTGTCCAGGAAGACGCCGGGCGGCGTCATGTCGTTGCTGAGATAGCCGCCGGGTTTCTTCAACAGGGTCTCGGCGATACCGATGGCAGCGGCTGTGGTCCGCGTGCCGGTCACGAGCTTCGTCTCGTCGCCGCCTGCAAGCTCCTTCGCCCGCTCGTTGACGTCGAACGTTGCCGGCGATCGCGACCAGATGATCGCGAGGATGGAAATGACCACCAGATAGGTCAGGAGAAAGAGGCCGAGGGTCCACCACAAGCCTTTCTCTCGCCAGGTCCGAGGATCATAGAGCGTGACGACCTTGGTGACCGTCTTGGGCAGTTGCGCCTTATCCATCGTTGTCTCCGTAGGGGCTCAGGGGGAATTCAGCCTTCGCGGCGGCATTCTCCGCTTAATCTCGAGCAAGGTCCAGCCAGCGGCACCCACGCGTCAACAGGGTGGAAAGGCGCATTCCTCGTGATCCCCGGACTCGCCTGAGCCAAGACGCCACACCGCGCCGGACAGGTGTGTGATCAGGGGGAAAGCGGAGGTGAGGATCCAGCCCACACGCCGGCTCCCGAACGGGCGGCCAGCGCGTGGGGCGACCGTTAGCGCATGGGGGCGAAATGCATCATCCAGCGCGGCACGGTGTCAGCAGGCTGACGCGGCGCAGTGGACTCTGTCGGGAGCGGCTCCGCCTCCGCGGGCGCCGCGTGTGAAGACGACTCGGCGGATGATTCCGGCCTCTCGGCTGCTCCCGGCTGAAGGGTAGCGGGAACCTCGGGCGCCGCCGGCTCGGCCACGGCAGCAGGGGCCGGCGCAACCGGTTGCGTCGCCTGCGCGGGCGTCTCGGGCACGAGCTGCACGTCAACCGGGACTAGGGGAGCGGGCTCGACCGAAGTGACCGACTCTGCACCGAGGCCGGCCGGCTGGGCTGCAGGCAGAGGGCCGGCCTCGGGACTCGTGGGTAGGGTCGGGTGTGCCAGCCCCGCTTCGACCTCGGTCGCGGGGTGAGTCATCGAGTGCGGGGCGGGCAGCGGCGCGAAATGTGGTGCCCCAAATGCCCTCGGAGGCTGCACCGGAGCCGGCGCGGCGGTGTCGACGGCACCAGCCTCGTCTGCGGGGGCGGCGGTCATTGGTGCAGGCTCGGGCTCGCCTGCAACGACCTCAGCCTCCGGGGGCGGGGCTGTCTCAGGCCGGGCCGTCGCGGCGGACTCTGGCTCCGGGGCCGCAGCCGCGGCCGCCACGCCCTCGGGCGTGGCAGTCGCCTCGGGCTCCGGGGCCGCCACTCCCTCCGCCTCCGGTATCTCTGGAACGACATCCGGCGCCGGCAGCGGAGCGAAGTGCGGCATCCTGTACTCCGGCACCGGTGGCGCTTCAGCAGGGGCTTCGGTGACCGACCCGGCGGCGGGGCCTGACGCGGTCCCCGCCTCCACCGCCCCGGCGGCGGGTCCCGGGCCGGGCGGAGCTGATGGCGTCGGCGCGGGTTCGGCCACAGCCGTCTCGGGCTGAGGGCTCGGCGGCGCGGCAGGCTGGGCCAAAGTCAGGCTTCCGATCGGGGCGAGGTTGGCAGCGACTTGCGCCGGATCAAGCTGACCCTGGCGCGCCGCCAGAGGGTCGGCAAGGGTGACGTACAGGGTCCCAAGCACAGTCAAAACGCCCACCGTCCAGACGGACGTCTTACCGATATCGATAGCCGCCAGTTTTGCTCGCGCCTCGTCGAGCATGGCCACGACCTCTTTCATCAGGCTGATCCTCTTGTTCGGGTGGCTTCGCGTGTTTTGTTGTCTGAAAAACCTGCTTAGGCTGCCTGAATGGGCGCGGCGGTTCAAGGGAGAATGACATGGACGAGGCCGCGCAACCGGGCACCCCAAGGTATACTGCACCGGTCCTCTTCAATGCGAGTCCCGGACTGTCAACTGCTCGGCGCGGCCTATCTGGGGTCGGACGAGCGATGCCTCGGGCGCAGTTCACGACATCCGGCAAGGCTCCAACAACGCGCTCCCTCAATGCCGACCAACCTTCTCGCAGGTGCCGGATATCTCCTCGCAGGGGTCCGGCTGATCATCCGGCCGGGACTTCGGCGCTTCGTCGTCATTCCGCTCGCGATCAATGTCCTGCTTTTCTCAGCCGCAGTCTACTCCGGCGTGACCCTGTTCGAGCACCTGGTCGACTCCTTGCAATCGCGCCTACCGGGCTGGCTCGGCTGGTTGGACTGGATCCTCTGGCCGATGTTCGTCCTGGTTCTCCTGGTCGTCGTTTTCAACGGATTCGCACTGGTCGCCAACCTGATTGCCGCCCCCTTCAACGGCCTCCTCGCCGAAAAGGTCGAGCAGATCCTCACGGGTCGCCCGCTCGATCAGAACAGCAGCCTTGCGACGCTGTCCGCCGCGATCCTGCCGAGCCTGATCGACGAGATCAGGAAGCTGATCTACGCGTTTTCCCTGGCGATCCCCTTTCTTGTGCTCCTGTTCGTCCCTCTCGTGGGCCAAGCCCTGTGGTTCGTCTATACCGCATGGGTGCTCGCTGTCCAGTATTCCGATTACCCGATGGGCAACCACGGCCTGCGATTCCGTGATATGCGTCAGCGTCTTGCCCGGCGGCGCGCGCTGAGCCTTGGATTCGGAGCAGCTGCCGCGCTGCTCAGTGTGGTCCCCTTGGTCAACTTCATCCTCATGCCGAGCGCGGTGGCCGGCGCAACCGCCATGTGGGTGCGCGAGCTCAGGGGCGCGAGCAACTACCAGCGCGCCAGCGAGTCCCGCGTGGCGACCCGATCTGTCCTGCTGTCGATCGATCACCTCTCCGGTGGCATGAGCGGCGAGGTGCTGACAGGGCCTCACTCGGGCCAACCGCTCAGTGGCATCCCGACGGAGGATCTGATCGACCTGCTGCAAACCTGCTACCGAAACGACCCGGAGTCCGCCGAGGCGCTGGAGGTCTACCTGGAGCGCGAGCGCGGGTACAAGACGACCGAGTCGATCAGTTACCAGCGTCGCGAGCCCCCGACCGCACCGGCCGAACGCATGCACCCCGACGAGGCCCGGGCGGTCCTTGGACTGGGTCTGGATGCTGGTGCACAGGAGGTCCGCAGTGCGCATCGACGGCTGATCCAGCGACTGCATCCCGACCGCGGCGGGTCGGATTATCTGGCCGCGAAGGTCAACGAAGCCAAGCAGATCCTGCTCGAGTGAGCGTCCGATCATGATGGCCGATGCGGCGGAACCGAGAGGATCAACACGGCCATCCCGCAAAGACCTATACTCGCGCGTTGCCGAGACGAGCCGTTCTCGCATCCGAGCCAGTCCTTGCGAGCCCCTGGTCCGGGCTGATTGGGCCGTGGCAGGATCGCCGCTGGCGCGCTCCAGACGGAACGCGGCGCCGTCTCGACCGTCTGATGATCGCAGTCCGGCTGCATGCGAGCCCAGTCCCGATATCCGTCGCCGCGCACGCCAGGTCGTTTCCAGATCAAGAGGCACTGATCCGCCATGTTTGCCCGTATCCTGCTCGTCCTGGTGGTGCTCGCGGCACTCATCGGCGGGCTCGCCTACTTCAAGTACCGCCAGATCGAGGAGCAGATCGCCTTGTCCTCGCAGCCCATGCCGGCGCCCACGGTCACGGCCGTGACGGTCGCGCCGAAGGACTGGGAGCCGACTCTGGAGGCGGTCGGCACCGTGCAGGCGATCCAGGGTGTGGAGGTCAACAACGAGGTGGCGGGTCAGGTCACGGCGATCGAGTTTGACTCTGGCGCCATGGTCAAGCGGGGCGAGGTGCTGGTTCGCCTTGCCGACGAGGTCGACCAAGCCGACTTGGAAGGGTTGCAGGCCGCCGAGCGCCTTGCGCAGATCAAGGTCGAGCGCAACCGCACGCTGCTCAAGGACCGTGCCGTCGCCCAAGGCGACTTCGACGAGATCAGCGCACAGCTCGACCAGGCCCGCGCCCAGGTCAAGGCGAAGCAGGCGACGATCGAGAAGAAGACCATTCGTGCACCCTTCGACGGTCAGTTGGGCATTCGTCAGATCAATCTTGGCCAGTTCCTTCCCGAAGGCTCGCCGATCGTCCCGCTCCAGACGCTCGACCCGATTTATGTCGACTATGCCCTTCCAGAGCGGCACCTGGGACTCTTGTCGGTCGGTCAGGCCGTGCGGGTACGCATCTCCGCCCATCCCGAGCGGGCATTCCCCGGGACCGTCCAAGTCATCAGCCCGGGGATCGACCAGGGTACGCGGAACGTCCGCGTCCGTGCCCTGCTGAGCAACCCCGACCTCGCCCTGCGGCCCGGTATGTTCGCCCGCGTGGCGACCCTGTTGCCGCGTGAAGAGGCCGTGCTCACCCTCCCCCGCGAGGCCATCGCCTTCAACACCTATGGGGATGCGGTCTTCGTCGTCCGTGCTGAGGAGGGCAAGACGATCGTCGAGCGCCGGCAGGTCCGCACCGGCGCGGTGCGCGGCGACGAGATTGCGGTCATCGAGGGCCTCGCCGCGGGCGACCGCGTCGTCTCATCCGGCCAGGTGAAGCTCAGGAACGGGCTGGAGGTGAGGACCGTCGAGCCGGATCAGCCGCGCGAGTCCGAGGCGGCGCCGGAATGAAATTCACCGACATCTTTGTCTACCGCCCGGTGCTGGCCAGCGTCGTCAGCCTCCTGATCCTCATCCTCGGAATCCGGGCCTTCGTCGACCTGGAGATCCGCCAGTATCCGGAAACCCAGAACACCGTGGTCACGGTCACCACCGCCTACCCCGGCGCCAGCAGCGATCTGGTCCAGGGCTTCATCACCACCCCCCTGCAGCAGGCGATCGCCGAGGCCAACGGCATCGACTACCTGGTCGGAACCAGCACCGCCGGGGTCTCGGTCATCGAGGCGAACATGCGCCTCAACTATGACCCCAACGCAGCCGTGGCCGAGATCCAGGCCAAGGTCGCCAGCCGCCTCAATGTCCTCCCCGAGGCCGCCCAGAACCCGGTCATCGACTCCACGACCGGCGACTCCACCGCACTCATGTATCTCGCCTTCTACAGCGAGGAGATGACGCTGCCGCAGATCACCGATTACCTCATCCGGGTCGTTCAGCCCCAGCTCCAGGCCTTGGATGGAGTCGCCAAGGCCGAGATCTTCGGCGACCAGACCTTTGCGATGCGGATCTGGCTCGACCCCGCTCGGATGGCCTCCCTGGGCGTGAGCGGGGATGATGTAGCGCGCGTCCTCGAGGAGAACAACTATCTCGCCGGAGTCGGACGGCTGCGCGGGGAGCAGGTGCAGATCGACCTCTCCGCGACCACCGATGTCAGCCGCGTAGAGGATTTCCGGCGCCTGGTGGTCCGCACCGAGGACGACACCCTCATTCGGCTCGACGACATCGCCACGGTCGAGATGGGGGCCAAGACATATGACTCCAGCACCTTGTACAAGGGAATCCCCGCCATCTTCATCGGCATCGAGCCCTCCCCGGGCTCCAATCCGCTCGAGGTCGCCGCGCGGGTTCAGGATCTGATGCCGGAGCTCAGGCAGCAGTTTCCGGAGGGACTCAAGGCGTTCGTCCCCTATGACGCCAGCGAGTTCATCCAGGAATCCATTAAGGAGGTCTTCACCACACTCGCCGAGGCGGTGCTGATTGTGCTGTTCGTGATCTTCCTCTCCCTGGGCTCGGTCCGCGCCGCCCTGGTTCCCTCGGTGGCCGTGCCCCTGTCGATTGTGGGCGCAGGCTTCCTGATGTTGCTCATGGGCTTCTCGGTCAACCTTCTGACCCTGTTGGCGATGGTCCTGGCGATCGGACTGGTGGTCGATGACGCCATCATCGTGGTGGAGAACGTGCATCGCCATCTGGAGATGGGCAAGAGCGGCATTCAGGCGGCGCTCGATGGGGCCCGTGAGCTCGCCATGCCCATCATCGCCATGACCACGACGCTGGTCGCTGTCTATGCCCCCATCGGGTTCATGGGCGGACTCGTGGGCTCCCTCTTCACTGAGTTTGCCTTCACCCTCGCGGGGGCGGTGGTGGTCTCGGGTGTCGTTGCCCTGACCCTCTCCCCCATGCTGGCCGGTCGCGTGCTGCGCGCAGGCAGCGAGCAGAGCCGCTTCGAGCGCCGCGTCGAGCACGCCTTCGGCGGGCTCGCGGCCGGCTATCGGCGCCTGCTGCGCGGCTGGTTGGACTACCCGGGCGTCACCCTGCTGGTCGCAGTTGTGGTGCTGGGCGCCATCTACGGCATGTACAGCATGACCAAGAAGGAGTTGGCGCCGACCGAGGACCAGAGCATCCTCTTCTTCATGGGCACCACCCCGCAGACCGCCACCGTCGATCTCAATCTGCGCGCCATCGACGAGATGCTGCCCATCTTCGATTCCTTCCCTGAGTACAAGGAAAGCTTCATTATCGCCGGTATGGGTGGTGACCAGAGCAGTACCTTCGGTGGCTTCAAGATGTCCCCGCCCTCTGAGCGGAAGCGTTCGCAAATGGAGATCCAGCCGCAGCTGCAGGGTATGCTCGGCGCAATCACCGGGATGCAGACCGTCGTCTTCCCCCGGCCGAGTCTGCCGACACCGGGGAGAGGCATCCCGCTCGAATTCGTCATCCTGTCCGACCGCCCCTTCGTCGAGCTTGATGGGCTTGCCGATCGGTTGCTGGGCAAGGCGATGGCCAGCGGCAACTTCATGTTCCTGAGCAAGGACATCAAGTACGAGCGACCGCGTACCGTCCTTGACGTCGACCGCGACCTCGCCGGCGATCTCGGGATCAGCATGGCCGATCTCGGACGGAGCCTCTCAGTGATGCTGAACGAGGATTACGTCAACTGGTTCAGCCTTGAGGGGCGGAGTTATCAGGTCATTCCTCAGGTCGAGCAGCGCTTCCGCAACGACATCGGCGAGCTGCAGGACTTCTACGTCCGCAATTCAGCCGGCGACCTGATCCCCCTGGCGGCCCTGGTCGACATCCACGACGAGGTCGAGCCGTCGAAGCGCGTCCAGTTCCAGCAGCTCAATGCCATCACCCTCTCCGGTGTCATGACGCCCGGGATCCCGCTGGGAGCGGCCCTGAGCTATCTCGAGCAGGAGGCCTCAGCCCTCTTTCCGCGTGGCGTGCGCTGGGACTTCAAGGGCGAGTCGCGCCAGTTCAAGACCGAGGGCGCCGCGCTCGAGGTTACCTTCTTCCTCTCGCTCCTGATCATCTATCTGGTCCTCGCGGCGCAGTTCGAGAGCTGGCGCGACCCCTTCGTCATCCTGATGTCTGTCCCGCTCACCATCGCCGGCGCCCTTGCCTTCCTCTTCCTCGGGTTCGCGAGTGTCAACATCTACACCCAGGTGGGCCTGATCACCCTGATCGGCCTGATCGCCAAGAACGGCATCCTGATCGTGGAGTTCGCCAACCAGCTCCGCGAGCACGAGGGTCTCTCGAAACGTGAGGCGGTCGAGCGGGCTTCGGCGATCCGGCTCCGCCCGATCCTGATGACGACGGTGTCTATGCTGGTGGCCATGATCCCGCTCCTGACCGCAAGCGGGCCGGGTGCCGTCAGCCGGTTCGACATCGGCCTGGTGATCGTGACCGGCCTTGGTATCGGCACACTCTTGACGCTGTTTGTCGTGCCGGCCTTCTACCTGCTCCTTTCGCCCGAGAAACACCGGGCGATGGGCGCCCCGCGCCCCGGACTGGAAGCTGCACAGCATCCCTAGAAGCCTGTTGACGTTCATCTGAGCGAGGCTGACGGCGAGCAGTTCGTCACGCTGGCAAGGCGCGGCGAGGAGCAACAGTCGGCTCGATGACACCGTCGACGCGGTCGCTCGGGATGCTGCTCGGCGGTGCGCCCGCGCAGCCGAATGCCCCCGCACCTCTCCGGTGCAGCCCCAGGGGAAGCGCACCAATCCGTTCCGGACAGCCCGCCTTGCATCCCGGCCCCGGCGGCGGCACCTCGGGCGGCATCTGATGGCCCGGGAATTGCGCTTAGCTGAAGTACGCTGGCGCCACGCGGGCCCTGCCCTACCATCCGCTCGCGGATACGCCAACATGGAGCCGGATCCCGGGTAGAGCCTGTCTGACTTGAGGCTGATCGACTGCGCCGGAGGGACAGCGGTCCGTATCCGCACGATAACCGACTCAGGAGGCGAGCCGAGGCGATGATGGCCCTTGCAAGCAGCGCGGTCTTCACCGCGCCCGCCCGGATCTTCAACCACGACATCATGGGCTGCACAGCGGAGGGTGTTGCCGGGAATCACCTCTATTCGGGCCGAGCGCTGGCCCTTACCGAGCCCGGGGACATCATCCAGCTCCACCCCGCACTCAAGCCCCAGTGGGACTTCATCTGCGCGCACTACACTCGCGTTGGACTCTCCTTCACCGAGCAGGTGATCTGGAATGTCAGACAGCGCGCCCTGGAGGAGCATGCAGATCGCGAGATCTCCGTCTTCTTCTTCGGCGCCGCCGAGCATGCGGCGCGCCCGAACCAGGCCTGGCATGGGGTGGTGCAGCACATCAATTCCAAGAACAACTTCATGGCCCTGGCGGAGGCGTTGGGGGTGCCGGTCCCGCGGACGCTCTGCCTCGCCGACGTGGCAGATATTGGGACGACGGAGATTGCACGAGCGCCTTACCCCTGCTATCTCAAAGCCGCCGTCTCCGTCTCGGGGGTGGGCATCTACCGCTGCGCCGATTCGGCGGAGCTGCGCGACGCGTTGAGCCGGTTCGCGACCGGCGTTCCGATCCAGATCCAGGCGGAGGTTGCCACCGATCTCTTCCTCAATCTCCAGTACGAGGCGGACGCCGTCGGCTACCGGCCCATCGCGACCACCGAGCAGTTGCTGGAGGGGCCGGTGCACCAGGGCAACCGCTATCCTGCGCGCCACGCCCCATGGTCCTGCGTCGAGCCGATGGCGGAGTGGCTGCACCAGGAGGGAATCCGAGGCGTATACGCCTTCGATGTCGCCGTGATCGACCGCGACCAGGGCCCGGAATATCTCGCCATCGAGTGCAACCCGCGGTTCAACGGGGCCTCCTACCCCACCGCCGTGGCGCGCAAGCTTGGCATCGACTCCTGGCTCGCCCGCACCTTCCGCACCGAGCACCGCTCCCTGGCCGAGCTCGACCTGCTCGGCATCGAGTACGACCCAGCGAGTGGGGAGGGGGTGATCCTGGTCAACTGGGGGCCCTTGTTGGTGGGCAAGCTCCTCGTCCTGCTGGCCGGCCCGCCCCCTGCGCAGGAGCGCCTTGCCCTGGAGCTTCAGAGACGACTCTGATAGCTTCACCCCCATGCGCCCCGCGGCATCGAAAACGTCATGAGGCACCGCTTGCGGTGCCTCGATCGTACCTGGCCGACCTCGATCTGCCCACAACCTCTCGCGCGGACCCTCATCGAGCCTCATGCCCACCGACCGTTTCTCCCTCATGGTCCACGGCGGCGCCGGCGCCCTGGACAACGTCAAGGACGACAGGACCGCGGTGCGCTACCTGGAGAGCTTGCGCATCGTGCTCGAGCACGGCCGGGCTATCCTCTCCCGCGGGGCCAGCGCCATTGAGGCCGTGGAGACCTGCGCCTCCCTGCTGGAGGACGACCCCCTGTTCAACGCGGGCTGCGGCTCGGTGCTCAACGAGCTGGGTCGGGTGGAGATGGACGCGGGGATCATGGACGGCCGCGACCTGGCCGCCGGTGCCGTCGCCGGGATCTCCAATATCGCCAACCCGGTCCAACTCGCCCGCCTGGTGATGGACGGCAGCGAGCATGTGATGCTGATCGGGGAGGGGGCGATGCGCTTCGCGGAGCACTGCAAGGTACCCTTCGCGCCGGATCACTACTTCCTCACCCCCGAGCGCATCGCCCAGCTCGATCAGGCGCGCCTGAAGCACCGCATCATGCTCGACCACGACGAGGCCGACGAGCTAGCGGAGTCGCAGAAATACGGCACCATCGGCGCGGTCGCGCGCGACGTGACGGGGAACCTCGCGGCGGCGACCTCCACCG
>Ga0316576_10000900_pt1 | contig 15127 bp, 12 predicted proteins | sample S0NA_FD_203075 | JGI IMG/M metagenome (GOLD analysis project Ga0316576, IMG submission 203075) | Rhizosphere microbial communities from salt marsh grasses in Alabama, United States - S0-2_050615r3r5 | ecosystem: Host-associated > Plants > Roots > Rhizosphere | place: USA: Alabama | collected... | reverse complement strand
GGTACAGGCCGTCGGCGCCGCTTCGCTCGGACAGCGCGCTCGCCGCGGGTTCGGCCACCGCGCCCTGCTGCGCGGCCGCGAGGCCCGCCTGGACATCGGCCAGCGTGACCTGGTCGAACCCGTCGAGGCCCAGCACTGCACCCAGGCGGCGCAGGATCCGCCAGCCCGGACGGGCTTCGCCGCGGGCCTTGCCGGCCGCCGCGAAGGCCAGCGAGTCGCCTTCGAAATTGACCATGCTGCCCTCCGACTCCGGCATCGGTGCCAGCGGCAGGATCACGTCGGAAAATTCGTACAGGCCGCTGGCGGCGAAAGCCGCAAAAGTGACGACCTTGTCCGCCGCATGCAGCGCCTTCACGCAGCGCGACGGGAAATTCGAATCGAAACCGGGCTCGACGCCCCACAACAGGTAGGTCTTGCGCGGCGCTTCGACCATCGCCGCGGCGTTCAGCCCCTGGAGCGCCGTCGTGCCGCCCGGTCCGCGGTGCGGCACCGCGCCGGCCAGCCAGGCGCCACGGGCGTTGCCGCCGTGCGTGAGCACGTCGAGGGCGCAGCCGCTGGCCCGCGCGATGTACTGCGCCAGGGCGCGCAACCAGGCCGCCTCGCCGTGCGCCAGGGCGCTCTGGCCCAGCAGTACGACGCCACGCTCGGCCTCCGTGAGCCGCCCGGCCAGCGCCTCGGCGTCGTCGCTCGCGGCGGCGGCGTCGATCACGCCGCGCAGTTCATCCGGCGCCGCGGCGCCGCTGCGACGCTCGACGGCCTGCGCCAGCCCGGCGAGCGCGTCGACCTGGTGCTGCGGCGCGACGATCGCGTCGCCCGTGGTGTCGAAGTGGAACGTCCAGTCGATCGGGTTGTAGGCGCTGACCTGCGCACCCTTGCGGCTGGCCTGGCGCACGCGGTGACCGATGATCGGCGCCTCTTCGCGCGGATTGCAGCCGACCAGCAGAATGACGTCGGCCGTGCCGATGTCCGCGACCGGCATTTCGAACACCGGCGCGGCCGGGCTGGCCGCATCGTCGGAAAAATCGCCCTGCCGCAGACGGTGGTCGATGTTGCCGCTGCCCAGCCCGCGCATCAGCGCCTGGGCGAGGAAATACTCCTCGGTGGTGGCGGACGGCGACATCAGCATGCCGGTCTGGTCCGCCCCGTGCGCCTCGGCGCTGTGCTTCAGGATGGCCGCGACGGCGTCGATGGCCTCGTCCCACGAGACCGTGCGCCATTCGCCGTCCTGCTTGAGCTGCGGCGCCAGCACGCGATCGTCCGCGTACAGGCCGTGCACGCTGTAGCGGTCGCGGTCGGCCAGCCAGTTCTCGTTCAGGGATTCCTTGTCCCGCGGTACGGCGCGCATCACGTCGCCGCGCCGCGTGTGGTAGTACAGGTGCGAGCCGACCCCGTCGTGCAGCGCGATCGACGGCCGCGCCATGAGTTCCCAGGCCCGCGCCGCGAAGCGGAACGGCTTGTTGGTCAGCGCGCCGACCGGGCACAGGTCGATGACGTTGCCCGACAGCTCGGAATCGATGCTGTTCTGGACCACGGTGCCGACCTCCAGCCGGTCGCCGCGGCCCGCGCCGCCCATTTCGTGGGTGCCGGCGATTTCGTCCAGGAAACGGATGCAGCGCGTGCAGTGGATGCAGCGCGTCATCTCGGTCTGGATCAGCGGGCCGACGTTCTTGTCCTTGACCACCCGCTTGCGCTCGACGAAGCGCGACACGCTGCGACCGTAGCCCATGGACTGGTCCTGCAGCTCGCACTCCCCGCCCTGGTCGCAGATCGGGCAATCGAGCGGATGGTTGATCAACAGGAATTCCATCACGCCGTGCTGCGCGTCCAGCGCGCGCTTCGACGCCGTGTAGACCTTCATGCCGTCCATCACCGGCGTGGCGCAGGCCGGCACCGGCTTGGGCATTTTCTCGACGTCCACCAGGCACATGCGGCAGTTGGCCGCGATGCTCAGCTTCGGGTGGTAGCAGAAGCGCGGAATGTCGATGCCCGCCTTGTCGGTCGCCTCGATGATCATCGAGCCCTTCGGCGCCTTGAGCGGAATGCCGTTGACCTCGATGTCGACCATCTCCACCGGCGGCGTGTTCACGTTGTCGCTGCTGTCTTTCACTTCGGCGCTCATGCGGCCAACCCCTGCTGTTCCTCGACCATCGAGCGGCCGTGCTCGACGTAATACTCGAATTCGTTCCAGTAATGGCGCAGGAAGCCCTGCACCGGCCACGCGGCCGCCTCGCCGAAGGCACAGATCGTGTGGCCTTCGATCTGGCCGGCCGCCGAGCGCAGCAGTTCGAGATCGCCCGACCGGCCCTGGCCGGCGACGATGCGCTTGAGCATGCGATGCATCCAGCCGGTGCCCTCGCGGCACGGCGTGCACTGGCCGCAGGATTCCATGTGGTAGAACTGGGCGATGCGCTCGCAGGCCCGCACCATGCAGGTCGTCTCGTCCATCACGATGACCGCGCCCGAGCCCAGGCCGGAGCCGGCCTTGCTCAGCGAATCGAAATCCATCGTGCAATCCATGATGATGTCGGCCGGCAGCACGGGCATCGACGAACCGCCCGGGATAACGGCCTTCAGCGTGCGTCCTTCGCGCATGCCGCCGGCCTTCTCGAGCAGGTCCGCGAACGGTGTGCCGAGCGGCATTTCGTAGTTGCCGGGCCGTGCGACATGGCCGGAGACCGAGAAGCACTTGGGCCCGCCGTTGTTCGGTTTGCCGATGTTCAGGAACCACTCGCCGCCGTTGCGCATGATGGCCGGCACCGAGGCCAGCGTCTCGGTGTTGTTGATCGTGCTGGGCGCCCCGTACAGGCCGAAGTTGGCCGGAAACGGCGGCTTGAAGCGCGGCTGGCCCTTCTTGCCTTCCAGCGACTCCATCAGCGCCGTCTCCTCGCCGCAGATGTAGGCGCCGGCGCCGAGCGCGGTGTAAATGTCCATGTCGATGCCGGAGCCCATGATGTTCTTGCCCAGCAGGCCGGCCGCGTAGGCCTCCTTCAGGGCCGCTTCGAACCGTTCGAAGGGCTCGTGGTGGAATTCGCCGCGCAGGTAGTTGTAGCCCACGGTGGCGCCCATCGCGTAACCGGCGATGGCCATGCCCTCGATCACCGCGTGCGGGTTGAAGCGCAGGATGTCGCGGTCATGGCAGGTGCCCGGCTCGGACTCGTCCGAGTTGCACAGGATGTACTTCTGCATCGGCGCGGAGCGCGGCATGAAGCTCCACTTCAGGCCGGTCGGAAAGCCGGCGCCGCCGCGGCCGCGCAGGGCCGAGCTCTTGACCTCGTCGATGATGTCTTCCTGCGGCGTCTTCTCGGCCAGGATCTTCTTCCAGGCCTGGTAACCGTCGACGGCCAGGTAGGTGTCCAGCGACCAGGGGGTTTCGGCGTCCAGCGTGGTGAATACGACGTTGTGTTCGGCCATGGCGCTTACTCCAGCCCGTCCAGGATCTCGTCGAGCTTGTCGACGTCGAGGTGTTCCTTGTAATGCCCGTCGACCACCGCCATCGGCGCACCGCAGCAACCGGCCAGGCACTCTTCCTCGCGCACCAGCGTGATGCGGCCGTCCGCGGTGGTTTCGCCCAGCTTGACACCGAGCTTCTTCTCGGCGTGCTCGACCATGCGGTCGGCGCCGTTCAGCCAGCAGGAAATGTTGGTGCAGATGTTGACCTTGTGCCGGCCGACGGGCTCGGTGAAGAACATCGAGTAGAACGAGACGATCTCGTGGGCCCATACGGACGGCAGCTCGAGGTAGTCGGCGACCGCCTCGGTCAGTTCCTGCGTGATCCAGCCCCCGTTCTGCTCCTGCGCCGCGATCAGCGACTGGATCAGGGCGGAACGCTTCCGCTCCGGCGGGAACTTGGCGACCCAGTGGTCGATCGTCTTGCGGGTTTCTTCGCTCAGCATGGCGGCGCCCTGCGGTTCGGTTCGGGTTTGCGTTTCCATCAGCGGTCCACCTCGCCGAACACCAGGTCCAGCGTGCTGATGATCGCCACCGTGTCGGCCAGCATGTGACCGCGGGTGAGTTCGTTCATGCTCGACAGGTGGGCGAAGCCGGGGGCGCGGAAATGCGCGCGGAACGGCTTGTTGGCGCCGTCCGAAACCAGGTAGCAGCCGAACTCGCCCTTCGGCGCCTCGACCGCGGCGTAGGTTTCGCCACGCGGCACGCAGTAGCCCTCGGTGAACAGCTTGAAGTGATGGATCAGGGCTTCCATGTCATCCTTCATCTCCTCGCGGGTCGGCGGGATGACCTTGAAGTTCTTCAGCATGACGTGGCCGGGGTTCTGCTTCAGCCAGTCGACGCACTGCAGGATGATCTTCGCGGACTGCCGCAGCTCCTCGACGCGGCACAGGTAACGGTCGTAGCAGTCGCCACTGACGCCCACCGGCACGTCGAAGTCCATCTTGTCGTACATCGCGTACGGCTGCTTCTTGCGCAGGTCCCACTCGACGCCGGAACCGCGCAGCATGACGCCGGAATAGCCCATCTGCACGGCCTTTTCAGGCGACACCACGCCGATGCCCACGGTGCGCTGTTTCCAGATGCGGTTGTCGGTCAGCAGCGTTTCGTACTCGTCGATCTTGCTCGGCACGTCGCGGGCGAAGGCCTCGATGAAATCGAGCAGGGTTCCTTCCCGCCACTCGTTGCGGCGCTTGAGGTCCTTGCCCTTGGTCCAGCGCGTCTCGGGGTACTTCGGCATGGTCTCGGGCAGGTCGCGATAGACGCCGCCGGGCCGGTAGTAGCCCGCGTGCATGCGCGCCCCGGAGACGGCCTCGTACATGTCCATGACCATCTCGCGTTCGCGGAAGCAGTACAGGAACACGGTCATCGCGCCGAGGTCGATGCCGCAGGCGGCGATCCACAGCAGGTGGTTCGAGAACCGGGTAAGTTCGTCGAACATCGTGCGGATGTACTGCGCACGGGGCGGCGGTTCGATCCCCAGCAACTGCTCGATCGCGCGGACGTAGGCGTGCTCGTTGCACATCATCGACATGTAGTCGAGCCGGTCGAGGTAGCCGACGTTGTGGTTGAAGGGCTTGCTCTCGGCCAGTTTCTCGGTCGCGCGGTGCAGCAGGCCGATGTGCGGATCGGCCCGGACGACGGTCTCGCCGTCCATCTCGAGCACCAGGCGCAGAACGCCGTGCGCCGCCGGGTGCTGCGGACCGAAGTTCATCGTGTAATTGCGGATTTCAGCCATTGTGCTCTCCCCGGCCCGCGGCGATCTCCTCCGCGCGGGCATCCGCGGCCTGGTCGACCTCGTCCGCCTTGTAGCGCGAGTCGTCGCGCAGCACGCGCGGCACCGTGACACGCGGCTCGATCGTTACGGGCTCGTAGACGACCCGCTTCTTGAGCTCGTCGTAGCGGACCTCGACGTTGCCGATCAGCGGGAAATCCTTGCGGAACGGGTGCCCGGTGAAGCCGTAGTCGGTCAGGATCCGGCGCAGGTCGTGGTGACCCTCGAAAACGATGCCGTACAGGTCGAACGCTTCGCGCTCGTACCAACTGGCCGAGCTCCAGATCTCGGTCAGGGACGGCAGGATCGGCAGGTCGTCGTCCGGCGCGAAGCAGCGCAGCCGCAGCCGCCGGTTGTACTTGAAGGACAGCAGGTGCACGACCACCGCGAAACGGTGCTCGACGTCGATCGCTTCGGGCCGGTTTTCCCAGTCGAAACGGCCCGGGCCGAGCGCCTCGACGCCGCGGCTGAAGCCTTCGTGGGAGGCGTCCTCCGCGTCCCATTCCGACTGGCCGTAGCCGAGGTAATCCACGCCGCACAGATCGGTCAGCTGTTCGAAACAGAAGCCGTCCTCGTCGCGCAGGGCCCGGCACACTTCCAGCCAGGCGTCGGCGCGGACTTCCAGCGTGGTGATGCCGGCCAGCGTGTCGCCGACCGTCACGCGGTCGCCGAAACGGTTCGTGTAGAGATCCGAGATGGCTTTGGGAGTATCGCTCATGCCGCTACCTGGCGATTGTCGTTTCACGGCGAATTTTCGCCTGCAACTGGAGGATGCCGTAGATCAGCGCCTCGGCGGTCGGCGGGCAGCCGGGCACGTAGACGTCGACCGGCACGATGCGGTCACAACCGCGCGTGACCGAGTAGGCGTAATGGTAGTAGCCGCCGCCGTTGGCGCAGGAGCCCATCGAAATCACCCACTTGGGGTTCGACATCTGGTCGTACACCTTGCGGAACGCCGGGGCCATCTTGTTGGTCAGGGTGCCCGCCACGATCATCACGTCGGACTGGCGCGGGCTCGGGCGGAAGATCACGCCGAAGCGGTCGAGGTCGTAGCGCGAGGCGCCGGCCTGCATCATTTCGACGGCGCAACAGGCCAGGCCGAAGGTCATCGGCCACATCGAGCCGGTCCGCGCCCAGTTGAACAGGGCGTCGATGCTGGTCACGACGAACCCGCGGTCCAGCACCGGGTTGCTGTCCGCGCTGGGGCGCAGGATGTCGTCGACCGATTCGAGCGGGACGGGGTTGTTTATTCCCATTCCAGGGCTCCTTTCTTCCACGCAAAGAAAAACCCGATGACGAGTTCGAAGACGAAGACGCTGATCGCGAGCAGGCCGAAGACGCCGAGTTCATCGAGCACCAGGGCCCACGGGATGAAGAACGCGATTTCGAGGTCGAAAATGATGAACAGGATCGCGACCAGGTAGTAACGCACGTCGAACTTCGATCGCGTGTCCTCGAAGGCTTCGAAACCGCACTCGTAAGGCGAGTTCTTTTCGCTGTCCGGGGCCCTTGGGCCGAGAATGCCGCCCATCGCGAGCAGGATGACCCCCATGGCGAGGGAGATCACGAGAAAGATCAGAATCGGAAAATATTCTGCGAGCATGCTCGTCTCTCTAATTTTGCGCGACGGTTGCCCGCCGACTTGAAAATGGTGCCCAAGGCCGGACTCGAACCGGCACGGCTTTCGCCACTACCCCCTCAAGATAGCGTGTCTACCAATTCCACCACTTGGGCTAGCACAGACCGGCTCAGCCGTTGTCCGGGCCGGTCTCCTGGCCGTCGTCGACGGCCGGCACGTCCGTGGCCGGCGCGGCTTCCTCGGCGGACGCATCCAGCGCGGGCAGATCGACCGGCGCGGGCTCGTCGGAGCCGACACTCAGTTGCGCAGGCGGGCTCTCCTCGCCAACCGGCGCCTCGATGGCCGCCGGCGCCTGGTCCGCGCCGATGACACCGAGACCGACTTCGGTATCGCTCATCATGCGCGACACCAGGATCGCCATCGTGAGGCTGATGGCGCAGAACAGCGCGGCCAGCACCCAGGTGGTGCGGCTCAGGAAGTTGCCGGCGCCCCGCGCGCCGAACACGGTGCCCGAGGCGCCGCTGCCGAACGCGGCCCCGGCGGTCGCGCCCTGGCCTTTCTGGATAAGCACGAACGCGACCAGCGCGATCGCGATCAATACGTGAAATATGTTCAGAACCTGCATAAGTTTACTGTTCGCCTTTCAACCGGCCCGCGAGGCATCAATCGACCGCGTTGCGGATGGCGAGGAAATCCCCGACCTTGAGCGACGCGCCCCCGACGAGTCCCCCGTCGATGTCTTCCCGGGCAAATAAATCGGCGGCATTGGAACCGTTCACACTGCCGCCGTAAAGAATTCGCATTTGACCCGCGATTATAGCATCCAACGCCGCGAGTTTGTCACGGATAAACGCATGCACGGCCTGCGCCTGCTCGGGCGTCGCGGTCTTGCCGGTGCCGATCGCCCAGACCGGCTCGTAGGCGACGATCGCGTGCGCGAAGGACGCGATGCCCGAGCGTTCCAGCACGGCGTCCAACTGCCGGGCGACGACGGCCTCGGTCTGGCCGCTTTCGCGCTCTTCCAGCGTCTCGCCGACGCACAGCACCGGCTGCAGGCCGGCGTCGAGCGCCGCGGCGTAGCGCGCCGCGACGTCCCGGTCGGACTCACCGTACAGCGTGCGCCGTTCCGAGTGACCGACCAGCACCTGGCTGCAACCGAACTCGAGCAGCATGCTGGCGGCGACTTCACCGGTGTGCGCGCCTTTCGGCGCCGGGTTGAGGTTCTGCGCGCCCCAGCTGATGGCGCTGCCCTGCAGCATCGACTGCACCTGCGCCAGGTAGGGATACGGCGGGAACACGGCCATGTCCACCGCGCGCTGGTCGCGGCTGCCCTCGAGCAGGCCCGTCAGCAGCTCCGTGGCCATCGCCTGGGAACAGTTCATTTTCCAATTTCCGGCAACCAGAATCCTGCGCATCTCGTATCCCTTCCGCTACGGTGTCAATGGCGCGCTAGAATACCGGCGCACCCTTCAATTCTCAAGGCGCGAACCGCCCGGCATTTGACGCGTATCAGGTAAAAGCGATGCATGTTTCGCGGCTCGGGACCGGCCGCGGCGCGCCGCGGGCCGTCAGCCGTCCTGCAGCCGCGCGAAGAAACCGATCTCCGCCGCCGTGACCCGGCCGATGCGGCACTGTTCGAGCGACGCCGGCATGACCGAATGCTCGTAATCGACCGGAATCCGCCCGCCCATGATCTCGGCGTACCGTTGCGGCAACACCGGGCTGCGGTCGGGTTCGGCATAGCCGTCGGGAAACACGGGCTCGCCGGTCGCCATGACGTACTTGTCGGTGGCGCCGAGCACGTGCAGCAGTTCGTGCGTGAACACGACGTTGTTGCGGGCCAGCAGCTCACGGCTGGCGAACGCCTTGACGATCCCGTAGCGGCCCTTGCGCATGCCCACCGAGATGCCGAGCTCGGCGTTGCCGCGCACGCCGTAGTACAGCACGAACATCTGGATGTCCGGCGTGATCAGGCCGTCGCTCCAGTCGCGGCGCCAGGCCCACCAGCGCATTTTCAGGCTCCACCAGGCGATCGCCGCGAACGCGTGCCGTTGCGGCGGCTCCGGCGGCAGGTCGAACATCGGCTCCGCCATCTGGAAGCGGAACGCCGGCGACACGGTGAAACCGTAGGGCTGCGCGGCGCGCGCGAAGAACTCGTTGACGTCGTCGAAAACGCCGGCGTCCAGCGACCGCGCGAATCGCTCGGTCTCGGGCGTGCCGTCGGCGACCAGCGGGTAGACGGTGACCAGGATCGGCCGGTCCCAGGCCGCCATGCGCTTCTCGGTGAGCCAGGTGCCGAAAACGATGACGAAGAAAATGCTGAGCAGCAGCACGATCCGCATGAGCTTGAAAACGCTCAACGGCCGGCCACCATCATCCGTCGGATCAGCAGGCCGCCGCAGTGGATGTTGCCGCGCGTGTCGAGGTCCTCGCCCGCAGCCACGATGTCGCGGAACATATCGGCCAGGTTGCCGGCGATCGTCACTTCCTCGACCGGGTGATCGAGCCGGCCGTCACGCACCCGGTAACCGGCGGCGCCCCGCGAGTAGTCGCCGGTGACCAGGTTGACGCCCTGCCCCATGACCTCCGTCACGTAGAACCCGTCGCCCATGGACGCCAGCAGGTCGCCCGCGCCGTCGCCGCCCGGCGGGACCAGCAGGTTGCGCGCGCCGCCGGCGTTGCCGGTCGTCTCCAGACCGAGGCGGCGGGCCGTGTAGGAGGACAGCACGTAGCCCGTCAGCACGCCGGCAGCGACGATCTCGCGTTCGGCGGTGGCCACGCCCTCGTTGTCGAAAAACGCGCTGCTCGCGCCGCGGCGCAGGTGCGGCCGCTCGGCCAGCCGGAACCAGTCCGGCAGGATGCGGTCGCCGACGCGGTCCTTGAGAAACGACGCGTTGCGGATCAGCGCGGAGCCCGAGATGGCGCGCAGCAGGTGTCCGACCAGCCCGGTGGCGACGCGCGGCGCGAACAGCACCGGCATCGCGCGGGTCGGCAGCGGGCTCGCGCCCAGCCGCCCGACCGTGCGACGCGCTGCCTCGGCGCCGGTCGCCTCGACCGGTTCGAGATCCGCCAGGCAGCGCCGGCTGTCGTAGCTGTAATCGCGCTGCATGCCGTCGCCGCGACCGGCCAGCAGGATGCAGGACTGGCTGTACTCGGTGCCGGAACTGCGCCCGATGAAACCGTTGGAATTGCCGTAGACGGCCAGCCCCAGCCCGGCGTTGAAGGCCGCGCCCTCGGAGTTGCTGATGCGCGGCTCGGCGCGGCCGGCGGCCTCGCAGGCCAGCGCCCGTGCGATCGCCGCCTCGGCGTCCATCGGGGTGGGATGCCACAGGTCGAGGTCCCCGGTGCCGTCCGCCAGGCGCGTGGGGTCGGCCAGGCCGTTGCAGGGGTCTTCCTCGGTAAAGCGGGCGATGTCCAGCGCGCGGTCGACGCAGGCCGCGATGGTTTCCGGGCGCAGGTCGGCGCTGCTGGCCTGGCCCTTGCGCCGGCCGATCAGCACCGTGACCGAAATGCCGCGGTCCTGCATGTGCTCCAGCGTTTCGACCTCGCCCAGGCGCACGTTCACGGACAGCCCGCGGCTCAGTTGCGCATGCGCCTCGGCCGCGCTGGCGCCGGCCGCGCGGGCGCGCTGCAGCGCTTCGCGTACCTGCGCCTCGAGCGCGTCGAGCTCCGCTTCACGGTCCAGCGGCGCCTGCGTTACCATGGTCGAATCGCTCATCGGAAATTCCCCCTGTCGCGGAAATGGTCGGCAAGAACATGGATGAACGCAAGCCCGCGGGCGATGCCCCGGACGAGATCAGCAAATCGCAGCGGCGCCGGGACGCGCTGGAAGTGCGCGCGCTCGCCGCACGCCTGATCGCGCTGGCCCCGACCCAGCTGGCCCAGGTGCCACTGGACGACCGCCTGCGCGCCGAAATCGAGCAGGCGCGCCGCATCCGTTCCAACGTCGCCCGCAAGCGGCAACTGCAGTTCGTGGCCAAGCTGATGCGCCGCAGCGACCCGGCCGAGATCGAAGCGGCCCTGGCCGGCTTCGACCAGGAGGCCCGCCAACTGACCGCACGCCATCACCGCAGCGAAGCCTGGCGCGACCACCTGCTGGCGGCGGGCGACGCGGCCATCGGTGAACTGCTGCAGCAGCGTCGCGACGCCGACGCCCAGGCGCTGCGCCAACTGGTCCGCAATGCACAGCGCGAAGCGCGCACCGGACGCCCGCCCGCCGCCGCCCGCGCGCTGTTCCGCGAACTGCGTGCGCTGGACGAGGCGGAGCCGCTGCCGCCGCCGGCCGCCGACTGAATTCGGCCCGTCATTCCTCGGTGCCGCCCACGGTCAGGCCGTCGATGCGCAGGGTCGGCTGGCCGACCCCCACGGGTACGCTCTGACCTTCCTTGCCGCAGACACCGACCCCGGCGTCCAGTTGCAGGTCGTCGCCCACCATCGCAACCCGCGTCATGACCTCCGGCCCGTTGCCGATCAGCGTTGCGCCACGCACCGGGCGCGTGACCTTGCCCTTCTCGATCAGGTAGGCCTCGCTGGCGGAGAACACGAACCGCCCGGACGTGATGTCGACCTGGCCGCCGGCGAAGTTGACCGCGTACAGCCCCCGGTCGACGGAAGCGATGATGTCCTCCGGCGCATGCGCGCCGGGCAGCATGAAGGTGTTCGTCATGCGCGGCATCGGCAGGTGCGCGAACGATTCGCGGCGGCCGTTGCCGGTCGGCTCCGTGTTCATCAGCCGCGCGTTCAGCTTGTCCTGCAGGTACCCGCGCAGCACGCCGTTCTCGATCAGCACGTTGTGCCGCGTCGGCGTGCCCTCGTCATCGATCGTCAGCGAGCCGCGCCGGCGGGCGATGGTGCCGTCATCGACCACCGTCACGCAGTCCGCGGCGACCTTTTCGCCGATCCGGCCGGTGAAGGCGGACGTGCCCTTGCGGTTGAAATCGCCTTCCAGGCCGTGACCGACCGCCTCGTGCAACAGCACGCCGGGCCATCCGGGGCCGAGCACGACGGTCATCGTGCCGGCCGGCGCCGGCGCGGCGGACAGGTTGAGCAGGGCCTGCCGCACGGCCTCGTCGGCCATGTGCCGCCACGCGTCGCCGGCCAGCAGTTCGGGATAGCCGTAGCGTCCGCCGCCGCCGTCGCCGCCCTGCTCGCGCCGCCCGTCCTGCTCGGCGATCACGCTGACGTTCAGCCGCACCAGGGGACGCACGTCGGCCGCCAGGGTGCCGTCGGTCGCGGCGACCAGGATCGTCTCGTGCGTGGCCGCCAGGCTGACCACGACCTCGCGGACGCGCGGATCGCGGGACCGGGCGTAGGCGTCGACACGCCGCAGTAATTCGACTTTTTCCGCGGCGCCGAGCGATTCCAGCGGGTCGTCCGCCGCGTACAGCGGCGCCGGCTCGCGGCGATGCCAGGCCTGCACCGCGCCCTGCCGCCCCTGCCGCGCAATGGCGCGCGCCGCGCCGGACGCCTGCAGCAGCGACGGCAGCACGATCTCGTCCGCGTAGGCGAAACCGGTCTTTTCGCCGGCCATCGCCCGAATGCCGACGCCCTGCTCGACGGCATGCGAGCCGCTGCGCACGATGCCGTTCTCAAGTACCCAGCTCTCGTGCGCGGTGGACTGGAAATACAGGTCCCCGGCATCGACGGCCGGCCCCATCAGTTCGTTCAGCACGCGCTCCAGCGCCCGCTGGTCGAGACCGCCCGGCTCCAGTAACTGTCGTTCCGCCAGTGTCAGGGCGTCACTCATGCATCATCCTCCGGCCCGTTCGATCTCGACGGGCTCGATTTCCGGTTCGTCCCAGCTGCCGGTGATCGAATACCGCACCTGGGTCGCCTGTCCCAACTGCTCGTGCAACAGGCCCTGCAACGCCAGGCCCGCGGCCGCGCCGCCCGGACCCGCGGCCAGCGCGCCGATGATCGGCAAGGTGTTGCCGACCCCCGGGCGCACCGTGATCAACTGGTCGTACTGCCGTCCGACCAGGTCGGTCCGCCCGCTGAGGTCGATGGTCGCCGAACTCGACGTCAGCCGCGTGTCGTGCGTCTCGGCGACACCGTTTTCGAGGGTAAACGACCCGGTCGCCTCGTCGAAGGAAAATCCGCTGTCGAACACGTCGCGGAAATCCAGCGCGAGCCGCTTGGGCAGGGCCTGCACGCTCACCAGCCCGAGCAGGCGTCCCGGACCGGCGCTCGCATTGGTGATATTGCCCTGGACGACGCTGAAATCAAGCTGGCCGTTCAGCCGCGAAAGCGCGAACTCGGCCGGTGAACCGGCCCACCAGGCGTCGAAGTTCACCACCGTCTGGCCACCCTGGACCGAGGAGGAGATCTCCATCGCGCGCAGGAAGTCGCCCAGCGATTCCGACACCATGTGCACGCGGAAATCGGAGCGCGGCCCGGCGTCGGTCAGCGACCAGACACCGCGGGCCTGGACCGAGAGCCCGGGCGAGCTGGCGTCGATCTTCTCGAACTGGAAGCCGGTCGGGGACGGAAACGCCTCGATGCGCGTCTCGCCGAGCTCCAGCCCGCCGTATTTCAGGGAGCGGGCGTACAGGTGGACGGCCGGCAGGTCGGCCGGGTCGGTTCGCATGCTCACCCCCGCACTGCGCGGTTCGTCGAGCACCAGGCGCTCGAATTCCGCCGCCAGGTTATCGGCGCCGGCGGGATTGTGGCGATAGCGGACGACGCCGTCGATATCGGCGCCGGCGAAACCGATCCGGAATTCGGGCGCCTCGATCCCCAGGTCGAGCCCGACGTCCGCGAAGGCGCGGTCCAGGAAAACCAGTTCCCGGGCCCCGAGATCCTGCGTTTCCAGTCGCAGGCCGCCCAGACCGGCGCCCGCACCGGCTTCCGCCACCAGCGTGTCCACCCAGCCGTCGAAATCGAGCCGCCCGGCCCGGCCGGCCAGGCGCAGGATGCCGGCCGGCGGCAGCGGCTCGAGGCGCCCGTCCAGCCGCACCAGGCCGCGCTGCGGCACGAGGTCGGAAGTGGCCAGTTCGAAGCGCAGCGCCATGCGGTTCTCGACCACGATGTCGAGCGGGCGGCCCGGCGCGGCAACCGGCAGCGCAAGCCGGAACGGCCAGCGCTCCACGGCCGGCTTGTCCAGGGGCGCGGGCAGATCCATCGCCACGCCGCCCAGGTCCGACTCGATGGTCAGCATCGCGTCCTGCGGCCCGAGCGGATCGCGCGGCGCGATCACCAGCGCGGCGCGCCAGTCGCTGACGCCGCGCACGCGGTCGTCCAGCAGCGCGGCGCCCGCCGGCAGGGCCGACAGCAGCGTCGCGACGTCGAACGCGCCGCGCAGCTCGGCGCGGAATTTCTCCGCTGACCGCCGGTCCGCGCGCAGGCTCAGCGCGGCCGGCTGCCCGCGGAAGCGCGCATCGAGCCCCGCACCGACGAAACCGGTCTCGCTGTACGCGACCTGCCCCGCGATGCCGTCCAGCGTGATGTCGCGCAGCGGATCGCTGAAACGGCCGTCGCGCAGGGTCACGGTGCCGTCCACGCGCAGTTCGCCGGGCGTTTCACCCAACGGCATGCGGAGCCCGCCGACCGTGCGCGCCGCGCCGGCGAACTCGAAGACCGACAAGTCGGTGTCCGCCTGTGCGCGCAGCGGCGAATTGTCGAGAAAATCGAGCAGCGCCGGCAACTCGCTGTCGGCCCGCCAGCCGACCTCGAGTTCCGGGCGCCCCATGTCCGCGATGGCGACCCGGATGTCGCGCACCGGCACACCGTTGACGTCGTCCGCAACGCCCGTGACCGTCATGCCGGGGCCGACGAAACGGGCCGTCGCACGCGCCCCGCGCACCACCGGCCAGCCCGCGCTGTAATCCACTTCCAGGTCGCGCAGCTGCGCCACCGCCTCGAAGCGGCCGGAGCCGGCGCGAAAGGGCCAGTCGTCGAGGTCACCGTATATCACCACGCGACCGGACTCGAGTTCGCCGCCGACCAGGCCCCTGCGCAACCAGGCGACGGTATTGGGCCGCATGACGCCCTCCGGCCAGTAGGCGTCGAGCCGGCCGACCCGGCCGCGGCTGATAACGGCATTCAGGTCGACGGCCGGGCGGCCGCCATTGGCGACGAGCATCATGTCGCCGGCCACGGCCAGGTCCGCGTTCGCCACGCGGCAATCGCGCAGCCCCGACTGGACCGCGTCGCCCAGCACGAGCTCGACCGTGCAGCCGGGCACGGCGAACGCCAGCGGGTCGCGGAACATGCCCGGCCATTCCAGCGTGACCACCTCGCCCTCGAGCGCCACGGTGCCGCCGGCGGCGTCGAGATCGATGCTTGCGTGCAGGCCGCTGATCGACGGCTTGTTGCGCCATTCCGCGACC
>Ga0316576_10000899_pt1 | contig 15129 bp, 8 predicted proteins | sample S0NA_FD_203075 | JGI IMG/M metagenome (GOLD analysis project Ga0316576, IMG submission 203075) | Rhizosphere microbial communities from salt marsh grasses in Alabama, United States - S0-2_050615r3r5 | ecosystem: Host-associated > Plants > Roots > Rhizosphere | place: USA: Alabama | collected... | reverse complement strand
TTCATGGTGGCGACTGCGACGCTGGGGCGGCCCGGGGACCTTGCGGTGTTCGTCACGTCCGCGGAGTGGCTCGACGTGAACTATGGGAATTTGCCGCGCCAGCTGTTTCTGGGACCTCTCGGGGGGCAGGCGATCCATCTCGTCGAGCCCACCGCATCGGCATTCGAAGACGCCGACACCACCGCGGCGATCGCCTGCTACGAGCTCGGCCGGACGCCGAGGTCCATCTCGTTGCGCCGGGTTGCATCCCTGGGCCGTCTGCACCCTCTGCGCGGCGGCCGGCGGGTGATGCGTGAGCGCCTGGAGTCCGCCGCGCGTTGGTCCCCACTGTCGCGGCCGGCGCGCAAGGTCCCCGATGGCTGCGTGGAGCTGGGTGAGCTCTGCCGCGTCCACCGCGGCCAGGTGACGGGCGCCAACCGGATCTGGATCGGGGGAGAGCACAGCCGGGATCTACCTGCCTCCGTCCTCCTGCCCGCGGTCACTCGGGCGCGCGAGCTCTTCGATTGTGGCCCGACACTCACCGACGCGACCGCCCTGCGTCGGGTCATCGACCTGCCCGAAGACCTCGACGTTCTTGCGCCCGAGCAGAGGAGAAGCGTCGTCCGCTTCTTGCGGGTAGCGAGAAGCCTGGGCGCGGCCGATGGCTACATCGCGCGCCATCGGAGGGCCTGGTGGGCGGTGGGGCTGCGCGAGCCCGCCCCCATCCTCGCCACCTACATGGCGCGCCGCCCGCCCGCGTTTGTCCGCAACCTTGCCCACGCGCGCCACATCAACATTGCGCACGGCCTCTATCCCCGTGAGCCGCTGTCGGTCGTCGTTCTCGACGGCCTCGCTCGCTACCTCGCGACTGCCACGACGGCCGAGGCCGGTCGGACTTACGCCGGAGGGCTGACCAAGTTCGAGCCCCGCGAGATGGAGCGCCTGGCAGTGCCCACCCCCGAGGCGTTGACGCAGCAGGCGTGACCGACCCCCGGCCTGCGTGAGGTGCCGGTCGCCACGACGGTGAGTACGTGCCGGGCGGCCGGCACGTCCGGGGCGCGGTCGGTTGGCGCCGGGCGGTACCGTGGCATCGGCCTGGCTCGACCGGATCAGCTCGACTCTCGAAGCGGCTTTGACCAGGATGCGGGTCCTCGGAAGTGATCGGACCCGGGCGGTCTCTCGCCCAGGTGCGGTCGTGTACGTGTGCCACGCGCACACAAGGAGAGCCCATGCCCAGGCGCAGCGACATCAACAAGGTGATGATCATCGGCTCCGGACCCATCGTGATCGGTCAGGCTTGCGAGTTCGACTATTCCGGCACCCAGGCGTGCAAGGCGCTGCGCCAGCTCGGCTACGAGATCGTGCTCGCGAACTCGAATCCGGCGACCATCATGACCGATCCCGGGATGGCCGACGCGACCTACATCGAGCCGCTCAACCTGGCTCGGATGGAGGCCATCATCGCGAAGGAGCGCCCCGATGCGCTGCTGCCGAACCTGGGCGGACAGTCTGGTCTCAACCTGTCCTCCGAGCTCGCGGCGGGCGGTGTGCTGGAGAAGTACGGCACGAAGGTCATTGGGGTGGCGGTCGACGCGATCAAGCGAGGGGAGGACCGTGAAGCATTCAAGGAGACCATGACCCGTCTGGGCATCGAGATGCCCCAAAGTGAAATCGCGCACAGCGTGGGCGAGGCGCTCAAGATCGTCGAACGGATCGGCTATCCGGTCGTGATTCGTCCGGCCTACACCATGGGCGGTACCGGGGGCGGCTTCGTCTACAACGAGGACGAGCTGCGGGCCGGCGCCGCCCGGGGGCTGGCGGCGAGCCTCGTGGGACAGATCCTCGTCGAGGAATCGGTGCTCGGCTGGGAGGAGCTCGAGCTGGAAGTCGTGCGCGACGCCAAGAACCAGATGATCACCGTCTGCTTCATCGAGAACGTGGATGCCATGGGCGTGCACACCGGCGACTCGTATTGCACCGCGCCGATGCTCACCATCGCGCCGGAGCTCCAGCAGAAGCTGCAGAAGTACTCGTACGACATCGTGGAAGCCATCCAGGTGATCGGCGGCACGAACATCCAGTTCGCGCACGACCCCAAGACCGGCCGGGTCGTCGTGATCGAGATCAATCCGCGTACCTCGCGATCGTCAGCGCTGGCTTCCAAGGCGACTGGCTTCCCGATTGCGTTCGTCTCCTCGCTGCTGGCTGGCGGCCTCACCATGGACGAGATCCCATACTGGCGAGACGGGACCCTCGAGAAGTACACGCCGTCCGGAGACTATGTGGTGGTGAAGTTCGCGCGCTGGGACTTCGAGAAGTTCCGCGGCGTCGAAGACAAGCTCGGGACGCAGATGCGCGCCGTCGGCGAAGTCATGAGCATCGGGAAGACCTACAAGGAAGCTTTCCAGAAGTCGATTCGATCGCTTGAGAAGGGTCGACATGGACTCGGCTTCGCGAAGAACTTCAACCAGCTGTCGCTCGACGAGCTCATGATTCGACTGAACGATCCGAGCAGCGAGCGCCAGTACTTGATGTACGAGGCCCTGCGCAAGGGAGCCACGCCGGAAGCGCTTTTCCAGAAGACCTACATCAAACACTGGTTCATCGAGCAGATGCGCGAGCTGGTGGAGCTCGAGGAGCAGATCCTCAAGCACAAGGGCAGTGTGCCGCCCGACGGCCTGCTCCGGCGCGCCAAGCAGGACGGCTTTGCCGATCGGTACCTGGCCCAGATCCTCGGGGTGCCGGAACGCGGGATCCGCGAGCAGCGGCGGGGCCAGGGGGTATGGGAAAGCTACGATGCCGTGCCGGTCAGTGGAGTCGAAAACGCCGCCTACTACTACTCGACCTACAACGCTCCCGACCGGGTTGAAGTCAGCGAGGGGAAGCGGAAGGTCATGATTCTCGGTGGCGGGCCAAACCGGATTGGACAGGGGATCGAGTTCGACTACTGCTGCGTGCACGCGGCGTTTGCGCTGCGCGACGAGGGGGTCGAGACGGTGATGGTCAACTGCAACCCCGAGACCGTGTCGACCGACTACGACACCTCGGACAAGCTCTACTTCGAACCCCTCACGGTGGAAGACGTTCTCACCATCTACGAGAAGGAGAAGCCCGAGGGGGTCATCTGTCAGTTCGGAGGCCAGACCCCTTTGAACATCGCGCGGGAGCTGGAAGAGGCGGGCGTCAACATCCTGGGGACCTCTCCTGAGGTGATCGATCTGGCCGAGGACCGAGAGCGATTCCGCGATGTGATGCGCCGGCTCGGCATACCGCAGCCCGAATCCGGAATGGCCCGCAACCTCGACGAGGCGCTGCAGATCGCCAAGCAGATCGGCTACCCGCTGATGGTACGACCCTCCTACGTGCTGGGCGGGCGCGCCATGGAAGTGGTGCACGACGAGGAGGAGCTCCGTCACTACGTGGCCGTGGCGGTGGACGTGACCCCGGAGCGGCCGATCCTCATCGACAAGTTCCTGCAAAACGCCATCGAGGCCGAGGCCGACGCCATCGCCGACGGCACGGACGCCTTCGTCCCGGCGGTGATGGAGCACATCGAGCTGGCGGGCGTGCATTCGGGTGATTCGGCGTGCGTGATCCCACCGGTGAGCATCCCGGTGAAGCACATCGAGACGATCGACGAGTACACGCGCAAGATCGCCATCGAGCTCAAGGTGGTGGGGCTGATGAACATGCAGTACGCGATTGCCAACGACGTCGTGTACGTGCTGGAAGCCAACCCGCGAGCGTCGCGGACGGTACCGTTGGTGTCGAAGGTCTGTGCCATCCCCATGGCGCGCGTCGCCACGCAGATTCTGATGGGGAAGCGGCTGAAGGATCTTCCCCTCGAGCGCAAACCGATCCCGCACTTCGGGGTGAAGGAAGCCGTATTCCCGTTCTACTTCTTTCAGGAAGTCGATCCTGTGCTGGGCCCCGAGATGCGTTCGACGGGTGAGGTGCTCGGCCTGTCCGACACCTTCGGCGGCGCCTATCACAAGGCGCAGGAAGCCACGCAGCTCCGGCTGCCTGACGGGGGCACGGTGCTGCTCTCGGTGACGGATGACGACAAGCCGGCCGCGGCCAACGTCGGCCGGCAGTTTCTGCAGCTGGGGTTCAGGCTGCTAGCCACCGGTGGCACTCGCGACTATCTGGCCCGGCACGGTATCGACGCGACCGCGATCAAGAAGGTGCACGAGGGTAGGCCCAACATCGCCGACGCCATCACCAACGGCGAGATCCAGCTCGTCATCAACACTCCCATCGGCAAGCGGAGCAAGCACGACGACTCGTACATCCGCAAGGCAGCGATCCGCCAGAAGATCCCTTACATCACCACCATGGCGGCAGCGGCCATCACTGCCAAGGGCGTCGCCGCGCATCGCGAAGGGCGGAGCGAGGTGAGAGCGCTGCAGGACTACCACGCGCAGCTACGCTGAATCCGGCCGCCGGCTCGCGAGGGGCGTCCGCCGCCCCGCGCGAGAGCCCTGGACCGAACCGATCGAGTCGGCGCGCCCAAGCGGCTCCCGCCGAGGGTGTGGGGTGTGTCCGGCCGTCAGAAGTCGACCGGTGCAGGCTCGCCCCCATCACCGACACGCCCCCCTCCGTGCCGGGGGCGGCGGCTCAACCTGGGCCAGCGAATGGCACAGTGGCACAGTCGACTATTCGCAACCACCTGCAATCAAAGAGCTTTGTGATGGCATGTCAGTTGCCTAGCAGTGCGCCATGCGCATAGCACTTGTGGGATCGGACTACGAAGAGAACCTCGGTATCGCCATGGTCGCGGCCTCGCTTACTCGAGCGAAGCACCGGGTAGCGGTCGTGACGTTCAACGAACTGTGCGACCTGGACGCCACCCTGGAGGCGATCTTGCTCCGCCGTCCTCGGCTCGTCGGATTGGCGGCACAGTTTCAGCACCGCGCCTTCGACTTCTTGCTGCTGGCGAGGCGCCTGAGGAAGGCGGGCTTTCAGGGGCACGTCACCTGTGGCGGTCAGTGGCCGACCCTGACCGCGAACGAGATCCTCGACCAAGAGCCGGGCGTGGACAGCGTCGTGCTGCACGAGGGGGAGCAGACAATGGTCGAGCTGGCCGCCGCGCTTCAGCAGGGCACCGACCTGTCCGCAGTCGCAGGGCTCGCTCTGCGAGGGCCGGATGGCAAGCCGATGCGAACCACCGAGCGCCGGCTGTGCGACGATCTGGATTCGCTGCCGTTCGCCCACCGCTACCGCCGGCATACGCGTCAGCTCGGTATCCCGTTCATCCCCATGTACGCGAGCCGTGGCTGCTGGGGAAGCTGCGCCTACTGCGCCATCACCACCTACTACCGCGATGCGCAGCAACACGGCGGTGCGCGCAAGCTTCGCCTCCGTTCGCCGGAGAACGTCGCGGCCGAGATGGCCGCGCTTTACCACTCGGTGGGCGGCCCTTGCACCTTCTGCTTCCACGACGACACGCTGCTGCTGCCGCGGCCGGCGGACACGCTGCAGCGGCTCCGGGCGATTCGTCGGTCGCTCGACGAGTTCGGTGTGGGCAAGGTCGGCTTGATCGGCAAGGCGCACCCCGAATGCGTCACCCCGGGCCTGGCGCGCGAGCTCGCTCGGCTGGGCGTCATTCGCATGTTCCTGGGCGTCGAGAATGCGTCACAGCCGGGACTGGACCACCTGAACCGCCGCACCACCACCGCCGAGGTCGAGCGTGCGGTGGAAGCGTTCGACTGTGCGGGCATCATGGTCTGCTACAATCTGCTGCTGTTCGAGCCGGATGCCAGGCTCGCCGACATCCGCGAGAACATCGAGTTCGTGCGACAGTTCTCGCACATCCCCGTGAACTTCTGCCGCGCCGAGCCGTATCACGGGACGCCGCTCTACGATCAGATGCGCCAGCGGGGCACACTCAACGGCTGCTTTCTCGGCTGGAACTACCGCATAGCCGACGACCGGACGGAGCTCATGTTCCGCATCTGCTCCTCGGCGTTTCGGGATCGGAACTTCGATGCTCGGGGCGTTGCGAACCGCTACATGGGCACCGCGTATCTCGCTCAACTCTTGCGGAGCTACTACGATTGCTCCTCGTCGCGCGCCCAGCGCCTGCTCGAGCGCAGCGAGCGGCTGATCACCGACATCACCCGCGACACGGCGGACCTGCTCTCGGAGGCGGCCGATCTCGCCCAGACAGTTTCGCTCGAAGACCACGACCGCGTGGAGCGAGAGACGGCGCTGCTCGGGCTGCGGGTGGCGGCCCACGACCGAGTCTGGCACGCCCAGATCGACGACCTGAACGCCGACATCGAGCGCTTCGCCGCGGAGCATCCGGTGCAGATCGCGCGGCGCAATTTGCCCAGCCGCTTGGCGGAAAGCCTCCAGGGGTTCGCCATCGCCGGGTGCGTGGCGGCGCTGGTGGGGAGCTGCGGCAGCACCACCGAGGACACCGACGGAAGCGGCGGTGCCGCCGCCTCGAGCGGTTCTGACGCCGGCTCGCCCGACGCAACCACCGGGGGCGGATCCAGCGGCAGTGGAGGCGCCGTGGGGGATGGCGGCGCGGGTGGCAGCGGCGGCTACGTCGGAGACGGCGGTGCGCCAACCGGTGGCTATGGTGGCAGCGGCGGCTACGTCGGAGACGGCGGCGCTCCAACCGGCGGCTACGGCGGTACCGGCGGGTTCGTGGGAGACGGCGGGGGGCCAACCGGTGGCACTGGCGGCACGGGCGGGTTCTGGGGGGACGGTGGTGCGCCAACCGGCGGCTATGGCGGCACGGGAGGCACGGGCGGGTTTGTGGGGGACGGCGGTGCGCCTGGAGGCGGCTACGGTGGAACCGGTGGGTTCGTGGGAGACGGCGGCGGACCGACCGGCGGCTACGGCGGGAACGGCAACGAGGGAGGCGTCAGCGGTCTGGCCGGAATGGCCGGCAATGGCGGCGAGCCAGCGGGGGGCGGCAGTGGGTACGGTGGCTCTGCAGGTACGGTCGTCGACCCACCGCCACCCGACGCCGGAGCAGGGGGCTACGCGTCGAACGTCGAACACTGGCACGACACTTCTCCCCGGCGGGCAGCGCGAACGCGCGACCTCGGCAACCACGCTCCGCCGCTGATGACGCTCGCGGCCCGCCGTGACGGGGATGCGGTGCGGGTCGGCGTACGCGGTGTGTGGGGGCCGATGAGCTTGCGGTGGGAGTCGGACGGCAGAATCGAGGGCGAGGGGCCCGAGGTCACCTGGCACCCGAAATCGGAGGAGGATCAGATCCGCGTGGCCGTCCGCATCCCCGGCGGTGTCGCTGTCACGGCGCTGCGTGTGCGCGAAGTGCGCCGCGGCTGACCGGCAAACCGTCCCTGGCCGCGAGGCAGCGCTGCGGCGTTCTAGCCAGTCCCGGCGCTGCCAGCGGTCCCCGCCGAAGGTCCCGTTCCAGCGGCACCGGCAGCGACCCCGGCACCGCCTGCGGCTCCGGCGACTCCGGCTGCGCCACCGGCGCTGACGGCCGCGCTGACGTCGAGGTCCAGATCCGCCGGGCACTGCTCTGGGCAGTTGTCCGCCATGCACTGCTGCGCAGCGAATATCCCGGGCAGACCTTCGGGGTAGTCGACCTCGCAGTCGTCGACACAGCCGGGAGTCTGGCAACCGAGCCAGCACAGCATGGCGTCCTCGCTCTCTTCGCTCAGCTGAACCGCGAGCGTCTCCTCCGCGCAGTGGGCGCGTTGACACGCTTCGCACTCTTCGACGCCGATGCCGCCACTGCCCTGTGTCGCGCCGGCAGTGCCGCCTGTGCCGCCGCCGCCTCCCGTCTCGACTTCCGCGCCGCCGGCTGCGCCGCCTGCGCGGTTGCCTGCGGCACCCGCGGCCCCGGAGCCGCCCGCGCCGTCACCGTTCTCGCTGCTGCCACACGCGAGTTGCGTCAGCAGGCCAAGCCCAACGAATGCGATACAAATCCCGATCTGCCGAGTCATCACAGACGTTGGCTCCCTTCTGCGGGTTCGCGCCCAGAGAGCCAAGCACGATAACCACCTCGAGTACAGCTGGCGGGCTGGCGTGACCCGGGGTTGACAGGATCTGCGATGGAGCCCTAGCCTGCTGGCCATTCTGGGCTGGGTCTCTAGAACGTGAGGGTGAGGATGGCAGCCGTTGGAGTTTCGTTCCGGGTGGCGCTGGCAGTGCTCGCCGCATCTGCGCTGGCCAGCGCACAGCCCGCGGACCGGGCCGCCGCGGAGGCGCTGTTCCTCGAGGCCAGAAAGCTGGCGGGCGATGGAAAATACGCAGAGGCCTGTCCGAAATTCGCCGAGAGTCAGAGACTCGACCCCGCCACCGGGACCCTGCTGAACTTGGCTGACTGCAACGAGCATGCCGGCAGGACGGCCAGTGCTTGGATGACCTGGCTCGAGGCGGCGGCCGCCGCCAAGGCCCGCGGACAGGTTGAGCGAGAGCGGCTTGCGCGCCAACGGTCGGCTGCGTTGCAGGCGAAGCTCTCGTACTTGACCATCGAAGTGCCGGGGGGAAGCGCGGTCGCGGGGCTCAGCGTCACCCGGAATGGAGAGCCCGTGCGTGAGGCATTGTGGGGCACGGCCGTTCCCGTCGACCCGGAGCGGTACACCGTGGTGGCATCTGCCCCTGGGTACAGGAGCTGGCAGCAGACCGTGGTCGTGACGCCGGGGCAGGCGCCTATCCGAATCCAGGTGCCTCGGCTCGAACCCGAACCCGCTGCCGGCGACCTCAGAGCCGTCACCGCGCCACCGCCGGCAGCTGCGCCACCGCCTCCCGCTCCGGTCGCCGCGCCGCTGCCTCCACCCGCGGCTCCCCCGCAACCGCCACCAGTTGCCCCTGCCCCCGCGTCCCCCGCGGCTGACCAGGCAACGGACGGCTCGGCCCAACGGACCTGGGGCTGGGTGTCGGGCGGAGTGGGCCTGGTCGGCATCGGCGTGGGCAGCTACTTTGGCTTGCGCACGTTTTCCAAGAACAAGGACTCCGAGGATCACTGCGATGAGGCCAACTGGTGCGACCAGGAGGGAGTGGACCTGAGGGATGACGCGCTCAAATCAGGAAACATCTCCACCATCGCCTTTGGCGTAGGCGCCGCCGGATTGGTCGCGGGGATAGTCTTGCTCGCCACTGCGCCGTCCGGGCCTGAGCCGGCCACCGCACCGCAGCCCTATGCCAGGCTGTCCGCTGGGGTTGTCCTCGGCCCGTCTGGTGGACACCTGACACTCGCAGGCGGTTTCTGATGGGAGGCGGTTTCCGATGACCACGCCAGTCCTCTCCTACTGTGTACGACTCGCGTCTGCGGCCCTGCTCGGGCTCGGGGTTGCCTGCAACGCCATCGCCGGCGTCGAGGAAGGCCAGCTCGATCCCGGCACCATCGATGCCATGCTCTGCTCGGATACCTGCGAGTACGCTCACGATGGGGAGTGCGACGACGGGGGGCTCCATTCGGACTATCAAGAGTGCCCCATCGGCTCCGATTGCGCGGACTGTGGCCAGCGCACCGTCCCGGCGCCGGACACCGACATCGGGCGCGGCTGCATCAGTTCGGCGGACTGCCGGGACATCCCCGAGGGGTTCTGCAACGTGTTCGAGATCTGCACGCGGGCATGTACTAGTCATCAGGATTGCGGATGCGCCGCGGGGACGGGCGACGATGACATCTTGGCCGGTCGCTGCACAGCCGCTTGCGCGGGTTTTGAGGACGGGCACTTCTGCGTCAGACTCTGTGGGGCCGACGCCCACTGCGACCCTCCGACGACCTGCTTGCTGGCGCCGGGCTCCGGAGTCTGCCTGCCGCCGGAGTGACCATCAGACCGCGGCGCAGGGGCCTCACCGTACACACCTGCGGCGGGCAGAACCTTCAGAGGCGATCGAGCATCAGGCGGTCGTTGCGCGAAGGCGCCGGTCTGGTCGTGTCGCCCCCAACGCGATCCGCTGGCAGGTCTTTGGCCCTGGCCGGGCTTTCGGCGGCGGGGCGAGGAGCCGATCCGACCTTCGTTGCCGGCCGGGCCGGGGGGACGTCGGGTTTGGCTTCGGCGGGCGCAGCGCTGGGAGCTGGCTCGGCGGAAGCGACTGCGCTCGGGTGAGCTGCTAGGGGTTCGCTGGGCACGCTGTCGGGAGCCATCGCCGACGGCGCCGGTGCGGCGAGCGAGGAAGTGGGCGACGCCGACGCCGCGGTGGGCGACGATGCTTTCAGCCAGGCCCAGCTGCCCCAGACTGCGCCGGCCGCCATGCAAATCACGACTGCGGTCCCCACCACGAGTGTGCGGTGCCAGTCGCTCCATGGGTGCGCGGTTCGGCCCCAGGATGCCTCGGTTCCGCTGTTCGCGGGATAGAGGTTGCTGGCGTCTGGCGCCGTCCCGAGCACAGACGGGTACCGGACGCTGGCGTCTGGCGCCGTCCCGAGCACAGACGGGTACCGGACGCTGGCGCCCGGCGCGGTCCCGAGCGCAGACGGGTACTGGACGCTGGCGCCCGGCACCGTCCCGAGTGCAGACGGGTACTGGACGCTGGCGCCCGGCACCGTCCCGAGCGCAGAGGGGTGCTGGACGCTCCCGTCCGGTGGCAGGCCCGCACCGGTAGAGGAGGGGGGGCCGACCACACTTTCGGTTAGGCCCGCCGTGAAAATGATGCGGGCGATCCGCTCCGCGGTCGGCTTCGCGCGCTCCGGCGCGTAGCGCGAAAGCGCGGCGGCAAACCCGGCGATCGTCTCGTAGCGTTCCGCCGGGTTCTTCTGCAAGCAGCGGTACACGATCTTCTCGATTCCCGGTGGCACGTCGGGACGGCGGGCCCGTAGCGACGGCGTCGGGAAGGTCAGCACCTGGCTGCAGAGTTCGGGTAACGACCCTGCCATGAAGGGAGGACCTCCGGCGAGCATCTCGTAGAGCGTGGCGCCGAGCGCCCAGATGTCAGTGCGCGAATCGACATTGCGTGCGGAGGTCATCTGTTCGGGCGACATGTAGACCGGGGAACCCATCAAGGCCGAGGTCTTGGTCATCGAGACGTCGCCCTCGGCGTCGGCACCGCCGACAACTTTGGAGACCCCGAAGTCGAGCACCTTGACGGCTTCGGACCCGTCGGACCGCCTGATGATGAACAGATTGGAAGGCTTCAGATCACGATGAACGATCCCCAATGCGTGGGCGTCGGCTACTGCCTCGCACGCTTGAAGGATGAACTCCATGGACTGGTCGATGGAGAGCGGCCCCCCGCGACGGAGGCGGGTCGTGAGGTCCTCTCCGTCCAGGTACTCCATCACGATGTAGGGAGCGCCGTTGGCCAGTGTTCCCACGTCCATGGTGCGTGCGACGTGCTCACTCCTGATCCGCGCGGACACCTGGGCTTCGCGGGCAAACCTGGCTCTGCCCTCCTCGCTGGCCAGGATCTGGGGACTGAGGATCTTGATCGCTACCCGCTGACCCAGCTGCAGGTGCATGGCCGCCAGAACCCTGCCCATTCCCCCAGCGCCCAGCTCAGCCTCGATTCGATACTTGCCAGCGACAACCGCGCCCGTCGCGAAGGACTGGGCAATCGGGACGGTCCGGTTCAGCATCTCCCTCTCTGTCGGCGCGGGGCCGATTCTCCACCTCTACGGCAGTAGGCGCCCACCTCTACGATTACCACTGCCGGGCATCGCGCGCAGCCTGGCCCGAGAGAATTGGCGTCCCCGCAGTCCTGGGCGCCCTCCTCGACTCGACCGTCACGGTTTCGATGTCGTGGGTTCGTTCCGGCAGGCCAACCCGTCCAGAGGGCGACGTTCCCGCCACCTACCGGGTCGGCTCACCAGCCGCGCCTCGATCCTCGACTGGTTTCATCCGTTGTTGTTAAACGATTACCGTCTTTCTGGATATTCTGTTGCGGCAACCGGCGATTCGCTGCGGGTCTCGGGCCCAATCGAGGCCCGGGTGAGGGCGCAGCCCAGCGGTTCGCGACGCGAACGATTGGACCGCACACCGGCGCGGCTCCCGCGAACGTGCAGCGCTGTCGCGCACCTGGCCGCCCGCTCTCATTGCCTGCATGCCCTTGGGATCCAGCTGCCAGGACAGTAACTTCGGAACGCGATGCCCCACCCATTGGATGTCTCCCCTGGTCGACCGCTTCGCCTCGGGCTGCTCGGAGCTGCCCAAATTGCTCCCAAGGCCGCCATCCTACCGGCGCGGCGGCGGGCGGACGTCGAGATTGCGGCGGTGGCTGCGCGCGACCCGGCCCGTGCAGCCGAGTTCGCCGCCGAGCATGGCATTGCGCGGGCTCTGCCCACCTACGAGGCGCTTGTCGGCGATCCCGAGCTTGATGCCGTCTACAATGCTCTACCGAATCACGCTCACGGCCTGTGGAGCATCCGTGCCCTGGAAGCGGGCAAGCACGTCCTGTGCGAAAAGCCGGTCGCCTGCAACGCGGACGAGGCCCGGGCGATGGTGGAAACAGCCCGTGCGGCGGACCGGCTGCTGGTCGAAGCGTTCCACTACCCGTACCACCCTCTGACCGAGCGGTGGAGGCAGCTGCTTCGCGACGGGGCGATCGGCGAAATCCGTCGGCTTTGCGCCATGTTTCGTGCCTCCATTCCCGAAACCGACATCCGGTATGACTACTCGCTCGCCGGGGGAGCGCTCATGGATCTTGGCTGCTACTGCATCCATCTCGTCCGGCTGGCGGCGGGGCAGGAGCCAACGGTGGAGCGGGCGCGGGCCACCGAGGGTCCACCCCACGTCGACGTCGAGTTCGAGGCCGACCTGCGCTTCCCCGGCGGTGCTTCGGCAGAGATCATCTGCGCCATGAACCTCGACCGTGGGAAGGCCCAGCGGCGCTACGAGGCATCGCTCACCATCGAAGGCACGCATGGTCGGCTCGAAGTTGACAGTCCAACATTGCCGCATCTGCGCAACCACCTTCGCGTGCGGGGCCGCGTGGATCGCGACGAAGTGGTGCCCGGACAGACGACCTACGACTATCAGCTGGAAGCTTTCGTGGACGCACTGCGCACCGGCCGGCCACCCCTCACGAGCGGCGAGGACATGCTCGGCAATATGCGGGTCATTGACGCGGCCTACGTCGCAGCGGGCCTACCCCTGCGGGGGGCGTCCGAAGCCTCCGGCTGATCATCCAAGCCCTACCGGGCGCCGCGAGTCTCGTTATCGACCCGACGAACGGCTGCGGATCTGGCCGCCACGCGGACCGGGACAGGCTACCCGGTAGCCGGCGCCGCGGACGTTCTGGATGAAGTCTCGGCATCCCACCTCCGCCAGCTTCTGGCGGAGCTCCCAGACCTGGTTGCGGGTCGCCTCAGTCGAGCTCTGGTCGCGTAGCACGCGCAGGGCGATTTCTTCCATGCTCACGGGACGGCCGCGGTTGCGCATGAGCAGCATGAGCAATCGAAACTCCGCGCGACGAAGGTCGATGGTTCGTCGACCCACTCGGGCCTCCAGGTTGCTCGGGTCGACCTTGAGTGGACCGCAGGTCAACACGCGGGCGGCCCCCAGCAGATCGCCCTGAAGCAGCCGATCGGAACGGACCCACAGCTCCCAACGCGTGACCGGACGGCGTATCAGATCCCTCACCCCGGCTTCGAAAGGCGACGGCTGGCCGTCGCGACGGGGACCATCCGTCAGCAACAGTACCGGAGCGCAGTAGCGCCCCAGTGTGGCCTCGCTGACGAGCTCTAGCGTCTCGCTGCCTGCGAATTCCGAGGCCAGCACGGCCAGTGACACTCGGTTGTCGCACAAGGTCGAGAGCAGCTGCTCCGGCGTGTTGCATTTGCGCAGGCGGAGCCCCGCCGTCTTGGCCCACTTCGCGATGAGAGCGCGTTCGGTCGCCTTGGTGACGGCCAGCGCCACCGCCCGCGGAGGTAGCCTGCGTCTGAGTTTCGCGGTGCGGGATGCCATCGCACCCAGGGTAGCAGGGCAGACGACCGGTCTGCCGCATCTTTACGGCATGGCGGACACGCCTCCTCGCGCTCCGGCGACGCACCCCTCCACGGCCGCCAGGGCGGGCCCCCCCACCAGCCCACCTTCCGGGCCAGCGTGGCTCCGTTCGGGACACCTCGCCCGGCGTGTACCCCGCCTCCCGGCTGGGCGTTGAGAGCCGGCGGCCTACCGGAGGCCGGTGCGGGCCGGGCGCGACCTCCCGAGTCCGATAGGGGGCAGGGTTCCCGCCCCACCCCCGGGCGGGCCGTTCGTCACGGCGACCATGCGAAATCCGACTCGCCCGCGGAGCGGCTGAGACTAGAGTCGCGCGCCGGACCGCGCCCGACGCGGTCGAACACCCCGGCCTTCTTCGGCGGCGGCATTGCTGTCGAGAAGAACTCCGAGCCCCTCACGCACACAGGATAGCACCATGGCCTCTGCACACGCTGGGCACAAGACCATTCCCGTTGGACCCCTCTCCGCCACGACGGCCGCGGCCGACTACGACTTCAACAGCACTGACCCGTTCGCCGTTAGCGGCGATGGTCGAGCGGACGCGGTTCGCGCAACGTTCGACCGCCACGTTTTCGAGCACGCCGTGTGCTGGGCGGAGTTCGCCAAGGATCCCAATCGGTATTGCGCACAGTTCTTTTCCGGCAACGGCAACTTCGCCGAGACCGGCATCACCACCAGCGCTCCGCCGATGAAAGAGAAGCAGCGGGACGGCTACTCGGACGTTTATACGCAGGTCGAGTACGCGGCCACCTTCAAGGCCGGCGTATCCGTCTTCCGGACCACCGCCGTCGAGGGGGGACGGACGGTTGCGAATAGTTGCTGTCCGCATCTTCCCTATCTCGCCTACCACCGCATCAAGCAGGTCGGCATGCCCTACTTCCACAACGCGCTCGACAGCCGGACTCGCTTCGAGGTTGTGAACGACACCGATCCAGCCGGCATTGTGAACCGGGTCGCGGACGGTACCGTCGCCTACACTCTGGTCCTGCGCGACCGGAAGACGGGCTGCATCCTCACCCAGCGCGTCGAGAAATTCGCAAGCTTCGCCGACCCGAACCTTGCCGGTGCTCGTCTCGAGGTCTCGGTCGATACCGAGACCGATCTCGTCATTACCTCCGGTTTTGACGGCACTCTCATCAACAACGCTTACGCGGGCTACAATCAGTTCCAGCAGGTGCACACCGAGCGTGGCCCCGACGGCGTGGCGACGTTCGGGCGGCAGGGCGTTGGCATCTCCCTACAGACCGTCCGGGAAAGTGCCGAGAACATCCAGCGG
>Ga0316576_10000898_pt1 | contig 15151 bp, 11 predicted proteins | sample S0NA_FD_203075 | JGI IMG/M metagenome (GOLD analysis project Ga0316576, IMG submission 203075) | Rhizosphere microbial communities from salt marsh grasses in Alabama, United States - S0-2_050615r3r5 | ecosystem: Host-associated > Plants > Roots > Rhizosphere | place: USA: Alabama | collected... | reverse complement strand
AACGGACGGATGTATGACGGCTGTTCTTCCATTATCGGTCCTGCGGGTGAAATCATCTGCCAAAAAAAGCAGGAGCCCGCCATCCACACGGCACGCCTTTCGCACGCCTCTCTCGAGGTCTACCGTAAATCCTTTCCGGCATGGATGGATGCGGACGATCCGGTGGCCGCTGGTCGGGAAGTCGAAAGGTAAGCCGGTTTGACGATGTACGACGGAAAAACACGCAAGGCAGAACTGCAGGAAACGCTGGAACGCGGCCTCCTGCAAGGATTGTCCCTGGAGTGGGAACATGCGCTGTGGGTGCTCGACGAAACGCAGCGACACGGTTTTAAAAAACCGTTGTTCAGCCTCAGGGACATGGGCCGCCAACTGGGGTCCTGGTCGCGCTTAAAAAACGAGATAAGTCTCAGCAGGCGACATGTACTGAACTGCCCCTGGGATGACACCAGGGAAATCCTTCTCCACGAAATGGCTCACCAGTATGCGGATCAGGTTCTCGGTGCCCATGAAGAAAGCCCCCACGGGCCTCTTTTCAAGAAGGCCTGCCACCTTTTAAGGGCGAATCCGGCGGCCTCGGGAACTTGCCGGCCGCTTCACGCAAGGCTGCATGAACACCCCCGCAACCCACACGACCGCCACGTGATCCGCATTAGAAAGCTCATGTCCCTGGCGGAAAGCAAAAATATCCACGAGGCCGAAGCGGCGATGGCCAAAGCCCACGAACTCATGGAAAAATACAATATCGAATGCCTGCAGCAGGGCAAATCCCGCAATTTTATGAGTGTTTTTGTGGGCGATCCGGCGCTGCGTCATTTCCGCGAAGCTTACTACCTGGCCAATCTGCTTCAAGATTACTATTTCGTGCAGGGGTTGTGGGTCTCGGCCTATGTGCTCGATAAGGGACGGATGGGAAGGGTTCTTGAAATCAGCGGAACCGCTCAGAACATTAAAATAGCTTCCTATGTTCACGTTTTCGTCAATCGCTACATCGAAACCCGGTGGCGTGAGTACAATCAGGGGAAAAAACTGGGGCGATACCGCAAGTCTGATTTTGCTGTGGGCCTTATCGAGGGTTTTACCAACAAGCTGTCCGGTGGCAGGCAGTTCTATAGGGAATCTCGAGCCGCCGACACCCGCGCCCTGGTAACCCACGACGACCTGCTGCTTAAAGGCTACATGGCCCACAGATACCCGCACACCAGGAGTTTCTCGAGAAGCTCCCTGAATCACGATGCCGGTATCGTGGAGGACGGGTTCGAGATCGGTAAAAGAATGATCATCTCCAAAGGAATCGAACGGCGGCAGGCACCCCGGGACCCTGCCCGTACGAAACTGCTGGCTCAAAACAACGCCTGACTACCTATAATTTGCAAGGACAGGCAGATTATGACGGACACAAAAAAAATCGTCACCATCGGTGGCGGCAGCGGGCAGTTTGCCCTGCTGTCGGGCCTCCGTCACCTTCCTGGCATCGATATTACCGCCATCGTGGCCATGGTCGATTCCGGCGGCAGCACGGGCAGATTGCGGGACGAGTTGGGGACCCTGCCGCCGGGCGATGTACTCAAATGCATCCTGGCGCTTTCCCCCTACGATGAGATGGCCCGGCGTATTCTGTTGAAACGGTTTACCAGGGACCGTCGTCTCCTGGGGCACAATGCCGGCAATATGCTGTTGACCATGCTGTCCCGGTATACCGGCAGTTTCCCGGCAGGCATCGATGCCCTGGCCGAGATACTCGATGCCCGCGGAACCATACTGCCGGTCACCATCGACCGGGCGACCCTGGTGGCGGAGTTGACCGACGGTTCCCGGATTTTCGGGGAGAAAGCCATCGACATACCCAGTGACAACCAGCGCGAAAGCATCAGAAATGTGTATCTGGTACCGCATCACAGCGACAGGGTATCGGTCTTTCCTCCGGTGCTGGAAGCTATTCGGGATGGCGACTTTATCATTGTCGGCCCCGGAGATCTCTTCACCAGCATCCTCCCTAACCTCATCGTCCCCGGCGTTAAAAAGGCCTTGCGGGTCACCCGGGCCAAAATCTTATTCGTGGTCAACATCATGACCAAATTCGGGGAAACCCACCATTTTACCGCCCAGGATTTTGCCGCCCGCATGGAAGACGCCATAGGGCGCAGACTGGATGGCTTTATTTACAACACGCGCAAGCCCGGCGACGACATCCTTCAACGCTATAGCCAGCAGAATGCACGCTTCGTGGAAATCGACAAGCGTCTCGATTTCTGGAAAGAGCGACGCGTATATGCCGGCGACCTGCTGGAAACGGGTGGCGGAATCGTCCGTCACGACTCCGACAAGCTCGCCACCCTGTTGGAAAGGGTTGTGCGATAGAGCATTTGCCATATATATGTTCCGTTTCAACATCGGATTGGGAGGTGGGAAGGTTCTTTTTCAAAGCACCATATCATCAATATTCTGCACGGCTGTCGTAGGGGCCTGCCGGATTGATGATGTTTCCACTAGCTGATTTTATAAAAAATCTAAATTTTTTCATCAACAATCCGGCGGGCACGGGGTATGCCTTGGTTTGATATGGTGCTTTGAAAAAGAAACCCTCCGCCCGCTTAGGGCACACGGAACGTTATTCTGAGAAACACTATAATTCTAAGGCTCTCAGGCCTTTGCAGCGCTGGCGTAAATTCATTTTTTAAGGAAACGCCGGATTTGACATCCAAGACGTGCGGTGGGAAAAATGGCGAATGTCGGAAAAATATATGACTACCCCAAACCGTTGAATGGCGGCAGCCCGGACGACAGCATTTATTTTTTAATGCTGGCTTTTGTTATTATTTCTCTGTCGCTTCTATTTATATTTTTTCTCATCATCTTTTCCAGAAAATTCTTTAAAATTAAAAGAAACATAAATATAGACAATAAGCATCTGATAAAGAAACCACTTCTCGCTGCAGGCTTATCGATTTTATTTCCCGGTTTCGGTCAAGTATATCTTAGAGAAATCGAAAGAGGAATCATCTATATACTCCTGACAGCATCGGTGTGCGCCGCTCTATTTTTTTCACTTTCACTGACAGGGGATCTGGCTCCAACAGACGAAAACAGACGAATCGTTTATTTTTTTATCAACACGCTTATCAGCGGTTTTTTAGTATTTGTATACATCAACAGCCTAATTGATGCATATAGCACGGCAAATGCGATCAACAGAAAGATAGTGCGCGTTATGCGAAAAAATGAAACCTATCTCACCGGCCTGATGAAACTGGGCTGTACGTTGTATCATAAGCGACACTATCAGGATGCGCTCGAATTATACACCGCCATCATTTCTCTATACCCCACCTATGCACTGGCCCATTACAATCGCGCCGTGGTTTATTATAAAATTCAAAATTATGCGAAGTCGGGAATCGATTTTATTTCCGCCGCGGATCTGGGGCATGAAAAAGCAAAGAGGATAATAAAAATCGAGGGTATCGAGAATCTGAAACCTTCGGTTTAAGTTCCTAACGTTTGATCTGAAGGGAATTACGAAGCGGTAGGACTGCCAAAAGAATCGGTTTTGTCAACTCGACAACGGCGTCGGGTCCTTGTTTGCAGCCGGGAATCACCTCCCCAGCAGGGCCTCTGCCAAAGCCAGGTCTTCCGGATAGGTAATCTTGATATTCCTGACACTGCCCCTGACAACCGCGACCCTTCCCCCGATACGTTCCACCAGTGAGGCGTCGTCGGTGCCCTCAAAACCATCACCGGCGGCGGCGTCATGGGCCTTTTTGATGAGGTGGTATTTGAAAACCTGGGGCGTTTGGGCCTGCCACACGTTTTCCCGCGATACGGTTGTTTCGACCACGCCGTCGGCATTGACTCGTTTCAAGGTGTCGCCCACAGGCAGGGCCAGCATGCAGGCACCGCTTTCACGGGCCTGTACGATACAGGCTTCTATCTGGGCAGGCTCTACAAATGGCCGCACCCCGTCATGGATTACCACGATGTCGGCCGTATGCGCCACCGCCGCCAGTCCCCTGTAAACAGAGTCCTGCCTGCTCCTTCCCCCGGTCAGCACCTGCACGGGTTTGGATAAATCGAGGGTGGGTAGCAGCTCTTTTTTGCAGAAATCCACCTCACCGGCCGCCGTCACCAGACAAATGGCGTCGATCCCGTCACAGGCGTCGAGCGCCTTCAGGGTATGGCCCACAATCGGCCGGTTCTTCAGGCTTAGGAACTGCTTGGGGGTGGAACTTTTCATCCTGGTCCCCTTCCCCGCTCCCACGATGATGGCCCACACGGCCAAATTTTTTACTGCACCAACTGCCATCGGCGGACGGCCTCCCCGAACCCATGCCCCTTATGGACCGCATGCGCATCAATTTATCATGGTTGGCAAAACCTATACTTGAGAGTAATATCTTCGCCGGAAGGTCTATCGCAAATATTTGAGTTCCGTGGGAAGGGGCACCCCCTTGCCCATGGAATCCTCTCCGTAGTTCACCCCCGCAAGGATCTGAATGTCGGCCAGCGCCCGGCTGTCGCCCTCGAACACCACCTCGTTGATCTGCTCTTTTTGGATTTTGCCCCCGGCCCACTGAATGTCCAGCACGCTGCTGGCGTCGAAACGATCTTCGCCCACGCACAGTTCGACCTCTCCGCCATAATGCTGGACGATTTTCGCCACGAGCAGGCTCGGTCGGCTGTGAAATCCCAGCGTGATAGGGATACCTACCGTTATAGACTGCCTCTCGATATTCTCGTTCAAGATTTCTCTGGCAAGATCCTTTCCCTTGGCAATGAAACGGCACACGTAGTAAAGGCCGTAATTGATGGTCCTGTCCAGAAGAACTTCGGGGTCTACCAGGGCTGCCAGCCTTTCACGACCCTTTTTATAAATGTTCTTGTAGCCGGCCTCGTGAAGATGGCGCTCATAGAAGTGCAGCAGCCTTCCGATCATCTGCAAAAGGTGAAACACGACCGAAAAATAGCTGCGCAGCTGTTTCAGCTTGCGATTACCGAACCGGTACCCCCCGTGAATAACGTACGTGTCGAAGGACGACTGCAGGTTGTGAACCAGCATCTCGAAACGCCGAATTTCCACCTCATTGACCCTTTGCGGCACAATTGCCAGGATGCCCTCAAGGTCCAGGGGTTCGTAAAATTCCAGTTCGCCGAATGTTTTTGCAATCCTTAAAAATTCACTGGCGATTTTAACGATATTCTTTGCCTGAAGGTCCTTGGCCTCATCGTCAATATCGTATGGCAGTATATCCGCCGTGCTGGTCCCGGGAAAATCCATATGAGTGAAGGTGGCCTCCGGGATGACAATATTCAGACGCCTGGCTTCGTCGAGAATGACGGGCGCCAGTTTCATGAGCGATTCCGTTAAAAACTTGACGGTCGCATAGCCGTCATAGCGAAACTCTTCGGAATCGGGAAGGTCGTAAAACACCAAGCGATTGGATATGTGTTTCTGGGAGTAGGCGCCCAGGCTGAGGTGACGGACCGCGGCTGTCAACTCCCTGTAAAAATACCACTCGTGGCTGTTTTTCGCGCCATGAAAATCCAGAAAATCTTCCAATACCTGAGAGGTGCCGATCAGTTTGGAGTACAACTGTTTAGTGAAGTAATCGCTTTCCACATCACGGTTGGATATATATGTGCAGCACCTGAGGTAGTCGGAAGAAAATATGCACGCCTTTTCCAGAAATGAAAGTACTTGCGTGAAGGGTTCCACAGTACCAGATCCTTTTGTTATTCCATTAGAACTCAGAAAAAAATACGGACCTATAACCAATAACAAGGTAAAAGCCTGCCGGCCGGGGCGGTATTATTCCCCGACAATCGTTGTGCCTTATTTTGGATTACAGACCCGAAAAAATATGTTTCTCCCACGTTGCACGCGACGCTCGGTTGCCAGCCGAGTTCACAGCATCAGGCTAATTTAAACGTTGGAATCGGTCGAAGCAGTCCGTAAGCCGAATTCTGTTCCCCGCAAAGGGTTACCCCTTTTCAGGGCAACGATCATTCATCTAATGGATTCCGGTTGCCCGGAATCTCTTGCGACCTACCCGGGAGCTCGGACGGGCCATCCTCGAGCACTCCCCTATTTGGTCTTGCACCGGATGGGGTTTACCTAGCTTCCCCGGTCACCCGGGGAACTGGTGCGCTCTTACCGCACCGTTTCACCCTTACCCCGGCATGCGTCGCCGCACGCCGGGGCGGTATCCTTTCTGTTGCACTTTCCTTCACGTTGCCGCGACTCCACGTTATGGAGCATCCTGCCCTGTGGTGTTCGGACTTTCCTCCAGGCGGCAGGCGCCGCCCAGCGATCGTTTGGACTGCTCCGACCGAAAACAGCATATGGCCCAAGGCACAGCGTTCTAAAATCGGGTTCGGGGAAGGCCTGTTCACGAAAGGTCTTCCCAGTATATGATCCGCTGACAGCTCGGGCAGAATTTAAGGGTGTCAAAGCGCTGCAGTTCATTGAACAACTGGGGAGGAATGTTCATATTGCATGCCTGGCATACGGCGCCGATTACGGGGGCAATGGTAACCCCGCGGGATTTGCCCTTTACTTTTTCAAATGTTTTCAGTATCTCCGGTTCCAACTCGGCAGCCACTTTGCTCCATTCCGCTTCAAGTTCCCCCAGTTGACGGATGCCGGTCTCTGATTCTTTGCTCACCTTTTTTTTTTCACCTTCTATCCGATCCTCCAGGACCCGGTAATCTGCTTCCAATCGCTTGGACGAAGCCTCGGAAGCCTCGATCCTCTCGAGGCAATCGAGCATGCCGTCTTCCATGGAAGAGCTGCTTTTTTTCAACTCCTCTATCTCCTTTAGCAGCGACTGATACTCTTTGTTGGTTTTTACCGCCCGGAGTTTTTCTTTGCTTTTTTCGATCCTGGGATTGTACAAGCTGAGTTCCGCCTCGAGGTCACGGTACTCTTTTCGCAGCGCCCCCAGTTCGTTCTCGCTCTTTTCCAACAGTTCCCGGGATTGTTCCAGCTCGGCATCGAGGTGCCCTATCTTTTCATCCACCGCCGACAGCATGGTCTTGATCCGCTTTTTATCCGAATCGATGGCCTGAAGTCTCACAAGAATTTTTGTCTGTCGTCTTAAATCAATGTTTTCTTCCACTGCGCTCCCCGTTTTCCTTGTCTGTCATTTTTAAAATCGCTACCCCGCCGGGCGCTCTAAATGATTACGAACGGGTCCGTTTCGAGCCGACACGCCTCTACCGTGACGGGGGCGCCAACATTCGTAAGGGCCTTACGCAATCGATCTGCAAGAACCGCCACAATCAGGTGCTCCGATGCAAAGTGCCCGATGTCCAACAGCCCCTTGCCCGCGTTTTCGACCTCGCGGGCATCATGATAGCGCAGGTCCCCTGAAATATATACCTGGGCATCCGAGGCCAGAAAACGGTCCAGCAGGGAGGCTCCGCTCCCCGAACAAAGCGCCACCTTTTCGACGGGGAGGTCGGGGTCACCGGCCATGGCAACGCCAGCCTTGCCGAGACCGGCCTTTACCTCCGCAGCCAGCGACACAAGCGTCGATTTTCGGGGCAGGTCGCCGATCCTGCCCAACCCCTGGGCAGCCGCGTGTTCGTCAAGACCGGCACCGGATGCCGCGCCGCTATCCCCTCTGTCTTCCGGCACAAGAGCCTGGAGGTTGCGAAGCCCGATCCGCCTCGCCAGGGTGTCGTTTACGCCATGGGTCACCGCATCCAGATTGGTGTGCGCGGAAAACACGCTCATGCGATGCTCGAGAGAGGTCCAAATAATCCCCCCCGTGGGTGTGGTGCAGTCGACAGAGGTCAGCGGTTTGAATATCAGCGGATGGTGGGTGATCAAAAGATCGACGCTTGCACCACAGGCCGCATCGACAACCTGCGGCAGCGGATCCAGGGCAACCCACAAGCGTCTCACCGGCCAGTCCCTGCTGCCGACCTGCAGGCCGACATTGTCCCAGGCTTCCGCCAGTTCAGGCGGGGCGATTTCCTCGACAATCCCGATAATGTCTCCAACCCGCCATGTCATTTTCGTTCGCCCCCCGTTTGTGTCCTCCTTGCGGATAAAAAAACGCGGTCATGTTGCCCGACCGCGCTAGAATCGCTTCCCACCTGCGTTTAGAAAAATCTCCATCCTCACGCAGCCTCCAATGAGACCCATGTCCTTTTCAAGTCCCCCTCCATAAAACGTGGGCGCCATCCCCCCCTCCCTCGGGACGGAATTCCCCGGCGCCGTTTCCCGGTCACTGTCGGAGCTTTCGTCAACGCTTTATCTCCATCCTGATCTCAGCTCACTTCCGTTTTATGCTTTCCCCATTGAGCCGGGCTTACCCCGAGCCCAACCCGGGTTTTAGTTGGTGGGCCCACCTGGTTTCGAACCAGGGACCTACCGGTTATGAGCCGGTGGCTCTGCCAACTGAGCTATGGGCCCCCAAAACAGATAGAATCATGCCAAATACCTGTAAAATTTGCATATCTACCTGCTGAACCGATACTTGTCAAGTAGAAGCTGTCAATTTTCTATAAAACTTTTGAGCTTGCGGCTTCGCGTGGGATGCCTGAGCTTGCGCAGGGCCTTGGCTTCGATCTGGCGTATGCGTTCCCTGGTGACCGTGAAGTCCTGGCCCACCTCCTCAAGGGTGTGATCCGCCCGTTCACCGATGCCGAACCGCATCCGCAGCACCTTCTCTTCGCGCGGCGTCAGTGTCGCCAGTACTTTACGCGTCTGCTCCGCGAGATTCAGGTTCACGGCCGCATCCGATGGCAGAACGAATTTCTTGTCCTCGATAAAATCGCCCAGATGGCTGTCCTCCTCCTCCCCTATGGGCGTTTCCAGGGAGATGGGTTCCCTGGCGATTTTGAGCACCTTGCGAACCTTCTCCAGTGGAATTTCCATTTTTTCGGCAATCTCTTCCGGCTTCGGTTCCCGACCCAGTTCCTGGACCAGGTAGCGCGATGTCCGTATGAGCTTGTTGATGGTCTCGATCATGTGCACGGGAATACGAATGGTCCTGGCCTGATCGGCGATGGCCCGCGTGATGGCCTGTCGAATCCACCAGGTGGCATAGGTGCTGAATTTATACCCCCTGCGGTACTCGAACTTGTCGACCGCCTTCATCAGGCCGATGTTGCCCTCCTGGATCAGGTCGAGAAACTGAAGCCCCCTGTTGGTGTATTTCTTGGCAATGCTGACCACCAGGCGCAAATTTGCCTTGATGAGCTCGCTCTTAGCCAGTTTTGCCCTTTTCCGGCCTTCATCCACATTGGCGATAATGCGTTTGAGAATGCGGCTGTTGGTTTTTGTGTCTTCCTCTGTCTTGGCCACATCCTCCAGGATGCGCGACAACTCGCCATAAAGTACGCCCAACTCATCCCTGGTCAGGTTGATCCGCTTTTTGGCCCATTTTGCGAAGCTGGTCTTGTTGGTCAGATGCTCGCGAAGGTCTTTCAGGGAAATACCGGCTGCGTCACAGGTTGCCACCAGCAGATTGTTCATGGTCTCGTAATAATCGTTTAGCTTCCTGACATCCCCTTCTATTTTGTCGACGACGATGGCTTCGAAACGCCAGTTTTTCAGCATCTGAAAAATCTTGTTGTTCCTGCGGGCTATGGACCGCCTGATCTTGCGCTGATCATTGGATGCGGGCCCGTTGAGAAGCAGTTTCTCCCGCAGTTGGCGGTTTTCCTCATGGATTCGGGCAATTTCTTCCGTCGTGCCGGTGAAACTTTCCATCTGCACAACTTCGTCGATGTAGTTGTCCCCTTCGTCCACATCCCGCAGCACATGCTTGGGCCTCAATTCTCCCATCTTTATGTGGTCACCGAGTTTGAGGATAAACGCCACCCCTAATTTGGTTTCCAGGAGGGATTTCAGGACATCCTGCTCGCCGGCCTCGATTTTTTTAGCGATCACCACTTCACCCTCACGGCTCAGAAGGGTGACCAGTCCCATTTCCCGCAGATACATTTTAACGGGGTCGGTAACCGTTCCAAAATCGGGAAGCGCCTTGTCGGATGTGAGTGACTTTTTTCCCTTGCCTTCGGCTTTTTGAGGCGCCTTGACCGGCTTGTCGCTGTCTACAACCTTGATGCCCAGGTCATCCAGGAGCATGATCGTATCATCGAAGCGTTCTGCCGTTTGCTGGTCCTCGGGCAGAAAAGCATAAATCTGATCATAGGTCAGGAAGCCCTGTTTCTTGCCTTCGCCGATCAGCTTTTTGAACGCTTTCTTGTCTGGAAACTGCTTCGACGACGCTTTTTTGGGCGTCTTTGCCTTTTTCGCTTTGGTTGTCTTTTTCTCCACTTTTGCTTTCTTGTCCGATTTTTGGGACTTTTTTGTCGCCGGGGTCGTTTTTTTCGCGGCTTCCTTCTTTTTCGACGGCGCCTTTGCCGTGGTTTCCTTTTTCTTCTTCAACCGTTTCTCTGCCTTTTTATTGGTTTTTTTCTTTGTAGCCTTTTTACGGACTTGCGGTTTGACGGCTTCTTTTCCCGTCGCTTTCTCTTTTTTGCTCGAAACCGTTTTCGGCGCAGCTTTTTTGTCAGCGGTCTTCTTCTTGGGCGCCTTTTTTCCGGCAGCTGCCTTGGCGGTCTTTTTCTTTGCCGCTGTCTTTTTGGCGGATGCCTTTTTGGCCGTCGTTTTCTTTTTGGCTGGAGCGGTTTTAGCTGCTGTCGCTTCGGTTTTTTTGGTCATTTAGTCCGGCCTCCTGAGATGGATTCATTGTTCGCGCAATACGGCGTTCATTTGATTCCTGCTTGAAATGGTTTTTTTCTGCAATTCCTCGAGCAGTTTGAGCACCAGATCCGGATTGTTTTCCTTTTCCGCCATGCTGATCTGTTCCTTCAAGGAAATTTCACGGCGCTTGGGGCTGTTGGCGATCAATTTGGAAATAATCTTGCGGCAATCCCGCCGGTTCCACATCTCTTCCTTCAAGGATAACGAAGCTAATATATTTCTTTTTTCAGCATCGTCAACCATTGATATTAAATTGGACACCCCTTTCGCTTCTTCCGGTCGATGTTCCAAAATAAAACGGCCAAGACCCGCAAGCGTGTCGTCCATAAAATAGTCCAAGACGCCCGATGCTTCGATTTCGGACAGCATGGCGGGATATTGAAGCATCATGGCCACCACCTGCCTTTCCAACCGGTTCGCAAACACCTTTGTGGATGGTTCGCCCCCGCGGCTGGAACGGGTGCCGCCGTCGTCTCTCAGTTTCGCGGCACGACGCCCGGCGAGCCGCCCCTCCCTTTCGGCTGCGGCGAGGCTGTTCCTGATTTTTTCGAGCACGGCCTTCTCGTCGATACCCAGCCACTCGGACAGCTCCCTGGCATAGAGCTGCCGCGCGTTGGCATCCGTGATGGAAGCCATCGCCGGGCACAGATCGTCAAGTATCCTCAACTTTCCGTTAACCGACAACCCGTGTTTGGTTTCGGCAACCCGCATCAGAAACGACATCACTTCCATGGCGTTTTCCGCCAGCTTGTAGAAAGCCCCGGGCCCCTTTTCGGAAACGAAGGAATCCGGATCATGTCCTTCGGGCAGCATGGCGATGCGTGCCTGCACCCCCTCACGAATGAACATGCCCACGCTGCGCTCGGAGGCTTTGACACCGGCTTCGTCCGAGTCGAATATCAGCACCGCCTGTTTAACGAAGCCCTTCATCATGTGAATGTGCTCAGGCGTAAGCGCCGTACCCAGGGTTGCCGCGACGTTCTGGATCCCTTTCTGGTATAGGGCAAGCTGATCGAAATAGCCTTCCACAATATACAGGATATTGTTTTCCCTGCACTTTTTCCTGGCGGCCTGAAGACCGTAGAGCAGCCGTCTCTTGTTGTAAACCGGTGTTTCCGGCGAATTCAGGTATTTGGGCAGGCTATCGTCCATCACCCTGCCCCCGAACCCCACCGTCTGCATGCTCATGTTGACGATGGGAAAAATAATGCGGTCCCTGAAGCGGTCATAGAAACCCGTTTTGTCTTTACGCGCTATGATCAAACCGGATTTTTCTATCATGTCGACGGGCACCCGCCTGCCACGGAGGAAGTTGAGCAGCGCATCCCATGATCGGGGCGCGTACCCCAGTTTGAACTCATCCACCACCTTTTTCGTAATGCCGCGCCCCTTAAGATAATCCAGCGCCTTTTGGCCTTGCCGGTCCCCGCAGAGTTTGCGATGGAAGAAATCAAGGGCCATGCGGTTGATCCTGATCAACTGCTCCCGCTCACTGATCTGCTGCCGCATCCTTCCGGACATCTTCGCCGCCGGCAGATCGATGCCGTAGCGCTTTGCCAGAAATCGCACGGCCTCGGGGAAAGAAAGCCCATCCTGTTTCATCAGAAAGCTGAAAACGTTTCCGCCCGTGTTGCACCCAAAACAGTGGAAGATCTGCTTTTCGGGGCTGACGGTGAAAGAGGGGGTTTTCTCGGAGTGGAAAGGGCAGAGGCCGCTGTAATTCCGGCCGGTTTTTTTCAGCGATACATATTCCGATACCACTTCCACAATGTCCGCCGCATTTTTGACCGCTTCTATCTTGTCTTCGGAAATGAAATTCGCCAATAAAAGCACCCTCGCCTGTGATGTGACCGAACGTCGGAACCGCTATGGAAGGTTTCACTGCATACGTGCGTCTAACCTGTTAAATTAACAATGGCTTCCTGATTGTCAAGGTGCCTGAGCGGCGACCGGCGACAGTGCCGGCCGGCTCACCTTTGCCGGTGCCGGCAAGTCTCGCCCGCCGCATTCGGAAAAAAGATCACCCCCCCTTGGTTGCCAGGGCGATGGCCTCCTTCAGATCGAGGCTCCCGCTGTAAAGGGCCTTGCCGGTAATCACCCCGGTTACGCCCAGGGGTTCGAGGGGCATGAGGTTCTTAATGTCTTCGATGGTGGCGACACCGCCCGAAGCAATGATCGGAATAGACACCGCTTCGGCCATTTTGCGGGTTTCGTCGATATTGGGGCCCGCCTGCATGCCGTCCCGGTGAATATCCGTAAAATTGATGGCGGCCACGCCGCTGTTTTCAAAGCGCCGGGCCAGGTCCACGGCTTTTGTCCGGGTGTCTTCGGTCCAGCCCTCGATGGCCACCATCCCTTTGCGGGAATCGATGCCCACGACGATGCGTCCGGGAAATTCGCGGCAGGCCTCATCCACCAGAGACGGGTTCCGGATGGCTTCCGTACCGATTATGACCCGTTCGGCCCCGGCCTCCAGGTACATCGCTATGGTGTCCCTTGTGCGGATACCGCCGCCGATCTGAATCTTCGTCTCCACCGAGGCGACAATCTCTTTGACGAGGGCCAGATTTTTAGGACGCTTCATGACGGCGCCGTCCAGATCGATGATATGGATGATCCTCGCACCGGCCGCCGCCCATTGCCGCGCCATGGCCACGGGGTCCTCGGAAAAGACGGTTTCGGCATCCATGCGGCCCTGCTCCAGCCGTACGCATTTTCCGCCCTTGATATCGACGGCAGGAATGACGTCCATTTCATTTTCCCCATCAAGCTATTGAACACTCCCCGCAGCAAGCTTAAGGGGAGTCTTCACCGTAAGGAATTCTATCAATTATGATTCGCTCACTTACCCTGCAGCAAGCTGCAGGGAATGCGCTCGCTATCTCGGTTCATCACGAAAACACGAAAATTTAAACGCACGAAAAAAATCAAACACCTTCGAATAAAGCCAAGGGATAGGGGTCCAAGTGGGAAAAAGCGCACTGCTCATCTCTATGTCACTTGACGCCTGCAATCCTTGAACCCTATTTTTTCGGATCGATAACCAATAACAAGGTAAAAGCCTGCCGGCCGAGGGGTGATGCCGCCCCGGCCGTGAAACGGTTTGAGGTTTTTAGCGTCCGTTATGCCGAACAACCTGAACATATCCCACCATACCTGTGCCGGGCTGAATACCGACGATATCATTTCGAACGTATCGCCCTGTTCGGGATTACGGCCGCTTTGAACCGAGTTTTTCACGGCCGGGGCGGTATTATTCCTCGGCAATCGTTGTGCCTTATTTTAGGTTATAGACCCGTATTTTTTTACTTGTTAAAGCGACCCCTTGGATGACAACACACCGGCAACCCGCGGATCGAGCTGACAGGCGGCATCCAGGGACCTGCCAGCCGCCTTGTAAATGGCCTCGACGATGTGGTGCTCGTTTTCACCGTAGGCGACATTGATGTGCAGATTCATCCCCCCCCTTGTCGAAAAAGCGCGGAAGAACTCCTTGGCCAGGGCGACGAAGGGGTCGCCGGAAAGGCTCACCGATCCGGGCAGGTTGTAAACCAGAAAGGGCCGCTTGGAAAGGTCGACGGCCACCGTTGCGAGGGTTTCGTCCATGGGGGTTACCGCATACCCGTAGCGTTTGATTCCCCTTCTGTCGGCCAGTGCCTGGTTAAACGCATCCCCGAGCACGAGGCCCACGTCCTCGACGGTGTGATGGTAATCCACCTCGATGTCTCCCTTGGCATAAACGTACAGATCGAAAAATCCGTGTACGCCGAAAAGGGTAAGCATATGGTCGAAAAAGGGAATCCCGGTGGAAATCTCCGTCTTTCCCCGGCCGTCGACATCCAGCTTCACGTCGATGACGGTCTCATTTGTTTTCCGCGCTACTTCTGCTGTACGGTCCATGGCCCCTTCCACCTTCCGGAAACCCGGCCACTTTCTACCAGCGTGGTTTCCGCACAACCCATTGAAATTAAAAGTTTTAAATATTGATTTTAACCTTTGTTCATATAACAAACGCCCTTGGAAATCAACACAATTATAAAATCGTGCGCCACGGTTTTATACAGCGCGGCTGTATCGCTAGCATGCTTTTCGCATCCGAGGGTGGTTGACGTGTTCAATAGAGCAACCAATGGCGTGGTGGCTTAATGGCTGATGGGTAGCGAATGACTTTTTTCTAAGGCCATAGCCCGGCTGCCGTCGAAACCAATATTCCAATACGCCAACACGCCAGCATTACAGTATTACAGAGTATTTGTTTATGGCCAAGCCTAATGGCTCTGACCTGACCCGGAGGACCAGGCCTTAAATACTGGAATAAAATACACACACACTGGAATTATGTAATTAATTACACAAATCTCGATGATACTATTTCCACTTTTTTCTTTGTAAACAACCTTAAAACTTTATAACCATTTGTAATTATATTATAAA
>Ga0316576_10000897_pt1 | contig 15158 bp, 13 predicted proteins | sample S0NA_FD_203075 | JGI IMG/M metagenome (GOLD analysis project Ga0316576, IMG submission 203075) | Rhizosphere microbial communities from salt marsh grasses in Alabama, United States - S0-2_050615r3r5 | ecosystem: Host-associated > Plants > Roots > Rhizosphere | place: USA: Alabama | collected... | reverse complement strand
CAACCGACGCGGCGTCGAGCGCCTCGCCGAGCTGGCCGACGCGCCGCTCGAGGAGGTCCTCGCCCACGGCGAGCGCATGATGCGCGCCGCGCTGGCCGAGCTGCCCGACGGCGCCTACCGCTTCGCGGACGTGGTCGACTCCTTCGGTCCCCGCCCCGAGCAGCAGGAGGCCACGGCGGTGGTCGTCGAGGTGCGGGTGGCCGGCGACGAGCTGGTGATCGACCTCACCGGCACCGACCCGCAACGGCCCGGCAACGTCAACGCGGTGCGGGCGGTCAGCGTGAGCGCGGCGGTGTACGCGCTGCGGTGCGCGCTGGCCCCGGACATCCCCGCCAACGGGGGTGCCCTGCGACCGGTGACGGTGCGCACCGAGCCCGGCACGCTGGTGGACGCCCTCCCGCCGGCAGCGGTCGGGGCGGGCAACGTCGAGGTGAGCCAGCGAGTGGCCGACGTGTGCCTCGGCGCCCTCGCCCAGGTCGTGCCCGGCCACCTCGGCGCGGCCTCCCAGGGCACCATGAACAACCTGCTGATGGGCGGCTCCGACGCCGGCGGCGGGGCCTGGGTCTACTACGAGACGGTGGCGGGCGGGCAGGGCGGCCGGGTGCAGGGGCCGGGCATGAGCGGCGTGCACACGGCCATGACCAACACCCGCAACACGCCGATCGAGGCGCTGGAACGGGCGTTCCCGCTCCGGGTACGGCGCCTGGCGCTCCGCCGGGGGAGCGGTGGTCAGGGCACCCACCCGGGGGGTGAGGGCATCGTCCGGGAGGTCGAGCTGCTCGCCGACGCCACCGTGTCGCTCATCACCGAGCGGCGCCGGTCGGCGCCCTGGGGGGTCGCCGGGGGCGAGCCGGCGAAGAGGGGGGAGAACTGGCTGCTCCCCGGCGGGCGCGAGGCCGACGCCGTCGAGCTGCCCGACAAGGTCACCCTGGAGGTGCACGCCGGCGACGTGGTGCGGCTGCTCACACCGGGTGGGGGCGGCTGGGGTGCTCCCGGCGTCGGTGCGGGGGGCTGAGGCTCGTCCCCGGTCCCGGGGTCAGGGGGTCACGATGGCGAAGTCCGGATCGACCGGGGCGAGGACGCCGACGAGCGTCGCCACCGTGCCCGGGTCGCCCTCGATGGCCACCCGGCCGTCCGCCAGGGCATCGGCCATCGCCACGGTGCGGACGAGCAGCCCCAGGAGGGTGGCGTGGTCGACCGTGACCACCGTCGCGCCCTCGGGCACCGTGTCCACCGATCGGTGGTTGAGGGCGCCGTTGCGCAGCTCGGTCAGGTGGGTGAGGTCGAGGTCGGGCACCCGCCACGTGATCACCAGGTGCTCGTCCCAGGCCCGGGGCCCGTCGATGCGGATGGCGACGCTGTCGAAGAGCTGGTCGAGCGTGAGGGAGCGCAGGATGTCGACGGCGCTCGTCGTGGTGGGCGTGCCGAACCGGCCGTCGCGCAGCTCCTTGGCCCCGGCCAGGTACACGTTGCGCCACGTGCCGTTCTCGGCGCCGTAGCCCAGCTGCTCCATGGCGTCGGCGTGCAGCGTGCGGGCGGGGCCGTGGTCCTCGTCGGTGAAGAGGATGTGCTTGCACACCTCGACCACCCAGCGGTAGTCGCCCTCGTCGTAGGCGGCGCGAGCCACCTCGGTGGCCGCGTCGACGCCTCCCATCGCGGCGACGTAGCGGGGCCCGGCGGCCTCGGGCGGGTGCGGCCAGAGGTTGGCGGGGTTCCCGTCGTACCAGCCGAGGTAGCGCTGGTAGACCGCCTTCACGTTGTGGCTGACCGATCCGTAGTACCCGTGGGTGTGCCACGCCGCGGCGAGGGCGGGCGGCACCTCGATCATCTCGGCGATCTCCGCGCCGACGTAGCCCTGGTTCAGCAGGCGCAGGGTCTGGTCGTGCAGGTAGAGGTACATGTCTCGCTGGAGCGCCAGGAACTCGACGACCTCGTCGGCCCCCCAGGTGGGCCAGTGGTGGGAGGCGAACAGGACGTCGCCCTGCCCGCCCCAGAGGTCGATGGTCTCGGTGAGGTAGTGCGCCCAGCCGTGGGCGTCGCGGACCACGGCCCCGCGCAGGGTGAGGATGTTGTGGAGGGTGTGGGAGGTGTTCTCCGCCGAGCACAGGGCGCGACGCTGCGGGAAGTAGAAGTTCATCTCCGCCGGTGCCTCGGTGCCCGGCGTGAGCTGGAACTCGATCTCGACGCCGTCGACGGTGAGGCGCTGACCGGTCCGGGTGACGTCGACGGTGGGCACGATCAGCGAGACGGTGCCGGTCGAGGTCGTCTGACCGAGGCCGGAGCCGATCTGGCCGTCGGGGCCCTTCTCGAGCGCGGCACCGTACATGTAGCCCGCTCGACGGGCCATCGCCGTCCCCGCGTAGACGTTCTCGCTCACGGCGTGCTGCAGGAAGTGCTCGGGGGCGATCACCGGCACCCGCCCGGCTGCCACGTCGGCCTCGTCGAGGACGCCCTTCACCCCGCCGAAGTGGTCGATGTGCGAGTGGGTGTAGATCATCCCGGTCACCGGCCGCTCGCCGCGGTGGGCGGTGTAGAGGGCGAAGGCGGCCGCCGCGGTCTCCTCGGAGATGAGCGGGTCGATGACGATCACGCCGGTGTCGCCCTCGACGAGGCTCATGACCGACAGGTCGTAGCCGCGCACCTGGTAGATGCCCTCTGTGACCTCGAAGAGCCCGTCGCGGGCGAGCAGCTGGCCCTGACGCCACAGCGAGGGGTTGACGGTGGGGGGCGCCTCGGCGTCCAGGAACCCGTAGGCGTCGAGGTCCCACACGACCCGCCCGTCCGCCGCCCGGACCTGGCGTTGGTCGGAGCGCCCGACGAAGCCCCGTTCGGTGTCCTCGAAGTCGCTGGTGTCGTCGAACGGCAGCGACGCCCCCGCTGCGGCGATCGACCGGCGGGTGGCATCGGTCGCGTCGTTGGGCACTGGACTCCTCCTCGGCGGCGGAGCGGCCCCGTCGGGGCCGTCGGTCGTGCAAGCTAGGCCGCGGGAGCGGGGTGCGCCGGGTCAGGTGCCGGAGGTGGGCAGCTCGCGGATGGACTGCGCGGTGCCGGCCACGTGGCCGCCCCGGAACACCGTGACGGGGCCGTCCTCGCTCACGACGATGACCGTCGCCTCGGGGTCGTCGTAGCTGTAGCGCCGGGCCGCGGTGTGGCGCATGCCGCGGAACCCGTCGACGCCGCCCTCGGCCGCGCTGGTCGGGACGAGGCGGACGCCGATCTGGACGAGCACGCCCTCCGGGTCGAACACGGCGGCGCCGTCGGTCTGGGCGAGGGCGTGGCGGAGCGGGGCGAGCGCCATCGGTCGGGTGATGCGCAGGCGAGGCGGGGGCGCGGTGCGCAGCTCCCTGCCCGGGTGGTCGTTCCCGTCGACGCGGTGCACGAGGATGGCCCCGATGCCTCGGGCGCCGAGGTCGTGGACGGCGAACTCGAGGAGCCGGCGCAGCACGGACTGGTCCTCACCGTCGCCGGCGAGGCCCAGGCCGTCGATCCAGTCGGACACGAGCGGCTCGTGGTGCCACCCGAGCCCGGCCCACCGGTACACCCCGAAGCGCCCGACGATCCGCACGATGCCCGAGGGGTGGCGCTGGACGACGCAGGCCCCCATCGCCTTCGACAGCACCACGACGTCGCGCTCGGAGCCGGCCGGGCGGTCGAAGGTCATCCACTCCCTCGACCCGTCGGGGTGGCGCAGCAGCCAACTGGCCAGGCCGTCGGCGTAGTGGCGGGCGGCGCCGCCGGTGTGCTCGCTCACCGGGCCCCGCTCGATGACCAGCCCGGTCAGCTCGCCCCAGGTGGCCGGCTCGGTGGTGGGGGCCACGACGGCGCCGTAGCTCGGCACGTAGCGCTCGTGGATGCGGGGCCGGAGGGCGTAGGCGATCTCGTCGACGGCCGGGCGGTGCCACGGTGCCGAGCCGTCGAGCTCGAGGCCGGACTCGCCGAGCTCCTCCACCAGCCGGCGGAGCTGCGAGGGGGTCGGGGGTCGCCACGTGTCCACCGGGGGGAGGCTACGTACCGTCTGAACGACCCGCGCCGAACGGTCGGTGGCGGACGGCGGGCGCGTCGCCCCGCTAAAGTGGAAGGCTCCTTCCGCTTGGAGGGTCCACGACAGGTGCGAGGTCCTGATGCCGACGGGGAAGACCACGACCGAGCGACCGCTGCGAGCCGACGCCCAGCGGAACCGGCGCCGGGTGCTCGACGCCGCCGAGGACCTCTTCGCGGAGTCCGGCAACGGCGCCACGATCGAGGACATCGCCAAGCGGGCGGGCGTGGGCGTCGGCACGGTGTGCCGGCACTTCCCGACCAAGCAGGCCCTGCTCGACGAGGTCCTCACCGAGAGCTACCGGGAGCTGGTCGTCGACGCCGAGCAGGCGCTCGCCTCCCACGAGCCGGCGGCCGCCTTCGAGCAGTTCGTGCACCGCCTGGCCGCGCACCAGGCCCGGCGGCGGATGCTCGCCGAGCAGATGGCCACCGAGCTGGCGCTGCCCCCCGCCGCCGAGGAGCTGCGCGTCGCCATGCGCCGCAACATCACCGAGCTGGTCGAGAGGGCGCAGGCCGCCGGTGCGGTCCGCACCGACATCAGCCCTGCCGACACCTCGATGCTGTTCGCCGGCGTCGCCCAGATCACCGCGGTGGCAGGTGGTGACGCCGCCCTGCGCGACCGCTTCGTGGCGGTGATGATGGACGGCCTGCGGCCCGCCGCGGCCAACCCGCTGCCGGGCCAGGCCCTCCGGTACGCAGACCTCGACCGGCTGCTCGAGCGCAAGCAGCGGGGCTGACCCGGGACGGATCGCCGACCGGCGAGGCCACACCTAGGCTCCTCGGCCATGGAGATCAACGGAACCTCTGCCATCGTCACCGGTGGCGCCTCGGGCATCGGTGAGGCCTCGGCCCGGCAGCTCGCCGCCAGGGGCGCCAAGGTCGTGGTGGCCGACCTGAACGACGAGCGCGGCAACGCGGTGGCGGGCGAGCTCGGCGGTGCCTTCTGCCACGTCGACGTGACCGACACCGCGTCGATCATCGCCGCGGTCGAGACGGCCAAGGAGATGGGGCCGCTGCGCGCCCTGGTCAACTCCGCGGGCATCGGCGCGGCCAGCCGCACCATCGGCAAGGACGGCAGCTACGACTCCGCGTTCGACCTCGGGTACTGGCGCAAGGTCATCGACATCAACCTCACCGGGACCTTCGACGTCATCCGCATCGCCGCCACCGCCATGAGCCAGACCGATCCCCTCGAGGGCGGCGAGCGCGGCGCCATCGTGAACATGGCGTCGGTCGCTGCCTTCGACGGGCAGATCGGCCAGGCCGCCTACTCCGCCTCCAAGGGCGGGGTCGTCGGCATGACGCTGCCGATCGCCCGCGACCTCGCCGTCGTCGGCATCCGCGTCAACACCGTCGCGCCCGGGCTCATCGACACGCCGATCTACGGCTCGGGGCCGGGCTCGGAGGCCTTCAAGGAGAACCTGAGCAAGGACGTCCTCTTCCCGAAGCGCCTCGGCACCTCCGACGAGCTGGCCAGCATGGTCGTCGAGCTCGTCACCAACTCCTACATGAACGCCCAGGTGGTCAGGGTCGACGGCGGTGCCCGCCTCGGACCCAAGTGAGCCGACCCTCCCGAGCCCGGCACCTCACGGGCCCCGCCCGAGCGGGGGGCGGTCTCGCGTCCGGGGTCCTCAGCGCTCGTCGGCCACGCCGAGGAGCCGACCGCGGGTGAGCGAGCGGAACCCGGTCGCCAGCAGGACGACGGCGATCGCCCATGCCACACAGCCGGTGACGAAGGCGATCAGCGGCGCCCCTGAGCCGACCAGGGCGCCGGTCGACTGGCTGTAGGCGACGATGATCAGCGGGAACGTGACCAGGCCGGCGGCCTGCTGGGCGGCGGCGGTGGACCTCACCCGGGCGGACAGGCGCAGCACGAGCGACAGCGCGATCGCCATGAACGGTGGCAGCACCCAGAGGATGAGCAGCCACCACGACGCCGTCGGGAAGAACCACCCGCCCACGTCGGGGCCGACCAGGAGGTTGACCATCAGCGAGTAGGCGCCGAACCCGACGACCGTCGTCACGTAGCCGGGCACCAGGCTGGCGATCAGCTTGCCCAGGTAGATCTCGCGGACGTCGGCGGGGGAGTGGGCGAGGAACTCGCCGGTGCCACGCTCGCGCTCCCCGACGATGCTCGAGGCTCCGACCGCGGTGGAGATGGTGAGCGGCACCACCACGGCGATCGGCGCGAAGAGGTAGACCGCGAGCACGTAGCTCACCTGTGTGGACGGACCGACGTCCTGCGGCACCGCGTTCTGCGCCGTCTGCGGCAGCAGCTGGAGCGCGTCGGACACCTGCCGCACCGCCTGCACGTCACCGATGCTGGTGATGACCGACAGCAGGATCGACGGCACCACGAGGAAGAAGAAGCCCCCGAGGATCACCATCGGGACCCAGAAGTCCTTCGACTCACGGAGCTGGCGCAGCTCGGTGCGCGTCACGGTCAGCATCCGGCCCCGGTCGAGCCGCGAGCGGCGGACGGGGACGGCGGCCACGGGGGCGCTCATCGGATCTCCTCGGCGTCGGCGAGCGGGTCGAGCTCCGTCGGGGGGCGCACCGGGGCGAGGCCCTCGCGAGCGGCCGCCTGCTGGCGTTCCCGGTGGTCGCGGCGGACGGCGAAGTAGAGCTCCTCGAGCGTCGGCTCGTGGGGCTCGACGCGGGTCACCCGCACGCCCTCGGCCACCAGCCGTCCGACGAGATCGGGGACCCTCGCGAGGTCGTCGAGCTGGACCCGGACCACGCCGGGCCTCCCCCGCAGGCCCGTCTGCAGGGCGAGCACGCCCGGCCAGCCGTCGAGGCGGCCGAGGTCGCCGGGGCGCTCGGCCTCCAGGTGCACGAGGTTGGGGGGCCAGTAGCGCCGGGTCAGCTCGTCCTGGCGCCCCGCCAGCAGGTCGGTGCCGCCGTCGAGGACGACGATGCGATCGGCGAGGCCCTCGGCCTCGACCAGGAGGTGGGTGCACATGACCACCGTGCGACCCTCCGCCGTCATCTCGCGGATCATGTCGAGCACGGCGTACGACGACTCCGGGTCGAGCCCGGAGGTCGGCTCGTCGTAGAGCAGCAGGTCCGGGTCGTGCAGCACGGAGCGCGCCAACGCCAGGCGGGTCTTCATGCCGGTGGAGTAGCCACCCACCTTCTGGTCGAGGGCGTCGACGATCCCGAAGCGGTCGGCGGCGGCGAGGATGCGGCCGTCGGCCCGGCGGCCCAGTCCGTAGAGCTCGGCCGCGTACTCGAGGTTGCCGCGGCCCGACAGGCGGTCGTAGAGCGCCGGCTTCGCCGACACCACACCGCAGCGGCGTCGGACCTCCTCGCCGTCGACCTGCGGGTCGATCCCGAACGTGCGCACGGTGCCCGCGTCGGGCGCGAGGGCGCCGGTGATCATGCGGATCGCCGTGGTCTTCCCCGCCCCGTTGGGCCCGAGCAACACGGTGATCGCGCCGGTCGGCACGGTGAGGTGGAGGCCGGTCAGGGCCGGCACCGCGCCGAACCAGCGGTCGACGCCGCGGATGTCGACGGTCAGCGGTCCGGCAGGGGCGTCGTCGGGCGCGGACAGGTCGCGGCCCTCGGTCACGGTGGTCACCAGGGGGTCATCGGCAGGGGGATGTCGCACACCAAAGCCCTTTTCGACGCCGGGCGCCTGGTCGGACGATCCCGCTGCGCCCGTCGGGCGAGAGCGTAGGGTCCATCGCCTTGAGCGGGCGGGCGCTGATGGGCATCGTGGGTGCGCTCATGTGGCCCGCCATCTCGGTCTCGTCGTCGCGGTGCGGCCCGAGGAGCATGCTGGCCCAGTTTCCCGGTGAGCGCTGTGACCAGCTCGTGCGCGACGCGATCGCGGCCGGCATGGGCCGGACCCTGCGGTTCGACGCCGCCCTGGCGTTCGCCGGGCTGGTGCCCACCGTCGTGTACCTCGGTGACCGCCTTGGGGCGGGTCCTCGCCCGCCGTGCTCGCCGCCGAGGACGAACCCGTCAGGGAGGGCGGGATCACCGGCCGCGCCACCCCCGCCCGCTAGCCTCGTACGAGTGTTCGTGCTCGGCATCGACCCCGGCCTGTCGCGATGCGGCTACTGCGTGCTCGACGCGGGAGCCGCGACATCGGGCCGTCCCGCCCGCGGCCCCGAGGCGCGCGCGGTCGCCCTGGGGGTGGTGCGGACCGCCCCCGACCGCGAGGTGCACCTCCGGCTGGCCGAGCTCCAGCAGGAGCTGCGCGCCCTGCTCTGCGAGTACCGGCCCTCGGTGCTGGCGGTCGAGCGCGTGCTGTTCCAGGTGAACGTCCGCACCGCCATGTCGGTCGGCCAGGCCAGTGGCATCGCCATGGCCGAGGCCGTCGCCGCGGGCTGCGACGTGGTGCAGTACTCGCCGAACGAGGTGAAGTCGGCCGTCGCCGGATGGGGTGGCGCCGCGAAGGAGCAGGTGCAGCAGATGGTCCAGACCCTCCTCGGGCTGCCGAGGCCGCCCCACCCACCCGACGCCGCGGACGCGGCGGCGCTGGCCCTGTGCCACCTCGCCATGGCACCGGTGCGGGGGGCCACCCGCCGCGCCGAGTCCCGCACCGCCCCGGGGGTCCGGGCGTGATCGGCTCCCTGCGGGGGGCCCTCCTGGAGCGCTGGCCCACCGGTGAGGTGCTGGTCGAGGTGGCCGGGGTCGGCTACCGGGTCACGGTCACCGCCTCGACCGCCCTCGACCTCGGTGAGCCCGGGCGCGAGGTCTTCCTCCACGTGCACCACCACCGGCGTGACGACGTCGAGGCGCTCTACGGGTTCACCTCCGCCGACGAGCGGATCGCCTTCGAGGCGTTGCTCTCGGCCCACGGGGTGGGGCCCTCGCTCGCCCTCGCCATCCTCGGGGTCCACCCGCCGGCCTCGCTGCTGAGGGTGCTGGCCGACGACGACCTGGCCGCCCTGTGCCTCGTGCCGGGCGTCGGCAAGAAGACGGCGGCCCGCCTGCTCGTCGAGCTCAAGTCCCGCCTCGACGTGCCCGGGCTCGACGCCGCGGCGGTGGCCGGCGGCGTCGAGGCGGCGGGCGCCGTCGGCGCGGCGCGGGCCGTCTCGCCGCTCGCCGACGTCCGCGACGCCCTGAGCAACCTCGGCTACGGGCCCGACGAGGTCGCCGACGCCGTGCGCGAGCTGCCCGACGACGCCGACTCCTCGGAGCTGCTGCGGTTGGCGCTGCAGAAGCTGGCGGCGGCCTGATGGCACGCGACGAGATCCTCTCGCCCGAGCCGGCACCCGACGACCTCGAGCCGTCGCTCGCGCCCGGGCCCGCCGGAGAGCCGACGGGGGCGGATCTCATCGGTGAGGAGGGCGGGCTCCGCCCTCGCCTGCTCGACGACTTCGTCGGCCAGCGCGAGCTCAAGGAGCACCTCGGCATCATCCTCGAGGCCGCCCGCCGGCGGGCACAGGCGGTCGACCACCTGCTCTTCGCCGGTCCGCCGGGCCTGGGCAAGACCACGCTCGCCGGCATCGTGGCGGCCGAGCTCGAGGTCGGCCTGCACGTCACCTCGGGCCCGGCGCTCGAACGGGCCGGCGACCTGGCCGCCATCCTCACCCGGCTCGGCGAGGGCGACGTGCTGTTCATCGACGAGATCCACCGGCTGAGCCGGGCGGTCGAGGAGGTCCTCTACCCGGCGATGGAGGACTTCCAGCTCGACATCGTGCTGGGCAAGGGCCCTGCGGCCCGCTCCATCCGCCTCGACCTGCCCCGCTTCACGCTGGTGGGGGCCACCACCCGCACGGGGCTCATCACCGGTCCGCTCCGCGACCGCTTCGGCCTGGTCGCCCGCCTCGACTACTACGACACCGAGGAGCTGCAGGCCATCGTGGTGCGAGCCGCCGGCATCCTCGGGATCGAGATCGACGCCGACGGTGCCCTCGAGGTGGCCCGACGGGCCCGGGGCACGCCACGCATCGCCAACCGGCTCCTTCGACGGGTGCGCGACTTCGCGGAGGTCCGCGGGCACGGCGCGATCGACTGCGCCACGGCCCACGAGGGCCTCGCCCTGTTCGGGGTGGACGACCTCGGCCTCGACAAGGTCGACCGCGCGGTGCTGGGGAACCTGTGCCAGAAGTTCGGCGGCGGTCCCGTCGGCCTCGGAACCCTCGCCATCAGCGTCGGTGAGGCGGAGGAGACCGTCGAGGACGTCTACGAGCCGTTCCTCATCCAGCAGGGGCTGCTGATGCGCACCCCGCGAGGTCGGGTCGCCACACCGGCGGCGTGGGCCCACCTCGGGTTCGTGGCGCCGGCCGGCGCACCGCTCGCCGCCGATCCCGGTCCGAGCCTGTTCGATCGCTAGCGTCGGGCGGCGCACCGTTGGCTTGCGGGCGTGGGCCGGCGGCCGCCCCACCTGTCAGGGCTCTTCGGGATCACCGCGACCTGCGGGCCGGTCGACGCGGCCTGCCCCGAACCCCGGCGGCGGGCCCGGCCGAGCGGCGCAGCAGGAGGTCCTAGCGTCGGGCGCGATGGAGACGTCCGCGTTCGACTACCAGCTGCCCGAGGACCGCATCGCCCAGCAGCCGCTGGCCGAGCGCGACGCGGCCCGGCTGCTCGTCGACCAGGGACCGGGGGCGGCGCCCCGACACCGCTGCGTGCGGGACCTGCCCGACCTGCTCGAGCCGGGCGACGTGCTCGTGGTGAACACCACACGGGTGCTGCCGGCGCGGCTCCACCTGCGCAAGGCCACGGGGGGTGCCGCCGAGGTGCTGCTGCTCGAGCGGACCGGCGACGGGAGCTGGGAGGCCCTGGTGCGGCCGGGCCGCCGGCTGCCCCCCGGCACGGAGCTCCGCCCCCCGTCGGGCGGCGACGACCTCGTCGTGGTCGTGGGGGCGGAACTCGGCGACGGCCGCCGGTCGGTCGTCGTGCGCGCGGGCGGCGACGAGCTGGCCGCCCTGGTGCGCCACGGCGAGGCCCCCCTCCCGCCGTACATCACCGAGTCGCTGGAGGACCCGGAGCGCTACCAGACCGTGTTCGCCGACCGCCCGGCCTCGGCGGCCGCCCCGACGGCCGGGCTCCACCTCACACCGCAGGTGCTGGCTCGCTGCGAGGAGCGGGGCGTCGTGTGTGCAGAGGTCGAGCTGGTGGTCGGGCTGGGCACCTTCCGGCCCATCACGGCCGAGGTGGTGGAGGACCACGAGATGCACTCGGAGCGCTACGTGGTGCCCGAGCCCACCACGGCGGCGTGCGAGCGCGCCCGGGCCGACGGGCACCGCGTGGTCGCGGTCGGCACGACCACCGTGCGGGCCCTCGAGAGCGCGGCGGCCACCGGTGAGGCCTCCGGGCGAACCCGGTTGTTCATCACGCCGGGCTTCGAGTTCCGCGCGGTCGACCGGCTGATGACGAACTTCCACCTCCCCCGGTCGTCGCTGCTCGTGCTCGTCGAGGCCTTCGTCGGTCCGCGCTGGCGGGACCTCTACGCAGCAGCGCTGGCCGAGCGGTACCGGTTCCTCTCCTTCGGCGACGCCATGTTGGTGTCGAGGAGGCCGTCGTCGTCAGGGACGTGACCGGCACCCCGCGCAGCGTCTCGCCTCCGAGGGTGATGTCTCGTTCTCGAACGGCGGGGCGGGCCCACCGGTGCGCTGGACTGCGCACCGCACCGGTCTCGGGCCTCACCGCAGCCTCGCAGTCACCTCCGTCGAGGTCGGTGAGCTGGCGAACGGCCCGTTGACACGCCTCGTGGTGCGGACAAGGGTCGGCAGCGAGCGTGGAGGTGATGACGTTGCCCGAGACCGCGGACGTGTACATGCGGGACAGTGATGCGTTCTCCTGGTACATGGAGGACGACCCGCTCCTGCGGTCGACGGTGGTGGGCGTGCTGGTGCTGGACGACGCCCCCGACTGGGACCGACTGCCGGAGCGGCTCGAGCGGGTCACCCGGCAGGCTCCGGGCCTCCGCCACAAGGTCGTGACGCCCCCGCTCCGACTGGCCACCCCCCGTTGGGTGGTCGACCCCGACTTCGACCCGTCGTGGCACGTGCGTCGATTCGAGGCCGCTCCCCCGAGGACCATGAAGACGGTGCTCGACTTCGCTCGCAAGACCGGGATGGCGGGCTTCGACCGCGAGCGGCCGTTGTGGGAGCTCACGTTCATCGAGGGGCTGAAGCGGGGCCGCACGGCAGTGGTGCTGAAGATCCACCACTCCCTCACCGACGGGGTGGGAGGCATCGAGATGGCCCGGCTCCTGCTCGACCTCGAGCCCGAGCCGGGTGACCTCGGACCGATGCCCGACGCGCCGGCGGCGGAGCACCTCGGCCCCGGCGCTCTCGCTCGTGAAGCGATCGGCCACAACCTCTCACAGGTCGTCGGCTTCCCCCGGCGTCGTCTCGGCACCGCCGCTGACGACGTGGCCAAGGTGCTGCGCGACCCGTCCCGGGCGGTCGCCTCCGCCTTCGCCACCGGCCAGTCGATCGCCCGCTTCGTGGCCCCGGTGACCGAGACGATGTCGCCGGTCATGACCGAACGCCACCTGGCCTGGCACTACGACGTGCTGAAGTTCCCGCTGGCCGACGCGCTCGACGCCGCCCACCGCGCCCACGTCAGCCACAACGACGCCTTCCTCGCCGGCGTCACCGCCGGGTTGCGCCGCTACCACGAACGCCATGCCTCCTCCGTCGACGAGCTGCGCGTCACCATGCCGATCAGCATCCGCAAGCCCGACGACCCCATCGGCGGCAACCGCATCAGCCTCGTGCGGTTCCCGGTGCCGGTGGGCATCGTCGACCCCGCCGAGCGGATGGTGGAGATCCGCCGGCGTTGCGCGGCGGTGAAGAACGACCCGGCGCTGCCGTTCACGAACGCGATCGCCGGCGCGCTGAACCTCCTGCCGCGGTCGTTCATCGGCGGGATGCTCAAGCACATCGACTTCATCGCCAGCAACGTCCCCGGCATCCCCGTGCCGCTCTACCTGACCGGCGCGAGGGTCTCTCGCTTCTACGCCTTCGGGCCCACGATCGGTGCGGCGGTGAACGTCACCCTGATGTCGTACTGCGGCACCTGCTACGTGGGGGTCAACGTCGACACCGGGGCCGTTCCCGATCCCGATGTGATGATGGACTGCCTCCGCAGCGGCTTCGACGAGGTCCTCGCGGTCGACGCCGAGACGTCACCGACCGAGCCCGCGTAGACCCCGACCCCGCGTGCGCGGCGGTCGAGATCATCCGAGGTGGTGAGTCGGGGAAAGAACACGGGGCGGGCTCCCCGCCCGGTCGTGGGACCGCTCCCGCGAGCCGCCACCCCGAACGACGAGAGGGCGACACATGGACGACCGAGACGACCACGAGGGCCGGTTCCGGAACCTGCGGGCCTGGAACGTCGGGGTGGGACTCGTGCACCTGGCCCAGGGTGTGGTGCTGCTCCTGATCAGCACCTCGTTCGCCATCCCGCTCGTCGGCTCCGTGCCGAGCGGCCCGCCCGGGACCCCGATCACCGAGCAGGTCACGTTCTTCGAGCTGAACGTCCCGTGGGCGATCGCGGTGTTCCTCTTCCTCGCCGCCGCGGACCACCTCCTGACGGCGGGGCCGGTGCGGGGGTGGTACGAGCGCAACCTCCTGCGAGGCGTCAACGTGGCCCGATGGGTCGAGTACTCGATCAGCGCCTCCATCATGATCGTGCTGATCGCCGTGCTGACGGGCATCGACAGCCTCTACGCGCTCATCGCCCTGTTCGGCGTCAACGCGTCGATGATCCTCTTCGGGCTGCTCATGGAGCTGTTCAACCGGGCCGGCGAGCGGGTGAGCTGGTGGCCCTTCGTGTTCGGCTGCATCGCCGGCGTCGTGCCCTGGATCGCCATCACGCTCAGCCTCGTCACCGCCCAGGTCGAGGCCCCGTCGGGCGAGGGCGTGCCCGGCTTCGTGTTCGGGATCTTCGTCTCGCTGTTCGTGTTGTTCAACTGCTTCGCGCTCAACCAGTGGCTCCAGTACCGCGGCGTCGGGCGCTTCGCCGACTACCTGTTCGGGGAGAAGGTGTACCTCGTGCTCAGCCTCGGGGCGAAGAGCGCGCTCGCCTGGCAGATCTACGCCGGCACCCTCGGCGGCTGAGCCGGGGCCCCGATCGCGGTCCCCGAGGGGGCACGCCCCGGTCGGTAGCCTCGCTCGGGGTCCGACCGAGGAGGCGACCATGGCCGAGCAGGACGATCCGCGCGTCACCGGGCTCCGCTTCGCCAAGGGGCTCGTCTGGCTGATCTACGCCTACTTCGTGGTGGCGCTGATCATCCTCACGTTGATGTTCTTCCTCCAGCTCTTCAACGCCAGCACGACCGCGGAGTTCACCCGCTGGGTGTACCGCAGCGGCGACCGGGTGATGGAGCCGTTCCGCGGCATCTTCCCGACCAAGGACGTGGGTGAGAGCGGGTCGATCATCGACTTCGCCGTGCTGTTCGCCATCATCGTCTACGGCATCCTGGCCATGCTCGCCCACGCCCTCGTGCAGTGGATCGACACCAAGGTCGTGCACCTGCGGGCGGCGGCGGACGCCGCGGCGAAGGAGGCGCAAGCCGCCGCCGACGTCACCGGGTGGGGCGCCACCCCCACCCCGCCCGGCGCCGCGGTGCCGCCCCCCGCAGCCGGAGGCCCCGCCGCCCCGGGGACGGGCGTGCCCCGCGCACCCGGCTCGCCCTGAGCGAGCCCGACCGGACGGCACGGGCGCGGCGGTGGCGCCGGTAGCGTCGGGCGCCGTGGTCGACCCCGCGACGAGCTCGGACGCCGTTGTCAGGCTCGACATCGAGACCACCGACGGCGGGGCCCGGACGGCCACCGTGACCACGGCTCGGGGTTCGTTCCGGACCCCGTGCTTCATGCCCGTGGGCACGCGCGGCACGGTGCGCACCCTGACGTCGACCGACCTGGAGGCGCTCGGCGTCGAGGTCGTCCTGGGCAACACCTACCACCTGATGCTGAAGCCTGGGGCGGAGCTGATCGCCGAGCTCGGCGGGCTCCACCGCTTCGCGGGGTGGGAGGGCCACCTGCTCACGGACTCGGGTGGGTTCCAGATCTTCTCCCTGGAGCCCAAGGTCACCGACGACGGCGCGACCTTCCGCAGCACCTACGACGGCAGCACCCACCACCTCAGCCCCGAGGGCTGCGTCGCCGTGCAGCAGGCCCTCGGGGCCGACATCCAGATGGTGCTCGACGTCT
>Ga0316576_10000896_pt1 | contig 15166 bp, 17 predicted proteins | sample S0NA_FD_203075 | JGI IMG/M metagenome (GOLD analysis project Ga0316576, IMG submission 203075) | Rhizosphere microbial communities from salt marsh grasses in Alabama, United States - S0-2_050615r3r5 | ecosystem: Host-associated > Plants > Roots > Rhizosphere | place: USA: Alabama | collected... | reverse complement strand
GGCCGAGCTTGAACGCACACCGCAAGTGTCCTAGATTGAGAGCAACTCAACAGCACACCGCAAGACCATGGCCGCCAGGAAGAGACGCACCACCGTCAACGAAAAGTGGAGGGAGAAGATCCAGTCCAGTATGCTGGTGGACCGCCTTGTGAAACATGCAGTTGGTGAGATCGAGATGTCGGCGACTCAGATCAAAGCCGCCGACATCTTGCTGAAGAAGGTGGCACCGGACCTGAAGGCGGTAGAGCACAGCGGAGAGGGCGGTGGTGCGCTGGAAGTCGTGGTGAGCGTGAGGCCACATGCAACTCCGGCTGGAGATTGATGTTCGAGAGCCGTTCCTGCCGTTGTTCGCGGCAGATGCGCCGCGCTTCCACGTCGTGGTCGTGCACCGACGCGGCGGCAAGACCACAGCCTCGATTCAGCGATTGATCCAGGCCGCACTCCAGAATCCGCCACCGAACGCGCGCTATGCCTACATCGCACCGCTTCGGCACCAGGCGAAGACCGTAGCCTGGGATCTGCTCAAGTCCATGAGCCAGGGCGTGCCAGGGCGCGAGGTCAACGAAGCCGAGCTTCGGGTGGACTTTACGATGCTGGGCTCACGTATCACGCTCTTCGGCTCGGATAACCCAGACGCACTGCGCGGGCAATACTTCGATGGCGTCATCCTGGATGAGGTGGCGCAGATGCCCGCAAACACCTGGACCCATGTCGTGCGCCCGGCGCTGGCGGATCGGCGAGGATGGGCCATCTTCATCGGCACTCCCGCAGGAAGGAACGCTTTCTTCGACCTGTTCGAGCAGGCTGGGCGCCTCGATGGCTGGGCAAGGTTGTATCTGACGGCCGAGCAGACTGGCCTGGTGGATGCCGAGGAGCTCGCGCAAGCCAGGGCGACGATGACTCCGGAAGCCTACGCACAGGAGTTCGATTGCGATTGGAGCGCGGCGATCAAGGGCGCGTTCTGGGCTAAGACCCTGGCGGACATCGAAGCGCGTGGGCACTTCCTGCACATCGACCATGACCCCAGCCGACCGATCTTAACCGGGTGGGATCTCGGCACCAGGGACGCGACAGCCATCTGGGTGGCGCAGCCGTACCGTGGTGGCTACTCTTTCATCGACTTCTACACCAACGCCGGCTACGGCGTGGACCACTATGCCGGCTGGCTCCAGCAGCAGGGCTATCTGTCCGGGACAGCTCGGCACCTCGCGCCGCATGACATAGTCAACGTGGACTGGGGCGTGGCGGGCGGCAGGTCTCGGCTGGAGGTGGCGCGCGAGCACGGCATCGACTTCGAGCGCATCCCGAGGGTGCCGAACCAACGCGCGCTGATGGAGGAGATCAACGCCGTGCGCCTGCTGCTGCCACGGTGCTACTTCCACGACGCCGACGACGAGAGGGGCGCCAGAGTACGCACTGGCAGGCTATCATTGTCCCTGTACCGTCAGCGTTGGAACGATAAGCTCAATGCACTGCAAGCCGAGCCACTGCACGATGAGCACTCACACGCTGCTGATGCCATGCGCACCTTCGCCACGGTCGCCGAATCACGCCTAACCGGAGAAGCCCCTGATGGCCGAGTCAACCCCCACATCCGGCGAGATGGTCGCGCAGTTGCTCACACAACGCTCGGCCCAAGAGGCGCAGCAAGCGGCCGAAGACTCAATCGCTGAGGCGCTGGAGGGCGAGCTGCTGGAGGGCATGGAGGAGCCCGAGGAAGAGATGGACGATGAGGAGCTGCTGAGCGCGTTCAAGCAGGAGGTGGACTGGGCTATCGAGGCCCGCGAGCGCGACCTAGCCAACGACGAAGAAGCCCTGGACTACTTCTACGGCAGGTCGCCGGCGCCTCCATCTCAAGACCTCTGCGACGCAGGGCAATCGAGCGCGGTAAGCCTTGACGTGCAGAATGCCGTCTATGCCGTCACGGCCGAGATCATGCCGGCTCTGGGGCGCGAGGCCCCAGTCGAGTTCCAGCCCCTCAACGAGCAGGACACCACGCAGACCGACCAAGAGACCCGCACGGTCAACCACGTTGCGCAGACCGCAGGGATAGCAAGAACCGTGCAGCCAGCCGTTCAGGACGTGCTGCTGAGGCGTGCTGGCGTGGTGAAAGTCTACTGGGAGGAGCGACTGGAAGTCTCCTACGAGACCGCCAACAACATCCCGGCGCAGATGGCGCTCCAGCGCTTCCAGCAAGCCCTCCAGGACGGCGCCGAGCTTGAGATGGTGCAGGGAGACCTGGACGAGACGGCGGGCACTGTGAGCGGTGTCATGCGGCTACGGCGCATGTCGCAGAAGCCGGTCATCTGTCACGTACCTCGCTCCGAGTTTTTGATGTCCGCCGACGTGCGCGAGCCAGACCCGGACTCGGCGCGCTTGGTGGCGCACCAGCGCTCAGTGTCCCGCAGCGAGCTTGTGGAGATGGGCTTCGACCGCGACAAGGTTGACGAGCTGAGCGCCTACGAGGGTCTGTACCGCGATGAGCGCGGCTGGGATCGCAGCGCACACGAGTCCACAGAGCCCGTGATGATGGTCGAGGGCTACTACCGCATCGACCGTGACGGTGACGGCATCGCCGAGCTGCGGCGCATCATCACTGCCGGCGGCGCCGATGGTACCGACATGCTGATGCACGAGGAGCCATGGGGCGAGCAGCCATTCAGCATCGGTGTGGGCTACATCGGCTTCGACACCTGGGACGGGGTATCCCTGTTCGACCGGCTGAAGTCTGTACAGGACCTCAAGACCAGCCTATTGCGCGACAGTGTGAATACCGTCAAGCGCAACATGAGGCAACGGCTCGGCCTAGTGGAGGGTGATGCGAACACTGGCGACGCCATGGATGCGGTGGCTGGCGGCTATATCAGGATGAAGACTCCGAACGGCATCGTGCCCGTGCCGGACACGCAGCTCCCTGGAACCGTGTTCCAGCTGCTCGGCTATCTCGATGAGATGCTTAAGGACCAGGGTGGTGGCGCCGTGGATGCTACAGCCAGTGCGCAGGTCCTCGGCCAGGGCGGCGACTGGAGCTTGGAAAGGCTGATGGCGGCTGTCGAGCAGCTCAACGCCATGGTCGCCAAGAGCATCGTCGAGACCCTGATCAAGCCCATCTATCGCAAGTTGCACGCACTCTTACGCGAGCACTACACGGGGCAGATCGAGATGCCCACCAGTCAGGGCTGGGTCAGCACAAACCCGATGGAGTGGAACCCGCGCACCGAGCTGGTGGTATCCATGGGTATGTCGGTCGGCGAGCGCGGTACCCGTATCGGGGCGCTCCAGGCCATCAAGGCCGACCACGCGCAGGACCAGCAGACAGGGATGCAGGGCATCATGTCGAGTCCGGAGACGCTGTACAGGGCGCGTGTGGATCTGTTGCGACTGTCCGGTATCCCGAACCCAGAGCAATACTACATCGACCCGTCCAGCCCGCAGGCGCAGAAGGCAATTGAGCAGGCGCAGCAGGCAGCGCAGCAGCAGGCGCAGGAAGCACAGCAGCAGGCGCAGCAGACGATGCAGTTCCAGTACAGCCTGATGACCGACATCGAGCGGGTGAAGGCCGAGGCGAAGCTGCAAGCCCAGCAGATGGCTGACGAGGTCAAGAAGCTCCAGGCGATGCTCCAGCAGGCAGAGAAGATGTTCGGGCACCGCAAGGACCTCGCCATCGCGCAGGCCGACCTCGACGCGCAGGAGGCTCAGCGAGACATCGACGCCATGCAGGCCGAGGCCGAGCGCAAGCTGCGAGCCGGCGAGGCTCTCACCCGCGCCGAGGTGGAGGTGCTGAAGATGCGCAAGCAGGGGGCGCAGCAGTGAACCCATTCCACGCACTGGAGGCGGCGCGAGCCGCAATCAAGCAAACCGCAGAGGCGGCGGCACGCATGCGCAGGGCGCAGAGGAATGCGGCGAAGGCGATCAGCGAGGGCGGACTTGGACTGCGCCCGGACAACACACCGATGGAGCGCGCGCAAGCGATGGGCTACACGCAGCCCGTGTACCACGGCACCTTTTCTGACATCGAGGAATTTGACCCGGATCTGTCTGGTGTCGGCACTCACGTCGGCACCATCGAGCAGGCAAACAATCGCCTGAAGGATGTGCAGAAAGAGCGGAACGGTGGGTACGGGAGCCGCGCCAGCATCAGGGAATTCGATGAGGGCGCGAACATCATGCCGCTGCTGATGAACCCAGGTAAAGTTAAGAATGTGCGCGATGCCGGGCTATGGAACGACAGCGCGGTGCTGGCGGAAACGTTGCCGAACACCAATAGAAATCTGGACATCTACGACGAAGCGAATGACATTAAAGCCCAATTTGAAGATCCACAGGATTGGATAACCTCACAGGAGAACCGCCAGCTTTTGGATGAGCTGAAGCCGAGGCTGTTTGGCAATGCCGACACATTGCGGTATATCAACGAGGTCGAGAATGCTTACGGGTCGCGGTCGTCTTTGCTGCCGCAAGCTCAAGCACAGATCGATCAATATACCGCTGCCAGGAAAGCGATTGAGCAGGAAGCAAGCGCGCGTATGCCTCCGGTGCCTGATGACCCGGATCAGATCGAGGCATGGTTTGATATGAGCAAACGGTGGGAGGATTACGCCACGCCGGAAGAGCTGCGGCTTCATGCGGGCTTCATCGAAGCCGAGAAGAAGCTGAAGGCGGACAAGCGCAGCTATAGCGACCCCGGCAGTTATGTGGTCGGAGATTCTTCGCGGCTACGGTCTGTGAACGCCGCATTCGACCCGGCTGAGCGCAACAGTCCGAACCTGCTCTACGGTGTCGGAGCGCCGCTTGGCATCAGCGGCATCATGGGCCTGACGCCGGAGGAGGAGGCAGAGGCTCTGCGACTGCTGGAGGCCGGCCGATGAACCCCCTGCACGCATTGGAGATGGCGCGAGCGGCGCTCAAGGAGGGCCAGACCGCGTACCGCGCGTTGCGTCGTGCGTCCAAAGCCCGCCCCGACGAGCTGTACCCGGCGATGATCCGGGACGTGCGGGCCGGCAAGCGCATCGAGCCAGGCGTCGCTTATGAAGCCGAGTATTTCCCGGAGAAGGCGAAAGCGATGGGCATCGCGCCACGCTACGGGTGGCACTCCGGCGAGATCCCCTATGCCGCGCAGTTCGACGTGCAGGTCCGGCCGGAGGACGTTGAGCAGCTGGGCCTGGACCCGGCTGTGCTTGGGCAGAAGGCCATCCAGCCGGAGGATATGGTGTGGTCCGAGGTGCGGACCCCCGGCGGCTTCGACTACACCGACTACGTGGCGGCTGTGGAGCGCCAGCTGGGGCGCCGGGCTCGCCCCGAGGACCTCCGCATGCCCAACGGCGAGCTGGTGCCGGAGGGCGGCTTCTACCGCTACGACCCGACCAATTCCAGCAAGCGTGGCGGCGACCCCTGGGTGATCTCCGACAAGATCCAGCACGTCCGGCTGTTGGCCGACGACGAGGTGGATGAGATCCTGCGCGAGATGGGCCGCCCAGAGCTGACCGGACACCCACGGCGTGGCGGCGGCTGGACCGAGAAGCGTCTCCGCGAAGCGTTCCCAGGCTGGTTCGCCTCCGGCGGCACGATGGCTTTGCTGCTGTCCGGCGCGGCTGAGATCACCAACGAAGCCGAGGCTGCGAACCTGGAGAAGCTCCAGGCAGCCATGGGCCGACAGAAAGCGCTTTCCGAGCTGGAGGCAGGCCGGTGGACGCAATAACCGAGCTTGAGTGGCGGCGGCGCATGGAGGCAGTGAGACGCCAGCAGATGGACACGGGCTATCGCGCCAGAACCCCTGGCTACAGTGAGTATGCAAGCGGTGCGCTCGGCGACGTGGCGACTGTCGAGACTCTGTCGAGCACCGGGCTCCCGATTGTGTCTGATGCGGCGGACGCAGCGCTGGCGACCGATGCGGCGCGGCGTGGCAAGTGGGGCGAGGCAGCGCTGTACGGAACAGCCCTGGCGCTGCCGTTTGTGGCCGGGCCTGTGCTGAAGAAAGGCTTCGATGTCATCGGGCGCAAGCTTGGGCCTGTGGGGGACGTGCCCTACGATCCGAATATCGCCAACTTGGTGGAGCTGGAGGCATACCGTCAAGCGATGCCGGGACTCGGCGAGGTGGAGGCACCTTACGGAATCCGTCGGCACAAGCCGTACTATCACGGCACGGGAAGGAAGGGTGCTCGCGAGGGGATTCTCAACCAAGGGTTCATCAAAGGGCAAAGCTACGAGCTGAAGTTGCCTGGCACGTCGTTGAGCGAAGACCCGACCGTTAGCGCCGGGGCATTCGCCAACAACAACCTGGATAACGTGCTGCGCGTGGACGTAGACGTACCGCCCGAGCGGGTGCGAAACCTGAGCGTGGAGGAGTATCTCGGAGGTGTTAAGCCCGACCCCGGCACCGTTTATCGCAAGCCAAACCTGTTCATGAAGGAGAGCGAGACGTTCGGTGTGCGCGATACGCTACCGCTTTCGCCTGAGCGCAGGAAAGCGATGGAGCAAGAGCGGGATGCGCTGCAACGACAGATGTCGGATCTGGGAAGAAGTCGCTCAAGCGGAAACGATTGGCGTAATTCATACGAGACGCTGGATAACCGAATCAAAGAAATCAATTATCAGCTTTTTGTCGGCAAGGAAGTGCCCCCGCCGTTTCGCGCCCGAACCATGACGGAGCGGGAGGAGCAGCTTGTTCTCAGGGAGCAGCAGCTAAGAGATGACGTATACAAGAAGCTGTACCCGTTCAGAGATGAGTTTTTCTTACAGCGGACACCACAAGAGCGAGCGCGCAAGGTCCGCGATTTCATCGGAAGCTTGCTGAGCGTTCAGGGCAATCGCGGCATCGCACTTGAAGCGCTGGAGCGACTGGACCCGGCGGCGCCTGCGGCAACGCGGTTCTGGAAGAGCTTTGCGGACATGGCGGGAAGGGAGGAGCACAACCGTCTTGGGCGGCTGTACATGCGCTACAAGCAGGCTGCGGAGAAAGCGCAGTCGCTACAGGACTCCGAGCACTACCGCAAGGCGATGCGCGCAAAGGACGAGCTGTTGCAGGGGCTCCGGCCTTATGCCGGCGTGCGGCCACCGATTGAGGGTGCGCCGAGTATTCCAGGTCCACGCCCACCACGCAGAGGAGAACGAGCGCAGTAATGGACGCGATCACCGAGCTGGAGTGGAAGCGGCGGCGCATGAGCTCAACGGAGCGCGCCATGGAGTGGATGCCGAAGGTCAACCCCTACACTGGCGTGACCCCGTTCCGAGGCGTCAACCAAGTGCTCAATCGCAGCTGGGGCGGCATGCGGCTCGGCGATGTGCTTCCGGTCGTCGGCGAGGTCCCCGAGGGCCAGGCACGGTGGGAGACGCTGGCTCGTCCGCGCGAGACGTGGGAGGACTATGCGGTGCTGCCGGCCGAGGTGATCGGCCTTGCAGGTATTGGCCCGAAGGGTCCAAGGCGGGCTCCGCGCCGCGACATCTTCGCCGGTGCCAACGCGAAGACAGCAGACCGGGTGGCCCTGGAGCGTGCCCAGCAGATGGCGAGCCAGGGCGTGGATGCCGGCAAGATTTGGGAGGACACCGGCTGGTGGGTGCCCACCGAGGGTGGCCCGATCCCGCCGGGCGGTGCGCCTCGCTTCGAGATCCCCGACCCGCCGCCGGATACCCCCGTCAAGCGCGTGACGCCCATGGGCGAGAAAGCCGCCGCAGACTATGCGCACCGCGCCAAGGTGCTGGAGTCGGCCGCCTGGCTGAAGGACTTCGCGGCACAGAACAAGCTGGACATCCCGGAGACGCTGAAGCAGATGGAGGAGCTTGGTTTCGAGATGCCGCCCAAGGAAGCGATCCAGCAGGCGATGATGTTGCAGCAGAGCCCCGGAACCATGATGTCTCGCGCGCACACCTACAAACAGATGGCCGAGCGCGAGGCTATGGGTCCTGGGACGCTGGCAGAGCGCTATCCACACCCGGAGCTGTACGAAGCCTATCCGCAGCTGAAGGATTATCGTGTCGAGCTGGTTGATGCCGACAGGATCGGTGGCGCACGGGGTGAGTTCGATCCTGTGCAGAAGAAGATCCGCATCGACCGGAGCCTACCCAACGATGAGATCGCCTCGACGCTGCTGCATGAGACTCAGCATGGTGTGCAGGGCATAGAGCCTGACTTCTCGTTCGGTGGCAACCAGGTTGCTGCGTTGGAACGGATGGGCGAGGCCATGGATTTGCCGAACCGACTACAGCTTTTGGAGCGGATTCGCGGCTCGATGAACCGTGTGCTCCAAGAGCCAGATTTGCCAGAAGTCCAGCGGCTGCGCGTGCTGAAGGACCTTCAAGAGACTGAGGCAAAAATAGCGCAGCTGAGGCCGAAGGTTCCGACACCAGAGACCAAGATTGCCTGGGGGAAGCTGGACGACTTCGAGCGCTACCGCCACCTTGGCGGCGAGGCCGAAGCCAGGTTAGTGCAGAACCGTCAGCGGCTTCGGCAGCCGGCCCAGAAGCGCAAAGCCTATCCATGGACCAAGGTCGGCGGTCTTGACGTGCCACTGGAGTACATCATCCCATGAGCGCATTCCCAGCCCTTGCGGCAGAGAAGATGGCCCGCGAGTACCGCATTGCTCAGGAAGAGCTGGAGCGTGCTCAGCCCCGCAAGACCTCGCGAGGGACTCGCAGGACGCCCACCAGGGCCGAGCGACTAGAGGCCAAGGGAGAGCGCACGCGAGCTGTCGGCAGGGCTCTGGAGCCGATTCTGACGCCCCTGGAAGGCGCTGCGGTGCGTGGGCAGGAGTTGGCGCGCAGCATCCCGATTCCGACGGCGATGATGGGGCCGATGGCCGCGCCGATGTATGCGGCGCGCAACGCCAAGGACTGGTCGGTTGGCGAATCCGCCGAAGCGGCCCGAGCAGCGGCTGGTGGCGATCCGAACGCTTACTTCCGGGACACCGAGCCTAAGCGGACCCGCACGCGTAGCGGCTGGGGCTACAGAAGCGCTTCGGTGCCGACCATGGGCCTGATGGACACGGCGTTCTTGGGTGCGGACATCGCGGGCCTCGGCGCATCGCAGCCGGTGAAGAACGTCGCGCGCTATGCGGCGACTGAGATGATCCCCGCCATGCGCTTAGATGAGCTGCGCGCCCTCGCGGAGGCATACGCACGATGAACCCAAACCTTGAGCTTGATGCCCTTCAGCGGAGCCTCGCCGAGCGCAAGCAGCGCATGCCCGTGACGGCGGGCCAGACGGCGGCCGTCAACCTGATGGGCATGTCCGATGCGGTGCAGGCACTGATTGACCTGAGCCGCGCCGGCAAGAAGCTGCCGACGCGGGTGCCCGATGAGGTTTATCCCGGTGGTGTACTGCCGCCAGGCGACGTGATACCGGTCGAGCACTACACGCATGCCCCCGGAGGCACCGAGGGCTGGCAGGCCGTGGACCCGGCAAAGTACGGCTCACGGCCCGGCCCGATCACCCAGAACGCCGAGTGGGGCCGGATGCAGCAGAATCCGCAACTGCAAAACTCGCAGTGGTACATACCGGGCGAGTCGGTGCCAGAAGCCGACATCGTGCGCGGTGCGACCGGCAAGGTCGAGGGTGCGCTTCCTGGCATGTACAACGCGACGTTGGACCCGGACGGCATCGAGGGCATGGTGCGGGCGCAGCACGATCTGGAGCAGGAGTTGATGGGGCGGACGGGGCCGATGAAGATCCCGCTCGACCCGACCTCGCTTCAGGCCGCCATCGAGACAGAGGCTCGACGGCGCGGCTATGCCGGCGTCTACCGCACCGACGTGCCCAAGTACAAGGCGAGCGCTTCGGTGACCACGCCAGTGGACCTCCACGGCGAGGCCCCGAACATCGACGCCATGCGCCTGGACCTTGGGCGCGAGGTCGGCATTGGCGTCCCGGAGCGGAACCTGGAGGCGTTCGGCCCCTACGCGCAAGTGACCACAGAGACGCAGCCCGGAGCCAAATATTGGGCGCGCCGGTACCGGGGCTATGCCGACAGCCCGGCGAAGGGTGCGATGCTACACGCCGATTACGAGCGGCTGCTGCGCGACCCGGACGGTGGGTCCGTCATTGCGCGCGAGATGGGCCTGGAGGACGCACCGGTGCGTCAGGGTCAGGGCGTCTTCAAGGGCCAGCGCAACCCCATGGCCTCGGCCAGGGTGCAGGTGAAGCCGCCGCAGATCACGCCGGACATGGACGCCGACCGCATTGCGGAGATCGGACTCTCGAAGCAGGACAAGGCCAAGCTGGATGCCATCGCCACGGTGGAGGGCATGCTGCGCGATCAGGATGCCGCTGCCTGGAACTACCCGCTGATCATGACCAGGGAATCCGACATGCCCACAAAGGGCATCGACTGGGCGGCGGTCAACAGTGCCGAGTTCCGCAGCCCCGGACTGCGACACAAGGAGGTCGGCATGGTTGCGGACGAGTTGTCCAAGATGCCGGTTCCGGACGAGATCCGCCCGAAGTGGCTGGATGAGGGCACCATGGAGGACCTGATCATGGTCAACGAGGTCCCGGACACCGAAGGCGGGATCTTGTTGGTCAACATCGGTGACCTGGAGCCCAAGGTGTTCCGAGAGTACGTGGACAAGATCCGCCGGAAGTTCCCAGGTTGGTTCTCCTCGCGCCGGGCTGAGACCTACTGGGGGCGGACGCAGACGGGATATATCGAGCAGCCTGAGTATAATAAGGTCCTGTCGTCTCTGCCGGAGGGGCTGAAAGCCAAGGCAGAGGAGACTCTGACCAAGTACCAGCCCTACGTGCAGCAGGTGCGTGACTACCACGACAAGCTGCGCAACGTCCAAGATCCGGAGCCGATGATGGCGCCGGAGCTTCCGATGGGAGAGCCAGTGACACAATGAAAGACGCGCCGGACCTAGAGAACCTTGCCCTGAGTCTATTTGTGTGGACTCAGGGCGAGGGTTTCGGAAGCGGGCGCCCCATACTCGCCGAGAAAGCAAGCGAGATGCCTACTCGAAAGAGAGGTAGAGGCCATTGGAGAGCTTTGGCAAACCGATGACAGCCGGGAAAGACCGGCATCCATTTTGCATAACAAACACTGAACAAGACATGAGCAACAATCACCCACCTGAGCCGACCACAAATAACCTGCTGGAGCGAGCGCTGATAGTCGCCGAGCTGTTCCCTCTGCCGACGACGGCCAGGGGCCGGGGCCTGACGTACCAGCAGGATCGTCAGCACAACCCGGACTGCAAGGGCATGACCTACGAAGAGTGGGAGCAGTGGCGCCTGGACAGTCACCGGCGCTGGATGCGCTACCCGAGGTGGTTCCGGCGGATGCACCTGCCGCAGTGGCTTCGTTGGTTGCTCTGGGAGCGTCCTCGCCAAGGGGCACGAGGGCTGCTTGCATGATGATCTCACTCGAAGACATCTGGGAGCATGAGGGCTTTCAGGGCATCCTTTCCGAGATGCGCGAGGACCTGATCGGCACCTGGGAGCGGGCGGCACCTGGTGACCTGGAGGCGCAGCACCTCGCCAAGTTGCAATTGTTGGCGTTGGAGCGCTTCCGCTCGAAGCTGCAATCAGCCACGCACCCCCCGCCGAGCCTGAACAAGCATTCCGCATCGTGAAAAACCAGCCGGAACGACGGCAGAGGCACACCATGTACGAAGGCGACGGAAGGCTTCGCAAAGCGCGGATGCTCGAAGAGCAGGCGGCGATTCTCCGCAAGGAGGTTGAGCGCGACGAGCTGCGCGAAAGTGAAGGTGTGATGTCTAAAGCATACCGGGAGGCCAACGAAGCCCTCTCGGATATGCGTATTGCCTGGAATCGCCTATACGGCGGCTCGTACCTCTAACCCACGGGTTTAGCGCAGCCGCGCGGCAAAGAGGACATTGCACAATGTGAAAAACTGGTCCAATATTCCACCATGTGAAACCACAGTGGTGAGGACCAGTAGTGGGTCAAGACCTGAATACGGCACTGCACGAGGCGCTCGACCGCATGGGCGCACCCCGTGAGGACGGGGCAGAGCCATCCCTCCCGCCGGAGCCCGAGACGCAGGAGACTGCCGACGAGCTAGAAGGCGAGCCCCCTCTGGAGACAGAGGTTGATGATGAGCCGGACGACTCCGAAGACGACGAGACTCCCGAGGGGGAGGAGGTCGAAGTCGAGTCCGAAGGCAAGGCCGAACCCGACGAAAGCACCAGCTACAAGGTGGCTGAGCTTGCACAAGCCATCGGGTGGAAGCCGGAAGACCTGTATCGCGACCTTCAGGTGCCGTTTGCGGATGGTACCGTGCTGTCTCTACAGCAATTGAAGGATGAGCGCGAGCAGGTGCTCGGCAGACAGGCCGAAATCGAGAAAGCGCGAGCAGAGATTGCCGAGCAGGCATCGCAGGTGATGCAGGCCCGGCAACAGCTGTCGCAGCAGTCTATGTCAGATGCGTATCTGGAGGCGGTTGGAGCCGTCAAAGCCATCGAGGCCCAGTACGCGCAGATCGACTGGGATCAGATGGACGAGCAGGACCCCGGACGAGCCGCCAACCTTCGCCAGCGCTTTGCGACGAGCTATGCCGCCGCCAAGCACCGGGCAGAGCAGGTGCGCTCCGAAGAGGACGAGAAGCGTCAACAAGAGCAACAGCAGTGGTTTCAGCAGACCTTGGTCCAGGAGGACCAGCGGTTGATGCAGCTGGTGCCCGAATGGCGTGATATGGAGACGGTGAAGAAGGAGGTGCCTCAGATCAACGAGTACCTGTTCTCGATGGGCTATACGCCCGACGAGCTACAGCACATCGTTGACGGCCGGGCGCGCGCCATCGCGCGAGACGCTTGGAAGTGGCGCCAGCACCAAGCCCAGATCGGTGAAGTGAAGAAGGCGGTGAAGCGCAAGGCGCCGAAGCCGGTCCTTCGCCCAGGACGTGGACGGACTGCAACCCAGACCTCTGAACGTCGTGTCCAGGCGCTCGAACAGCGCGCCATGGCGACTCAGAATCAGCGGGACAAGCTGGCAGCGGCTCGCGAGATCTTCAATCAATCTCGTAGCAACCAGAAACGGAGGGCCTAATGGCCGCCACAACCCCTACCACTACCCGAGCCCTGGATCTCGCCGATGTTGACTCCGGCGGCCTGATCGCCGAAGACGTGATGAACCGGCTGTTCAAGCTGACGCCGGTCGAGCGTCCATTCATCGACTCCGTCGGCGGCGGCGACGCCAAAGCCATCAAGAAGGAGTTCGTCGATAAGGTGTTGGCCCAGCCAAGCTCCACCAACACATTCGCGGAAATGGAGGACCTGACGGCACGCAACGACTCGCGGCATGGTCTCAGGTATTACAACCTGTGCCAGCAGATGGGCAAGGTGATCAAGACCTCTCAGCGCGGGCGCGATGTCGAGACGGTTTATGGCGGCGACGAGTTCTTGCAACAGCTGATGGATGCCGGCGAGGAGTTGCGCATGGACGAGGAGGCAGCCGTTGTCAGCCGAAACCCGGCAACGGCCGAAGTCGGCACCGCGACGTGGAATCCGGCAACGCCGGCGGCCCCGACCGGCTCTGAAGCCGGCTCGCTGATGGCGGGGGCCTGCACTTGGGCCAGCCTGTACGTTGCAGACCTCGGTACCGGGGGCGTGGCGGCCGTGCTGGATGGTGCCGGTAGCCCGCCGAATCAGGGTGGTGGCCCGACTACCGCTCCGACCCCGCCGACGGCCGCGCGCGCAATGTCCGAGACCATGCTGCGCAACATCTTGCGCCTGGGCTGGGTGGAAGGTGCCAAGTACAACTTGTGCATGTCCACCGGCGACATGATCGAGACGATTGCCAACTACATGTTCACGTCGTCCGCGCGCGTCGCAACGCTTCAGTCCGATGTCCCGCAGGCCAACCGCACCGGCGTCACCGCTGGCAATGGTGCTCGCCAGGGTGGCGTGGTGGCCCAAGGCGCGGTGAATATGTTCGTCGGAAATTTCGGGACCGTGGTGTTGACCCCCAATCGGCAGATGGAGCTGTACGACATCGCCGGCACCGACAGTGCGGACGTGCTGTTCGTTGACACGCGGTATCCGATGGTCTGTACGCTGCATGGGTACGCCAGCAAGGACCTCGCCGAGCGCGGCCTGTATGACCAGCAGGTTGTCTACTGCGACAAGACCCTGGTGCCTGGTGCGACCCGTTCGATGGCCCTGATCCAGGGCGTGAATCCGGCCACTGCGATGGTGGCGTAATCCTTCCGCCCCGGCTCCGGCCGGGGCATCTACATTCGAGGTTCCCCGTGGCGCAACCACAACGCAGATCCGGCGCTGAGGGCGCCATCCTGGAAGCGGTCAAGCGCGGCGAGAAGCTCGCCGAGACGACCGACCGCAGCGGGCAGGCATTGACCCAGCGCCCGTTCTCACTCGACAAGGCGAGCCGCCAATCAAAGCAGGCGGATATTTCCGGCGAGACCCTGATGGTCTATCATTTGCGCAATGCCCGCTGCCAGCTTCCGAGCGGCGAGATGTTGCAGCCGAACGCCAAAGCCCGGATTCCGAAAGAGGACGCCATGTCCGATTGGCTGCGGCCGCACGTCCTGATCCTGGATGAGCACCATGAAGCCTGATCGCCTCGTCAAACGCGAGGACGGCAAATTGTACGTCCAGACGCGCACCGATAAGCGGGCCGGGCTGGAGTCCAATCGGCGAATCCGCCAGGCTGAGCTGATGAAGATCGGCCAGCGCATTATCGGCCCCGATGAGCACGCCGACGTGGCGGTCTCCTTTCAGTTCCCGACGCCCCTCGACTACCTCGCGGCGCGCCAGCATTTCCCGGACATTTTCGCGGCCCTGGATGAGGGCGGCGAGGCCGCGATCCGCGCCGGCGAACGCCTTGCGATCCTGCTTCCGGAGTATGTGACAAGCGTCCGCAATACTGCCCGCGTGGGTGGAGGTTCCAATGGCCGGTAAACTGTTCTACAACGACGTGCGGCTTGACCGCGCCCACGCCGAAGGTCTCGGTGCTGCTGACGGCGCGACCAACCCGCACCCGGCCGGCACTCCAGAGCATGATGCTTGGGCGGCGGGTGCCGGTGATGCGCAGGGCAGTGTCGATGTGCCTCAAGAAATCTTGCCGACGACCGATTGGACCAAGACGCAGCTCAAGGAGTGGTTGGACAGCCGGTCCCTCGACTACCCCTCCGATGCAACCAAGGCCGAGTTGCAGACGCTGGCCGGGATCAACTGATGCCGCTTAAGAAGGGGCGCAGCC